>OJGU01000722.1_pt1 | contig 16546 bp, 13 predicted proteins | sample 1594741 | NCBI WGS metagenome assembly OJGU01 (sample SAMN05416841, study PRJEB24817) | seawater metagenome | isolation source: Sea water | place: Canada:Atlantic | collected 2013-07
AGCCCCCACCGTCGACCTCAGCACCCGCACCGCGGGCCAGGGAGGACGTGGCCCTCGACCGCCTGGCCGCCGTCCTCTCCCTGGTTCCGGTCCTTCGCTGGGCGGCCGATCCCGCCGCGGTGGCCTGGGCACTCGCGACCGGGCGAGCCGTCGCCGCCACCGATCTCGGTGGTCTCGGACCCAAGCCGGCCAAAAAAAGAAGCCCCCGCGGGTCAGCGGAGGCTTCGGGAACCTAGAGGCGGTTAGCGCGGTATGCGTTTGCCTCTCAAGTGCGTTCTGAGAGCCGTTAAGCGGAGTTGAACCGCTGACCTGCTGATTACGAATCAGCTGCTCTACCAACTGAGCTACAACGGCGTGGGCGCAGGTTCTACGACCCCGCTGTGGGGGCGTCAAGGGCAAACTCGCGGTCGGGGCTGCCCCGGCGCACAAACGGGCGGTCTAGGGCTTCCAGAGCACGCCGCGGGCGCTGGGATCCAGATCTGGGGTGGCGGCGGGATCTCCGGTGAGTCGCAGCATGACGCGTCCGCGCACCGCGTCCTCGGGGAGCCAGCCCAGGGCACGGGAGTCACAGCACGCGCCGCCGTCGCGGTTGTCGGCCACGACCAGGAAACCGGGAGCCTGCATCTGGACGGGCCCGAAATCGGGGGGAGGCAGCTCGAGGCCGGGCCACAGGACGGGCGTCTGCTCGGCCCGGACGAGCACGGGATACCGCCGCGCGTCGGTGGTCTCGTACGCCAGGGTTCGAAGGGAGTGGCCGCCCTCCTGCAGGCGGATCCGGATGGGATCAGCGAGCTTGGAGGGGACGGGCTCGCCGTTGATCGACAACCCGAGGGCGCCCGCGGGGCCGTGAAACTCGACGGTGTCGCCCGGCACGGCCAGGACACGACCCAGGCGGAGCGGTCCGCGGTCGACCTTGACGATGCCGTCGCTGCGGGATTGGACCTGCTTCCAGTTGGCGTCGAGTTCGTCGCGGTCGACGACAGAAGTCGCGATTCCGGTGTTCTTCAGGACACCCTGCGGGTCTTGCCGGACGTCGGGACGACCCGACTCGGCGGGCACGCCGTTGGGATGCTCGAGCTCGGTCTCTTCCCAGGTGCCCGGCCGCGCCGCTCCGGGGTCGTACAGGACGATGTCGCCCCGCTCCAGACTCCAGGGATCGCGGGTGATGACGACGTGGTCGCTGTCGACGAGGGTGGGGGCCATGCCGTCGCCGTGAACCTGGACGACGGTGGCAAAGCTCATGCGCACCACGACCAGCGCCGCACCGCCGACCAAGGTCAGCCAGGCGATGCGAGACGACCAGCCCCGCCCAGGCGGGCGAGGAGGCGGCTCATCCTCTCGGTCTCGGCGGAACATCGGGTGCGGACGTCAGCGCACCGGCCAACGCTCGCAGAGTGTCGGCGACGGTGTCCGCCGGACCCAAGAAAGTGGAGATCCCGGCCAGCCCATAGGCTCCCGCGGTCACGCATGCGCCCGCGGTTTGCGGCGTGACCCCGCCGAGGGCAAACACCCGCGGATGATGCGCAGACCAGGCTGCAAGCGGGTCCACGCCAACCGGGCGCTTGGCGACGCCTGCCGGCGTCCCAGGCACAAAGACGGGGGCGAACACGACGTAGTCCGCGGAGGTCGCTCGGGGCTGGCCATGAACGGAGGCGCCGAGGGTCGCCTCTGGCCAAGCTGCGCGGGCGCGCAGGAGTTCGTCGTCGTTCGGATCGCCGCGCAGCTGCAGCCCGCACAGACCCGCATCCCGGGCGAGGGGGGCGAACCTCAGGACGTCGGGGGCCGCGCAAGAGCCCAGCACCGGGACGGAAGCCGTACGCGCCGCCCGTAGTAGATCTGCGAGGCGGTGTTCGGGCTGGAGCATCGCGGCAGGGTCTTCGCCAGGAGCCCGCAGCAGGACGGCCAACTCGATGCCCAGCTCCGCCGCGACCTCGACACTCGTCGGAACCGCCGGCCCCTCCGGGGGCGCGATGGCCAACAGATGCGGGATCACTCGATGAGTCCAGCAGCCGGGCTCGAAGCGTGGGCGTGGGCGCGCATGGGCATCCGGCCGGCGAGGAACGCCTTTCGGCCGGCATCGATGCCCAGCCGCATGGCCTCGGCCATCTGAACGGGGTCCTTCGCGGCCGCGATCGCGGTGTTCATCAGGACGCCCTGGCAGCCGAGTTCCATGGCCACTGCCGCATCACTGGCCGTGCCCACGCCAGCGTCGACGATCACCGGGATGCTCGACTGCTCGAGGATGAGCCGCAGGTTGTGCGGGTTGCGGATACCCATTCCGCTTCCGATCGGCGCGGCTAAGGGCATGACCGCAGCGCAGCCCATGTCTTCGAGCTTCCGGCAGACGATCGGGTCGTCCGAGACGTAGGGCAGAACGGTGAAGCCGTCGTCGATCAGCTGCTGGGCTGCGCGGAGCGTCTGTTCGTTGTCCGGCAGCAGGGTCTTCGGGTCGCCGATGACCTCGAGCTTCACAAGGTCCGCGATTCCAAGCTCCCGGGCGAGCCGAAGGGTTCGGACCGCCTCATCGGCGCTGTAGCAGCCCGCCGTGTTGGGCAGCAGCGTGTACTTGTCGCGGTCGATCCAGCTCAGGAGGTTGTCCTTCGCCTTGAGGTCGACGCGTCGCAAGGCGACGGTGACGATCTCGGCGCCCGAGGCTTCCAGCGCGGCGGTCGTCTCTTGGGCGTCTTTGTACTTGCCGGTCCCGACCAAGAGGCGGGAGCGAAGCGTGCGACCGGCGAGGGTCCAGGTGTCTTCCGAAGTTTCGGTTGTGGTTGCGTGGGTCACGGTCAGCCTCCTCCGACGAATGTGACGATCTCGAGCCGGTCCCCAGCGGTCAGGGGGGTGACGGCGTGCGCGTCGCGAGGAACGATCTCTCGATTGCGTTCCACCGCGACGTGGCGCGACTCCAGTCCGAGGCTGCGAAGCAGGCAGGCGACGGTGCTTCCTTCCTCGACTGGGCGAGTCTCGCCGTTGACGTACACGTCTTGCACCATCGCGGGATACCAATGCGACGCTCCGACGTCACGCGCGCGAGCGGCGGCCGAGTGCGGCGCCCGCGGGACGTCGAGGCTTCTTGCCACGCCGAAGCGTGGTGGCTTTCCACCACTGTATGATTTCTGCAACAGCTCTCCGGACTGGTGCAAATTGGAGCAATGCTAAAAAGTTCAGTAATTACAGAGAACTAAAAAGTGGGTGCGGGCTGTGCGGTCTGGCACGGTCCTCGCTTATGGGAATGGACATGCGCTCCCTCGCTGACTCCCGCCGCCCCGCCATTCCCCTCGAGCGACTTCCCGTTCCCGAGGTGATCGCGGTCGTCGAGCCGTTCACGGCGGCGCGGCCCGAGGAGGTCGAGGCGCTTGCGTCGGCGTCCGTTCGGATCCGAAAGACCTCGGGCACGGTCCTGCTCGAAGAGGGCGCCGCGGCCGAGGGGATCTACATCGTGTTGCGTGGCCGGGTGAACCTGGTTCGCGAGGGTGCCGGTCGTGACCTCATCCTGAGCTCGCTCGGTCCCGGTGATGTCATCGGAGAAGGCTGTGCGTTCGACGATACGCCCATGTCGACCTCGGCGGTGACCGCCACCCCCAGCGAGCTGCTGCACATCCCTGCCGATGTCGTCGCCGCCCACGTCCGCCGCCACCCTGAGACGCTCGTCCGGCTCATGCGTCTGATGTCCACCAAGATCCGCGACATCGAGAACGTCGCCAGCAGCCTCGCGCTGCACGACGTCGAGGAGCGGCTGCGTCGCACCCTCGTCCGTCTCGCCCAGCGACAAGGCCGTCGCTCCCCGCAGAGCAGCGGCTGGATCCTCGCTCCGGTGCCGACCCAGTCGGAGCTGGCCCGCATGGTCGGTTCGTGCCGCGAGACGGTCTCGCGTACCCTGAGCGCGATGGCCCGCAACGGTCTGGTGAGCTCCAGCGGTCGCCGCATGATCCTCGACGAGCGGATGGTCAGCGGTGGCGCCGAGGCCTCGGCCGCCTGATCCGTCGGCTATCCCACCGCCACTGGCGGATCGCGCAAAACGAAGGTCTCCTCGGAAGTTCGAGGGGGCCTTCATGCGTTTGTCAGCCCCAGATGGCGAGGCGTATAAGAAAAGCGATGGGCCGTCCGGCACCCAAACACCTCGGCACGACACCGGCGACCGCTGGGGTCGAGGTGCGCCCAACATTTGCCCAGATCGATCTCGCCGCCTTGGAGCACAATTTGGCGGCCGTGCAGTCCCACGTCGGGAGCGCTCGGGTTCTGGCGGTCGTCAAGGCCGATGCCTACGGCCATGGTGCCGCGAGGGCCTCGGCGGCCTTCGTCGAGGCCGGCGCCTGGGGGTTGGCGGTGAGCCTCGTCGAGGAAGGGGTGCAGCTTCGTGAAGCGGGCGTGCTCGCGCCGATCGTCGTCCTGGGCGGCGTGGCACCGGCGTCCGCCGACGTGCTCGTGCATCGGCGCCTGACCCCGGTGGTCTGGTCGGTGCCCCAGCTCGAGCGACTGAGCGAAGCGGTCCGGCGAACCGGCGCGCGCCAAGCCCGGGTGCACGTGAAGATCGACACCGGGATGACCCGGCTTGGGGTACTGCCCGGAGACCTCGCGCCCCTGTTGGACTGGTTCGCTCGGGACCAGGGGCGGACGGTCACGTTCGAGGGGGTCATGACGCACCTGGCCTGCGCCGATGACTGCACCGATGAGCTCTCGTCCAAGCGACAGCTCACCGTCTTCGAGGACTGCCTGTCCACGATCTCCGCGGCCGGCTTCTCGCCTCCGCTGCGCCATGCCTGCAACTCCGCCGGGTTGGTGCGCTTTCCCGGTGCGCACTTCGACATGGTCCGTCCGGGCATCGCCCTGTACGGCTCGGCCTCGGCTCAGGATGTTCAGCTCGCCGGACTCCGCGAGTCGATGAGCATGCGGAGCTCGGTGCTGGCCGTCCGGGAGGTCCCCGCGGGCGTGCGGGTCTCGTATGGCGGCCGGGTCCAGCTGGAGAGGTCCTCCCGTCTGGCCATCGTGCCGGTCGGATACGCCGACGGATACCCGCGGAACATGAGCGGGTCGGCCCAGATGCTCGTCCGTGGCCACCGATGCGACGTCGTCGGGAGCATCACCATGGACGTCTCCATGCTCGACGTGACTGACCTGCCCGGGGTGCGGGCCGGTGAAGCCGTGACGATGCTCGGAACCCAGGGCCTGGGCCAGATCGACCTGCACGAGATGGCCGACTGGTCTGGAACGATCAGCTACGAGGTCACCTGCGGCGTCTCCAAACGGGTTCCGCGGCACTACGTGTGAGCCAGCGCGACACCTGAGCCGCCGCCGTCCTGGAACAATTCCGCGCTCCGCCCGGTCGAGGGTCCGTGCAATCGCGAAAGCTTGCCCTTGGCGCCTTGGCGGTGCTCCTACTCGGTGTCCTCGCGTGGTGGATGACGCGTTCGGACCCGCCGGCGGCCGTGGACGCGCCCGCCCAGGACAAGCCCGCCCAGGTCGAATCGGGCGATCGAGCGGCCCGCAAGATGGCGTTGCGGGCCGATGCGGACAGCGTCGATCCGGTCGCCCTCGTTGGCGTCGTCCGAGACCAGGACGCACGCCCCGTCGCTGGAGCCGTTGTCCTGCTCACCCCCAAGAGTTTTGAGCAGAGCATGGGGCGCAGGGGAGAGCGGCCCCAGCCTGTGCACGTTCGAAGTGATGCCGGTGGCGGGTTCTCGATCGAGGACGTCCCGGTCGGCCGATACACGATCTCTGCCAGCGCGAAGGGATACCTCAGCGGCAGTCACCTCCGAGTCCGCGTGGTCCCGGGCCGCGATCCGGCCCCGGTCGAACTCCAGCTCACCGCCGGCGGCCACGTCTTGAGCGGACGCGTCGAAGACGTCTCGGGCGGTCCGGTCGACAGTGCGTTGGTCACGGTCATCCGCCACGACGGCCAAAACCTTCTTCGTCAGACCTTCGCCCCCACGGCGGCGCTCAGCGACGACGAGGGGGCGTTCGCGATGACGCTCCCCACCGGCACCTACAGCGCCACGGTGACCCACTCCGACTACGTCCAGGTCCGGCGCACGTTCGAGATCGCGGACGGGCCACGCACACTCGAGGTCCGCATGACGCCCGGCGCGGTCATCGAGGGCATTGTGAAGGTCCGCGGATCCGAAAATGCCGTCGCGGACGCCATCGTGATCGCTCAACCCCCCAGCGCGTCGGCCCAAGCCGGGATGTTCACGATCCGTGGGTTCGGGGAGCACCGCGTCGTGTCGGACGACACCGGCCGCTTCCGCCTCTCGGGCCTTCCCTCCGGCGTGTTGCAGGTCAACGCCGTCGCCACCGGGCAAGCCTCGGCCGAGGTCACGGAAGTCTCGGTTGGCATTGCCGAGACCGTGAGCGACGTCGTGGTCTGGGTGGAGCCCGCCTTTGCGATCAGCGGGTTCGTGGTGCCGCGCGGCAGTGAGGAGGACGATGGCATCGAAGGCGTTTGGGTCGGCGCGCTCTCGATCCAGCCTCCGGGGCTGTACGTTGCCCGCACGCCGAGCGAAGCCGACGGATTCTTCGAGATCCCAGGGGTGCAGCCTGGGAACTACCTCGTCTCTGCCCTGGGCGAAGACCATTTGCCCAACCTCACCGGCACCTCGGCGCAGGTCGCAGGCGAGGATGTGACCGGAGTCTTGGTCGAGCTCGACGAGGGCGTCACGATCACCGGTCGCATCGAGCCCCCGGGCCTCGCCACCGTTTCGCTACGAGTCTCGACCGAGGGGATGGGCATCAGCGGCATGCTCTCCAGCGTGGGCAACGCCTTCGTTCGGACGCGTACCGACGCGCAGGGCAACTTCGAGCTGCGTCCCGTGTCCCCGGGGTCGCTCGAGATCATCGCCAACGGTGACGACGGGTCTCACGGTTCAGTGGAGATCGAGGTCGGAGAGGACGGGGCGCAAGACGTCGTCGTGGACCTCGAGCCCCGGGTCTCGCTCAAAGGCACCGTCGTCACGGCCGACGGCATCCCCGTACCAGATGCGAAGGTGAAGGCGACCCGAACGGATGTCCCCGCCGAGCCGATGTCATTCTCGTTTTCGGTCAACGACAGCCCACTGTTCGGTGGGGGCGCGCCGACGGGCGAGGACGGGTCGTTCACCGTGCGAGGCTTGGAGCCTGGGGACTACGAAGTCTCGGTCAGCCCCAGCAAGGGTCCCTCGCTGAAATTCGCAGACGGTGGCGCCGCTGGTGAGCCCCGGTCGTTCATCGTCCCCGACGAGGGGCTCAGCGATGTGCGCCTCGTTGTCGAGGGCCGCTCCGGGGAGATCACGGGCGTGGTGGTCGATGAGGATGGAGCTCCGATTGCAGACGCCTGGGTCTCCGCGTCCATGGAGGGGGCGGGACAGGCCTGGATTGACGAGATGGTCAGGGCTCGTCGGGGCGGGAAAACACGGGAGGTCGAGGCGAAAACACAGGACGAGGAACGCAAGACCTCGGGGGGAAGCGGCCCGCTGTCGGCGATGGCGTCCGAGCCTCCGGTGCTCACCGATGCCTCCGGGCGGTTCAGCATTCGTGAACTCCGCGAGGGCAACTACCGAGTGACGGCAGAGGCCTCCGGCGGCGGCCTGCGGGTCTCCGAAGACGGCGTGGCCTTGGGCGCAGACGTGACGCTGGCACTCGAGGCGCTGGCCGGCGTTCGTGGGCAGCTTCGCGACGGCACGAAGCCCGTCGCCGGGTACACGTTGAGCCTCAAGGGCCCGACCTCTCGTTCGAAGCGCATCCAAAACGACAAGGGGGAGTTCTCCTTGCAGGGCCTCGATCCGGGGACGTACACGGTCGAGGCCCAGGCCGAATCGGGCACGGCCCAAGCCGAGGTCGAGGTCGAGCAGGGGGGAACGACCGACGTCGACCTCGAACTCGACGCGTTCGCGACCCTGACCGGAACCGTCGTGAGCGCCACGGGAGAACCGCTCAGTGGTCTGTTCGTCATGGCACAGCCCAAGGACGGCATCCCCGATGTGGGGTCGGGGCTGCAGATGCTGATGGGTGGTGGCCCGCGCACGGATCGACGCGGGAAGTTCGAGCTCTCCGCAGTGGCGGCGGGAGCGGGCCGGCTGATGGTCGTCGACCCGGACGGGGGCGAAGGCGGTGGCGCGACGGCGACCTACGACGTCGACCCTGGGGACTCGCAAGACCTCGGCACGATCACGTCCATCGCGGCGGGGGAGGTCCCCGTGGCGGAGCGCGGCACGCTGGGCTTCCGCACGACCGTGCGGGACTGGACCCATCGGCCCTTGGCACCGGACGCGGAACCCGACGATGCCGATGCTCCCGACGACGTCGAGCTCGAGCGGTTGTGGGTGCGCGCGGTGACCGAAGAAGGGCCCGGAGACGCCGCAGGCCTGCAGCCCGGTGACGAGATCATCGGGGTTCGCGATCAGGACGTCGCGAGTCTGGGCGCCTCGAGTGCTGCGTCGATGCTGGGCCCCAGCCACTTTCGAGTCGGGGATGCGGTCGCGCTGCGAATCCTCCGGGACGGGTCCGAGGAGCGGGTCACGGTTACGGCAGTCAAGCGCGACCTCAGTGCGCTGGTGCCCGGTGGGTGAGTAGCCTCAACGAAGGCCGGCGCGACGCAGAAGGGCGCCGGCGACACGCCTCGCCGCGGCCTCGGCTCGTTCGCGGCGGCGGGGTCGGGCGTCCGGGTCGAGCGCCAGTCCGGCAAAGGTCCAGGTGATGCTGTTCTGCTCGTCGGGCGTGAGCTCGAGGGAGGTGGCGCGCACGATGGAGGGTGCCTGGGCGGGTTGGCTGACTCCGACAACGATCGCGTCGACACCGGGTTGGTGCAGGAGCCAGGCCAGGACCACCTCGGCGACGCTGTGGCCACCTCGAGCGGCGATCGGCGAAACGCTGGCCTGCAGCGCGCGGTCGATGCGGACGGCGTTGGCGTGCACAAAGGGGAGCCGTCGCCGCCGCGGGTCGTGGCCGTGCAGACGTCGCCGCTGGGCCGCACCACCGACCAGCGCGCCCCGGTGCAGCGGCGAGTAGATGAGGGTCCCGATGCCCCGTTGCACCGCCGCGTCGACCGCGAGGCGGCCTTGGGGGGCGAGCAGGCTGTACTCGAGTTGGTGACTGGCCAGCGGCACATCTCCCAACGCTCGCTGAGCCTCGTCCAGTTGCTCGGGCGAGAAGTTGCTGACTCCGATCTCCCCGATCTTGCCCTCGGACCGCAGTTCGAGGAGCTCGCCCATGGTGTCGGCGATCGGCGTGTGGATGTCGGGGTGATGGACCTGGCACAGATCGAGCCGAGGTCGTCCCAAGCGCTGAAGACTCTCTTCGACGTCGCGGCGAACCGAGGCGGGGCGGCTGTCTTTTCGGGCGACGACCTCTCGCCCGCCGATCTGCGTTCGCAGCATCACCTCGCCGTGGGCGTCGTCGTCCCAGCGGATGCCGACCTTGCCCAGCAGCTGCACGTCCCGGCCCGCGATCGCCTCGCCCACAAACGCTTCGGTGCGGCCGAAGTGGTACAGCGGCGCCGTATCGATCGTGGCGAGCCCCGCATCGATGGCGGCACGCACGGTCGCCATCTGCTGCGTGCCCTCGCGGTGCGTCCCGTAGGCCATCGTGCCCAGCACGAGGCGGGGGATGGCCAGGGAGCCGAGCGTCCGCGTCTGCATGCCGACTCTGGACTTAGGGCTGCGGCGCCGGGGTCTTCACGCAGGGCGTGGTCCCCACGTAGTCGGCATCACAGGGATCGTCGATGTCCTGGACATCGGTGGTGCCTTGATCGCCGGAGTCGGTGCGGTTCCAAGACCCGTGAATCTCCTGCACCGCGGTCCCGCGCAGAGGGTCGAAGTCACGCAGCTCGGTGCGGATGTGCAGCGGGACGCCCTTGTCGCTGAGTCCAACGGCGGTCTCGCCTTCCACCTGGCGTCGGCGTGGGCCGCTCGGGGTGGCGACCTCGATCGCCGACACGAACCGCACCGCGAGGTTGGCCGTGACCGTGCCGGACTTGCCTCGGCGAGAGAGCCCGTCGAACCGTGCGTCGTTGCGATGGGTGCCGGGTGCGGTCGCGTTGTCGAGCCAGGTCTGGTCTCTCTCGACCGGCCCCGCGGGGAGCTCGATGAACGCGAGGGCTGCGGCGCGACCCAGCGTGTCGAGGAGGCCTTCGAGCTCTGGGGGGCGACGTTGCGCGCCCACCGGGACCGAGAGGACCTTCCCTCGTGCCGAGACCGTGAAGCGCATCTCAGTCTCCTTGAGGGTGGTCGCTGCCAGCTTGGCGAACGCTTCGGTGGAGAGACCGGTCTCCGGCGGGACGCTCCAGTCCAGGTCCACGCTGCGGAAGGTCGCTCGGATGGTTCGCGACCCATCCGCCTCGGCTTTGACCACGAACAGCCGCGCGTCGCACTCGACGCTCTGGGTGAGTGGGTCGGAGATGCCCTCGACCTTGCGCGTCGTGCCGATCCGAAGGTGACCGTCGAGACTGGTCCCCACGTCGAGCGCGTAGTGGAGCTTTGCGCCGCCCTTGGGGGGGCGCACACGGTGTTCTCGATCCGCGCCGCAGCCGGCGGTCACGCACAGGGCCAGGCACCCGAGCGCGCCCGCAAGGGCCAGCCGTCGAAGGGGGGGTCGCATGTCCGCGGAGCGTACGCGCGCGATCGTGGCGGCTGCAAGCGCCGCGTCATGGAACGAGGCCACAGAGCACGCAACCGATCCCTACAGGGGCGCAGGCTTGGATTCGATGCGCGTCGCGGTTCCGCCGGCGGGCGGTAGAAACTCTCCCGCCCCGAGGTCGGGGCCCGCGGCGGCTGTGGCGGTCTCTCGGCGGCGCTGTGCCGCGTCGCTCTTCTTCTTCTCGGCGGTGCGGTCCGGGGGACCCCAGGGGCGTTGCTGCGTGAACTGCAGCCCCGGCTCCTTGTGGGTGTCGCGCACGTGCACGATCGGGCTCTTGTGGAGATCGTCGGGGAGGAACCCGGTCCAGCCGACGGGGAGGGTGGGGCCGATCCACTCGAACACCCAGCGAGCGTCCAGCGGGGCCAGGTTCACGCAGCCGTGGCTCTTGCGGTTGCCAAAACGGTCGTGCCAGTAGGCGCCGTGCAGCGCGATGTGCCCCTGGAACAGCACCACCCAGGGCACCCCCTGCACGAGGTAGGGGTTGTCCTCGTAGTCCTGGTTGGCCATGTCCATGGACGCGACCTTGGCCCAAACCGGGTAGTTGCCCAGCGGCGTCGGGCTCCCGCGACCGCTGCTGACCAGCGTGGCGAACTGGGGCTCGGTCCCGCGGTAGGTGACCAGAACCTGCTCGCCGACGTCGACGTCGACCCACTGGTCGTTGCCGGTCTCGCCGCGCCGGAAGTCGGTGACCACGCCTTCGGGCGGCGAGACGATTGTGACTTCGTTGAGGTCGCCCTCATCCACCCACTGGTCGACGCCGATGCGGCGGTACTCGCCTTGGGACTCCAGGATGGGGACCCGGTCGCGCAGCACCAGCGTGGCGACGGCTGGATTCTCCGAAGCGGGCGCGTCCCAGACCTTGGCCTTCTTCTTGCGAACCCAGCCCAGCAGAGGCCCAGGCTCGGCGTTGTGCAGCCGCACGCCTTGCCATTGGGATCCTTGGCCCATCCAACCCACGTCGGACTTGGTGACGATGAGCCCGTTCTTGGTGGTGACGTAGCGGACGCCGTCGATCTCGGTGGCGCCGGTGACGACCAACGACATCCCCTTGGTGAGCGACCGTTTCTCCACGCCCAGGCGCACATCGTCCTCGGACGCATAGGCTGGCGTGCCGTCGCTGCGGACCAGCGCGTACGCGTGCGGCAGCCGCTTGCCCGGTCCCAGCGGCAGTGCTGCTCCGACCTCGGGCGGCTCTTTGGCCTTGGTGAAGTGAGTGCTGCAGACGAACCCCAGCGGCCAGACGGCGTACCAGGTCTTGCCCTTGCACCCCTCCTTGTCCCGGCTCTCGACCTCGCCACGGACCACCAGCCGGGTGCCCTTGCCGATCGTCGCCAGACGCTTGTTTGGGACCCAGGGACGCCCGCGAATCACAGAGTCCTGGTACCGCGCCGAGATGTACGCCACCTCGGAGGGCAGGATCTCGATCGCGGCGACTTCGGTCGCTGTGGCCTCGTCCAGCTGGGAGGGATCCAGCGTGGGGTCGAGGGCGCTCAAGGCTGTTGCGCACTTGAGCATCATGAGGGGGGCCAGCACGCTCACCATCGTCACGCTACCATCGGGTCCTTGGTTCCGCCCAACCATACGCACGGACGCGGTGCGGTGTTCCGGCGGCATCTCATTCGGCTTCTGGTGTTGCTGGCGGTCTGTGCGCCTTGGTTCAACATCGTGCGCGACAACGCGGACTCGGCCGGGATGCTGGCGCATCTGCACGGCATGTTCGTCGACGCGGACTTGCTCTACGACAACGAGGTGAACGCGCTGCGGCTCACGCCCACGTTTGCGTTCGTCACCTCGGAGGGCGTTGTCTCCAACCATTGGCCGGCGGGAGCCACCTGGCTTCAGGCACCGGGGTACGGGCTGGGTCTGCTGGCCGCGCGCGCCTTGGAGCCGACCGGGCTGCGATTCAACCCCTACGGCGCCGTTCCCCTGCTCGCCGTGCGGACGCTCGCCATGCTGCTTCTGTTCGGCCTGGCGCGGATGCTGGGCCGGGTCTACACGGAGGCAGCTGGCACCGCCCGGGCTGGGGTCGTCGCTCAGCTCGCATGGATCGCCGGGACCCCGCTGCTTTACTACGCCAGCGAAGCGCCACTGCGACCCCACGTCTGGGGTTTTGGCGCGATGTTGGTGTTCGTGCTGGCCTGGCGGCGCCGAGACTGGGGGACCCCCATGTCTCGGGCGATCGTCCTCGGGGCGCTCGTGGGGCTCGCGTCCGGCATTCGGCCTCAGCTGGCGCCGATCTGGCTTCTGGTTGCCGAGGATGCGTGGCCAGGAGGCTCGTCTCGGGATCGAATGCGGCGTCTGGGGGCGGCCGCAGTGGCAGCCTCGGCATGGCCGTTGCTCCACCTTCGTCTCCAGCTGTGGATGTATGGCATGGACCTCGGAGGCTATGCATCGCAGACCACCCACCACCTGCGCGCGTTCCTGATCTCGCCGTATCACGGGGTCCTGACGTGGTCCCCGGTGGTGCTGCTTGGCATGCTGGCGCTGGGACGGGCGGCGGCGCGGCGGGAGCGTGCCGCGTGGCTCCTGCTCGGGTTGTTTGCGCACCAGATCTGGCTCGACTGCGGGATGCGGGACATCAGCGCCTACGCCGTCCTGGGGACGCGAACGTGGTCCGGCGGGACGAGTTTCGGTGCCCGCAAGCTCCTGGACGCCCTGCCGTTGCTGCTCCCGAGTACGCTCGGTGTGGTGTCATGGGCCCGCGAGCGAGGACGCTTGCGCTTGCTCGCCGCGGTCACGCTCGCGCTCGTGGTGCCCGCGGTGGCCTTGCTCGCGGCGAGCTTCGTCGATCCGAACGCGACCGGGGCGCTGCTCGACTGGACAGGCTACGCGGTGGTCCTCGAGCGGCCGCTCTCGGCCTCTGCGTGGGGCGATGCTGCGGCCGCCCGTGCGGTTCCGCTGAAGGTCTGGGCGGTGCTCGTCCTCATCGTGGCACTGCCCTTGGGTCTCGCCGCAACGCGGACCGCCGATGGCATCGCTTCGATGAGCGCGCCGGGTCGCGTCGGCCTGGCCGGCGTGTTGCTGCTCGGCGGTGCGGTGCTGGCCCACCTGGGACTCACCGCGCTCATGGTCCGCAGCGACCTAAGACTCGCCGACGACCCGCAGCGCATGGCGGTCGCGCGGGCCCGAATGCACGATGCACACGAGGCCGCGGTGGCCCGAATCCCCGCCCGGCACGCCACGCTCCGGGCGCTGCTGGGCGACCACGCGGCGCCGTAGGATCGCTGACGGACTACGGCAGGACCCGCAGGCGGGCTTTCTCTTCCCGCTCGCTGGCCCGGCGAGCCCGGCGAGCCTTGAGCGCCTCGTCGCCAAACACCAACGGGCGGGGCAGGGGCTCGAGTCGCTCGAACGCCTTGATCCACGCACGATAGCCGCCGCCGCCGTAGACCGCTTGGACCGCTGCGTGTCCGCTCTCCGCTCCGCGCTGCGCGACGAGATACTCGATGTGCGCCCAACGAGGCGACTGCGGCCGAATCTGCACCCGCTTGCCCAGCGCCTTGCGAATCTTCTTGAGCCGAGCCTCAGCCTCCTTCACACCAATGAACGGCTGCCCGTCCAACGGGGTGTTCTGCTTGGCGACGAAGGTCGAGAACGTGAGCGTCAGCCGGACCTTGTCGGCGATTTCCTGGTTGAACGCGATCAGCTCGTCGACGTCGTCCTCGGTCTCGGAAGGCACGCCGATCATGTTGTAGACCTTCATGCCGCGGACGTTGGGGTCGGCACGCACGAGGTCGGCAGCGCGGAGGATCGACTCCCCCTTGATGCGTCGTTGGAGCTGGTCTCGCAGGCGCTGACTGATGCCGTCCGAGGCGACCGTGATCTGCTTGTAGCCGCCGCGGGTCAGGTTCGCGACCAACTCGGGGGTAAGTCGGTCCGCCCGCAGGCTGCTCACTCCGACGCCGCGACCGGTCTGCACGATGCTGTCGACGAGCTCCTCGAGTTTGGGGTGGTCGGTCACCGCCGCACCCACCAGGCCAACCCGCTTGGCGGTCTCGGGGATGAGGCCGAGCGGCTCCTTCATGTCGAGCAGGCGCATGCCCCCGGTGCTGGGACCCCGCATGACGCAGAAGGTGCACTGCCGAGAACATCCCCGCTCCGGCTCGACCAGGAACATGTCCGCCAGCTCGGTGTTTGGGGTGGTGATCGCCGAGTAGGCGGGGAGGACCGACTTATCGACCTTCGCCTGGGTGGGAAAGGGCTCGAAGTGCCCCGGCTCCAGCTCCCCCCGGATGGCGTGGGGCATCGAGGCCACCGCTTCGATCGCGGTGCTCCGCTGCTTGTTGCTGAGGATCTTGTCGACGGCCAGCGGGAGCTGCTCCTCGCCCTCGCCAAACATCAAGATGTCGACGAACGGGAGCAGGACGCTGGGGTTGGTCGTCGTCAGCGGACCGCCAGCGATGAGAATCGGATCGCGGGGCCCCCTGTCCTTGGCGTACAGGGGGATGCCGGCGCCCTCGAGCAGCCGAATGACCCCGGTGATCTCGAGCTCGTACGACATCGACATCGCGAGGATCCGGTAGTCCGAGATCGGCCGCCGCTGCTCGTAGCTGAGCATCGGGTCCTTGGGCGCGGGCCACTTGAGGGAGGCCGGCTCCCAGTCGTCGGGGAGGAACGCCCGGTGTGCACCGGGGCCCTCGTCGTTGAGCATTCGGTATAGGGTCTGAAAGCCGAGCGCCGACATGCCGACCCGATACGGACTCGGGTAGATCATGCACACCGGCGCGGGACGTTCGAGCCCCATCGTCCCGTGCTCCGCGGCCAGGCGCTCTTCGATGAGAAGACGCGCTCGATCGCGGGGGCTAGGCACGGACGACGTCCTTCAGGCCCGGGGCCAAGCCATGGACGGGACCGCAGGAGGCCCGAAGCACGGTCGAACTAGAACCGGACAGAGGCCGACGCACCGCCGCCGCGCGGCAGCAACGACGGACCGAATCCGGCGAGGTGCGGGCGGGTGGGAGCCGAAGCGTTCTTGTCGCCAACCTTGGCGCGCTTGGCTTTCTGGCGCTTGAGGCCGACGACCAGCAAGCCGACACCGACGCCGGTCACTACGACGCCGCCCACGAGCAGAGCGATGGTCGCGGTGTTGTTGCCGGGCAGGCGGGTCTGATCGAGGTTGAACACCTCATCGTCGCTGTAGTTGCCGTCGGGGAACCCGGTCGATCCCGGGGACGCCAGGTCGGCGAGGCGATTCGCCTTGGAGCGGGCCAGACCCACCGACACGCCGCTGCCGATGAGCGTTGCGCCGCCAACCGCGGTTAGAATGATGCCCGTCAGCAGCAGAGGGTCGGTCTTCTTGGCGTCCTTCTCGTCGCGCTCGCGCTCGGAGGCCTCTTCGCGCTCGTCCTTCTTCGAGGTGAGCAGCGGGGAGTCCTCGTCGTCTTCGGTCGCTGGGGCCAGCGTTGTCGTGGTCACCGGCGGCGCCGTCGTGGGGGCGGCCGCTTGGGCACAACCGGAGCGCTCGATCTCGATGAGCTTCTCTTGCGCCGAACCACGCTCGGGGTGGTCTGGCACCAGATCGAGGAACCGCTGGAAGGCGGTCTTGGCCTTCGCGCAGTCACCGAGCTCGTACGCAGCCGCGCCGATGTTGTAGTTGAACAGGTGCAGCTGCGGCGCGTAGTAGTTGTAGGCTTCCTCGAACTTGGCCAGCGCGTTGGCGAAGTCGCCAGCGACGAAGGCCGCATCGGCCTCGCCGTACAGGCCCTTGGCCCGCTCCATCTTCTGCTCCTCGGACATCGAGGCAGGGTCTGGGGAGCCCGCGGGCTGCGCCGCGAGTGCGGCGGAGGGAAGCGAGAGCGCCGTGGCGAGCGCGACGGCGATGGGGGCGTTCATCGAAAACATGTGGGTCTAACCGAACGGGTTGACGGTGGAGGACTTCTTCTTCGAACCAGAAGCTGTCTCTTATACACATCTCCGAGCCCACGAGACCTCTCTACATCTC
>OJGU01000723.1_pt1 | contig 16474 bp, 11 predicted proteins | sample 1594741 | NCBI WGS metagenome assembly OJGU01 (sample SAMN05416841, study PRJEB24817) | seawater metagenome | isolation source: Sea water | place: Canada:Atlantic | collected 2013-07
AGCTCGCTCGTCGGCAGCGTCAGATGTGTATAAGAGACAGCTCCGGGCGTCAGCCGTTCTCCGTCGACGGCGGCGTGGCTCGGTTACGACTGTCTGCGGAACGCTACGACGGACTCGAAGCGGCACCGAGGCGAGTCACGCGGCTACAGTTGAGTCGCTATCGGGGCGAGCGTGGGTTGTGGGCGCTGGTTCAGGAGCTGCAACGTGCCGGCGAGCAGGGCGGCATGGTGTTGGTCGAGACTCGGGGGGCCAGCTTCGGATGGGCCCAGGCCGAAGAGCTGCGGGAGGCGATGCGCCGGGCGAGATTGTCCGGCGCGCGCGTCTTGGCCTACGTCGAAGGGGACGGGCTGCGGAGCTACTTCGTGGCGTCGGCGGCCGAGACCATCATCGCGCACCCCAATACCGACCTGTCCATCGTGGGCATGAGGGTGGAGACCTTCTTCTTCGCTGATCTGCTCTCGAAGCTCGGCGCGAAGGCGGAGTTCGTTCGCATCGCCGAATACAAGTCCGTGCCCGAGACGTACGAGCGCACCGGGCCAACACCGCCCAGCGATCGGCAGCGTCGGCTGATGCACACCGATGTCTGGAACCACGTGCTGCGAGTCATCGCGCAGGACCGTGGGCAAGACCCGCGGTCGGTCAAACGCTGGATCGATGCCGCGCCGCTGCGGCCGGAGCGGGCGCAGCGGGATGGCGTTGTCGACCGACTCGCGTTCCCCGACGAACTCGACGCCACGCTGGAAACCCTGTTGGGCCGCAAGGTCCGGATCGCCACGCCTCCCGAGCAGTCGTTTCACAAGCACGACTACGGACCTCGGCCGCGGGTCGCCGTGCTGGTCATCGAGGGGGATGTATCGGACTCGAAGAGCTTCGAGATCCCGTTCATCGGCCGGAAGGTCGCGGGGTCGGTCACGATCACCAAAGAGATCGAGCGACTCCGCGAAGACAAGAACGTCAAAGCGGTGGTTGTCCGGTGCAACACGCCGGGCGGTTCGGTCAAGGCGTCCGACGACATCGCGCGCGAGCTCGACCTCACCGATGCGGTCAAGCCGGTCATCATCTCGATGAGCGACGCGTGTGCCAGCGGCGGCTACTACATCGCGACGGGGGGGCGGTTCATCTATGCGGACGCCACGACCAAGACCGGGAGCATTGGCATCTTCTATCCGAAGATCGACATCTCGGGCACGCTTGACAAACTCGGCATCGAGGTCGACCGGATCACCTATGGCCGCCATGCGGCAATGCGCTCCTGGCTCAAGCCGTACTCCGAGGAGGAGCGCGGAGCGGTGCTGCAGTCGCTGCAGGATGGCTACGCGTTGTTTACCCGCAGGGTTGGAGAGGCGCGGCAGATGTCGCTGTCCCGGGTCAACGACGTGGCACGCGGCCGCGTGTGGTCGGGAGTCCGCGCCCAGCGGGTCGGGCTGGTGGATCGCCACGGAGGCCTGACCGACGCCATCGACCGGGCGCTCGCGATCACGTCCCTCGATCCGGCGACCATCGACGTGGCGTTCTACCCGGAGGAACCGACAGGCGTCGAGAACCTACGGCGCGTGTTCTCGTTCGACCTGCCCCTGGTTCGATCCGGAGGGACGGCATTCTCTGAGATGGCGCGCTCCGGTGGCTTCGGACTCTCCGGCACGTTCTTGTCCGCGCTTCGTCGCCTTCCGGTGGGATTGTGGCTCGCCGACGGCCCGGTACCTCTGGCGGTCGATGAATCCGTCATGGTCATCGACGACTGAGCGCTGGCGCTGTTCAGCTGTCGTCCAAAACGCGGCGGATGCGGAGCGCATGCTCTGCGGGGCTGACCCGCAGAAGGTTCCCGAGGGCGGCGGAGTCTTTGGGGTCTGGCTGTGGCTGCGTGTGAATGATTCGTGCGAGGGCCTCGGCGCGCACAGAAACCGCATGGTCTTCGTTCTCGGCGATGGAACGCCACGTGGTTTCCGCTGCTGCCTGGTCGTCGACCGACTCGGCCGCGGCCAGCGCGATGCGACTACGCGCGATCCATTGGGGCGAACTCTGGGGCGCGGCTTCGAACGAGCCCTTGGCGCGGCGGAGTTGAATCTTGGCCGCCTCGCGCTCCCCGTGCTCGAGTGCCAACCACCCCAGCGACAGATGGCTCCGGCCGCGGGTGTTGTCATCGTGGTCGACCGAGTCTGCGGAGTCCGCGAGCGCGGCCTCGAACTGCGCCTTGGCGTCTTCGGAGCGGCCTTGCAGCGCGAGGATCGTTCCCAGGTTTAGCGCAGCTTCGGCGACGCCGCGGGCCTCGCCCTTGTCTTGGGCGGTGCCGCGAATGCGGACGGCTTCGCGGGCATGGGCCTCGGCATCCTTCAGCTTGCCCTGGGCGAGCGCGGTTGCCCGCATGTTGGCGTAGACGTCACCGACATCGGGGTGGTCCGGGCCCAAGCGTGCACTCCAGTTCTCGAGAACCGCGACGTACAGGGTGTTCGCCTCATCGTAGCGAGCCTGCTCGCGGTACAGCCCGGCGAGGTTGTGCAGGACGTGGGCCGTGGTCGGATTGTCTGGGCCGAAGGCGTTCTCGAAGATCGAGCGGGAGCGCAGCAGCGCGGCCTCGGCCTCGGCCAGCTTGCCCTGGTTCTGCAGGACGCCGGCCAGGTTTGCCAGCCCGTAGCCGATGCTCTGATGGGTCGGGGGCACGAGCGACTCGCGAAGTTCGAGCGAGCGACGATGCAGGGCTACGGCTTCGTCAAACCTGCCTCGGTCCTCGGTGAGGACGGCGAGGGTGTCGAGCCGTCGCGCTTCGTCGAGCGTGTTTGTCTTGTCGAGGCGCTCGATCAAGATTCCGGCGAACTCGGACCACCGGATCCCGGTGTCGGTCCGCCCCTGCTGGACACCCTCGGCGAATGCGAGGGCTCCGGCGGCTTGGGCCGCGAGGTCGTCGTTGCCACAAAGTGAGGCCTCTCGAAAGGATGCTGCCCAGTGCTCCACCGCGGCTTCGTAGTTGCCGAGCTTTTCCTGGAAGACGGCCACACGGTACAGCGCGACCGCGATGACCGGCTGGTGCTCCGTCGCTCGAGCCGCTTCGAGGGATTGTTCGCTGCGCCGTAGGCCTTCTTCGTAGTGCCCGAGGTGCTCGTGCACGAGGGTCTGCGAAAGCTGCCTGTCGATCTCTCGAACGGCGATGCGAGCCTCGGCGTCTTCGGGCAGAGCCGGCATGCGTTCGAGCCTCGGCAGGTCGCTACAGCGCTCGAGGTCCACAAGACCTTCGGCGGTGCGACGCGACCGGCTGATGATGACGTCGCCGGCGTCGCTGAACGTGTCGACCAGGCTGCTCAGCGTGTCGAGGCCTTGGTCGAGGCAGTCGAGACGTCGCTCCAGCATGGGCACCGGCGTCGGGTCCAACGCGGCAAGACAGACCTCGCCCCGCTCCTGCGCCCACGCGTCCGAAAACGTGTCGAAGATCGACTCCACGCCGGCCTCGATGGCCATCGCATCATCGATCTTGCTTCTGCCGTAGTTGGACCGAAGCTGCGCTCGGGCCTGTGGGGTCCACACGGTGTCGACCTTGCGGGCGTCGTGCTCGCAGGCTGCTTCGGCGGCGGCGCGCTCCTGCGATCGCTGCCACCCAGCCCCTGCAGTGAGACTGCCGGCGACCGCCAGGGTTGCCGCACCCATCCACCATCGTCGACGGACCCTCTGCGGGTCTCCGGCCTTCAGCGCGTTGGCCAGCTCGCGCATGTTCGGCCATCGATCGCGAGGTTCGGGGGAAAGCCCACGCTCGAGGACCCGGCGAAGCCACGCGGGCACCGGCCGACCCGATGGAGGGGTGGGGGGCTCCCGAATCTGGCCTTCGGTCACCGCCAGGACCAGCGAGACCCAACTTCCGCCGGCGAAGGGGCGCTCGCCGTAGAGCGTCTCCCAAAGCGTCACGCAGAAGGCGAACTGGTCGCTTTGCGGGCTGGCGTCACCGCCATTGAGTTGCTCGCACGCCATGTAGGCGGGCGTCCCCAATCGCGCGCCGGTTTGGGTGAGCTGCAATCGCTCCACGGCGATGTCGGCTTCGACGAGTCTCTGCTCCTGCTGCCGCAGTGACTCCGGTGCATCTCGCTCGGGCCTGGCGAGCCCGAAGTCTGTCACCTTGGGGCGGTCCTCCCGGTCGATCAGGATGTTGTCCGGCTTGACGTCACGATGGACCAACGAGGCGTCGTGAACCGCGATGAGACCCAGGGCGATCTGCACGAACATCTCGGCGACCTCCGTCCAGGGCCGTGCCCGAGCCTTGCGCCATTGTCCAAGAGTGGTGCCCTCCACCAACTCCATCGCGACGTAGACCTCCTCCTGAACGGTGCCGACGTCGTAGACTGCAACGACGTTGGGATGAGAGACGCGGGCGAGGGCGCGGCCTTCGGACACCAACCGGAGCCGAGCGACGGCCGCGGTCTCGTCATGTCCCTCGGAGCGCAGGACCTTGAGCGCGACCTTGCGGTCGAGCTTGGGATCGTACGCTGCGTAGACGACGCCCATGCCGCCCAACCCGAGCTGTTCGAGCACGATGTAGTGGGCGACCCGGCTTCCGGGCTCTCGGATGACGTTGTGGGGACGTCCGGTGGTGCCCCCCCAGTCGTCCGATCGCGACTGCGGCGTCAGCGATGCCATCTCCGGATCGGAGCGGTTCTCGCTGTCCTCGACCTCAGCCATTCGACAAAGCATAGCAAAGCCCCGCGCATCCATCGGATGGGCGGGGCCGGTACGTATGCGACCTGATATCGCGCTGAGACCGAAAGCCGGTCGGCCTACTTGAAGTTGGCGGCGGCGAAGTCCCAGTTCACCAGGTGCTCGAGGTAAGCAGCGATGAACTTGGGGCGGGCGTTCCGGTAGTCGACGTAGTAGGCGTGCTCCCAGACGTCGAGGGTCAAGATGGGGGTCTTGCCGTCGGTCATGGGGTTGCCGGCGTTGGTCGTCGAGGTGAGCGAGAGCTTGCCGCCTTCGCTGACGAGCCACGCCCAACCGGAGCCGAACTGGCCAGCTGCGGTCTTGGTGAACGCTTCTTTGAAGGCGTCGAAGCTACCGAAGTCGCGGTTGATCGCGTCGGCGAGGTCGCCGGTCGGAGCGCCGCCACCGTTTGGCTTCATCGAGTTCCAGAAGAAGGTGTGGTTCCACACCTGTGCAGCCTGGTTGAACAGACCACCCTCGGTGGACTTGATCAGCTCTTCGAGGCTCTTGTCAGCCTCGGGCTTACCGTCGGTCAAAGCGTTGAGCTTGTTGACGTAGGCTTGGTGGTGCTTGCCGTGGTGGTAGTCGAACGTCTCGGCACTGATGTGCGGTGCGAGAGCGTCTTTGGCGTAGGGGAGATTGGGCAGTTCGAAGCTCACGTTTGACTCCTTGCGGTCCCGCGTGCGGCGGGGAGGCCCGCGACCATGTCACGGGGTTTTGAGGGCTGTCAAACCCCGAATATAACGACGCTTTTTCGGTGTGCGTCTGGTCCGCGGGAACGACGCTGGAACGCTGTGCAGCCGGGGATCTCGGGCGATGCCCAGCGCGGCGTGCTATCAACCGAGGCTGTACGAAGGCGTGGACCGGGATCCTCTCGGCCGTGACCTCCCGGACAAGCGAGACAAACGGATGACTCAAGACACGGCCTCGGCCCCGTACGGGCAGCCACGCCCTGCAACCCCGCCTACTCCCGACGGGGCTTCCGCCTCCCCGGCGCGCAAGCCCATGACCGTGCCCAAGGTGCGCGGCCGCAAGGGCAAGGAGCCGCTGGTCATGGTGACCGCGTACGACGCCACGTTCGCGCGAATGCTGGACGAGGGCGGCGCCGATCTGTTGTTGGTCGGTGACTCCCTCGGCATGGTCGTTCAAGGCAACGACGACACGCTCTCGGTCACGGTCGACGACATCGTCTACCACTGCCGTGCGGTCGCCCGAGGCACCCACTACGCGCACATCGTCGGGGACATGCCGTTCCTCAGCTACAACGTCACGCCCGAGGAAGCGGTGCGCAATGCTGGTCGGATCCTCGCCGAGGGTCGAGCCCACTCCGTCAAGCTCGAGGGCGGGCGGCCGGTCGTTCCGGTGATCGAGCGCCTCGTGGCCGCGGGCATCCCCGTGATGGCGCACGTCGGCCTCACGCCGCAGTCGGTTCACGCCATGGGCGGGTTCCGGGTCCAAGGTCGGGACGAGGAGAGTGCGCAGCGGATCCTCGATGACGCCAAAGCGGTCGCCGAGGCCGGCGCCTACGCACTGGTGCTGGAGGGGATCCCAGCCGAACTCGCCAGCCGCATCACCGCCGCGATCGACATTCCGACGATCGGAATCGGGGCAGGGGTGGGGTGCGACGGCCAGGTGCTGGTTTGCTACGACATGCTCGGGCTCACCCCGGATCTCCGGCCCAAGTTCGTCCGGCGGTTCGATGAGCTGTTCGATCGCGGGAAAGCGGCGATGGAGGACTACGCCTCTGCGGTGCGCAGTGGGGAGTTCCCCGGCCCCGAGCACACCTTCGGCCCGGCCAAGGGTCCCCGCGCGGTGGCCTCCGGATCCTGAGCCAGACCGCGGCGCGGCGGCGCGATGCGGCCTGGTACGCTCACAACATGCCGCTTTCGCCGGAACAAGAGTGGACGCTAGTCGCGTGCGGTCTGATGGCCCACGCCGACGGCATCCTCGACGTCGAGGAGTGGGACCAGGTGCTGTGGATGCTGGACGAACGCATCGACGCTGACGATGCCAAGGCCTGGACCGCTCGGCTCGCCGACGCCATTGCATTGCGGGCGCACGCGAAGTCCATCTCGATCCCGCCGCCGTTCTTGACCGAGGACATCTTGTCCAAGGCGTGGCGGATGGCGCTGACGGACGGGCGTGGCAGTGAACGAGAGGCTGCGGTGCACGACGAACTCGCAGGGATGCTCGGCGAAGACGCGGCGACGGTCGCCGGTTGGCGAGAGACGTGGACGCTGAAGGCGGCCGCTCGTGCCGAACTGATCGCTGGGTTTGCAGCGATCATCGCCCGCGCCGACGGCGACGTGACCCAGGCGGAGCGGACCAGCTTCGAGACTCTCCTGGGCCGACTGCCGCTCGCCGCGGGCACGAAGGGGGCGATGACCAACCTGCTCGACGAGCCGCCGGAGATGATGATGCTGGTCGGCGGCTTCGCCGCGTTGCCGCCAGAGGAGCGCCGGATCGCGATGCTCGACCTGGTGCCGGTGGTCAAATCCGACGACCACGACGAGGGCCCCAAAGCGTTTGTCGAGCTGGCCGAGGCCATCGCGATCGACCCCGCCGAAGCGCAGCGCATGCTCGAGCGATGACCCGCGGCCACGAGCGCATTGGCCCCACGGCGCACTACACAGCGTACGTCTGGCGCGCGGCGGGGTTCGAGCGGGCCGAGTTGTTCTCTACCTGGCAGGGCGCCGCGCTGTACTGGGGCTTCTTTGCGGCCGGCGAGTGGGCGACCCGTCTGTCTCGGGGCACCCCGTCGATGCGGGTGTACCTGGAGTACCGGCACCGGCTGATCGACGCCGTGGTGGCGGAGCACCGTCCCGACGTCGTGGTCGAACTCGGCGCGGGCCTCACCCGGCGTGCCGTCGTGTGGGCGCTGGACGAGCACGCGATGGGGTTGGAGTACGACTTGCCCGACATGGTCTCGCGCAAGCGTGCCGCCTTGGCTCGGGCTCCCGACGCGGTCCGTAGGGCGCTCGCCGGCCGGCACCGCGTGGAGGCTGCGAACGTCGTGGAGCCCGGGTTTGCGGCGACACTTCGCGAAGCCCTACAGGATGCGGAGCGCCCTGTGGTGGTCGCCGAAGGGTTGCTCAGCTACCTGGCCGGATCCGAGCGCGCCCAACTCTATTCGTCGGTCGCAGGCGCCCTGGGCCCGAACGGCTTGTTCGTCAGCGACCTCCACACCCGCGCCGGACAGGCCTCGGTGGGCATCTCGGCGTCTGTCCTGCGCACCGCGATTCGGACCGTGACCCGGCGTCGAAAGGCGCTCGACCCGTACGCGGACGAAGCACAGGTGCGCCGCGTGATGGGACACGCGGGGTTGGGGACGGTGTCGTTCACGGAGCCGAGCGCGTACTACGACGCGGCGCCCAAGCTCCGGCGCTTGCACTCGCCGACCCACATCGTGACGGCACGGGTAGCGCGAGCAGAGGGTTGCCGATGACCAGTGTTCACGAGCTGATTCGAGGTTCGTCCGCGTCGTTGGCGGGTGGGTATTCTGGGGCTGAAACGCCTGTGAGGGGCCACAACCTCCCCAGCTCCTACTGACTTCTCGTTCGTGCGTCCGACGGCTTTGAGACACCGAACGGTCTGTTTCGGTTCTTTTCCGTAGCCAAAACTGTCTCGCGCAACGACGCCGAGTGGGTTGCCGCGTATGGCTGGCTTCTCGACGGGTTCGTCTCGGTGGCTGAGGATATCTTCGGGGACCTCTACGGCTACGCGTTTGATGGGGAAACGTGCGCTCTGACCAAGGTGTTTTGCGAGGGAGGGGAGCGCGTGGCTTGCGAGCCCGGCGACGTGGTCGAGTTCCTTCGAAAGCGGGTCTTCTCGGATTCACCGAGTGCGTTCGACTCTCGACTCGCCCACGAAGCGCTGTCGGCCGGGCTGAGGCCGGACAACGGTGAGCATCTCGCCTTTGCCCTTCCCCTCATTGCTGGGGGAAGCCCCTCGGTTGAGAACCTGACTGTGGAGCCTGTCGAGTTGCACCTCGGGGTGTTGGCCCAATTGTCCCTCACCAACTCCGCGACCCCCGATGGCACCCCGATCACGGCGGTTGTCGCGAACGAGGGGCAAACGGTTCTCATGTCCGCCGGGGACTGCCCTGTCTGCGCGGACTCTGGGGCCGTTCTGTTGGTTCTTGTGCACCGCGACGACCGACCGATCTTCGTATGTCCGCTCTGCGAGTGCTCGTGGGATAGACCCCCTCGTGGCGTCGACGAGATCGTGGGCATCGCGGACAGAGCACCTGGTGGGGTTCGGTTTCCAACGTCGCGGGAGATCCGAGACCTTCGTGAGCAGCACAAGGGATTGACTGAGGTCGAACGTTCGGACTGGGAGGGACTGCTCTCCGAGCACGTTCGTGTTCGATAGAATGCTCTGGTCGCAAAAAAAGAGGACCCGAGCGCATGGCTGGGGTCCCCTTCGGATGTGCGTCTTGCGCTCCCGCTACTTCGGTGGCGGCATCACATACGGCATGACCGCATGGGCTTTGCCCGGCTCGAGGTACAGCAGCGACAGCGGCAGCTGGGCGAGGGTGTCATGCAGGATGCTGGGGAGCATGCCGGCGATGGACGCCTGCTCGCGGGCGGCCTTGCGGCGGGCTTGGGCCTTGCGGACGGGTCCCGCTCCGGTGAACGGGTCGCCGACGTTGTCGAGGATGAGGTCGAGCAACCTCGGAGAGCGAGGCAGAACTCGCATCGCGAGCTTCTTGCGAGGCTTGATGCCCGCCTTGGAACGGACGTAGTTGACCGCGTCCTCGAGGCCTCCCTCGCGGTCGGCGAGGCCCAGCTCGATGGCTGCTTTCCCGCCGTAGACGTGCCCGCGCCCGAGCTCGTTGACCTTGTCTTGCGTCATGCCGCGCGAGCCTGCAACGCGAGAGGTGAACAGGTCGTAGGTCCGCTCGATGCTGTCCTCGACCTTCTTGCGCTGCTCGGCGGTGTAGGGCCGGTACAGCGAGCCCATCCCCGGGTTCTTGCCCTGCTTGAACGTGGTGACCGAGATGCCGAGTTTTTCGAGCAACCCCGAAACGTCGAAGTGAATCGTGATGACCCCGATCGACCCGGTGATCGTCATTGGATCGACGAAGATCGTGTCGGTGCCCATGGCGGCGTAGTACCCACCGCTGGCCGCGACGTTGCTCATCGAGACGACGATCGGCGGGCTGTCTTTCGGGTCGGCCTCGAACGCCTCGTGGGTCCGCGCCACCTCGCGCCAGATGATGTCCGAGGCGAGGGCCGAGCCTCCGGGAGAATCGACCCGCAGAACGATGCCCTTGCAGGCGTCGTCCTCGCGAACCTTTCGCAGCGCCTTGGCGATGGTGTCGCCACCAGCGAACTGGGTGCCGATGATCGGGATGGCCCGGCTGGGGCCATCGACGATTGCACCTTCGACCAGCACGACCGCGATGTAGGGCTCGGGCCCCCAGGTGGTGTCCTGCGGCGTGGAGTCGCCGACGGTGTCGATCTCGACCGGAGCGCCGATGTCGTCGCTGATCTCATCTTCGAGCTCGTCGCGAAAGGCGATGGCGTCGACGAGCTTGCGCTCGATCGCTTGGGTCGGTCCATAGGGGGCGTTGTCGAAGGCCTGGCGGACGTCAGAAACGCTGAGACCCCGGGCTTGGGCGATGTCGAACAGGACCTGCTTGTAGATGCCGGACTGCAGCGCCTCGCGTTGCTCCCGGTCCGGTGCGCTCGGACCGGTTTCGCTGAACCGCTCTCCGGCGCTCTTGTACTCGCGAATCTTGATGACCTCGGCTTTGACCCCGACCTTGTCGAGTGCGCCGCGGAAGTACAGGCTGTCCGAAGACATGCCGTGGGTGTCGAGAGCACCGGCGGGGTGGATGAACACCGACTCGGCGACGCTGGCCATGTAGTAGTCGCCCAGGCCGGCGTTCTCCACGTAGGCGAACACGTGACCGCCGGCGTTTCGAACGTCGATGATCGCGTCCCGGACCTCATGGCGCGCCGCCCAGCCGCCGCTGGTGCTTCGTGCGTCGAGCAGCAGGATCGTGCGGGGTCCAGCCTTCTCCGCTCGCTCTAGGCGCTCGAGCATGGCGATGAGGGAGCGCTGACCGCCGAGCTTGCCGAGATCGATGCGCTCGACCTGGACCAATCGAGGCCAGAACACCCGGCCGCGTCGCCTGGAGTGCAGACGAGCGTGGTAGCCGACCCCGTCGATGCCATCGGAGGCTCCGACGTGCACGCCCGAGCCAATGCTGGCGAAGTCCCACGAGGCTTCGAGGGAGACCGAGCCACGCAGGCCCTTGGTCGTTCGCAGCGGGACGAAGCTGGCTTCGTCGAGCTGCGTGAGCCGAACCTGCTCGACTTCGCCGCGGAGCCCCCAACCCTGCCATCGCAGCGAGAGGCGACCGCGAGGGAGCAAGCCGTCCGTGCCGACTCGGGAGGTTCGCTCGCCCGGTGCGGCCGTCAGGACCTGCTGCCGAACGCCGCCGGCGACCTCGACCAGGTTGGTTCCCAGGGGACGGACGGAAAGCTCCCCGACGACCGAGAGCTCGGGGGGAAGCGTGTCACTTTCGACGTTGACCGGGCTCAGCCGAGCGGAGGCGCCAAGCGAGGCATAGTTGGTGATGCGGGTGAGCAGGCCGATGTCGACATCGGGGCGCTGCAACCACTGTCCTTGGGTGCGCAGGCCGGAGATGCCGACTCCGAGTGCGCCGAACTGGCCCATGCCCAACGACAGGCCCCAGCCGAGCTTGGTCGCAGTCGGGTTGGCGTCGGCGTCGAAATCGGTGACGCCGTCTCCAAGCCCAGGCTCGAGCAGCTGGGCGCCGAAGCCCATCGCGAACCCGAAGCCGAGGTTGAACGCTGCGAACGCGCCGAAGCCCTGGCCTCGCATGTAGCGGTCGGTCGTCTGGTAGCCGAGCAGCGTGAGGTCGAAACCTCGGACCGCCGAGAGCATCGCCGGGTTCAGTTCGAGGCTACTGGCGTCGCCCTCGGACGAGTAGTCCTCGTAGACCCGTTCGACCCCGTCTGTCGCGGCGCGCTCGAGAACCTCGGGGGGTGCTGCCGCGGCGCTGGAGGCAAGGGAGAGGCTCAGCGATAGGGCCACTGCCCCGGTGCCCAGAGTACGGATCGTCTTCACTGCAGTTCGTCCTCGGAAATGATGTCTACAAGCGCGAGCACGTGCCGGACCTCGAGCAGTCGCAGCGTCTCGTCCCAGGGCACCGCGATGCCGCGTTGCTTCTCGAACAGGACGTTGGCGCCCAGCGGAATGCCGCTGACGTTCTTGCCGAGGTCGAGACGGAGGTCGTCGTCGTCATCGTCGTCGTCATCCAGGTCGTCGCCGAGGTTGTCGGCCTTCGGCATGGTGCGGGCGACCTCGAGGACCTCGCCCAGCAGGGCTGCCGCGTGGTCTTCCTTGACCCCCTGGGGCAGGAACAACCCGGATTCGGCGCGGTCGGGTCCCTTGACGATCCGGACAAGAACGCGCGGACCCACCGGCTGGACATGACGATGGACACGGACTGGCGCGTCGTCATCGGGCGGGTCGGAATCGGGTGGCTGGGAGGAATCGTGATCGGCCACGGCGGTCTCGCGGCCGTTGTACCACCACCGTGGGACCGCGGGACGGGCACCGCGAGCGACCCCCGAGCTAGAGGGCGAGCAGCGAGTGGCCGGTGGTACCGCTGATCGTCGCGCGCACCAGATCCCCGGGCTCCCCGGCGCCCAGGGGCAGCAGCACCTTGTGATACGTCGGTGCGCAGGCCAACGTCTTGTCTCCACGCTTGGAGGTGCCCAGGATCAACGCGTCGACGGTCTTGCCGACCTGGGCGTTGTGGGACGCGTGGGTGTGCTCTTCCTGCAGCTCGATGACGTCGCGCAGGCGGGCGCCCTTGACCTCGGGCGGTACGTCGTCGACCAGCTTGCGCGAGGCGTACGTGATGCCCCGGTCGCTGTACTTGAACATGAACGCCGAATCGAACCGGACCTCTCGCATGGCAGAGAGCGTCTGGGCATGGTCCTCGTCGGTCTCCCCGCAAAAGCCGACCATGAGATCGGTGGACAGCGCGAGGTGGGGGACGGCTTCGCGAAGGGCACCGACGAGGTCGATGAACTGCTGCCGGGAGTAGCCCCGCCGCATGCTCTGCAGCATCACGTCCGAGCCCGATTGCAGGGGCAGGTGCACTTGAGGGCAGACCTTGGGCTCGGTGGCCATCACCTCGATGACCCGAGGCGAGAAGTCGACCGGGTAGGGGCTGGTGAAGCGGATGCGCTCGATGCCATCGATCTGCGCGACCGTCTTCAGCAGAGCCGCAAAGTCGACGTCCTCGTAGACGTAGGAGTTGACGGTCTGCCCCAGCAAGACGACCTCCTTGTAGCCGCGCTCCGCCAAGACGCGGGCGTGTCGAAGCACCTCGCGGGGGGCCACGCCCCGTTCGCGACCGCGGGTGTAGGGCACCACGCAGAACGTGCAGAACTTGTCGCAGCCCCGCTGAATCGTGACGAACCCACTGACGCCGTCGTCGTCGGCGTGGGGATCCAGTTCGTCGTAGACCTCCTCCTTGTCGAGCTTGACGTCGACGACCGACTCGCCGCCGCGCGCACGGTCGACGAGCTCCGCGATCGAGCGGTAGCTGTCGGGGCCCGCCACGAGCGAGATGTATGGGGCGCGAGCTGCGACCTTGTCCTTGAGGTGCTCGGCCATGCAGCCTGTGATGCCGATGACGAGGTCGGGATTATCGGCGCGGTGCTTGAGCAGCTGGCTGGTCCGACCCCAAACCCGGTCCTCCGCCTTCTCTCGAATGGCGCAGGTGTTGATGAGGATGACGTCGGCCTCGGCGGGATCTTGCACGGCTCGGTAGCCGCCTCGCCCCAATTGGCCCGAGATGAGCGCAGAGTCGGCTGCGTTCATCTGACACCCAAACGTCTCAAGGTAGACCGCAGGCGCGCTGGGGTCGGCCTGCGTCGTTTCAGGGGGTTGGGGGGCGCCAGAGCGCCGGAGCTGGACCAGGTCGGCCATGCGAGACAGCGGTCATGCTTACGTCACGCCGGAGAGACCCGCCAGTGCGTTGCTTGCGCCTCGTGCGTGGGCCATCCTTCCCCGGCCCGGCGATTCATGCTTAGAATCCCGGGCTCGCGCGGCACCTTCCGCCGCGTCTCGTACCGAAAGGGCACCACTCATGCGCTCCTTGTATCCGCTTTCCGTGAGTTTCCTGGTTGCCGCACTTGCGGGGGCCTGCACCGACCCTCCCAAGCCTGCGAAGGCCTCCAAAGAGGACCTGGCCAAAATCGAGAAGGAGGGTGGTGACAAGGCCACCGACACCGTTCTCGGCGCCATCCCCAAAGGTCCGATCGCCAAGGTCGGGTCGGTCGACATCCCCAACGACGCGTTCGCGTCGATCTACGACCTCAAGGTCAAGAAGTACACCGACCGTGGCCGGGACATCCCCAGCTCCGCCGACCGTCGCTACCGCAAGTCCATCGCCGAACGCCTCATCTACCACGAGGTCTTGGCGCAAGAAGCCAAAGAGCTCGGTGTCGAGTTCGACAAGACGGCCCTCGAGGCTCGCGAGAGTCAGCAGCGTCGCGGTATCCGTGACTGGGAAAAACACCTCAGCCGCCGAGGCGAGACCGAGACGTCCCTTCGGGACATGTACGTCGCCGAGCTCCGCGAGAAGGCCATTCTTGGAAAGAAGGGACTGCTCGAGGTCAAGCCTGAGGAGATCGAGGCCGACTACGAGAAGATCAAGGACAACTGGAAGTCCGACAAACCCCGCGTTCGGGCGTCGCACATCCTGATCCCGATCGGACCCAAGAAAGAGCGTCGCCCCCACGGCAAGTCGGACGAGCCCGAAGCGTCGGAAGAAGACCGCGCCAAATGGGACGCCGAAGCCAAGGGCAAGGCAGACGAGATCCACAAGGCTGTCATTGTTGAAGGGGCAGACTTCGCGGGCATCGCCACCGACAAGTCGACCGGACCCAGCGCAGCCAAGGGCGGCGACATCGGGATCTTCACGGCAGACCGCATGGCGGAGGAGTTCTCCGCGGCCGCGTTCGCCATGAAGGTGGGAGATATCTCCAAGCCGGTGAAGACCAAGTTCGGCTATCACATCATCAAAGTGACCGGCTCCTGGGGCCCCGGACCGCTTCCCAAGGAGGCGCTCGAGGACCAGATCGTCAACCGACTCGAGCAGCGCAAGCTCCACCAGGGACGGCGCGAACTCAAAGAGGAACTCCTCGAGAAGTACGAGGTCGTCGACAACATCAAGCCGACCCTCGGACCCGAGCCCGAGCGCAAGCGGAAGTCGCCGCGCGGCCACGGTGAGGACGACGGTCACGGCCATGGCGCCAAAATGAAGCTCGGCGGCAAGGGTGGCGCGGCCAAGGGCGGCATGAAGGGCCTCAAGGCTGTGAACAAGGGGGGCGAAGACCCGAGTGCGGCGTCCAAGAAGCCCAAGGGCACCGCTGACTCGGTCAAGCCGGAAGCCAAGCCCGACGAGAAAGCTCCCGCGCCCGAGGGCAAAGAACTCGCCGAGAAGAAGCCTGCGAAGGACGGCTGAAGCCCACGCGGGTTGAACGAGGAGGCCGCGTCGAGCAATCGGGCGCGGCCTTTTTCGTGGCGGTGTGGGCCTGGGCCGCGGGTGGTCTCTTGGGCGAGCAGACGAAGGTCCGCGCGGAACGACCCCGGTGGCCGTGCCGGTTCAGGACACATCGGTGCGGATCTGGGCCACGCTTGTTTTCTCCTCACGGCTTCGGCTCGATACGACGACTGTCCAATACGAGGCGCTTGTTTGCGCGCCTGTGGGGTCGTCGTATGCGTGTGCTGAGCTTTGATATCGAGGACTGGTTTCACATCCTCGAGCACGAACCCACGGCCGACGTTCGGGCGTGGCCGCGGTTCGAGTCTCGTGTGCGTCGCGGGACCGAGCGGATCCTCGAGGCGCTCGCCCGACACGATCAGCGCGCGACGTTCTTCTGTTTGGGTTGGGTCGCCGAGCGCTGTCCCGCGGTCGTACGCGCGATCGATGATGCTGGTCACGAGGTCGGGACACACTCGTATGCGCACGAAATGGTCCACCAGTTGACCCCAGCGGCGTTCGAAGCCGACTTGGCGCGTTCGATCGGCATTCTCTGTGACCTGACTGGGAAACCGGTGACGTCCTACCGGGCGCCGGGGTTTTCGATCACGTCGCGTACTCCGTGGGCGTTCGACTCGCTCGTCCGCGCCGGCATCGAGACCGATGCTTCGCTCTTTCCCACCTGGCGGATGCACGGTGGGTTTCGAGGCGCAATGCGGCGGCCCGGGTGGATCGAGACACCGTCGGGACGTCTGCGCGAGTTCCCCATGTCGTTGTCATCGGTGGCGGACCTCCCCGTCGCAGGCGGGGGCTACTTCCGCCTGTTTCCATCACGGCTGATCCACACCCTGATGAGACGGGAGCCGTACGTGATGACGTACTTTCACCCTCGGGACTTCGATGCTGGCCAGCCGACCATCCCGGGATTGAGTCCGCTTCGATGCCTCCGCAGCTACGTCGGCGTGCCGGGAGGGTTCGCCAAGTTCGAACGCATGTTGCGAGCCTTCGACTTCGTCGACGTCCGCGAGGCGGTCCGGCGCATCGACTGGTCACGGGCACCGACGATGCGGCGCCGCGCAGGCCGGATCGGCTGGGAAGTCATCCCTGCCTCGCCTGATGCCCGCAGGGGGCTGCGGCTGGCCGCGACCGGCTGAGCCCCGCTACAGGAACGTGCCGCCGACGTGCAGCCCGAAGATCATCTGGTGTACCGGAGCTGTCTCTTATACACATCTGACGCTGCCGACGAGCGATCTAGTGTAGATC
>OJGU01000725.1_pt1 | contig 16422 bp, 15 predicted proteins | sample 1594741 | NCBI WGS metagenome assembly OJGU01 (sample SAMN05416841, study PRJEB24817) | seawater metagenome | isolation source: Sea water | place: Canada:Atlantic | collected 2013-07
GAGTAGACCTGCCCAGTGACGGACGCCCAGGGGCGGGCCGCGACCCGGGCCCGGGCGCGAGCAAACGCGGCCGCTTCGGTGACCTCGCGCGCCTCTGGGTAGTCCCGCTCGAGCGTCTCCAGTTCGGCGAGCGCGCGCCGGCGGTGCCCGTCGTAGAGCAGTGACCATGCCAGCCCCAGCCGACTCTCCAGCGAGCCGTGACTCAGTTCGGCCGCCCGCTCGTAGTGTGCGGTTGCACGGCCGTAGTGCCGGGCTTGGAAGCGAAGCCACCCCGCTCGCAGAGTCCACCCGTAGTCCTGGGGGTGGGCCACGGCGACCTCCTCCGCGAGGGCGGCAGCCCGGGCGTGCTTGCCGCGGGCTTCGAGTGCGTCGACTTGCCGCACCTTCGCGTCCGCGACACGTCCGGTGTCGGGCTGCGCAACCACCAGGGCAGCCGTCGTAGCGAGCCAAGGCAAGGGGATCATCGGGCGCAGCCAATCTGCGCACGTCGCCGCCCACCCAAGCGGCAATCCTTGCGCACGGGCTACGCAGCGCACTCTGGGGGGCGCGAGCCGAGCTGAGGCGAGGTGTCCTGGGTTCGGGGGCTCAGCGGTGCGGATCGTCCGGCGCAGCCGCACCGGGCCGCTTGTGGAACTCCACCAAGAACTCCGCATCCTCAGACAGCCGCACGAAGTGCACTTCTTCGGGAAGCACAACGAAGGTCTCGCCGGTCTCGATCGTTGCCAGCGGCACGTCCTCGCCTTCGAGGACGTACTGCACCGTTCCGGCCCGCACGTGGATCAGCCCCCACGTCCCGGCCTTGGTGCTGTGCTTCGCGAGGATGCTGCGCGGCACGGTCCGGGGGGTGAACAGCTTCGTCTGCTGGTACGCCTCAGCGTCCTTGGGGAGTGTTCGCGACATCGAACTCACACGCTGTGCAAGTCGAGTACGTCGAACATGTCGTAGAGCCCGGGCTCTTTCCCATCCACCCAGCGAGCGGCTCGCAGCGCGCCTCGGCTGAAGATCGCGCGATCGTTGGCGCGGTGGGTGAGCTCGATGCGCTCGGACTCGCCGAGGAACATCAGGGTGTGCTCGCCGACGACGTCGCCGCCGCGCAGGGCCATGATGCCGATCTCATCGCGGCTTCGCGGACCGACCTGGTCACGGCTGGTCTTGATGGTCTGGCTCAGCTTGCGACCCGTGGCCTCGGCGACGGCTTGTCCCACGCGCAGCGCGGTGCCGCTGGGGGCGTCTCGCTTGTTGCGATGGTGGATCTCGAACATCTCGGCGTCCCAGTCGTTGCCCAGGGCCTTGGCGGTGGCGCCGGCGACGTGGATCATGACGGTGACCCCGACGGAGAAGTTGGCCGCGGCCACGATCGGAATCTCTCGCGAGGCCTCGATCAGCTTCACCTGAGTCTGCTCGGTGAGCCCGGTCGTGCCGAGGACCAGCGGCACGCGCCGCTCGACGCAGCGCGCCAAGTACCCCTCGGTGGCCTCGGGGAGCGAGAAATCGACAACGACGTCGTTGCGGCCAGGCACGAGCTCATCGCTGAGCGTGATGCCCACGCTGCGGCGGCCGATCATGTGGCCGACGTCGTCGCGCAAGCCGGGGGCTCCCGGACGCGCCACAGCGCCGGCGAGAGTCATGGAGTCGGAGACGAGCACTTCGGACATGAGGCTCTGCCCCATCCGCCCGCGCGCGCCGACGATGACGACGGAAGTCAGACGGTCATCCATCAGACGAGCTCCAGTCCGCGCAAGGCGTCCATGACTTGGGCGTGGGCAGCTCCATCGCTGACCGCCAGAAGGGGGGAGCGCACCTCGTCGGTCATGATTCCAAGCTTGGCGAGCGCTGCCTTGAGCGGTCCGGGGTTGCTCGCACAGAACATCGAGCGGTTGAGCGGCTGCAGCTTGTACTGAAGCTCGCGCGCCTCGTCGTACCGACCCTCGACGGCCGCTTTGCACAGCCGTGCGTACAGGCCCGGGACGATGTTGCTGGCCACCGAGATGACGCCGTTGCCACCGACGCTGAGGAACGGAAGCAGCGTGAAGTCGTCGCCGCTGAGTAGCGCGAAGTCGGCCCCGCATTGCTCTCGGATCTCGATCGCACGCGCCATGTCTCCGGTCGCTTCCTTGATGCCCACGACCAGCTCGTGCTTCGACAGCTCGGCGACGGTCTCTGGCTGGAGGTCGACGACCGTTCGTGACGGCACGTTGTACAGAACCGCGGGCGCGCCCGAGGCTTCGACGACCCGCAGGATGTGCTCGCGCATACCCTGCTGCGATGGCTTGTTGTAGTAGGGCATCACCTGCAGCGTGGCATCGACGCCCAGCTTCTTGCAGGCGGTGGCCATCTCAATGGCCTCCGTGGTGTTGTTGGAGCCGGCGCCCGCGATGATCGGTACCCGGCCAGCCGCGGCCTCCACCACGATCTCGACCACCTCGATGTGCTCGGCGTGGGAGAGGGTGGGTGATTCGCCCGTGGTGCCACAAGGAACCAGTCCGTCGATGCCGCCGTCGATCTGGGTTTCGACGAGCTTTTTCAGCGCGTCCTTGTCGAGGGCGCCGCCTCGAAACGGGGTCGCCAGTGCCGTGAATGCTCCGCTCAACATGATCGCCGCGGACCCTAGCACCGTTCTCCGATCCTCGCGGCGTGCTGCCGTACAGCCAAGGAAGGGCCTATTCCAACGCAGAATGCGCGGCCGCTGCGGCCTCGGAATCGGGCGTCTGCGAGGACCACACCAGGGGGCTCGTGACGGCTTCGGCCACAAAGCCGCCCGGGCCCATGAAACCGATGCAGACGGCCGCGCTGCCCGGCTCCCGGGGGCGGGCGAAGGTGCACTCGCCAGTGGCCTCTTCGCACGTGACGGAGGTGACCTGGATCCTGGGCAGTGTCGCATCGCCCAGATAGGACACGACCACCACATGCCGCCGGGGCGCGTCGCGGACGGCATCCCAAGTGACCTCGAGGTGGGCGTCGTCGACCGCGGCGGTGAGCGTGGGCATCTCGGTTCGCTCCAGCCGCTCGCGCAGGTGCAGCGCGGAACCGTCGGACGGGTCGCGGTCGATCAACGCCTCGAGCATGCGGGCGGCCTTCCGACGATGGCCCTGCGCCAGGTACAGCCGAGCGATCGTAGTGCTGGCGATAGGGTCGCGAGAGCGGGTCATGCGGAGGTCTTCGTTGGGGGCGTGAGCGTGTGAGCGAGGGCGCCGTGCGTGAGGGCGCGGCGGGCCTCGTCGGCGTCGCGGTGCATCTGGGCGACGAGCGCGTCTGCTCCGTCGAACTTCCGCTCGTCGCGAAGGCGCTTCACAAACGCGACCTCGACGTCGAGGCCGTACAGACGCTCGCCAAGCTGCTGGTCGAGCACATGGGTCTCCACCTTCAGTGGTGCCCCGGCGTCCGTGAACGTCGGGTTGTGGCCCACGCTGGTCACCGCGGGCCAACACGCGCCGTAGTCCGGCGACTGCGGGCTCCACACCGTGAACACGGATGCATAGATGCCTTTGGGGGGCACCATGCCACCTGCGTTGCCTGCAAGCGGAGCGAGATTGGCGGTCGGAAACCCGAGCTCGCGCCCGCGCTTGGCTCCGTGCTCGATCGTGCCCGCGACCGCGTGCCAGCGCCCAAGCCATTCGCCGGCCGCCGCGACGTTGCCATTTTGCAGCGCGCGCCGAATGTCGCTGCTGCTGACCTTCTTCCCCGCATCGGCGGAGATCAACTCGACGATGTCGGTCACGACGTCGTGGGCCGCGACCTGGGCCTGGAGGCTGGAGGCCGTGCCGGCCCGGCGGGCCCCGAAGCGGAAGTCCGCGCCGACGACGATCGCGTCCGGGGCCAAGCCCTCGATGAAGAACGTCCGGACGAAGTCCTCGGCGGCCATGCGAGACATGTCGCGGTCGAACGGAAGCAGGACCAGGTTCTCAACCCCGAGGTCGGCCGCGACTCGCTCGCGCTGAATCGCCGAGTGCAGCATCGGCGGCATGCGTTCGGGGGCGAGAACCGCGGTGGGGTGGGGGTCGAACGTGACCAGCGCGACCCGCTGTGCGTGGTTGCGGGCCCGCTCGATCAGCGCCTGATGCCCGCGATGCAGCCCGTCGAACGCGCCCATACACACGGCCGTCCCAGGCGGGAGCGCTGCGGCGTCGCGCTGAACGTGGAGCGGCACGGGCGGAAACTATCACGGCTTGCAGCGCTTGCCCGGGGCGGCTGCGTGCTCGACAATCTGCGGATGCGGCTCGCTCTTGCGGTCGGCTGGGCGACGTTCGCGGTCTTTCTCGCGTTCGCCTCCCCCGCGCACTTCTGGCTCGATTCGGGCGAGATCGGTGCGTCGGGCTTCGAACTCGGTGTGATGCATCCGCCCGGTGCGCCGGGGTACGCACTCCTGCTTCGAGCGGCAACCACGCTGCCGGTCGGCTCCGTCGGATTTCGCATGGCCGTGCTGTCCTCGTTGCTCGCCGGCGTGACGGTCGGAGGTCTCGTCGGGCTCCTGCGAGAGCGCGGCGTCCATCCATGGGTCGCGGTTGGAGCTGCGGTTTGGCTGGCGGCCAGCTGGACATTCTCGCGACAGGCGAGGGTCGTGGAGATCTACGCGCTGCAAGGCGCGCTGATGGTGGTGGTGCTGTGGGGCTTTGCACCGCTTCGCGCCGACGAGTCGGGTACGAGACGACGACTCCTCGGCACACTCGCCGCCGTCTGGTCGGTCTGGTGTTTCGGTGACGCTCGGTTGGCGCTGGCACTCCCCGTGATGGTCGGCTGGGTCGTCGCGCTGCGTCGCCGGCGTCCGTGGGCACGATGGGCCCCCTTGGCCGTCGTCGCCGCAAGCGCGGTGATCCTCGCGGTCCCGCTGGCGTCGGTCCGGGGACCCGTCGCGGACTGGGGCGACCCCGATACCCTGCGGACGTTGTGGGACCACCTGATGGCCAGCTCGATTCGCAACGCCTATGCCGAGCAGATCTGGCCCTCGAGCGGGGCGATGTGGCAGCTCAACATCGAAGCGGTCCTCGCGGGATTGTCGGAGGACCTGGGGCCCTTGGGCCCGACGCTTGGGCTGTGTGCCGTCATCGGGCTGGCGTGGCGTCCGGAGCCGGCCGCCGGTGATACGCGCGTGGCGGCAGGCCTCGCCGGGCTTGTCGGCATCGAGCTTCTTTATGCGGTCGCGATCAATCCGATGGGGGTCGCGCAGCGGCAGACAGGATTGGTCACCGCGCTGTTGCTCGCGGTCGCGGTCGCGGAGCTCGTGCGGCGACATGTGCAACCGCGAGGCCGTGCGGTCTGGGCAGTCGTACCCATACTCTTTGTCGTCCTCACGCTGCCGGCCGCGCTCACCACGGGCGAGGACTTGGGCAATACCCGCTCTTGGGGCCCCGCGGCGTGGACGCGGGGCACGCTCGAGCAGCTTCCGCCGGGCGCCATGGTGCTCACGCAGTCCGATGACCTGGCTGCCGGCCTGCTGTTCGCGCAGGTTGTCGAAGGGGCGAGGCCCGACGTGATCGCGGTGCCAGCCCAACATCTATACAAGCCCGTTCCGGATGCACTCCTGCCGGGCTCGCCGGGGCACGACGTCTGGTCCGCGGCGCAGTCGGGCACGACCGAGGGCGAGCGTATCGTCGCCGCAATCGGGGCGCATCAGAGTGCCGTCGCCGTCGAAGCGCCCACCGTCACGATCTTTGCCGGCGTGCCGTGGTGGTCGGATCGAGGTGTGCTGCCGGTCCGGGTTGCTGGGCTCTCGCCCGCCCTGCAATCCACGTTGCCGCAGGCGCCCTCGATCGAGGGCACACTCGAGCGCTGGGACGCACGGCTGCCCGCGCCCGAAGACCGAGTCCGGCTGGCGTGGGCGATGGCCAACGATGCCCGGGCGCGTGTGCGCGTGTACCAAGATGCTCAGGGGGCGCTGAAGATCTTGCAGGCCACCACATCCCGCGTCAGCGAGCACGTGCCGGGGCCCTGGGTCGCGCTGGGCGCGTTGCAGGATCGCTTTGGCGACAGGCTGGGTGCGATCGAATCCACGCGGCGTGCCCTCGCGCTGACCCCGGGCCGGGCCGCGGCGCTGGAGAACCTCGCCCTGTATCTCGCCCGCGATCGAGCGACGTTGCAGGAGGCCGAAGAGGTGGCGAGACGGGCGGTCGCTCTGCGGCCCGAACGTGGCAAAGGCTGGATCCGCCTGGCAGCCGTCTTGGACGCAAAAGGGGACAGCGACGGGGCGAGCGCTGCCCGGCGCCACGCCGACGAGCTGCTACAGTAGTGGCATGCCGCGTCTGCTGGTCACCGCCGCCGTCCTTGGATCGCTCCTAGGCTCGCTGGCAGGGTGCGGAGAGAGCTCGTACGACGTCTACATGCGGGGTCTCGAGATCGAGGGGGACGCCGAGCGTGGTCCTTGCAAGCTGCACTACGCCAAAGGGGAGCACGCCGCCCGGCTCGACCGCAGCCAGCTCACCACGTGTCTCGTCGAGACCCAGCGCGCGATCGCCGAATACGAAAAGGCCAAGACTCTTGGCTACTCGGAGGCGGGCTTCGCCAAGGTCTACGATCGCGCCCACGAACGGGAGGCCCGGCTCGAACAGATGATCGAGATGGTCGGTGAGATGGAGCGCGATGCGATCACGGCGAAGCTTCCGGGCGGTCGCTGATCTGGGGCCAGGTCTGGGGCCAGGTCTGGGGCCAGGTCTGGCCAAGCCCCGGGCTCTCCACACGCTACGCTGTTGAGGCGATGAGACCGCTTCTGTACGAAACGCTGGTCCGCTTTTATCACCTGCTCGATCCGCTCGAGGACCACGCAGACGAGGTCGCGGTGTTCGGAGATGTATTTGCGGCCGCGGTCCCCGGCGCCGCCTCGCTGCTCGAGCTTGGGGCTGGCGCGGGGCACGGTGCGTACTTCCTGAAGTCCAGGTTCGGCTCCGTGACGCTCACCGACCTCTCCGAGCCCATGCTCGAGCGCTCTCGGTCCCTCAACCCCGACTGTGAGCATGTCCAAGGAGACATGCGGAGCCTCGCACTGGGGCGAACCTTCGACTGCGTGCTTTGCCACGACGCGGTGGCGTACATGCTCTCCGAGGCCGACCTCCGCGCCGTGTTCCAAACCGCCTTCGATCATCTGCGGCCCGGTGGTGCGGCGCTGTTTGTTCCGGACTGCCTCAAGGAGTCGTTCATCGAGTCTCACGAAGACCACGCCGGTGACGACGACACGCTCGGGCTGCGCTGTATCAGCTGGTCCTACGACCCGGACCCCGCGGACGACACTCACGTCTACGACTTCGCCTTCCTTCTGCGCGAGGCGGGCGAGGTACGGGCCGTTCACGATCGTCACATCTGCGGTCTGTTTCCCCAGGAAACCTGGACCCGACTCGCGACCGCGGTCGGCTTCGAGGCCGAGGTCATCGCGCGCCCGCTCCCGGAGGAGTACGAGGCGAGTGCTTACACCGACAAGATGTTCCTGTTCCGCCGACCGGAGTCCGCCTAACGCTCGGCGCCGTCTTCGATCCAGCGGGCCAGCATCACGTAGTCGCCGTACGGGAGCGCGTCGTCCCCCGGCGGCATCGCGTTTCCGAATACGCCGGGGAGTGCTTCGCCGTCATCGCGCAGGACCTTGTGAAGCAGAAAACTCTCCGAGGGGCGGCGCGGCGTGACCATGGGGTAGCCGGTGTCTCGCAGTCGGCTGTCGAACAGCAGGTCTTCGAACGCGGCGTCGGGCGAACTCAAGTCTAGGCGTAGGCTCGCGTCGTCGTCGGGATCCCGGTGACAGCTGCACATCGCTCGCTGTGGATCGAACACCGCGCCGTCCTCGAACAGCGAGGCGAGCGTGATCGTTTCCGGCGGTTCCTCCGGGAGGCGAGGCGGCGTGTTTGAAGGGACAACGTCAAACTCCAAGAAGAAGTTGAACGCGTCGCTGCCCTCGGCGGAGTCCCAGCCAGGCGTCTCGAGATTGGGAGACTCGCCTTGCCAACCGACGGCGGCGTCGGCCAACCGCATCCGGTAACGAACCCCCGCGGTTAGAGGTTCCTTGGGGGTGACGGTCACCACCGAGCCATCGCACCAGGACTCGGTTGCGTCGCCCGCCAGGTGCTCACCGTCGACCGATGTCCACGGGCGCAGCTCAAAGCCGAGCCGGGCATCGGTGAGCAGGCTTCCCGAGCCGACGACCGCGTCGACATCCGTCAGCGACTGAGGATCGAGCAGGCCTGACCAGCACAGTCGCACCGACATGTCCGGGAACGCCGAGCCCCCGGCCTCGGGTACCGTGGCAGTGATCTCCACGGTCTCGGGATTGGCCTCGAAGCGCTGCGTGTCGGATACGCGCGTGCATCCGGCCACCACCACAGGGGCCAGAACGACGCTGATGCGAAACCACGCCCCCTTCACGGCCCGCAGCGTAGCAGCCTCCGCGGGGTGGGACCGGGTCCGAACTGGACACTCGCACACCCCTGTGCCTCTCCCGTCGGTTGACCCTGTGTCCAGCCCGTTGCTATCGTCCGCGAGCGCGAAAAACGCCAGCGATGCTCGGGATCTAGCGCCGGATGTCCGCCCTGAGCTCTCCATCGCCCCCTTGGACTGTCGGCCCCTGTACCCGTGCGTACTCGATCTCTTCGATCTTCGTTGCTCCTCGTCGCCGCCTCCGCCGCATTGCTCGGTGGGTGTGGACCCTTCGGCTATCTCGGCAAAGTATCCCGCGACGCTTCCAAGGCTGTCGCTGATGCCAAGCAAGCCGGCGCGGAGCAGTACGCGCCGTACGAGTACTGGGGTGCCGTGACCTACCTGGAACAGGCCAAGGTTCTGATGGCCTACAGCGAGTACGAGCGCTCCTTCGATTACGGCGAGCGCGCCAAGCAACTTGCGGAGGAAGCCAAGCGCAAATCCGACAAGCGCGAAGCCGGCGAAATGACCGAGACCCTCGATGACGAGGACGGTGCGACCCCGGACGCGGACCCGAATGCAAACGGGGCTGCCGAAGGCGACGCCGAAGCGAAAGACGGCAAGGCGAAAGCCTCCGGATCGATCTCGATCGGAGGTGGCAAATGAGCGTCGCTCGTTCTTCCGCCCTGCTCGCCGTACTCGTTCTGGGTCCCACCGGTTGCGTGGGGCAGAAGTTGCTCGGCGAGGTCGAAGGCACGCAGACCCAGCTTCAGCGAGCCATTCGCGATGGCTCCAAGTCGATCAACTGCGCGCCCAAGGAGACCGCCATCGCCGAGGCGAACATCAAGTTTGCCGAGGATGCTCTGGCGATCGGCGAGTACTACCGTGGCAAGCAGGCGGCGGACTCCGCTGCCTACTACACGGAGAAGGCTCAGAAACTGACCGACCCCGAGCGTTGCCGCGACAAGCCGGTGGCGCGAGTCGGCGATCGTGACGGCGACGGCTACGACGATGCCGCCGACAAATGTCCCGACGATCCCGAGGACTTCGACTCCTTTGAGGATGACGATGGCTGCCCCGACAAGGACAACGATGGGGACGGGGTCCTCGACGCGTCCGAGTTCAAGGACGGCGAATGGGTCAACCTCGATCAAAAAGACGGCAAGGATTGTCGGAACGACAAAGAGGATGTCGACAACTTCGAGGACGAAGACGGCTGTCCGGATCCCGACAACGACAACGACGGCATCCTCGACGAGCCGGACCAGTGCCCCGTCGATCCTGAGGACATCGACAACTTCGAGGACGAGAACGGGTGTCCCGACGCGGACAACGACTCGGACAAGATCTGCGACCCATGGGTCGAGGGTTCTCCCAACGCCGACAAGTACGCCGACGTTTGCAAGGGCAAGGACCAGTGTCCCGACAAGCCGGAGGACTACGACGGCGATCGCGATGACGACGGGTGCCCCGACCTCAAGGCCGAGTTCGATGGGTGTTCGGTCAAGATCAGCGAGAAGGTCTTCTTCAAGTTCAACAAGTCGGAGATCGATCCGAAGAGCTTCGAGCTTCTCAACGACGTCGCCACCGTCATTCTCTCGGTACCGGAGGAACTCAACTTCCGCGTCGAGGGCCACACGGACTCCAAGGGCGGAAACAAGTACAACAAGAAGCTCTCGCAGCGTCGTTCGGACGCGGTGGCTACGTACCTGCGCTCTCGCGGGGTCCCTGGCTCCCGTCTGGAGCCGACCGGCTTCGGTGAGGAACGTCCCATCGACAGCAACCGCTCTTCGGACGGTCGCGCACGCAACCGCCGGGTGGAGTTCAACGTCTCGAACGCCAAGTGCGAGAAGTAGGCTGCTCGAACCGGCGAGGCTGAACATCAGCCGCGGGCGTGCGGCGGTCCCCGCTGCACGCCATTGGGATGCGCCGGAGCAAAGCGCCGGCCGCACCCCATCGTGACGCCCCGGATGGCCGAGGCATCCCCGGTCCTGGGGTGTTTACGCTGGCGCCAATCGGAAATCGGGGGGCCTAAAACCCCGCTACGGTTCGCTTTTTCGCGTGTAGCCGTAGTAGAACGAACGACGGTGAACGGTCTTCGACAACGCTGCAGCTCCTTTGCACGCCGCGCCCGAGGCTCGGTTCTCGTCGGTGCGCTCGCGGCCGCGACCTTGTTGGTGCCCTCGTTCGCGGACGCGTCCCCGAGGGACGATCTCGTGGATGCGTACCTCAACGCGTTCGACCAACTCAACAACGTCGAGCTCGAGGCCGCCCAAGTCACGCTCGATAGCGCCATCGCCAACGCCCTGTCCGCTGGACTCGCAGGCGATCCGTCGCTGGCCAAGATGTACGCGATGCGGGCCGGCATCGTGTACTCCATCTCTGGGGATCGTGGCCAGGCGCTGCAGTCCTGCCTCGACGCGGTCCAGCTCGACTACAACATCAAGCTCCCGATCGAGCTGGCGTCGGAAGAGCTCACCGCGATCTGCAACGAAGCACGTGCCGGCGTGCAGCCTCCAGCGAACGACGTCGTTCATACCCCGCCTGTGGGGACGCCCAACGCCGACATTGAGTTCGTCGCCGTCGCAAACACGACAATGCCGATGGGCAGCACGTTGGTGTTGTATTGGCGTCCTGTTGGATCCGAAGCCGAGTTCACCGGCGAGACCATGGTGGGCGAGGACAACTGGGGAGCCTGGACGATTCCGGCCGCCAGTCACGGTGGCAAGGACCTCGAGTACTTCTTCTACGCGTTCAACCCGACCAACCAGCCGCTGGTCAGCCGAGGGGACAAGCTCAATCCGCTCATCCTCAAGATGGACGAGAACGCGGTCGTCGCTGCGGCGACCACCGGCGAAGGCGGCGAAGAGGGCGGCGAAGAGGGCGGCGAAGAAGGCGGCGAGGAAACCAAGAAGAAGAAGCGGAAGCCCAAGGGCAAGTCCAGTCTTCCTCGAGTGTTCATCAACCTCGGTATCGGAACCGGTCTGGGCATTGCTCGCGGAACGGCCGAACAGACCTACGAGCAGTACACGCCCGGCATTCCAGGTGCCGTCTATGGCAGTCGCGAGCAGGCCTGCGCCGTCGAGCGTTGGTATGCCGGGCAGGAGCCTCTCGCGGGTGATGGTTTCTCATTCCAGCAGCACCTCGCCGAGATCGAGCCGCTGGGGGCCGTCCCGTACGCGGCTGGCGACGAGGCGGCTCGAACCGCGTTCGCCTCCGCCTATGATCCTGGCTACTGCTCGCAGCGGCACCCGGTGAGCACCGGGTTTGCGCTCGCACCGTTCCACGTCGCGCCCGAGATCGGGATTCGTGTCGGTCGGGCGGTCGTCGTCTCTGTCTACAGCCGACTCCAGCTGGTCACCGGGTCGAAGGTCTTCACGGACGACACCACCATCGCTCCGGCGACGAGCTTCAACACCAACGTTCGTAGCGTTGCCCCTCCGGGGTTCCAACAGAAGCCCGGGTTCACGTGGGCGGTCGGAGCCAAGGTGAAGTACTTCTTTGGCAAGGACGACCGGAAGTTCCGGGTCTTCGCCGGCGGCTTTGCCGGATATGGCCAGGCGCGCCTTCGGGTGCCGATGAACTTCGCCAACGACCGCAACGGGAACAGCGTGCCCGACCTCGGTGAGGTCGCGCTCAGTGGTCCGCTCAACGCCGAGGGCCAGGTCGAGCCCTCCACCTGTGTTGCCGTCTGGCCCTACACACAAGGCTGCACCGCCGGCGCTGACGGCAACGTCGATCGAGACCTCGCGCTTGGGCTACGCGGCTCCACGGCCCCCGCTGACGAGCGCATCGACACCGTCGTGATCGGCCCCGCGATGTTCGGCGCGCTGGTCGGGTTCAACTACCAGCTACACAAGAACTTCTCGCTGTTCGCGGAGCTCAACGTCGGGGGCTGGATGCCCACGACGACCAGCGTGCTGTTCGACCTCAACGTCGGTCCGGCGATCACGTTCTGACCGAGTCGGACAGCTCCAGGATGCCGGAGTCGTCCGGCTGATTCTGGGGCACGTACGGCGGTAACCGGAGTGTGAAGCGGGTCCCGTCGGGCGAGGACTCGCACTCGATCGTGCCGCCGTTCTCCTCGACCATCCGGTGCACGATCGCCAGACCAAACCCCGTCCCGGTGTCCTTGGTCGTGAAGAACGGATCGAAGACTCGATCGAGGTGCTCGGGGCCGATGCCCGGCCCGTCGTCGACCACGTCGATGCGGACGGCACCGGGCTCGGCGGTGGTCTCGATCAGGATCGTGCCTTCGCCCTCCAGCGCCTGCCCCGCGTTCCGAAGCAGGTTCCACAGCACCTGGGCAAGCTGGGCTGGATCGACGTAGGCGTCGGTCTTGGGTCCCTCGTCTCCCTTGGACTCGAGGGTGATTCCCTGGCTCGATGGGTCGGTCCGAAACGCCTCGACGGCTTCGAGTGCGGTCTTGGCCACTTGCGCCCGACGCCGCTGGGGTGGCCGAGGACGGGTGAAGGAGAGCAGGTCGGTGATCAGCGCCGAAAGGCGACCGGACTCTCGCCGGATGATGCCCAACAGCTTCTTGTCCTCTCCGGTGAGCTCTGCGGTCCCGAGGAGTTCGGCCGAGCCGCTGATCGCGGCCAGTGGGTTGCGAATCTCATGGGCCACCGACGCGGCGAGTCCTCCGACGGCCGCGAGGGAGTCGTTCCGCCGCACCTGCTGTGAGAGCTCGTGCAGCCGCGTGAGGTCCTGGAAGTTGACGACGTGTCCGAGCCGATTCTCCGACGCATCCGTGAGCGGGGCTAGGCTGAGTCCGACGCGGACGTGCCGGTTCTCTCGGGTCAGCACGACCAACTCTTGCCGGGCGTCGACCCCCGCGGGTGCCTCGAGAATGCAGCCAGGGAGCAGGCTATCCAGCGACCTGCCGATGTCGGCGTCCTCGAGGTCGAGGATGCGCCGGGCCATCGGGTTGAAGTAGAGCACGTGACCGTGCATGTCGACGGTCAACAGCCCGGAACTGATCGACCGGACGATGTTCTCGTTGAGCAGTCGCAGCGTTCCCAGAGCCGAGACCGACGAGGTGAGCTGGCGGTTGAGGTACGACGAGAGAACGGTGACGCCGACGATGCCGCCGACGGTTCGCAGGACGTTGAAGCCGAGGACGCGCGGGCTGAGCGGGACGTAGGGGTCGATGGCCAAGGGGACCAGCAAACCGCTGGCTTCGAGCATCGCACTCGTGGCGTAGAGCGCCGTTGCGGCGGCCGCGGCAGCCCAGGTCAGGCGGGGCCCACCCATGATGGCCGCGCCCAGCACGGAGATCAGGTAGAGCGTCGCAAGGCCCGAATCGACGCCACCGGACAGATAGACGGCCACCGCCGAGAGCAACAAGTCGGTGGCCGTTTGCACCCCCGCGAACCTCCCGAGATCACGGGCTCGCGGGAGCTGACGGGCGAAGACGATCGTCAGCGCAAAGCCGACGCCAACCACGCTCCACAGCAGGGTCATGTGCCCCGCGAGAACGTCGTCGCCGCGGGTGTAGGTGACCAGGCTGGCCAGTGCGGTCAATCCGGCGAGGATGACCAGACGCACCAGCATGAAGTACGAAATCCGCCGGGCATGCTCCGACAGCGCCGGAGTCGCACCGGCGGGCGTGGAGTCGGAGACCTCCACCTACTTGATGTTGCCGGCGACCTCGAAGATCGGCAGGTACATCGCGATGAGCATGGTGCCCACTGCGCCGCCGAGCCCGACGACCATCAGCGGTCCCAGCAGGGCGGTCATGGCACCCACCGCGACATCGACTTCCTCTTCGTAGAAGTCGGCGATCTTCTGGAGCATCTCGTCCATTGCGCCGGACTGCTCTCCAACCCCGATCATCTGAACGACCATCGGAGGGAAGATTCCGGTCTCGAGCAACGGCGAGGCGATGTCGGAGCCTTCCTCGATCTTGCCCCGCGCATACATGATGGCGCGGCTCACCACGAGGTTGCCTGAGGTCTTCGCGACAATCTCGAGCGCGTCGAGAATCGGAACACCCGAGTTGAGGAGTGTGCCCAGCGTCCGAGTGAAACGCGCGACGGCAATCTTCCGGATCACCGGACCCACGATGGGCATCTTGAGCGTGATCGTATCGATCACGTAGCGCCCTTTCGTGGTTCGCGAGGCCGCGATGAACCCCACGATGAACACCGCAATGGCGAGCAGGACGACGATGATGTTGTCCGCAATCCCGTGCGAGAGCGCCAGGACCATGCGGGTCAAAGCCGGAAGGCTTCCCGCGCCGAGGTCCTTGAACATCTTCTCGAAGACCGGAAGGACCTTGGTCATCATCACGATCATCACGACGATGCCGACCGAAAGAATCGCGGTCGGATAGATCAATGCCCGCATCACCTGCCGACGCAGAGAGGCGGCCTTCTCCATGTAGGTCGCCAAACGGCGGAAGATGATGTCCAAGATGCCGCCGGCCTCGCCTGCGGACACCAGGGCGCAGAACAGCTGGTCGAAGACCTTGGGGTGGGCAGCCATCGACTCGCTCAGCGACTTGCCGGTCTCGACGTCCGCCTTGACGCTCGCCAGGATGCGCCGGAAGTGCAGGCTCTCCGACTGTGTCGCGAGCATGTCGATCGATTGAACGATCGGCAGGCCGGCGTCGATCATCGTCGAGAACGTCCGGGTGAAGACCACCTTGTCGCGCAGGCTGACGCCGGTACCGATCGACGGGATGTGCAGCTCGAGCGGCTTGCGCTTGAGCTTGGTGACGTTGAGCCCCTGGTTTCGCAGACGCTCCTGAACCACGCCTTCGTTGTCGGCGTCAACGGTGCCGCTGCGGAACTCTCCCGCGCGCGTTGTGGCTTCCCAAATATAGGTTGGCATGGCGTGTGTCCTCCGGGGGTCTGCTCAGCGGGCTCAGTATCGGCGCTTGACCTGCTGCAGGCCCTTCCCCGCTTCGATCATGTTCTTTAGCTCGTCGGGGTCGCTCGAGCGCGCCATGGCGACATCCATCGAGAGAACCCCCCGCTGGACGAGGTCCGACAGCGACTGGTTGAAGGTCTGCATGTTGTTCTTCCCCTGTCCGAGCTGCATCTGCGAGTAGATCTGATGCAGCTTGCCGTCTCGGACGAGCGCCCGGATCGCATCGTTGGGCACCATGACCTCGACCGCCAGACATCGGCCGCCCCCCATCTTGGGCAGGAGCGCCTGGGTGAGCACACCCTCGAGGACGAAGCTCAGCTGGGTGCGGACCTGGTTTTGGCGGTGCGACTCGAACATGTCGACCACTCGGTTGATCGTCTGAACCGCCGAGTTGGTGTGCATGGTGCCGAAGGTCAGGTGACCCGTCTCGGCGAGGGTCAGCGCAGCTTCCATCGTCTCGGTGTCCCGAATCTCGCCGACCAGGACGATGTCGGGGTCTTGGCGCAGAACGTACTTGAGCGCCTTCTTGAAGCTCTCCGTGTCCGCGCCCACCTCCCGCTGGTTCACCAGACAACCCTTGTGGTTGTGCAGGAACTCGATCGGGTCCTCGATCGTCATGATGTGTCCCCGGCGCTCGTTGTTGATCAGGTCGATCATCGAGGCGAGCGAGGTCGACTTACCCGAACCGGTCGGTCCGGTCACCAGGACGAGACCCCGGGGCTTCTTGGTGAGTTCGGCGACGACGGGCGGAAGCCCGAGTGTCTCCAGCGGTGGCATTTCGTAGGGGATGAGCCGGAACGCGCCGCCGGTCGCCCCTCGCTGGACGAAGAGGTTGCACCTAAATCGTGCCAGTCCCTTCACGCCGAACGAGAGGTCCAGCTCCTGCGTCTCCTCAAACCGCTGCTTCTGCTTGTCGGACAGAATTGAGTAGCAGAGGTTCTTGCTCTCCACCGGGCCCATCTTCGGGGCCTTCAGCGGAACCAAATCGCCATCGATGCGCAGCATGGGCGCCGCACCGGTGGTGATGTGGAGGTCGGTCGCATTCGAATCGACCATCGCCCGAAGCAGCTGATGCAGCGTGACGCTCACTGGGGTGAGGGTATCGAAGAACCCACACCCAACGCGAATACCCCGCACACACCCCCTCCGATCTGTCTCTTATACACACCTGACGCTGCCGACGAGCGATCTAGTGTAGATCTCGGTGGTCGCCGTATCATT
>OJGU01000726.1_pt1 | contig 16411 bp, 11 predicted proteins | sample 1594741 | NCBI WGS metagenome assembly OJGU01 (sample SAMN05416841, study PRJEB24817) | seawater metagenome | isolation source: Sea water | place: Canada:Atlantic | collected 2013-07
ATCTACACTAGATCGCTCGTCGGCAGCGTCAGATGTGTATAAGAGACAGCGCCTGGCAAACGCTGTCGTCCTGACAGGCGACGGTGCCGCGTTGCCCCCACGAAAACTGAGGCTGGGGCTCGAACTGAGCGGGCGGGGGAACGTACTCGCAGCCCGCGTCCGCGAACGAGGGCATGCATAGGCCGAGGTCTCCGTCGCAGACAAAGCCCTCATCGCATTCGGCGGTCGCCTGCTGGGTCGCGCACGCGATCGTCTCGCACGCGCCTCCGGGAACCACGCACTGGCCGAGGTAGCAGGCTTCTTCGCTTCCGCAGCACGTGCGGTCGGGACCGCACACCGTCTCGTCCGGTCCGCAGCCCGACGCGCACGAGCCGTCGAGGCAGACGTCGCTGCCCTCGCAGCAGATGCCGTCGCACTCGATCTCATCTGCGCCGCACAGCGAGACCTCTCCAGTGGAGTCGTCCCCCGTGTCTGGCTCGGTGTCCGTGCCCTCTCCCGTGCTCCCTGCCGTGGGTTGGATGCCGTCGGACGCCACGTCGTCCTCGGCCCCAGAACCCCCACAAGCGCCCGCAAGCAGCAGAAAACACCCCAAAACCCGCCCGTCGTACTCCACACATTCAATGTGGGCGGAGCCCCTACCGCATGTCGATACTGCGGTCGCAGTAGTTTTCGCCGGTTTGTGCAGAAACTCGGTGTCCGGTCGTCATGAGCGCGCGCTATTTCACCGATAGAAAACAGGTATGAGCCAGACGCTCCACGGCTCTGCAGGCTGAACCCGTGCAGCCTGCTGCGAACTTCAATCGAGCCCACCGCGACGAAGGAGGGGGGCCATGAGGTGGGCGATCATCGGAGCAGGTCCGGCGGGGGTTCTGGCAGCGACGCGCTTGAAGGCGTCGGGCGAAGACGTCACCTTGTTCGATCGAAGTGAACGGGTCGGAGGAAACGCGCAATCGGTCCGTCTTCCTGCGCCGGGGGCCGCGGATCGTCGCTCGGATCTCGCTGTCAAGTTCCTCCCGCCCTGTGGCTGGGAGGAGCCGCGGCTTGCCCATCCTATCGTCGATGAGCTGGCCGAGTACGGCGCACGTCTCGAGCCCGTCGGGCGAAGCACCTTCTATCGAGATGGGCAGCCCCGAGCGCTCCCGGTGCCGCTCAACCCGCTCCGGAAGATGGAGCTCGCGATGGAGTTGCTGCGGACCTTCGATGTCTTCTACGAGGCGTCTGCGCTGCAGGGGCCGGACGCGCTCTACACCCACGGCTACGTGAAATCGGGCGAGAACATCTTCGAGTGGGGCGAGCGCATGGGGGCGCCTCTGCTCACCCGCTTGATGACACACGTCTACGAGATTCTCGGGCTGCGCCACTACGGATACGGGGACGGGGCAAAGACACACGCCGCGGGATATGTGCTTGGGCTGCGGTGTCGGTATCTCCCCGGCACCTATCGGAAGGTCTTTCACAAGAGCCCCGCCCTGCGCCGCCTGGCGCGGAGCCTCGTCCGCCGCGGGGTCGTGAAGATGCGTCAGCGAGAGGCGTTTCTTCGGTTCCTCGATCTGCGGTTTCCACAAGGAGAACTGGAGACCGACTGGAGCGTTCTGCCGGAGAGCTTCGGGTCGTTGTTCCCGCGGATGGTCGCGGACCGGGAGATCCCGGTTCGGCTCGGCCAGGCCGTCACCGATGTTCAAAGCGTTGCGGGCGGCCAGGTGAGCCTGCGGTGCGGCGGTCCTCCGGAGCTGTTCGACCGCGCGCTGATCTGCACACCGGTCCCCTTCCTCCCGAAGGTGCTGAGCTGGAAGCTGCAGGAGTCGTTCGGGATGTTGTTGTGCCCTGCTCGCGACACCCGCGTCTCGGTCTCGGTCTCTGCAGGCTCGGTGCGCGCGCCTGGCCTGGCCGATCAAAACACCCTGGTCTTCTCATCGGAGCACCTCGAGCGGCTCGGGACACCGGACTTCACCCCGAGGCTGATGGGCTACATCAACGAGCCTGGCGCTCACGTGATGGCGCAGTCCTACTCACGAACCGAGACAGCGGACGAGGCCGTCAAGCGACAGCACCGTCGCGACCTCAACCGAATGGGGGCCAAGACCGCCGCTCCCACCCTGCTGCGTCACTTCGACTGGCCTTACGTCCCGACCACTTCGATGATCGACGCGGGCTTCTTCGAGCAGCTGGCGGCGGTGCAGGGCCGAGAGCAGATCGCGGTCTGCAACGAAACGACCTGCGGGTTGGGCCTGCTGAACCTCTCGAACGGGGTCGATCGGCTGCTCACCTTGCTGACCGCACCTCGCCGTTGCAGTGCGGTCGCACAGGAGTCTGCCGGTGCAGGGACGACGCGCGTTCCACGGCCGTCAGCTTCGAGAACGACACCGACCTAGACGGCCTGGAGGAAGCAGGTACAGATTTCACTTGACGAAATATGTGTAATCTTGAATAACGTTTTTGTCGAAGGTAAAGACGATGCTCAGCCGACTCCTCCTCCTCCCCGCTCTTCTCCTCCCCCTGACTGCGTGCGACGCCCCCTTCGAGATCAAGAGCGGTGCGACCCCCGGTGACCCCTTCGGCGGCACCGACTTTGCCAGCGGCGACACGAGCCGCAGCGGCTTGATTTCAGTCGAGGAGACCTGCCAGCAGTACTGCAATCTCCAAGACACCTGTGACGCGTGGGACGCTGCGGAGTGCTTCGATGACTGTGTCGCGCCCAAGCTCGAGCAGAACTTCACCGCCGCACAGACAGAGGCACCCGCGGCGGCCTGCGGCGAAGCATTCGCGTCCGCCATGGACTGCTTCGCGGCCGCCGATTGCAGCACCTTCACCGGGTGTGACGAGGTCCTCTACGACTACGTCGACTGCGCTGCCGGCTGAGCTCTCGCCGGCTTCCGGGCTGCGAGGTTGTCGAGATGAGAGCGCAATGCCGAGCCATGCTGACGACATGGCAAGGTATGGACAGCTCCAGCCCGCTCCGCGGAATCGGCCACCTTCGGACGGTGGTTTCTCTTGCGGTGTTCCTCCTGCCCCTTGGTGGCTGCAGCGGCTCCACGAGCTCGCCGGCGAACGGTAGTGAGCGGATCCCGGACGTCGCCGCGACCGAGCTCGTGCAGTCCGAGTCGCCACAGCAGAAGTCCGCGGAGATCGAAACAGCCCTCGAGCGTCACGAGCCTCTCAGCGACTTCGTTCGGAGGATATTTCAAGACCAACGCGGCCACCTATGGTTCGGGACCAATGGAGACGGTGTCGCCCGATACGACGGTGACACGCTGGAGTACTTCTCGGTCGACGAAGGCTTTGGCGGGGTCGCGGTGCGCGGGATCGTCGAGGACAGAGAATCCAACCTCTGGTTTGGCACCGAAAACGGTTTGACCCGGTACGACGGGGAGTCGTTCGTCAACTTCACAAGAAACGACGGCCTCGTCGGCAACAACGTGTGGAGCCTCCTCGTCGATCGTCAGGGAACCCTTTGGGTCGGCACGCTCGACGGGGTGAGTCGCTTTGACGGAACGCGGTTTTCCAGCTTCGAGCTCCCCGATTCAGCCCCAGATCCAGCCCGAGGGGTTTCGACCGCGAAGGCTGTTCACAGCATCATGGAGGACAGCAAAGGGAAGATCTGGTTCGGCACCAGCGGGGGGGCCCAGGTCTACAGCGACGGATCGCTGACGAACCTTTCGACGAAGGATGGCCTCTGCGGCGACTCCGTGAACGCCATTCTCGAGGCGCGAGACGGAAACATCTGGTTCGCAACCCACCACCATGGCGTCTGCCGATTCGACGGAGAATCGTTCACGCACTTCACCGAACAAGACGGGGTTGAGGGCACGGAGGCTTGGGATCTCTATGAGGACAAGTCCGGCAACATCTGGTTTCCGATCGAGAACTCTGGGGTCTACCGGTTTGATGGGGAGTCGTTTGCCAACTTTCAGGAGGCTCAGGGGCTTGCCACCAACGCGGTCCAGAGCACGTTCGAAGACCGGGAGGGACGGCTTTGGCTGGGAGGCTGGAGGGGCCTCTTCCGCCATGAAGGGAAATCGATCGTTGCGGTCGGCAAGAACGGTCCTTGGTCGTCGTGACGGCGCCTGGCCAGTCGCTTCCGTACCCGGCTGGGTCTAGGTCGTCCCGCCCGCCCGCTCGCGTCGGCTCACTGAGATCTAGCCGCCGAACGGCGTGCTGCAGTGCTCGAACACATTGATCTCGATGGCGTGGGCGGGGCTCATGATCGGGGAGAATGAGCCGGCCGCCATCGAGACCTCCGCGGCGCCCGGATCCACGAGCGGGCTGACCACGCTGTCCAGCTCTGTGTACGTACTGCCGTCGGGACTGAAGTTGAAGCTCACGTTTGTGCCGTCGAACGTGAGTGACAGCCAGAGCTCGGTGACGTCGGGCCCGTACACGAACTCCGTCGGGGCCGCTCCTTCCAGGCGCGCGCTGATTCGCCGGTCCCCCGTCACGCCAAGGGTCGCGCCAGTCAGCCCACCCTCATCGTAGACCCGAAGGAGGAACTCAGACGAGGGGTCTTGGGGGAGGGCGACGAGATGGGCGAGGACATATCCCGTCGTGACATCGAGATCCGAGAGGACCATGAACGAGTAGAACGCTTCAGACGGGTCGATCGAGAACCGCATCACGCCTCCGGTTTCGCTCATCAAGCCGGTTCCATCGAAGATCTGCCACGGCGCTTCGTCAACGACGCCGTTGTCGAACTCATCGACGAACTCGGGACAGGCAGGCATGCCGGTGGTCGTCGGTTCGCCGGTGACGGAGGAGGTCGAATCATCCGAGCCACTGTCTTCGGTGGTGCCGGCGGAGCTCGCCGTCTGCCAGTCCGATCCGCTGCTACTGCTACTGCCGTCGCTGGTCTGGTCGGGTTGTGTCGATCCGCCGCTCGTCGTCTCTCCGGTCGACGTGGGCCCCGTGATCGGCGTTGGGGGGGCGCACTCGGGGCCGACGCAGTCTCCGCTCGTTTGGGTATCGTCCGCGAGCGGCTCAACACAAAGGCCGGCAAGGCCGCCGGGGGCCTGGTCGCCGTACCGTTGACCGGTTGGACACGCTGAATCCCCGAAGCTGCAGTACCCGTTCGGCTGGCACGTGCCATCGCCACCCTCCAGGGCGCATTGTCCGTCCTCCTCGCATTGGAAGACGGCCGAAGTCTGGCAGCCCGTGGCAAGTGCAACGCATGCAACGAGCCCGAGAGTAAAATCGCGCATCCTTGGACCCAGTCTACCACGCACGGTCCGAGCCCTCGCGGACACGTCAGGGCATGTCGTAGGTCAGGCGGCGTGGAGCGAAGTCGCACGCGATCCCGGTCGACGCCGCCGACTCATGGCGGCTCCGTCTCCTGGGCGAAGGACCTCGGTGTGGCGCGACGGCTGCCCCCCTTCGCTCGCGTGGACAGATCAGCAAGTCGTATCGACTGAAGCGCCGACGGGTCGGCCGAAGAGCGTGCGAAGGTTCCGCAGGATTAGGTTGTTCCAGATGAGCACCGGCAAGCTCCGAAGGAAGTCCCAGGTCGAGCCTTCGCCGGCGCGTCGGAGCGTTCGGATGGTCACGGCGGGGGACGCCGGGCGGAAGTAGCTCTTGGCCACCGCGGGCTCCCCTCGAAGAAGCGACTCAACGGCGGCGACGGTCGCCGAAGGGCTGTTCCAATCCGCCTTGAAGACCACGCACCCCTGCTTGTTGATGACGAACACGGCGTTCGGCATCCCGCCGTAGGCCTGGTGGGCCGCACCCTCGAAGTCGTCGATCAGGACCACCCGCGTTTCGCCGTCCTCGCCAAGGCCGCGGGCACACGCTGACTTGCTCTCGAGATCGACGTGGGCGGGAATGCTCGCGCCTGGATGCGCCTCGCGGACATACAAGATCGCGCTTTGGACTCGATCGGTTGCGGCGTCGAGTTTCTGCATGGTTCGACGCCTCGTTTGAAAGAGCGGACACGTCACGCTTCCCAACTCGAGCACCAAGAGCTCGGCGTCGAAGTCCAAGAGTCTCCGCCGCTCTCCGGTGGCGGTCTGCAACTCGAAGTCCGGCGCCTTCTGGCCAACAGCGGGACCCGTGGATGTGTTGAAGTCGTAGTCGTCTGAACTGAAGCTGTCGTAGTTGTACTCGGCCATCGCCAATCCTTCGGGTGAGGGGCTCGGGTTAATCCCGCCCCGGGGGGAGCAAGTTTTCGGTCATGGTCCGAAGGGTCTGCGCGACCCGCTGGACCTCTTTGGCACTGATGCCGCGCTGGGCTTCCGAGACGAGCTCGCGCGCGATCGGGACGAGCTCATCCTGCAGCTCCAGCGCTTTGGCGGTCGGCAGGAGGATGGTCTTGCGGCGGTCCGCGGGGTCGGTTTTGCGTTCGACCAAGCCCTTGGTCACCATGCGTTCCACCAGCCGACTCACCGTGGTCTTGTCCCGAAACGTCACATCCGCAATGGCGCCAACGGACAGCTCCTCGTCACGCCAAAGGAGCAGCAAGATGGCCCACTCCTTCGGTGTCACGCTGAATCCAGCCTCCTTGAACCGAGCCGCCAGCTCGGCTCGAACCGCGAATCCGAGGCGATTGGCCCAATAGATGGGGACTTCGTCGAACGCGAACACCTAATAGATGTCTAGCACAACAGTTGTATATAGCAACTTTCATGGAGACCCACGGACGGCACGGCAAACCGTGTGCCGGCTCACTCGGTGCTGCAGGCGGGCTTGCGAAGAAACCATGCACCTCTGAAGTGGGTCTCAGGCGCGCAATGCCTGGTGCCACGCTCAAGATCCGCGACTTGCACAAGACGTACTCCGGCGACGTTCGGGCCCTGCAGGGCATCGAGCTGGACATCGAGCCGGGCATGTTTGGGCTGCTGGGGCCCAACGGGGCCGGCAAGTCCACATTGATGCGGACGATCGCGACGCTGCAGGAGCCGGATCGGGGCTCCATCCATCTGGGCGACATCGACGTCCTCGCCAACAAGGACGCGGTCCGCCGGGTGCTCGGCTACCTGCCGCAGGACTTCGGCGTGTACCCCAGCGTCGACGCGGTCACGCTGCTCACCCACTTCGCGATGCTCAAGGGCATCACGGCGCCCAAGGATCGAAAGGCGGTGGTCGAGGCGTTGCTCAACCGAGTCAATCTCTGGCAGCACCGCAAGAAGAAGTTGGGTGGCTACTCCGGCGGCATGCGGCAGCGGTTCGGCATCGCCCAGGCACTGCTGGGTGACCCTCGCTTGATCATCGTCGACGAGCCGACCGCCGGTCTCGATCCGGAGGAGCGCACCCGGTTCCTCAACCTGCTCTCGGAGATCGGCGAGCAGGTCGTGGTCTTGCTCAGCACGCACATCGTCGAAGACGTCGCGGACCTGTGCAGCAACATGGCCATCATCGCCGGCGGCGAGGTCCTGCAGACCGGAGCACCCCACGGTGCCATCGATGCGCTCGCCGGCAAGACGTGGCGCAAGGTCATCGACAAGTCGGAACTCGAAGCGCACCAGCGCGATCACACCGTCATCTCCACTCGACTGGTCGGCGGTCGCACGGTGATTCACGTGTTTGCCGAGGACGACCCGGGCGAAGGGTTCGATCCCGTGTCTCCGGATCTCGAAGACGTCTACTTCACCACGCTGCACGACGCGCGCTCCGAGGCGGCCTAACATGACCGGTTTTCCTGCGATCCTCGAGTTCACGCGGTTCGAGCTGAGGCTTCGGTTTCGGCAGCCCGCCGTCTATCTGTTTTCCCTGCTGTTCGCGGCGCTGTCGTTCGGTGCCATGACCACCGACGCGGTGCAGATTGGTGGCGGTGGTGGCCAGACGCTGATCAACGCGCCGTTCGTCGTCGGCCAGATGCTGGCGATCATGAGCGTGTTCGGCATCCTGTTGGTGACCGCGTTCGCAGCCGGGGCGGTGGTCCGCGACTTCGACGACGGCTCGTACCAGCTCTTCTACACCAAGCCGATTCACCGCCGGGACTACCTTCTGGGTCGTTTTACCGGCGGCCTGCTGACTGCGATGTTTGTCATGTCGTCGTGTTCGTTCGGGATGATGGTGGGATCGCTGATGCCGTGGTTGGACGCCGAGCGGCTCGGACCGTTCTCGATCTTCACGTTCATCCAGCCACTCATCGTCTTTGTGTTCCCGACGCTGTTTGTCCTCGGTGCGATCTTCTTCGCCGTGGCCACATTCACGCGCCGCATGCTCTGGGCCTACGTCTCGGTCGCGGGGCTCATGGTGCTGTTCGCGGTCTCCGAGGCGTTTGTCGGCGACCTCGACAACGACACCATCGCGGCGCTGCTCGACCCGTTCGGGATGTCGGCATTCACGCTCGAGACGCGCTACTGGACGCCGGATGAGCGCAACACCTCGTTGGTGCCGTTCTCGGGTTCGGTGCTGCTCAACCGCGTGGTGTGGTCGGCGCTCGGTGCCGCGATCCTGGCGTTCACGGTCTCCCGCTTCCGCCTCGTCGCACCCAGCGTGGGCTCGAAACGCAAGAAGGGAGAGGTGACGTCGTCGAGCACGGAGGTCCCCATCCCCAAGGTGGCGGTCGACTACGGTCTGGGCAGCCAGCTCAGGCAGTGGGCGTTCTCCACCCGAATCGAGCTTCGCGGGGTCCTCACCAGCACGGCGTTCTTGGTGCTGTGCGTCTTCGCCATGCTCAACGTCTTTGGCGGAGCCTACGGCAGCACCAACCAGATGTACGGCACGCCGGTGCTTCCGGTGACCAACTTGATGCTTCGGGTGATCGACGGCGCGATGGGCTTGTTCTTGCTCATCGTGATCACCTTCTACGCCGGCGAGCTGATCTGGCGGGAGCGCAAGAGCGGCATGTCGCGAGTCATCGACGCGATGCCTTCGGCCAACTGGGTCTTCTTGCTGTCCAAGCTCTCTGCGCTGCTTGCCGCGGTCGCTGTCGTGTGCGGTGTCTCCGTGCTCACGGCCATGTTCGTGCAGCTCCTCGGTGGGTTCACAGACATCGAGCCAAGCCTCTACATCAAGGGCGTGTTTGGGGTGCAGTGGTCCGAGTGGGCGCTGCTCGCGGTCTTGGCATTTTTCTTCCAAGTCATCACCAACCACCGATTCGCAGGCTACGGCTTGGTGGCGCTGCACTTCATCCTGCAGATCGCCCTGCCGCTGCTGGACTTCGAGCATCGCCTGTATCGCTTCGGTCGGATGCCCGACGGCGCGTACTCCGATATGAACGGGTTCGGGCATTGGGTCGACCCGATGCTCTGGTTCCGCGGCTACTGGGGCTTCGCCGCGCTGGGCTTGGTCCTGCTCGCCAACCTGATGTGGGTTCGCGGCTCCGACCCTCGCTTCAAGCTGCGGCTTCGCGAAGCTCGGCATCGGCTCTCGCCGATCTATCTGGGCCTGTTTGCGTTCGCAGGGGCGGGCTTCATCGCCAGCGGCGCGTACGTCTACTACAACACCAACGTTCTCAACTCGTACAAGCCGTCCAAGTGGTCCGAAGACCACATCGTCGAGTACGAGGAGAAGTACAAGCAGTACGAACACCTCGCGCAGCCGCGGATCACGGCGACCAAGTTGGACGCCGCCATCTATCCGCAGGAGCGACGCGTCGACCTCAAAGGCACGCTCACGCTCGAGAACCGCAGCGATGAGTCGATCGAGACGCTGCACGTGTTGCTCGACTCGGACACCCAGTGGCCGCTGATCAGCCTCGACGAGTTCCACACCCTGGAGACCAACGACGTCGAGATCGGCTACCGGATCTATCGCCTCGCCTCACCGCTGCAGCCGGGTGCCTCCATGGAGGTGCAGTTCGAATCGCGCTACGAGGAGCCGGGGTTCAAGAACAGCGGCACCAACACGGACATCGTGGAGAACGGCACGTTCTTCCACAACGACCGCTACCTCCCGCACTTCGGCTACAACCCCGATCTCGAGATGTCCGATGCGGACGAGCGTCGCAAGCGAGGCCTGCCCGAGAAGGCGCGTATGCTTCCGGTCGACGACATGGCCGGCCGGGCCAACACGTACGTCTCCCGCGAGGCCGACTGGATCGACTTCGAGGCTACGGTCAGCACCAGCGCCGATCAGATCGCGTTGGCCCCCGGCTATCTCACCAAGGAGTGGACCGAAGGCGACCGTCGCTTCTTCCACTACGAGATGGACGCGCCGATCCTCAACCTCTACGGGTTCCTCTCGGCTCGCTACACGGTGGCGCGCGACCAGTGGAACGACGTCGCCATCGAGGTCTATCACCACGCTCCGCACGACTACAACGTGCCGCGGATGATCGAAGCGGTGAAGAAGTCGCTCGACTACTACACCGCCAACTTCTCGCCGTACCAGCATCGGCAGGTTCGCATCGTCGAGTTCCCACGCTACGCCAGCTACGCGCAGTCGCTGCCCAACACCATCCCGTACAGCGAGTCGATCGGCTTCATCGCCGACCTTCGCGACGACGAGGACATCGACTACGTCTTCTACGTCACCGCCCACGAGATCGCGCACCAGTGGTGGGCGCACCAGGTGATCGGCGGCAACGTGCAGGGCAGCACCGTCATGTCCGAGACGCTCTCGCAGTACTCGGCGCTGATGGTGATGGAGAAGGAGTACGGCCGCGCGAAGATGACGAAGTTCCTCAAGCACGAACTCAACCGCTACCTTCAGGGGCGGGCGACCGAGCGCAAGAAGGAACTGCCGCTGATGCTGGTCGAGAACCAGCCGTACATCCACTACAACAAGGGCAGCCTGGTCATGTACACGCTGCGGGAGTACATCGGCGAAGAGGCACTCAACCGCGCGTTGGCCGGGTACATCAAGAAGGTCGGCTTTCAGCGCGCGCCCTTCACCAACAGCGTCGAGTTCGTCGAAGCCATTCGTGCCGAGACGCCGCAGAAGTACGCGTACCTGATCGAGGACCTGTTCGAGACGATCACGCTGTACGACAACCGCATGGAGTCCGCGAAAGCGACCGAAGAGGGCGGCGCGTGGACGGTCGAGCTCGAGGTGATGAGCAAGAAGTTCCGTGCCTCGGAGAGCGGCCAAGAGACCGAGATCGAGTTGAATGACTGGATTGAGATCGGCCTGATGGATGAGGACGGCGAGTTCCTCTACCGTGAGAAGCACCAGCTCAGCGAAGAGAAGACGACGCTGAGCATCACCGTGGATGAGAAGCCGGCCAAGGCGGGCATCGACCCGATCGTCATGCTGGTGGACCGCAACCCGGACGACAACGTGAAGAAGGTCGAGTAGGCGCCGATTCGTCCGCCGGGTGGCCGGCGCCGCCGACGTGCCCAAGGGCGAGTTCGAGGGAGTTGAAGCCCGCGTGTTCTGTGGGGCGTATACTCGAATGCGTTGAGGCCCTCGGATCAGGACACCGTCGTCGGCGAGGGCGAGGCAACCGAGCCCGGTGATGTGCAGGAGGACGTCGCGGTCCGCGAGGGGGGACCTCGCCTCGGCCCGTACACGGTCCTTTCCCGGATCGGACGCGGGGGCATGGGCACCGTGTTCGCGGCCTACGACCTGCAGCTCGATCGGAAGATCGCGGTCAAGGTCTTGCATCGCACCGACGACGCCCGCGCTCGTGCCCGCGTGGTGCGAGAAGCGCAGGCGCTCGCAAAACTCAGCCATCCGGGGGTCGTCAGCGTTTTCGCGGCGGGTGAGCACGAGGGGCGGCCCTACATTGCGATGGAGTTCATCGACGGGCGGGACTTGCGTCGGTGGAAGGAGGAGGCCGACCCCGACTTCGCCACGATTCTGGAGACGTACCTTCAAGCTGGACGCGGTCTTGCTGCGGCGCATGAGGCAGGTCTGGTCCACCGTGACTTCAAGCCCGCCAACGTGATGATCGACAGCCGTGGCCGAGTGAAGGTGCTGGACTTCGGATTGGCCCAGCAAAGTGAGGGGTCGACCGGATCCCTCCCGGCCCTTTCTCCTGGTTCAATCCACGGCCTCAAGGAGGCAGACCTCGCCGCACCCCTGACTCGCACCGGCCGAACGGTGGGGACCCCGGCCTACATGGCACCCGAGCAGATGATGGCGGTGCGCAGTGACGCACGAGCCGACCAGTTCGCGTTTTGCGTTGTGCTGTGGGAGGCGCTGTATGGCGAGCGGCCGTTCGCGGGCAACACGATCATCGAGATTCTCTCGGGGGTCGCAGCCGGTGAAATCCGCGACCCTCCGCGCAATCCGGAGGCGGCATGGATGGAACCGCACCTGCGTCGCGGCCTCGCCTCGGATCCCGACGCGCGGTGGCCCGATCTGCGGTCGCTGCTAGACGTGCTGGCTGTCGGAGAACCGGTCCGGGCAAGACGTTGGATGATCCCCGCCGCAGCGGCGGTGGTGGTGGGCGCGGGCGCCGTGGCGGTGTTGCCCAAAGACGATGCGTGCTCCGATGGGGCGGTGCGCATCGCACAAGTCTGGGACCAAGATCGGGGCCAGCAGCTACGAGAGACGTTTGCTGAAACAGATCGGTCCTATGTCGCGCGGCTCGCTGAAGCAACCGCCGAGGGTCTCGACGGCTACGCGGGAGCGTGGGCCGAGGCATACGCAGACGCGTGCGTGGACACGCGCGATGGAGACCAGTCAGTCGCGCTTCGCGACGCCCGATATGCCTGCCTCAACCGCAGCAAGCGGGGCCTGCGAGTTCTCGCGTCCGCGCTCGAACAGGGGGATGTGCAGGCGCTGGAAAACGCGGACGAGGCGATCGAACGGCTCCCATTCCTTTCACGCTGCGCCGACCTCGACTACGTGACCGCGGCCCTGCCTCCGCCAGCGACCCCCGAGCTTGCAGCACAGGTCGAGGCGATCACCGCGGAACTCGAAGACGTCGACCGCCTGCTGCTGATGGGGGAGGCAAAGAAGGCCGAGACTTCTGTCGAGGCCCTCGCCGAGCGCGTGTCGAGTTTCGACCACGCACCGACCCGCGCCGCGGTGTATCGCGCTGCCGCCCGTGTCGCTATCGACGCCGAGCGAGGACCTGCGTCGCTGCGCTGGGCGGAGGCCGCGTATATGGAAGCCCGGGATGTCGACCCGGCGACGGCAATCGACATTCACATTGGTTTGGCGCGGGCCTACACGGCGGAGGGGCTGGACCGCGCCGCCTTGCGCGAGCTCGACGTCGTGGAGGCACTCGTCGAGCGCCACATGCCGGGGGATGCCGAATTCTGGCGGCGAACCCACAACACCCGCGGTCTACTGAACCAGAGCATGCGCCGCGGGGAGGACGCTCGCTCGCACTTCGAGCGTGCGCTGGAGTTGACCAAATCCAGCCGCGGTTCCGACTCTGCGTCGACCGCGGCCGCACACCTCAACCTCGGCGGTGCACTTGTCGAGGTTGGTGAGGATGCAGACGGACTCAAGCATACCTCTGCCGCGCTGCAGATCTGGACGAAAGCGTTCGGCCCCGACCACCCGGACGTTGGCCGGGCATTGCACAACCTCGCGATCGTTCAACGCCGGATGGGTGAGTTCGATGCGGCGCACGAAAGCTTCACCCGCGCACTCAGGGTCCTGGAGGCAGCGTACGGCCCGTTGAGCCCCAACGTCCTTCGGTCCCACCTGAGTCGAGCGATCGCGAACTTCGAGCGCGGCGACCTCGCTCGGGCCGAACGTGAGGCACGGGACGTCCTGGCTTCCGTCGCCGACACTCCAGAACAACACCCCGAGGTCCGGGTGTCCGGACACCGGATTCTTGCTCTGATCCACCTCGAGCGCGACGAGTATGACCTTGGCCGGGAAGGGTACCGGCGGTCCATCGCGATTCAAGAACAACTCACAGGTCCCAACTCTCTTGCCGTCGTCGACCTCAAGCAGGGGCTTGCTGTGATTGAGGCATCCTCCGGAAACGCGGCACGTGCACTCGAACTCCACGAAGACGTGCTCAGGGTTCGCCGAACGCTGCCCTCTTCGGGAGACGCCGTGCTTGCTGATGCCGAGTCGAACGTGGGGTTGATGATGGCCGCGGTCGGGGACTGCCGTCGCGCCCTTCCTCTGATGGTGTCGGGGCTGGAGTTCTGGACCCCGCGAGTTCATCCGAGCGGTCGCGAGTCGATCTGGTTGACCTCGCAAACCCTGCTTGCAGCCCTGTGCCAAGATATCGAGGGTGAACACGACAAAGCGCGCCAGTTCGCACAGGACGTCGTTGACTTCAAACAGGAGTTTCGGCCCGAGACGTCGAATCACGTCCGCGCCCTCGCGCACGTGATCCTCGGGGAATCCTCCGGCCCTCAACTACAGCAAGCTGCAACCGCCGCGGCAGAGCAGCTGGAGCGACCGGGCGTGATGATCATTCGTCGTTGGCTCGAGGTGGTTGCCCCCAATCACCCGCTACCGCCTGTCTTCGAAGACTGAGGACTGGGCGCACGTCGACTCGAGGGTCCGAGCTTCCTGCGCTCAAGCCGAATCGATCGGGCCTCGCCATCGCGGAGTTGCAACGACGCCTCTGCGGGCATCCCGCCGCGCCGTGCGGCGAGCATGCGAATTTCTGGGAACGGTCTTCCGGCGCCGGCAACTACCGGTTGGGGATGCCCGGGAGCGCTTGCGCCGGCCGAGCACCGCCTCGAGGGAAACCGCTGCATCCATGGCTGAGCACACCGTCCAGCAGGGAGACACGATCGCGTCGATCGCGAACGCGCATAAGGTCGCGTTCCGGTCGGTGCGGCATGCCCCCGAGAACGAGGAGTTGCTGCGTACCCGCAGTCCCGAGCAGCTGTTCGAGGGCGACATTGTGTTCATCCCCGATGAGCCGCCCAGGCCGGTCGTCCTCGAGACCGACCGCGTTCATACATTCGTCGTGCGTCCGGCATCGACCGATCTGCACGTACGCTTTCTCAGCGGCGGAGCGCCTCGAGCCCTGGAGCCGTGCTGCGTCCGCACGGATGATGCGGACCCCGTCGAGACGAAGCTGGACAGGGACGGCTGGCTGCGGACCACGGTTCCGTTGGCGGCACGTGAGCTTGTCGTGACGTTCTTTCCTGATACCGACTACGCCGAGGAGGCAACGTTGCTGATCGGCCATCTGGACCCGGTCACCCAGACGCGCGGCGTCCAACAACGGCTCAACAACCTGGGGTTCGATTGTGGGGCGGAGGATGGGGACGCCGCCGAACGTACGACGGATGCGCTGCGGGCATTTCAAGCCGCCACGGGGGAGGGCACGCCGACGGGCACGGCGTGCTCGCAGACCACGACCGCCTTGACGGACCTGCACCGGAGTTGACCAGGCAGCCATGAGCTTGAATTGGATCGTCGCCGGCCGGCGTGCCGTGCTCACCGCTCGGATGTCCTACGAGTCGGCGATCGCGGCCTGGGTCGCCACCCTCCGCGAGGATTCCGTTCGCGACGCGCTCGTGCGTTGGTATGAGCCGCTGTCGTCGTTGGATGACTCGACGATGCGGACGCACTATGACGCGCACCTGGTGCGGGTGGAATCGTGGGCTGAGCGCTTCTTCGCGGACCAAGGTGAAACGTCGCAACACGCACACGCGCCGGGGGTCCAGGCCACCATCGATCGCGCCGGGTGGTGGATCCGACTGTGGAAGGGCCCGTACCGAGTGCTCAAGGAGCACGACGCGGATCTTGGAGTCGACCCGGAGCAGGTCGGGACCGTGCCCACGGAGCTACGCGAGATCGATGCTGGCGGCCCCCTCAAGCTGCTCCAGGATACCCATCGGCGGATCCGGAACGCCGATGCGGAACTTGTCCCCGGCGACGTTGTGGAGTTCCCGATCTTCACGGTCATGCACCACTGTGGGGTGCATGCCTTTCGGGGCGCGCACTTCAACGGACAAGGCTCGTGCTTCTTGGGGACGAGCGTCGTTCGAGACGGCGACGCAACTCGCGCTCCGCTTCCCCTGCACGACAACCTCATCGCCATGCGCTTTCAGCTGCTGCTCAATGCAGCCCGGGGCGCGTTCTACAGCTTGCGCTCTGGCTACAACGCGGGCGCCTCGAATCACGAGAAGTCCAACTACCAACCCGTCGAGGACGAAACGGTCCACGCGCGCGGTCTGGTCTACGCGGGCAGCCTGGGCAACGTGACCCGCCGGGTGGCTTCAGATGCAGATGCGGGCGACCCCGCCGACCAGACCCCGGCGTACGTCCTGGTGGACAACCAGTGGGGCGTCGCCAACGGCAAAAACACGCCGACGACGGACTCTCTGAGCCAATACCGTGCGGACACTCGACTGACCCCGGGCTGGACGTGCACGCCTTGTGCGCTGAGCCTCGCAACGTTCATGTGTCTCAACGAAGGGCACTGGGGTGGTCACGGGGTCAACCACAACCTTCGCAAGCCGACCGCTCCCGCGCCGCTGCTCGACAACGGGACGCTGCACTACTTCCACTCCCGCATGTACTCGACGTACGACGTCACGCGCGCCGACACCCTCCGCTTCGTGTACGAACGCGCGGGGGGGGTGGGCACGCCCGATATCCGCCGACTCCGCGAGCAATCGCTGGATCTGTCTCTTATACACATCTCCGAGCCCACGAG
>OJGU01000727.1_pt1 | contig 16392 bp, 9 predicted proteins | sample 1594741 | NCBI WGS metagenome assembly OJGU01 (sample SAMN05416841, study PRJEB24817) | seawater metagenome | isolation source: Sea water | place: Canada:Atlantic | collected 2013-07
GAGAATTATCCAGCTTTCTTCGCCGACTTCTCCGGTTTTCCAAGGGCTCTCGTCGAATCGAACAAAACCATAGTCAAGTCTGACTTCGTAGCGTCCGTTCTCCGCGAATTGTTCGACGGGAAGCGGAATTGAAAACTGCCTTAGCCCAGTGTGACGATCATCGGCTCCAGGATCGAATTGTAGGAGGATTTCGTCGGTTGCGGTGTTTCGAATAGTGAGAAAACGGCCTTCGGTTCCGGCGAATGAGATTCGATGGGCGAAGTAGACGCTGAGGGTCTGTGGTGAGCGAGGGACCGTTGTTCCGGGTGAAGGGGAGACCTGAGTGATTCCCTCGACGTCTGGCGTCACTTTGCCTGGAATGCCGCGGCCGGTTTCGAATTGCCATTGATCCTCAGTGATAGGGGCGGTCCACCATGGGGCTTGCCGCAAGCCAGCAAATCGATTCGCGATTCGAATGCTATAGCCTGTCTCTGGTTGCAAGTTTCCAGGCGGGATCGAGAGTTTGTATGAGTATTGACCGTTCTGGCTGTCGCCTTGGTTAGGATCGAGTGAATAAACGAGTTCGTTGCTGGAGCTCTTCAAGATTTCAATTCGGTTTCCCTCCGTGCCCTGAAAGTCAATTTGAGACGAAAAGTGGAGTGCCAGTTCGGCGTCCGTGGACACATTTGTTGCTCCGGGGGCAGGATACACATGGGTGATTCCTGATTGTCCTATTACGGGGCGTGGTATTCCATTTCCGGTAGAAAAGGTCCAAAGTTGATCACTCAGCCCACCGGATTTCCAGGGGCTTTCTTGAATTCGGGCGAAGGCTGGATCTAATTTGATCTCGTATTCCCGGTTAGGGAGAAGCAGGTCCGATGGCAATTCAATCGCGATGATAGCGCTTGAACCATCGCTATTGTCTCCGGTGGGATCGACTTCATAGATTACTTGTCCTGTGCTTAGGTCGACGATTGAGAAAAACCTTTTCTCTGTCCATTCGAAAGAAACGGCGGTGGTGAATTGAATATGTGGAATGATTTCCGGACTTTGATTGGTGGTACCTGGGCTTGGATAGACCCCTCGAATACCGGGGACCGAGACAGGTAGCGGATCGAAATCGATCCCTCCGGTGGTAAACTGCCATGTTCCGTCACCAATTGCGCCATTCCTCCAAGGATGCTCATTGAATCGGGCGAACCCCTCGGACAAGCGAACTTCATAGAGTGTGTCTGGCATGAGCGTGCCGTCATGAAGTTGAACCTCGAATTGTACGCTGCCTGATTGTTCCGATTCCTCGGCGGTGTGGATGCGGTCAACGACTAGGCCGGTGCTCGTATCGACAAGAATCAGCGAGGCTTCCTCCGTGAAATCAAATGTGATCGGGCTTTGGAAGTTGATCACTAGAGGTGCGCTGATGGGGTGCCCCACAGAGCCAGGGGCAGGGGAGACTGAGACAATACCCGGAACTTGGATTGATTGAGCTGTTTCGTTGGCGCTGTCGGTTGTAAACGTCCACTCACCTGGCTCGATCGGATAAGTTCTCCATGGAGGACTATTAAGCCGAGAAAAAGTATAGTCGAGAGTCACTTCGTAGCTTGTTTCCGGGAGCAAGGTATTGGGTGGAAGCGTGACGATGTAGTTGCTATTTCCTTCCTGTAAATCGCCGGATTCCGGATCCACTTGAAAGGCGATCGTTCCCGTATTGAGGTTTCGCAACTTGAGTAGACTATTAGACGTCCACTGAAACTGCGTTGGAAAGGCGAACTCCACTTCGATGGGTGTGTTTACCGAGACGGCTGTGGCCCCGGGAGGCGGACTCACATGGGTAATCCCGATTGGCAAGGTTGCCTGAGCACGGGCTTGGTTGGCAACTATCGTGAACAGCGTAGCGAGAATGAGGCCGAAAAACGAGGCCTGGGTCGAATTGGATAGGACTGTAGTGTTTCTAATGTTCATCATCTTGACGAATGTTTCTGCTCCATGGGGCATTCCTGAAGGAAGCGTCCAACCCTATTCAGAGGATTCTATCGCTCAAAGTGACAGGATTTATAAAAAAATGGAACAAGGAAGCAGTTCGCTCGAAAGATTTCAAAGTCCCGCGAACATCCAAGGCGACTTGCGGCATTGTAGAAGAAAAATGAGTCCATTCCTCCCGATTTGAGAGATTCGCTCCTAGCACGATAGGGAGACGTCTTGAACGATGAGCTCGAGCAACGTTTCAGCGCTTGCAGTAACCGAAGACCGGGAAGGTTTGAGACGCATTAGGCCGAGGGTCTTTGCAGCACGAATGTCGAGGGTATGTCATTCTTGTTCTGACCGATGCTGCCCCGTGTTAACTCAATGGGCTTGTTTTTTGAAGATGATCGTGCGGAATGATAGACGTTTCACGGGACGCCATAGAAGTAAACAAGAAAGGCAACGATTGCGCCGCCGCATAGGATGATGAGTCCCGACACTCGGTAGCGCTTAAGGAAAAGAATCAATGCCGTTCCGGAAAGGGAGACCAGGACCATGAGAACGGCCGATAGATCTATCACTAGCGACCAGATCGGACCACTATCTCGCCCCTTGTGAAGATCGTTGATGAGGGGGACGAAACCAAGGCTCGACTCGTCCAAGGTGTATTCTCCCGTTTCTCGATCAATGAAGGCATCCGCGCTATAGCCTGGACCCTTGAAAGAAACGACGCACTGAAACTCATCGGTAATGATATTTTCGAGAGCCCCTCTTAACTGATGCCTTGTTCTGAAGTGTTCAACGATTTCTAGATCCTTGACGGCGTTGCTCTCGGAGCCGGCAACGTTAAGAAGTTTGAGGTCGAGAGTTCCAGAATGACTTTGAGTTGATTGCGACTCGTTGAAGAACCAGTCGGGATGGTTCAATGTGATCCCGGTAAGGGCGAAGAAGAAAAGGATAGCAAAGCTAACCATTGACACATAGATATGGAGCCAACGGGAGATCGAGGCGAATTGCCGGCGGAATCGGGTTGAACTCCGCTCTTGGGACGATGGAATGGTCACGGGTTGATGCGAACTCTTTACTTAGATCGTTTTCTTTCGACGAAATTCGATGGAGGCTTCTTTGACCTCAGTGTTGCTACCTAATTTGGTTTTTGATGCTTGGCTTGGAAAAACGATTTCCTCGCGAATTTTCTGGTACGTTCCATGTTCTCGAGTGACTTCAATGTTCACAAAATATTGCCCTGCTTTGATTGCCTGTCCTGAATCATCATTGCCATCCCACTTGACTCGGTATCGCCCTGCGGGGCGGGTGGCGGAAGAAATTGTGCTGACAATGTCAGTGTCATCGTAGAGCAAGCGAAGCTTGTCATTTCTGTACCACTGTTTGAGATCTGGGAGCCATTTTTCTTTCTGGATCCAAAGGGAGAGCGTACGGATTGGAAGGTTGTCTGCATCCGAAATCCAGATCGCCACGTAGGGCCTGCGGTAGCGTCGATCTGTGATTCGGTTCAATTCTAGCGCAATGATGCAATCAAAGTTTGTGATCCAATCCTGACTTGTAGAAACTTCGAACTGCCGGGCGCTTTTACGAGTTCCCTTTGAGCCTTTGGCTGAAAATTGGTTTCGACGATAGTCCTGCCATCCATCGCTTTCCAGCCTGGTTCCATCTTTGCTGACTAGAAAACACTCGACGCCTACAAGTCGATTGGCGAGATCGAGGCTTTCGGCTGGGCTCAAAACACTAAACGTCGTCGCGAGAGCATCCGCATCGGCTGCGTTTGGAGCGATGACGGTTGAACTGACTGTTTGACTTACTGGGTAGCCATTGCGGGGATCCAAAAGATGGGAGTAGCGTTTGCCCTTGATGGTGAATCCACGTTGATAATTGCCACTCGTCGCGAGGGCAGCTCCTGATGGGAGAGTGAGGAGCTCAATAGGATCGTTGCTGCTTCCGGAAAATGGATCGGTAATGGCTGCCACGGTGCCTCGGTGCCCAAAACTGCGTAGATCACCTCCGATATTGATGAGACAACTCGTGATAGCTGGGAATTGATCCATGAGAGCCAAACCGGTCTGATCAATAATATAGCCTTTGGCAATTGAATCTAGGTTGATACGGGCATTTGAGATATGTTTTGCGGTTGAGCGCATAGCATCGAGCTTCCAGTGGGTGAGTCTGGACTTCTTAGCTGCTTGGAGTATTGCTTCACTTCGTGGCAGTTGGTCGATCTTAGAGGCCCCTTTCCAGAGTGCTGTCAACTCTCCCGTTGCAGGCGAAAAGGCTCCATTGCTTAGTTCTCTCCAATGATCAGCCCGCTGGAAGACGTAAAAAAGTTCTGCCGAAACCGGGGTTGCTTTGTCCTGGGTTGCCTGCCATCGATTCAATTCGCTTGTGCCGCTGTAGGAACTAAAAATCCTCGCAAGACGCTCAATTTCAGACAATACGAAGTGTTCCGCTTTCGTGACAGCAGATTGACCCTGCGTCTGGATTGAAAGATCTAGGGAAGTCCCGATGATGTTCTCGTGATGGAACTGGAATTGCTCGGCGCTAAGAAGGTTACTGGGAACATTCCCCAATGCCCCCAGAAGGACAGCTATAATTAGTTTTAGTTTCATGACCGGTAAATCAGCTCCTTTAGAGACGGCGCGACTCATGAGGCGGTTACATCAACGGAAAGAATGATGGCTCGCTTCCTCGGAGTGGACGGGGCGGGATCTTCCTTCCGCTATCAATCGCGGATTTCTGAAGAAGAAGGCCAGTGGGGCTCGTTGGGGGCTAGTGATGATGTGAGGTGCTCGGATTCCTTTTCAGTATAAATGGGGCGCAAGGAATATTTTTCGGGGCCGTATCGCCTTCGATGATATGGTAGTAGCTGTCGAGTTTGATATTGCTTAGAATTTGAGCGGTTTTGTTTCCTGGCCAGCGGATTTCTAGGGACTCGATTGATTCGGCATTTCCGAGTCCAATCTCCATCAGCAATGGGTTCGCCCCAAAGCTTCCTCCTGAGGATACTTCGCTGAAATAGTGTGAGGATTTTCCTCCCGTTTGGGTGATGATTTTGACCTTTGAACCAATGGCGGAACGATTTGATTGCGTCCCTTCGAGCCTGAGCTTGATCCAATGATGGTTGTTGCCGGGGTTTTGAAAGAGTGCGTTGCGGTAGACATCTCCAGAGACTGCTCCGCCCAAGACGGTGTAGACATCCTGATTACCGTCTTGATCCAGATCAGCAAACGCGACCCCATGCCCCTTCTGTAAGTGCCCGAAGCCTCCTGAACTCGTAACATCTTGAAAATGTTTGCCCCCATTGTTCTTGAACATTCGATTTGGGGTCAGAGTCATGAGTTCTGGATTACCTGTGCTTACGTAAAAATCAGGGAATCCATCGTTGTCCAAATCTCCGTAATTGACTCCCATGCCGAGAAGGATTCGATTGAGTCTCGCCTCTGTCGTGACGTCCTTGAACTTGCCATTGCCGAGGTTCCGGTAGAGCTTCGGGAGAGTCGCATCGTGAGCTTCTCTCCGATAGTCTCGAACAAAGTCACCGACACTGGCGAGTTTGTAGCCGATCACAAATAAGTCCGAGAAACCATCGTTGTCATAGTCGAAAAACCAAGTAGGGAAACTGTCTTTTGGTTCGCTCACTCCGCTGGCTCTTCCTACCTCTGAAAAATGCCGCGGTTTGCCTTTTGACACGTGATTGGTGCCATTGTTGTGGAATAGGAAGTTTCTGTTTCCAAGGCATGAGAGGTAAAGATCTGGCCAGCCGTCATTGTCATAGTCCGAGGAGGTGACACCTTTCACGAATTTACGAACGGAGAGCCCTAGCTCTGCCGCTTTCTCAGTGAAGGTGCCATCTCCATTGTTATGAAAGAGTTCGCTCGGGTGGACCTGTCCAATCCAGTATTCGTTCCCAATAAAAAGGTCGAGATGCCCATCCAAGTTATAGTCGAACCACGTTGCCGTTTGAGTGGGGTGAAAACTAAGCAAACCGGCCTCGATCGTGACGTCTTTCCAAGTGCCATCGCCGTTGTTGTGGAGCAGGGAGTTGGGATGTTCCCCTTCATTGCCGAGCCAGGCGCCCCTCATCACGAAAATATCAACGAAACCGTCATTGTTGTAGTCCGCTTGAATCATGTTTAGCCCGCCTGTGATGCCATCCAAACCGGCATCTCTTGATTGGTCTTTAAAGGTGCCATTCGCTTGATTGAGGAAGACTCGGATGGGATCATCGATGTCCCAGGAGGTAACCATGAGATCCAAATCATAGTCGTTGTCAAAATCATCTACGACACATCCACCCGCGAGCCCGTTGACATCGATCCCGAGACTACCGGCGATATCTGGAAAACGTCCAATGTCGGCCTCCGATTCGAAGAGTGCTGGATCAAGTAACCAGGGCTTTGGTACCTCGTGGGGATATTCGCCTAAGATCATCGCGACAATGTTGTAGAGCCAAATGGCATCCGTATTTTCAGGGTTTAGCTTGAGAAAGTCAGTGAGGGTTTGTTTGGCTTTGAGGCCTCCCGTTTTGTGATGATGAATGCCACCTCCTCGAATGGGAAAGATGCAAGAGTCGGGCGAGTGATTTTCGAGGCAATTCATCTCTTCTGCGATTCTGAGATGCCCTGTGGCGATTGAAAGATCGACGAGGGATTGGTTTCCCACGAGCGAGCTTTCTGGGCTGGCTGCCATTCTTTCCTTGAGCAATTCAAATTGTTCAATCGCTCGCTGTGATTGTCCAATGTTTAGGAGTGACGACGCGTATTCAAAGTTTTTGGAGGCTGAATCGTTGGCGTTTCCAAGGGGCTGGAGCTCAGATTCTAGCGTCATGACTCTTTCAGGCCGCATCATGTAGGGATTGTTTAGATACGCAGGGTCAGTCGCAATGTCCCCTAAGATCCGTTGCATGCTCTGCGTCTCGCGAGGGGTATCCTTAGAAACAGCTGGCCCGCTAACACTAGGTTGAGGCAACTCCTCCTGTTTTTGTGTCGAACGTTCTTGAGAGCATCCTCCTAGCAAGGAGATCGCTGCTAGGATTCCGATTTCTATTCTGGTGAGTCTTGTGCGCATGTTCGATGTGCCTGCTCCGATCATTGCTGAATATTCTTGCTTAGGCGATAGCGAATTGGAGCTCTCTGGAGCGAATCAATGTGCCCCGGAACTATCTTCTTTGACTGTTCATCAAGGGGGCAATTTGAATTCCCAATTAGATGAGTCTTGAGCTTGTGCCTTTGGAAAGCGAGTTGTAGAAAGACGGGATCGATTTCAGCATGATCTATTCACGACGATACCGCCTTAGTGTTGATCTTTTTCTCCTCTTCTTGCTTGTGGGGATTGGAGTTGGTGAGAGTGTCTTGCTTAGCCAAAATTCACTGAAATGGGAGGGCGGCGAGGGGTTCCGATCAGCCAAATTGAATGTCCCGATCTCGGGGAAAGTCGGGTTTGAATTGATCGAATCTAAACTAGCGGGGATTGGTTTTGAAAACGCGCTGCCGACTGCCGAATATGAGAAGAACCTAAACTTGCTCAATGGCTCGGGGCTGGCCCTAGGGGATGTGGATGGCGATGGATTGTGTGACGTTTATTTCTGCGGCCTTGGCGGAGCAAACGCCTTGTATCGTAATCTGGGTTCTTGGCGATTTCAGGATGTTACCGCTTCCTCCGGAACGGCCGCCGAAGGGGCGTATTCTCGGGGCGCGGTCTTTGCTGACATTGATGGGGACACCGACCAGGATCTTATCGTTAGTTTTTCTGGCTTGGGCGTGCGGGTCTACGAAAATGATGGCAGCGGAAAGTTTACCGACCGTCAATTGAAACCCTTGGCGGCGAGGACTGGAGCCTCATCCATGGCCTTGGCAGACGTGGATAACGACGGGGACCTGGATCTCTACGTCGCCAACTATGGCATTCAGACGATCCGAAATGGAGCGCAACTATCCTTCCGTCGGCGGGGGAAGAGCACTGTCGTAACTGGGCGCTGGCGTAATCGCGTGCGGGTGATTGATGGTGTGATTGTTGAATTTGGCGAGCCTGATCGATTTTATCGTAACGATGGGGACGGTAATTTCGAGCTCGTATCATGGACCGATGGCCATTTCTTGGATGAGGAAGGCAAGAAGCTTCCGAAAGAGTATTGGGATTTAGGACTTTCCGTCATGTTTCGAGACATCAACCGGGACTCGCATCCAGATATTTATGTCTGCAATGATTTCCAACAGCCGGATCGTATCTGGTTGAACGATGGAAGAGGACGGTTTCAAGCGATCTCCCGCGGCGCGATACGCCTCTCCAGTTATTACTCCATGGGCGTTGATTTTGCGGACTTCAATCGTGATGGTTTTGATGACTTCTTTGTTGCTGATATGATGAGCCGGTCCCATAGCCTGCGGATCAAACAGGGTAGTCCAAATTCGCCCCCGATTAGTGAGACGCTCGAGGCGGTTCTTGATCGGCCTCAGTTGCGGCGAAACACCGCCTATTTTAACCGAGGCGACGGCACCTATGCGGAGGGGGCTCAGCTCTTGGGATTGGAAGCGTCTGATTGGGCTTGGTGTCCTGCGTTTCTCGATGTCGACCTAGATGGGTTCGAGGATCTCTTGGTTGTGAACGGATATTCCGCCGATGCCAACGATCTGGATACTTCAGAATTCAACGCAAGATGGCCAAAGAACTCGCCTCGACGCAAAAAATTCTCTGAATTTCCGGCTCTAATCACTCCAAACGTTGCTTTCAAGAATGTTGAAGGGAAACGCTTTGAGGAGGTTGGGGAAAACTGGGGATTCAATTCGACCCAAATCTCTCACGGGATGGGACTTGCCGACATGGACAATGATGGCGACTTGGATGTGTTGGTTAATTGTTTGCACGCCGCTCCATTGATCTATCGAAATACCGCGTCAGAGGGACGAGTTGCGGTGCGATTGAAGGGAATAAATGGCAATTCCGCTGGCGTCGGCGCGAGGATAACGCTTAAGGGAGGTCCGTTTGACCAAGCTCAAGAAGTGATTGCTGGTGGACGCTATCTTTCTAGTGATGGCATGGTTCGAACCTTTGCTGCTGGAGACTCGGGGCAGAATCGCTCTCTTGAAGTCTTGTGGCGAAGCGGACTCCGTTCCGTGATTCCGAATATTCAGACCAACCGGATCTATGAGATTTGGGAATCAGACGCCTCACGACGAAACGTGGCCGAAGTGTCAGAAGTTAACGAAACGTTTTTTGAGGATCAACGTCAGCTCCTAGGTGACCAACATGAGGATTCGGCGCTGAGTGATTTCCAGCGACAAGCGTCGCTGAGTCACTCATTGAGTTTTCTTGGGCCCGGTGTGGGGTGGATCGATCTGGATGGGGATCGCGATGATGATCTCGTCGTCGGGACTGGTCAAGGGGGGCAGCTGAGGGAGTATATTAATGATGGGGAGGGACGCTTTAGACGGAGAGGGAAGGCTGGTTCGGCTTCGGAGACTCTTGACCTGACGGCAGTGGTAGCGCTTGGTTCCACGGAAGACGGTGCGAGTTTTGTGGTAGGACGGTCCAACTATGATCGCCGCCGAAAGGCAGAGCCGTCTACCATTCGCTTTTATGGTGGAGATGGAACCGGGGCCGAACTGTCCCTCCCGGATGAGAGTGTTAGTGTGGGCCCGTTGGCGGTTGGCGATCTTGACCACGATGGCGATCTCGATTTGGTAGTTGGCGGTCGTTGTTCTCCGGGGCGCTTTCCCGTTGCCGTATCTTCGTATGTTTTTAAAAACGACGCTGGAGTATTCCACCTTGACGAGTGTAGCTCTCGTGCGCTTGACAAGATCGGGATGGCGAGTGGTTTGGTGCTTTCCGACATCAATAGCGATGGCTGGTTAGACTTAATTGTCGCATGTTCCTGGGGGCCGATTCGCATTTTTGTTAATGAGGCTGGTTGCTTTTCTGAGCTGCGGGATGCTCGGGGTTTGTTGAGATACAGGGGGCTCTGGAATGGTGTGGCGACTGCCGATTTTAACGGTGATGGACGAATGGATATCGTTGCCTCGAACTGGGGACGCAATCATCGTTTCACTCCTCACGACGCCAAGCCTATTCGTCTTGAATACGGTGATTTGCAAGGGGATGGGGTCATTGAAATTGTAGAAGGATATTACTCTGGGTTGCTTGATGATTGGGTGCCTTTTCGGATGTTGGACTTGCAACAACAAGTTTTTCCGGAGATTCGCAGCCAGTTTGCGACTCATGCTGCCTATAGTGAGGCATCGATGCAGAGCCTTTGGGGAGAGGGCACCCTTCTTGGTCGAATCGACGTTGAGACCTTTGAGAGCATGGTTTTTCTGAACAATGGTGATGGGTTTGAAGCGAAGCCGCTCCCGTTGGCGGTTCAGCTGGCTCCGTCCTTTGCAGTTTGCCCCGCTGATTTCGATTCTGACGGAATTCAAGATTTATTCGTGAGTCAGAATTTTTCCAGAACGAGTGCCGAGAACGCACCGCTTATGGAAGGTAAGGGTGTGTTACTACGAGGTGATGGGGATGGAAATTTCCAAGCCGTCGCTGGAGAAAAAAGTGGACTGATGATCAATGGTGATCAACGCGGCGCTGCGGTTGGGGACTACGATCGAGATGGACGGGCCGATTTGGTTGTGACTCAGAATAATGGAGCGACACGACTCTTTCGCAATCGGTGGGGGCAAGCGGGGCGCTTAGTTCGACTAGAAGGGAGTGCTGGAAATCCGGCCGCCATTGGTGCATCCCTTCGAATCGTGCGAGGGAATCAGAAGGGACCGGTGCTGGAGGTTCAGTCCGGTTCTGGTTATTGGTCACAGAATAGTTTCGGGCAGATCCTGCCGAAAGTGCCCAAAGGAGAGAGGCCTCTCGAAATATGGGTTCGCTGGCCAGAGGGAAGTGAGGCGACCTATTCGCTACCTCCCGGGGATCAGCATCTTCGTTTGAGCCAAGAACAAGGCTTTCTTCCCGCCAAGCGGGTTCGTTGATAGAGAAGGCCTAGAGAGCTTTTTGGACGAGCCTCGTGAAACTAGGGCAACTGTATCGAACCATTGCGAGTCCGGGCTCGTTGCAGCGCTTTGATCGCCGGTGGGAATCCAGGTTTCAATAGGAGAGCGCGATTGAATTCGAGAATCGCCTCTTCTGTTCGTCCTTGCGCTAAATAGGCATTTCCAAGATTGCAATAGGCTTCCAAATACGACGGTTTGATTCGAATGGATTCAGTGAAAAAGGGAATTGCTTCAGGTATTCTGCCCTGTCGGCTTAGGAGGGAACCAAGATTGTTGTGAGCGGATGCCATGTCAGGGGCTCCGGCGATTGCCTCGCGAAAATGAGGCTCTGCCGCATCGTACTTTCGCTGCTTCATGAGGAGATTCCCGAGATTATTGTGAGCTTCAGCGTAGTCTGGAAAAATCTCTAGGGTACGTTGGTAGTGTTTTACGGCCTCATCGTGCCGGTTTAGTTGCGCGAGGCAGAAGGCCATGCGATAGTGAACTTCCTCGTTTTCTGAATCGATCAGAGCCGCTTTCTTCAAGAGCGGCAGCGCCTCTTGATATTGTCCCGCCTGAAGATATTCGGAGGCTTTGTTGAAATCCTTTTCGGCTGTGTCGAATGGATCCTCGGTGGTCTGTGAGAGATTACTTGCCGACTCATTGACTGAGGCCCTCGTCTCTGGGGTATCTGCTCTCGTTGAGGAAGAATCAGTTGCGGGCTCGCACGCGGTAGTGAAGAGGCCAAGACAGCTGAGAGCTATCCATTGACGAAGGTTGACAGGCCCCTGTCTTGAGAAATCAGCGAGTTCGAGGAGGCTCGAAACCATTCTCTGCTGAATCGTTAATCTCTGATTGCTTATGCTCATTCGCTTGCCTGAAGGCCATTTAGGCAAATCCATACCGGAAGATCGAGCGTCAAATCTTGCTTTCCCGAGCGGGCAGCGCACGATCTTTCTCTGTCTCGTTAGCAAATCCCTGATCTAGAGACGACCTTAGGTATGAACGGATCGAACGAGGAGCTGACTTAAGAATATGGGATCGTAGCTTCAAAACGATCCGCATTTCGGGTGAGCTTTAGTACCTTCCCGCTTTCGAGATGGAGCACCATATTTCGTTTGCCGGAGGTATGGAGTTCTCGAACATGGTCGAGATTGACGATTGCGGTGCGGCTGATTCGGAGGAATTTCCTGGGTGAGAGTTGTGCTTCGAGAACGCCTAGGCCGAGACGGATGAGGTCCGATCTGCCTTGATGAGAGACTTCAACGTAGTTGCCCGAGCTATTGAACGATTCGATCTTGTGGACCGGAACATACTGCGTCTTTTTACCTAGCTTGATCGGGACGCGGGTTAGGTGATTCTGTCTGCTGGAACCGGCTTCCGCCGCGCCCGGTTTTTGCTGGTCCTGATTTTTTTCCCCGTCAAGCATGCCCGATTCCCTTCTGTCCCTTCATTAGTCCCTCAGCGATGCAATAATTGTTCCAATCTATTCTTGGATACCCTTTATTCGTTTTATTTCTTAGCACCCCTTAGCTGTTTTTAGACCCCGACGTTGTCTGCCTCGTTACATCTGAATTGAGCGAATGCCGACTCTGATGAATCGCCTTAATCATGTCGGGCATGATTGCTCTCGACGGGGTTCTCTTCTTTGCTCGTAGCGGGCTTTTTCGTACCTGAAAACAACCAGTTGAAACCTCGTAGCGGACGGTTCGACACATAGGTGTTCTTAGTGGGTAACGTCGGCGTTTGTCTTCCTGTCTGTCCTTGGTTGTGCGAAGGAGTTTTTGGGTGTTACTTTTCCAGGGTGGTTGCTCTGCGTTGTGGGCTGCGACGATAAATGTTTGTGCGGCGAGCGCTGCCTCGCCCTCGTTTGATATCGCTCAGAACACGGCGCCGTCCATGATAAGGCGTCTAGCGACGATCGCTAGGCAGGCGAGACAGGTGCCTCAGGACAACGTTTACCTGAGTCGTGAGCGCGCCATTTGGTTTCGGTCGCAATTAGAGCAGCCCAAGTCGAAACAACATCTGCTTTATGCCGAATCTGGCTACGCGATGAGCCTGTTGGATAGCGGTGAAAACGAGAAGGCCTTGAAAGTCTTGAATCACTATCAGCGTTCGTTAAGACGATATGCTCCAGAGCATTTTGATCGGATGCTCCCAAGAGTTGGTCTTTTGATGGGGGTAGCGTTTCTTCGGATTGGAGAAACTGAGAATTGTTTAGAGAATCACACGATTGATTCATGCTTGTTTCCTATTCAGGATAAGGGGGTGCACCGATTGCCGCGAGGGTCTCGCTCGGCCACGCAGGTGTTTCGCCAACTTCTTGCGAAGAATCCGTCCGATTCGAGTGCTCGTTGGTTATTGAATATTGCTGAGATGACCCTCGGGAACTATCCGGGTGGTCTTGACGAAGTGTCCCTGATTCCTGCCCAGCGGTTCGCCTCTGAAGCGCCTTTTCCTCGCTTTCCCGACCTCGCCGGAAGTCTTGGGCTGGATGTCGATGCGCTGTGTGGCGGTAGCGTCGTCGACGACTTCGATGGGGACGGTGATTTGGATCTCGTGATGTCTTCCTTTGGGCTTAACGACTCACTTCGTCACTTTTGCAATCATGGCGATGAAGGCTTCAAGGATGTGACCAATGAGTCAGGTTTGCAAGGGCTCTACGGAGGGTTGAACCTTGTCCATGCAGACTATGATAATGATGGGGATCTCGATTTGTTTGTCCTTCGTGGAGGATGGTTTGGGCCCGGTGGAGAACACCCCAATTCGTTGCTTCGGAATCGTGGCGATGGCTCCTTTGATGATGTAACTGAGTCGGCTGGACTACTCAGTTTCCATCCGACCCAAACGGCTGTGTGGCTGGATTTCGATAATGACGGATGGCTCGACCTCTTTATTGGGAACGAGTCACAGCCTGGTCACGAACATCCCTGTGAACTCTTTCGCAATAATAGGGACGGCTCATTCACCAACGTTGCATCGAAAATAGGGGCAGCAATCGTTGGCTTTGTCAAAGGGGTTGTGGCCGCCGATTACGATAACGATGGTTGGAGCGATATCTATATCTCCTGTCTGGGTCAGCCAAATCAGCTGCTCCGGAATACCGTAAGCACGAGTTCTGGCGGAACCCTGCGGCGCTTTGTTGACCAGGCGTTGTTTGCTGGGGTTGATGAACCTCGGGACAGTTTTACTACCTGGTTTTGGGACTTTGACAATGACGGATGGGAGGATCTCTTTGTTTCCGGGTATCGTCTGGGCGAGGTTGGGGATATGGCTTTGGACTATCTGGGGATGCCACACAAGAGCGAGAAACCACGACTCTACCGAAATCTGGGCGATGGAACCTTTGAAGAGGTCGCAGAGAAAATGGGTATGAGTCATTTGCTCCATACCATGGGGGCGAATTATGGAGATCTCAATAACGATGGGTTTCTAGATTGCTACCTAGGGACAGGGGATTCGTCCCTGGCCAGTTTAATGCCAAATCGAATGTTCCTCAACCGGGACGGCGAACGCTTTTTGGATGTCACCACCGCGGGAGGGTTTGGTCATCTACAGAAAGGGCATGGCGTGTCGTTCTGTGATCTCGATCATGATGGGGACCAAGATGTATATACCGTTATGGGAGGGGCGGTGAGTTCTGATCACTATCGGAACGCGCTCTTTGAGAATCCGGGAAACAAGAACCATTGGCTAAAGCTCTCGCTGATTGGACGCGAGAGCAATCGCTGCGGCATTGGAGCGCGCATCGAGCTCCGGCTAAGGAGCGAGGGAGGAGTTCATCGTTTTGTTCGGAGAACCGTTAGCAGTGGAGGGAGTTTTGGTGGGAATCCGCTACGAATGGAAATAGGGCTGGGAAGTGCTGAGGCCCTTGAGGAGGTCGTCGTGTTGTGGCCGAAGACCCAAGAGCGTCAACGCTGGTCGAATCTGAAGCGCGATCAATGGTACGTGCTGGAAGAAGGTCGTGCTGTTGCTACGAGAAAGAGGCACCAGAGCTTCAGAACCGCCACCGAAGCGGTGGTGGTTCATGAACACGCCCATTGAAGGCTTGCCGTTTCCAAACTCTGTTGTCGGCCCCTACATTGAAGCGGCAGGGCGACTGGGGCTAAGGTGTTTGAAGCTCGTAGTTGAGAAAAGAGAGCGTGTAAATAGCGGCTGTTTCGCTGCGGAGGATGAGGGGGCCGAGCGTGATCGCTTGCGCGCCCTGAGCTCTGATAGCATTGACTTCAGCCGGTGTGAAATCGCCTTCAGGGCCGATCCAGGCAATGATCTTGATTGGGGCCGTTCCTTTCTCTTGGCGAAATCGATCGAGGTGGATTCGCGGGTGCACCGCGCCCGGCTGCAGGCTCGCGATTAGAGAAAGTGAATCCTCCGTTGCTTGGGACGTGCTCAAATAAGCGTCTAGTTTTACGGGAGCATTCACTTTAGGAAGCCATGCTTGGCCACACTGTTTGATAGCTTCAATCGCGAGGGTTTGCCATTTTTCTTGCTTGGCTGCCGTTTCCTCAGAGTCACACTGAACGACTGAGCGTTCGGATAGTACTGGGACGATCGTGTGACAGCCTAGTTCGGTGGCCTTTTGGATGATGAGATCCATGGACTTACCCTTGGTGACGGCTTGGACCAGGGTAAGCTGGTAGTCTAGTGGCGCTAGGGCATTGTTCGATAGAACCCGGCCTCGGACTGAATTCTTATCGATTTGTGCGACTTGACAGAGTAGCTCATGCCCTTGTCCATCCAGCACACTGAATCGGTCCTGTTCGCGCAAACGGAGCACCTTGATCGCGTGCTTGCTATCTCGTTCGGACAGTAGAACTTCCGAATCACGGCATTGATCGGGGGGGAGGTAGAAACGATGCATAGTCTAGCCGGCGAAGAACTTTCGTGCCTTCTCAAAGAAGCCTGTTGACATGGGGTTGACATCGTCGTCACACAATTCGGCAAACTCCCTTAGTTTTTCAGTTTGCTCTGAATTCAATTTCGAAGGAACCTCGACGGTCACTCGAACGTGCAAGTCACCTGTCCCGTAGCCTTGAACATTCTTAATTCCTTTGCCTTTGAGCCGGAAAACCGTACCCGATTGGGTGCCACCGGGAATCTTGATTTTTGCCTGTCCTTGTAGGGTGGGGACCGTTAATTCAGATCCGAGGGTTGCTTGAACGAAACTCACCGGAACTTCACAAAGAAGATCATCCTCTTCTCGCTCGAAAATCTCGTGCTCGCGAACATGGAGGACCACGTAAAGATCTCCTGGGGGACCACCGCGCAAACCTGCTTCGCCGTTCCCAGAAGATCTGAGTCTGGCTCCGGTGTCGACACCTGGGGGGATTTTTAATTTGATCTTATTCGTGTGTTCGATGCGACCAGCGCCCCGGCATTTGGGGCAGGGCTTTTCAACGGTTTTGCCGACGCCTTCACAAGCAGAACCTGTCTCTTATACACATCTCCGAGCCCACGAGACCTCTCTACATCTCGT
>OJGU01000728.1_pt1 | contig 16388 bp, 8 predicted proteins | sample 1594741 | NCBI WGS metagenome assembly OJGU01 (sample SAMN05416841, study PRJEB24817) | seawater metagenome | isolation source: Sea water | place: Canada:Atlantic | collected 2013-07
ACACTAGATCGCTCGTCGGCAGCGTCAGATGTGTATAAGAGACAGGATAAAAGCTATTACAGCCGTTATAGAAACTGTTGAGGGTGTTAAACTGTTAGATGTTGATCCTGGCAAAGCTACTAACAGAACGGTAATTACTTTTGTAGGAGAGCCAGAACCTGTTATTGAAGCAGCATTTTTATTAATCAAAAAAGCATCGGAATTAATTGATATGAGAAATCATCAGGGTGAACATCCTCGTTTTGGAGCTACAGATGTTTGTCCTTTAGTTCCTATTTCAGGAATTACTATGGAAGAAACTGTAAAATATGCTCACAAATTAGCGAAAAGAGTAGGAGAAGAATTGGCTATCCCTGTTTATTGTTATGAAAATGCGGCTAAAGAAGAAAAAAGAAAAAATTTAGCTAATTGTCGTTCCGGAGAATATGAAGGACTAAAAGAAAAATTGAATGACGCTGCTTGGAAGCCTGATTTTGGGTCTGCAATATTTAATGAGCAAGTACAAAAAAGTGGAGCAACAGCTATTAGCGCCAGAGATTTTTTAATTGCTTACAACGTAAATTTAAATTCAACATCAACCAGAAGAGCTAATGCCATTGCCTTTGATATTAGAGAAGCAGGAAGATTGGTAAAAGAAAATGGAGTAGAAAAAAGAACTCCCGGAAAGTTAAAAGCAGTAAAAGGTATAGGCTGGTTTATTGATGAATATGGTATTGCTCAAATTTCTTATAACCTAACCAACATTTCAATTACCTCCATGCATGTGGCTTTTGATGAAACATGTAAAGCAGCTCAAGAAAGAGGTTTGCGAGTTACAGGATCAGAATTAGTTGGATTGATTCCATTAAAAGCCATGCTAGATGCTGCAGATTATTTTTTAATTAAACAAGAGCGTTCGTTAGGTTGTTCTGAAAAAGAAAAAATTAAAATTGCTATAAAATCTTTAGGATTAGATGAATTAAAACCTTTTAACCCTGATGAAAAAATAATTGAATATATCTTAGAAAAAGATGCACCAAAGAAATTAATTGACCTAACATTAAAAGATTTTGCCGATGAGACTGCTGCAGAATCTATGGCTCCCGGAGGTGGTTCTATTGCTGCTTATGTTGGTACGTTGGGTGTGGCATTGGGAACTATGGTTGCCAATTTATCAGGACATAAAAGAGGTTGGGATGATAAATGGGAATTTTTTTCTAACTGGGCAGTTAAAGGACAACAATACAAAACCATATTGCTTAACCTAGTAGATGAAGATACCAATGCATTTAATAAAATTATTGATGGTTTTAGAATGCCAAAAGAAACAGCAGAAGAAATTAAATTAAGGGATGAAGCGATAGAAAATGCTACTAAATATGCTGCAGAAGTTCCATTTAAAGTAATGAAAACTGCTTTTGAATCTATGGAGGTGATGCAAGAAATGATGCAATCAGGTTTACAAACTTCTCTTTCTGATGGAGCGGTTGGAATTATGTGTGCTAAGGCGGCAGTTGCAGGGGCTTACTTTAATGTTAAGATTAATGTTAAAGATATTAAAGATAGACCTTTTGCTGAAAAATTAATGGCTGATGGTGAAGCTATATTTCAACAAACAATTACTATTGAACAACAAACATTAGAATTGATTAATCAAAAATTAGGATAAAATAGACTTCGTTGAGCATGTTAATTTCATGGTTATTTTAAAAAATAATAACAGAAAAGCTGCTAAGTGTTAAAAAAATAATAATTTTAGTACCTTGTAACCATTTTAATCTTGAAGTGGTTACAAATATTTTTAACATTTAGTTTGCTTATGAAGAATCCCAATACTGATGCTGTAGATAAAAGGATAAAGGCTTTAAAGCAATATGAAATATTAGACACGCTTCCTGAAAAAGAATACGATGATATTACTCGTTTAGCAGCTTATATATGTAATACACCTATTGCTTTAATCTCATTTTTAGATAATACACGTCAATTTTTTAAATCGCATCATGGGTTAAAAATCAAAGAAACTCCAATAGAACATTCTTTTTGCGTTCATGTAATTAAAAAACCTTTTATAATAGAAGATGTCAGAAAAGATAAGCGATTTAAGAACAATCCATTAGTTACTTCAAAACCCAATATTGTTTTTTATGCAGGAGTACCTTTAACTACAGAAGAAGGTATTTCATTAGGAACTTTATGTGTTTTAGATACCAAACCAAATAAACTTAATCAGGAACAGATTCTTTCATTACAATCTTTAGCCAATCAGGTAATGCAATTGCTCATTTTAAGAAAAAGAAATAATGAAATAAATGAAAGTAAAAACTTAATTGATAATGAAACAGCAAGATTAAAAAACATAGTAGAGGCAACTCGTATAGGAACTTGGGAATGGAACTTTGAAACAGGAGAAATTAAAATTAATGAACGCTGGGCAAATATAATAGGCTATACTTTAGAAGAACTTCAGCCGGTTAATGAGAAAACTATATACAAATTTATTCACCCCGATGATATCGCATTATCTGATGAAAAAATAAAAGAATGCATAGATAAAAAAATAGTTTTTTATGATGTTGATTTTCGGTTAAAACATAAAAATGGAAATTATATATGGGTAAATGATAGAGGTAGAGTGATTAAATGGATGCCTGATGGTAAGCCACTTTTAATGACAGGTACTCATACGGATATTACAGATAGAAAGGAAGTTGAAAAACGACTTAAGCTTAGTGAACAACGATTTAAGGCTTTAATTCAAGAGGGTTCAGATTTAGTTACTATTGTTAGTTCGGAAGGTGAGTATTACTATATTAGTCCAAATTACAAACAAATTTTAGGATACACAGAAAAAGACTTAATAGGAAATAATGCATTTAATTTTTTTCATCCGGAAGATATTGAGTTACTACAAAAAGAATTTAGCCAATTATCAAAAGATAAAAGAGTAAAGTCATCACCATATCGATTTAAAAGAAAGGATGGAAGTTGGTGTTGGTTGCAAAGTGTAGGAACCAATTTGGAAGAAGACAAAACGATTAATGGTATTGTAATTAATAGTGTTGATATCACGGATTTGGTAACTGTTCAGGAAGAGTTACAAAAAAGCAACCAACGTTTTAAGTTGGTAATGCAAGCAGGTACGGAAAGCATTTGGGATTTTAACCCTATTACCAATGAATTGTTTTTAGGGGATGGATTTAAAAGAAATTTTGGAATAGAAATAAAATCTTTAAAAGAAAATAATGAAATAATAAATGCGCACGTACATCCTGATGATTTTCCTAAGTTTATTAAAAGTTTTAAATCTGCTCTTAATAAAACTAAAGAAACAGCATGGTCTATGAAATATAGAATTAGAAAAGCTAATGGAGAATATGCTTTTGTAAATGATAGAGCGGTGTTTCTGCGTAATGATAAGGGAAAAGTTAACAGAGTGTTAGGTGCAATAAAAGACATTACTCAAGAATATTTTTATGAAGAATTAGAAGCAATTGAAAGAGAAGTAATGACATTGAGTATGCAAGAAAATGCAACGTTAGAACAAGTTATCTCTACCTATTTGTTAAAATTAGAATATTTATTTCCAACTATGCAGGCTTCTGTAATGCAGGTTGTAGAAGGAAAGCTTTATAATTTAGCATCTCCTTCTTTGCAAAAAGAATATATAAAATCACTTAATGGAGTAAGTATTGGAAAATATGTTGGGTCATGTGGAACAGCAGCCTATACCAAAGAAAAAGTTATTGTAGAAAATGTTTTTAATGATAAGCGTTGGGAAAAATATCTTCATCTTCCTAAAAAATACAAATTTGCTGCTTGTTGGTCACAACCTATTTTTGATGCAAAAGGAAATGTAATGGCCACGTTTGCTAATTATTATAAAGCACCAAAAAAGCCAAATCAATACGAAGAATACGCCATAGATAGAGCACAACGATTATTATCTGTATTGATATCAAAATTTAAATATTTAGAAAAAATAAAAGAAAGTAACGAACGCTTTGAGTTAGTAAATAAAGCTACTAATGATGCCATTTATGATTGGGATGTAGAAAAAGATAAGTTTTATTGGGGAGATGGATTTTATAATATTTTAGGATATGAGAAAACAGATAGTATATTTAGGTTAAAAGATTGGGGAGAGTTAACACATCCAATAGATCGAGAGAAACATCAGCAGAGTTGGGAGGCATTTTTGAAAGATGAAAGACGACAAAAATGGATGAATGAATTTAGGTTTAAAAAAGCTGATGGAACCTACCTTTATGTAGAAGAAATTGGTCACATGTTACGGGATAAAAATGGTAAACCATCAAGAATGATTGGAGCATTAAGAAATGTTTCTAAATTAAAATTATCTGAAACACAAAAACAGGTGCAAAATCAAGTAGCGTCTATATTTAAAGATGAAAATGAATTACCGATAATTTTAGAAAATACATTAACATATATTGCTGAATATGGTGAATATCAAACAGCGGAAATTTGGTTAATGAGCAATGATGAAAAATATTTAAAACTAATGTCTGTCTGTGCTACAGATGAAAAATCTCAAGTTTATTTAAAACATACTAAAACAATAAAAAGGTTTAAAAAAGGAGAAGGATTACCCGGAAAAGTGTGGAAAGATTTACAAGTAGAAGTGTGGGATGATATTAATACAATTCAAAAATTTATAAGAAATGCATCAGCAAAAAAATCAGGATTAAAATCAGGTGTTGGTTTTCCACTGTTTCATAACAATAATTTTGTTGGAGTAATGGTTTTAACGAGTAGAGATTCATTAAAGAACGAATTATATAGAACAGAGATGTTTTATCCATTAAGTAATTTTTTAGGGGCAGAAATTAAACGTAAACAGCAAGAAGAAGAATTAAAATTATTTTTTAATAGTTCACCGGATATCTTGGCTATTGCTTCACCGGATGGTCATTTTGTAAAAGCAAATCCCGCTTTTACAAAAATTTTAGGTTATACAGAGGAAGAAATTATTTCTCAACCATTTGAAAACTTTCTACATCCCGATGATTTAAAAAAGACAATAAAAGAATATAGTGAGACAATAACAGGAGACAGAAAATCTCAAGGGTTTACCAATAGATATAGAACCAAATCAGGGTCGTATAAATGGATATCTTGGAATTCATCGGATGTTTTTGGAGAGGACGGTTTTGTTTTCGCTTATGGAAGAGATGTAACAGAAATGAAGGAATTACAACAGTTGTTAGAGAATACATCAAGATTAGCAAAAGTGGGGAGTTGGGAAATAGATGTTAAAAAAAATAGTGTTTATTGGTCGGGTATTACTAAAGAAATCAGAGAGGTAGAGCCGGATTTTCAACCAACATTATACAAAGGTATCTCTGGTTTTGTGGATGGAGATAGAGATGTTATTAAGAAAAGAGTTGAACAATGTAAAAAAGATGGAACACCGTGGGATGAAGAATTGAGAATTATTACCGAAAAGGGTAATTTAAAATGGATCAGAACTATAGGAAGAGCAGAGTTTGTTGATGGAGTTTGTATTAAAATTTATGGTAGTTTTCAGGATATACACGAACAGAAGTTAAATGAGATAGCGCTTAAGAAAAGTTTAAAAACATTAGAAGATTATAAATTTTCGTTAGATCAATCAGCCATTATAGCATTTACAGATAAAACAGGAGTAATAAGTTCTGTTAATGACAATTTTTGTAAAATATCTCAATACTCTAGAGAAGAGTTAGTGGGAAATACACATCAAATAATCAATTCCAAATATCATCCTAAATCATTTTTTGTAGACTTATGGAAAACCATTACTAAAGGAAAAGTTTGGCGTGGAGAAATTAAAAATTTAGCTAAAGATGGTTCCTATTATTGGGTGGATACTACTATAGTTCCGTTTTTAGATGAAAAGAATAAGCCATTTCAATATTTGGCTATTAGGTTTGATATAACAGACAGAAAGTTAGCTGATGAAAAAGCACTTTTGGCATTAGAAGAAAGAAATACTATTTTAGAAAGTATTGGAGATGCATTTTTTGCTGTTGATAAAAACTTTAAAGTAACTTATTGGAATAAAATGGCAGAAAAACTGCTGCAAACTCCTAAGAAAAAAATTCTCAATAGAAATTTATGGGATGTTTTTACTGATGCCATAGATTTACCTTCATATAAAAACTATCATTTAGCTATGAAAGAAATGAAATCTGTCCATTTTGAAGATTATTATGCACCTATAAATCGTTGGTTCGAAATAAGTGCTTATCCATCTGAAGAAGGGTTGACAGTATACTTTAAAGACACTACTGAGAGAAAAATTGCCGAAGAACAAATTCGTCAGTCTAATGAACGTTTCGAAAAAGTTACTGAAGCTACCAATGATGCTATATGGGATTGGGATATTGTAAATAATCAATTGTATTGGGGGAAAGGTTATACTACTCGTTTTGGTTATGATGTAGCCAAGAATACTCCTAATTTAGAATCATGGACAAGTAGAATACATCCTGATGATGCAGATCTTGTTTTAAGATCGTTAGATGATATTATTAAAGATTCAAAATCTACAAATTGGCAACATGAATATAAATATAAAAAAGAAAATGGAGAATATACCTTTGTGATGGATAGAGGGGTAATATTAAGAGATGAGAAAGGGAGGGCAGTTAGAATGGTAGGAGCTATGACAGATATTTCTTATCAAAAAGAACATGAAGAATCCCTTAAAAAATTGAATAATCAATTATTAAAATACACCAACGAATTAGTAAGATCTAATGAAGAACTGGAGCAATTTGCCTATGTAGCTTCTCATGATTTGCAAGAACCATTACGCATGGTAACCAGTTTTTTATCTCAGTTAGAAAAAAAATATAGTGACCAGTTGGATGAAAAAGCACATACGTATATCAATTTTGCCGTAGATGGTGCAAATCGTATGCGTAACATTATTTTAGATTTATTAGAATACTCTCGTGTTGGTAAAAATAACGATGAATTAGAAAGTATAGATATTACCGAAATTGTTGAACAAGCTAAAGTGTTATTAAGAAAAGTAATAGAAGAGAAAAATGCAACTATAATTTATAAAGAATTACCTGTAATAATGGCTTATCGTTCGCCAATTGTTCAGATTTTTCAGAATTTAATTGGTAATGGACTAAAATATGCAAAAGCGGATGTTGATCCTATTATAGAAGTTAGTGTAAAAGAATTCAAAAACGAATGGCAATTTGCTGTAAAAGATAATGGTATAGGAATTAAAAGAGATTATTACGAAAAGGTTTTTGTTATTTTCCAACGCTTACATAATAGAGATGAATATTCAGGAACTGGTATGGGACTGGCAATTGTTAAAAAAATAATAGGAAGTTTTGGAGGAAAAATATGGATAGAATCGGAGGAAGGAGTGGGAAGTACTTTTTATTTTACTATTAAAAAAGAGATATGAAATATAAGCAGTATTTTAATAAAGTACTAAAACCTGTAATTATCGTTTTTATTTCCGTGCTTGTAATTACACAATTTGTGGCTTATAAAATTTATTCTATTGAAAAAGCTAATGAATATAAATTAGCAGAAAAAGAAGCCGCACATATTAAACAACAAATAGAAACATCATTAAGTCACAGTATTACAGCTGCTAAAATGATTGCTTTTTTAGTTGAAAAAGATTTAATTTCAGATGATTTTGATTCCGTTTCTAAAGATTTAATGCAGCAAAATAAATTTATAGATGCCTTGCAATTGGTAGAAGGTAGTACTATAATAAAAACTTATCCGCTTAAGGGGAATGAAGCAGTAATTGGTTTTAATATTTTTACTAATCCTAACCATAAACGAGAAGCAATAGAAGCCATTAGAAGAAAAGAACTATATTTTGAAGGTCCTTTTGAACTAAGACAAGGAGGGAAAGCTATAGTTGGCAGATTACCAATTTATAAAGACAATAAGTTTTGGGGCTTTTCTGCTATTATCATACAAATGGAAACTCTTTTTGAGGTTATTGATGTAAACATGCAAGGAGAGAATAATCAATTTATTTATCAGATTTCTAAAACCATGGATAATGAAGAAAATAATTTCTTTTTTAACCATAACACAAAAATGAAAGAAGGTATTTATCAGCAAACTTTTATTAGATTAGGAAATTGGAATGTTTATGTAAAAGTTAAATCTCCAGAGTATTTAATGAAAGCCTTACCCTTTTCTTTATTGGGAATATTGTTTTCAGGTTTGCTAGCCTACTTTGTATTTGTTTTATCTATTCAACCAATGAAGTTAAAACTTGATGTTAAGAATAAAACTCAGGAACTGAAAAATTTAAATGTAACCCTCGAAAAAAGAGCGAAAGAACTAACCCTATCTAACGAAGAACTAGAACAATTTGCTTATGTAGCTTCTCACGATTTACAAGAGCCATTGCGTATGGTAACAAGTTTTCTCTCTCAATTAGAAAAAAAATATGATAATCAGTTAGATGATAAGGCTAAACAATATATAGATTTTGCTGTAGATGGAGCAACTCGTATGCGTCATATTATTTTAGACTTACTTGAATATTCTCGTATTGGTAGGGATGAGGATGAAGAAGAATTAGTAAAAGTAGATATTGCAGAAATTATAGAACAAGCTAAAGTGCTACTAAGGAAAACCATTGAGGAGAAAAACGCTAAAATTATACATAAAGATATGCCTATTGTTATGGCTTACCAAGCTCCTATATTACAAGTGTTTCAAAATTTAATAAGTAATGGTTTAAAATATGCAAGAGCGGATGTTGATCCTGTTATAGAAATTAGTGCTAAAGAACTTAATAATGAATGGCAATTTGCTGTAAAAGATAATGGTATAGGGATTAACAAAGATTATAACAATAAGATTTTTGTTATTTTTCAACGTTTACATAATAAAGATGTTTACTCAGGAACAGGAATGGGACTGGCAATTGTAAAAAAAATAATAGAAAATTTTGGAGGAAAAATTTGGCTGGAATCTGAAGAAGGAAAAGGCAGCATTTTTTATTTTACATTACCACAATAAAATTTTAATCATTAAACATGCGATTAGTAAAATAATAAAGAAAATTATTAATAATTTAGGGGACGAAGTTTATTTGAAATCAGTAAGAATAAAATAACAACTTTTTTATATAATTTATAAAAACTACTTATTATGAAAAATATACATATTTTATTAGTTGAAGATAATGAAGGAGATATTTTATTAACTACCGAAGCTCTTGAAGAAAAAAAGATTGTAAATAAAATTAGTGTCGCCAGAGATGGTCAAGAAGCATTAGATTTTATTTTAAAACAAGGTAATTACAAAGATGCTCCGCCACCCGATTTAATTTTATTAGACGTAAATCTACCCAAGAAAAATGGACATGAAGTGTTACAAATTATCAAAACTACGGAATCAACTCAGCAAATACCTGTTATCATGCTTACAACATCTTCTTCCGAAAAAGATATTAATCTTTCTTATAAACACCATGCAAATTGTTACATTACCAAACCTGTTGAGGCAGAAGCTTTTTTGGAAGCAATAACCTCTATTGAGGATTTTTGGTTAACCATTGTAAAACTGCCAAAAAAGTAATAAAATATGGAGGTAAACGCTTTAAAGTACACAGTTTTAGTAATAGAAGATAATCTTGGAGATTTTGTACTTATTCAAGATTATTTAGAAGAACATCAACCAACACCTATAATTTTAAGAGCTACAACCTTTGCAGAAGCAGCTGATGTTTTAGAAAAAACTTCTCATAAAGTTGATGCAATATTATTAGACTTATCATTACCCGATAAAAGTGGAGAAAACCTAATAGAAGAAATTCTTGTACGCTCCAAAGATATTCCGGTAATTGTTCTTACAGGTTATTCAGATGAAAAATTTGCTGTAAAATCACTTTCGTTAGGTATAGCAGATTATATTCTTAAAGATGAATTAACCGCAGTAAATATTCATAAAAGTATAATATATGGTATTGAACGTCAGAAAAGCTTGGCAAAAATTAAAACCTCCGAAAAACGTTATAGCGATTTATTTCAATTTACTCCTTTTCCAATATTTATATGCGAAAAAGATACTTTCAAAATTGTTCAAGCTAATGATAAAGCTATAAAACAATATGGTTATTCTGAAAATGAATTGCTTGATATGCCTTTCTGTAATCTATTTGCGAACCAAAATGAGTGTAAAAAATTTAATAATTATTTAAAATTAGAAAAATCTAAACCACAATTTTCTGATGCTAAAGAGTTTAAGCAAAAAACTAAAAAAAATAAAATTATAGATGTAGAAATAATTGTGAATGAGATACAATTAGAAGAGGATAAAAAATACTTGTCTATAATGATAAATGATATTACGGAGAAAAAACAATTTGAAGATAAGTTAACCAAAGCCATTATAAATACACAAGAAGAAGAAAGGTTTGATATAGGAAGTGAGTTACATGAAAATGTTTGCCAGATTTTAGCAGCTACTAAAATTAGTTTAGGCATGATAAAAGATGAAATTAATGGGGAAGCTGCTGAATGGTTGGTTCAATCTCAAGGATATATAGATATGGCAAATAAAGAAATTAGAAGTATATCTCATAGACTGGCACCTGCTTTTTATGAAAATATAAATCTTGAAGAGGCTTGTTTAACACTTATTAAAACCTTTAATCCGGAAGATAAATATAAAGTTAATTTTTTATTTGATAATAGAATAAAAGAATTGGGGTTGAATAGAGAGTTGCAGTTGAATTTGTATAGAATTTTACAAGAACAACTCAAAAACATTATTCAATACGCTAAAGCTTCAACTATAGATTTGGAAATTCTTGTAGATGAAGATCATACCTTAGTGATGAATATAAAAGATGATGGTGTTGGATTTGATTCAGAGAAAAAAATGAAAGGTATAGGTTTAGCTAATATGAAACGAAGGTCCATGCTTTTTCAAGGAGATTTTACATTGGAATCGTCACCAAATAATGGTTGCCAAGTAAGCATAGAAATCCCTATAAAAGAAAATGTAAAAGAAAAAACTAAGGTTAAATGATTTGGTAATAAATAAATACTTACATTTGCAGCCTTAAATTAAAAACATACATAATAAACATTAAAAACAATTTTAGCATGTATTTAGCATCAGAAAAAAAACAAGAAATCTTTAAAGAATTTAGCGGAGACGCCAAAAACACAGGGTCAACAGAAGGACAAATAGCTTTGTTTACCTACAGAATTAGTCATTTAACAGAACATTTAAAGAAAAACAAAAAAGACTTTAGAACTCAAAAAGCTTTGTTAGATTTAGTTGGTAAAAGAAGAAAATTACTAGATTATTACAAAGATAAGGACATTGTCAAGTACAGAGAGTTGATTAAAAAACTTTCAATAAGAAGATAATTGAAAATGATTTTTTCAAATTCGTATTAAAATTTATAAAAGGGGGAGGCAAATAGATTGTATCCCCCTTTTTGTTAAAAAAAAGTAATCAAAAAGAAAACACAAGGTGTGTTTTCATAAATTAAATAAATAATAAATAAATTATGTCAAAAATTGGAATTAAAAAATCCTATACGTTAGGCGATGGAAGGTCCATCGAAATTGAAACAGGAAAATTAGCTAAACAAGCTCATGGTTCTGTTGTTGTAAGAATGGGTAATACTATGTTATTAGCAACCGTAGTGTCTGATAAAGATGCTGGTGATGATATGGATTTCTTACCCTTAACCGTTGATTATAGAGAACAATTTGCTGCTGCTGGTAAAATACCGGGTGGTTTTTTGAAAAGAGAAGCACGCCCTTCTGATAGTGAAATATTAGTAGCCCGTTTAATAGATAGAGCTCTTCGACCTTTGTTTCCTGATGATTATCATGCAAACACTCAGGTACAAGTACAATTAATATCGTTTGACGAAAATGTATTACCTGATGCTTTAGCGGGGTTAGCAGCTTCAGCTTGTATTGCGGTTTCGGATATTCCTTTTAATGGTCCATGTTCTGAAGTTAGGGTAGCAAGACTTGGCGGAAGCTGGGTTATTAATCCTTCTCCAACTCAGTTAAAAGAAGCTGATATAGACTTAATTGTTGCTGCTACTATGGATAACATTATGATGGTAGAAGGAGAAATGAAAGAAGTTTCTGAAAAAGAAATGTTAGATGCTATAAAAATAGCTCATGATGAAATTAAAAAACATTGTCAGTTACAACTTGATTTGGCTGCTGAAGTATCGACAGCTAATCCAAAAAGATCTTATGACCACGAAAGAGTTAATGAAGATTTATATAATAGATTAAAAACTGCTTGTTATGACAAATGTTATCAAGTAGCTGCTGAATCTATTGCTGATAAAGCACTTAGAGGTCAGAAATTTGGAGCAATAAAAGATGCTTTTGTTGAAACCCTTACTGATGAAGAAAAAGAAGATAAGTTTTTAATCAGTCAATACTTTAAAAGCGTTCAGAAAGAAGCTGTTAGAAGAGTAGTGTTGGATGAAAGAAGAAGATTGGATGGTAGAAAATTAAATGAAATTCGTCCAATTTGGAGCGAAGTGGATTATTTACCTGGTTCACATGGTTCCGCTATCTTTACAAGAGGAGAAACCCAATCATTAACTACAGTTACTTTGGGTAACAAAATGGATGAAAAAATGATTGATGGAGTAACTACTGCCGGAACGGAGAAATTTATGTTACATTACAATTTTCCTTCGTTTTCTACAGGTGAAGCTCGTCCAAACAGAGGAACAAGCCGTAGAGAAGTTGGTCACGGAAATTTAGCATTAAGAGCTTTAAAACCTATGATTCCTTTTGGAGCTGAAAATCCATACACAGTAAGAATAGTTTCTGAAATTTTAGAATCGAACGGTTCTTCATCTATGGCAACTGTTTGTGCAGGAACATTAGCTTTAATGGATGCAGGGGTTAAAATCAAAAAACCTGTTTCCGGTATTGCAATGGGATTGATAACAGATGGAGGAAATGATAAATATGCTGTACTTTCCGATATTTTAGGAGATGAAGATCATTTGGGAGATATGGATTTTAAAGTAACAGGTACTACAGATGGTATTACTGCTTGCCAGATGGATATTAAAGTAGATGGACTTTCTTATCAAATTTTGGAAGAAGCTTTAGCCCAAGCCAGAGAAGGTAGATTGCACATTTTGGGAGAGATGATGAAAACCATTTCTAAACCAAATGAAGATTACAAGCCGCATACACCTAGAATTACTCAAATTACTATTCCTAAAGAAATGATTGGAGCAGTAATTGGACCAGGCGGAAAAATTATCCAGGAAATACAAGCTTCTACAGGAGCAACTATTACCATTGAAGAAAAAGACAACAAAGGTGTTGTTGATATTATGACTAATGATGGTGAAGCAATGAAAGCTGCATTAGCTAGAATTAAAGCGATTACTGCTGTTCCTGAAGTTGGAGAAGTTTATAAAGGTAAAGTAAAATCGATTACTAACTTTGGTGCTTTTGTGGAAATTATTCCGGGAAAAGACGGATTACTTCATATTTCTGAAATCAATTGGGATAGAGTAGAAAAAGTAGAAGACGTATTGAAAGAAGGACAAGAAATAGAGGTTAAACTGATTGAAGTTGACCAAAAAACAGGTAAACTAAAACTATCAAGAAAAGTACTTTTAGAAAGACCTCAAAAACAAAATGCAGAGCAATAAAATGATGTTTTGTAATAGTAAAATAATAGAGAGAAGCTGTGTTTATTTACAGCTTCTCTTTTTGTTTGTAGCTTTATCTTCTTGTTCAAATGCACAGGTTCAAATAGTTCAAGTTAAAGACTTTGGAGAAAATAAAGGAAATTTAAAAATGTACAATTATGTGCCAGAGAATTTGCCAGAATCAACAAAAGTTCCTTTGGTTTTTGTATTGCACGGTTGTACACAATCGGCAGAACAAATTGCTAGTGAAACAGGTTGGAATAAATTGGCAGATAGTTTACATTTTATAGTTGTTTATCCGGAACAACGAATGATTAACAATGCGGGGAAATGTTTTAATTTTTTCTTAGGTTTTGAATCTAAAAAAGACAAAGGAGAAGTGGCGTCTATTAAAGAAATGATAGATTATACTTTTAATCATTATCACATCGATAGTAATCAAGTATTTATTGTCGGAATGTCAGCCGGAGGAGCAATGACAAATGCTTTGCTAAATGCTTATCCTACCATTTTTAAATCGGGAGCAATGTTAGCTGCACCTTCCAATTTATTTGATAAGAATACCTTACCGCCCGAAAAACAACCTGTTGTTGCTATTGTTCAGGGAGAAGATGACATCATTGTTCCGGAAAAAAATTCCGATAAAATATTAAATCAATGGGTAGAAAAACATCAACTTGACACTACTAATAATAAGTTGTTTACCAATTATATGGGTATTGATGTGCTGTATGCACAGTATTTTTACAATGCTGATGATGAACTAAAAATCATTTTGTTAAAATCTAAAAAGGTAAAGCATAAACTTTTAATTACCGAAGGAGATTCTATTCATCAAGGAGGTAAGCACGATTTTCATACCGATGATATTGGTTTTCATTCTACTTATTGGATAGCCTCATTTTTCGGATTGACAAAAGATAGTATTCCGATAAAAAAAGTAAGTAATTAGTAGGTGATTTCAAGCATCAAAAACAATAGATTTTTACTAATTTCGCAACACTTAGTTCGTAAAGCAATAAATTATGGAAATAATAGAAAAATACACGCCTAAAAATAAAATTAGAATTGTTACAGCTGCTAGTTTGTTTGATGGACATGATGCTGCTATCAACATCATGCGTAGAATTATTCAAGCAACAGGTGTTGAGGTTATTCATTTAGGTCATGATAGAAGTGTAGATGAAGTGGTGAATTGTGCCATTGAAGAAGATGCTAATGCTATTGCTATGACTTCTTACCAAGGCGGACATGTGGAGTATTTTAAATACATGTATGATTTATTGAAGGAAAAAGGTTGCGAACACATTAAAATATTTGGAGGAGGAGGAGGAACCATTCTTCCTTCAGAAATTGAAGAATTAGAAGCTTACGGAATTTGCAGAATTTATCATCCCGACCATGGTAGAGCTATGGGCTTACAGGGAATGATTAATGATATGATTGAAAAGTGTGATACTCCCACACCGGATTTACCAAAAACTGCAAGTTTAGCAGATGCTTTAGTTAAGAAGGATGTTCCAACTATTGCCCGATTAATTTCTTTAGCAGAAAATAGACATGAAGATTTTGAGAAAGCATTCTCTTCTGTTTCAATAGGAAGTGCACCTGTTTTAGGAATAACCGGAACAGGAGGAGCAGGAAAATCTTCGTTGGTAGATGAATTGGTAAGACGCTTTTTAATTGATTTTGAAGACAAAACCATAGCCATTGTTTCTGTAGATCCTTCTAAAAGAAAAACCGGAGGAGCATTGCTTGGTGATAGAATTAGAATGAATGCTATTAAAAACGAAAGAGTTTATATGCGTTCATTAGCTACTCGTCAGAGTAATTTAGCATTGAGCAAGCATGTTGCTGAAGCCATTCAAGTATTAAAAGCTGCACAATACGATTTAATTATTTTAGAAACATCAGGTATTGGTCAGTCAGATACTGAAATTATGGATCATTCGGATGTTTCACTATATGTAATGACACCTGAGTTTGGTGCTGCCACGCAATTAGAAAAAATTGATATGCTTGATTTTGCTGATGTGGTTGCCCTTAATAAATTTGACAAACGTGGTGCGTTAGATGCATTGAGAGATGTGAAAAAACAATACAAACGTAATCACATGCTTTTTGAAGCTTCAGATGATGATATTCCTGTTTATGGAACCATTGCTTCCCAATTTAACGATCCGGGTATGAATCAGTTGTATAAAGTGGTGATGGATAAATTGGTGGAGAAAACCAACACCGATATGGTTTCTACTTTTGAGATTACTGCTGAAATGTCGGAGAAAATATTTGTTATTCCACCAAGTAGAAATCGTTATTTGTCTGAAATTGCAGAAAACAACAGGTCTTACGATAACTGGATAGACGAACAAGTAGCCATTGCCGATAAATTGTATGCCATTCACAATACCATAGAAATTCTTAAAGGAAAAGATGAAAGTATTGCCAAGGTTTTACAAGCAGAATTTGATTCATTAAAACTCAATTTTGATCCTAAAAACTGGATTATTATTGAAGAATGGAACGATAAAGTAGCTAAATATAAAGCTCCTTTTTATAAATTTAAAGTTAGAGATAAAGAATTATCTATCTTAACCCATACAGAAAGCTTATCGCATACACAAATACCTAAAGTGGCCTTACCAAAATACAAAGGTTGGGGAGATGTGTTGCGTTGGAGCTGTCTCTTATACACATCTGACGCTGCCGACGAGCGATCTAGTGTAGA
>OJGU01000729.1_pt1 | contig 16350 bp, 7 predicted proteins | sample 1594741 | NCBI WGS metagenome assembly OJGU01 (sample SAMN05416841, study PRJEB24817) | seawater metagenome | isolation source: Sea water | place: Canada:Atlantic | collected 2013-07
GATTTGATTTCACTTGGCATCAGCCGCTTGGCGTCGTGGCGGCGATTACGCCTTGGAATTTTCCCTTTCCGATCGCCTGTTGGAAAGTGGCGCCTGCCTTGGCCGCAGGGAACTGCGTGGTGTTGAAGCCTGCCAACTTGTCTCCCTTGACTGCGCTCGCGTTAGGCGAAATTGCTGCGGCAGCTGGCCTACCTGCTGGAGTGCTCCAAGTTATTCCCGGGCCTGGAAGTTCGATCGGTGAGGTGCTTACGGGGCATCCTCTTATTCGGAAGATCTCCTTTACTGGTTCGACGGATGTAGGGAAGGGGGTTATGCGGGCCGCTTCGAATGATCTGAAGCGCATCTCTCTCGAATTAGGCGGGAAATCGCCAAACATTGTTTTTGCTGATGCGGATCTTGCTCGGGCTGCTGATGAATCCCCTTTGAGTGTCTTTGCCAATACCGGTCAAGATTGTTGCGCTCGCAGTCGAATGTTTATCGAACGATCTGTCTTCGATGAATTTGTAGATCGATTTCTTGCTGCAAGCGCTTCTCTGCGAGTGGGGAATCCGAGTGATGAATCGACTCAACTGGGGCCTTTGGTGTCGTCTTCGCAGCGTGACACGGTGTCTGACTTCTACAAGGATGCACAGCTTTCAGGGCGAACGATCGCCATGGGTGGGCCGGGAGAGTTTTCCAAGGGCTATTTCTGGCAGCCGACAGTCATCTTGAATCCTGATTATGGTGATCGGTGTTGGCAGGAGGAAATATTCGGGCCCATCGTTTGTCTCTCTCCTTTCGATGATGAAGGGGCGATGATGGCAGAGGTCAATCGCACACCTTATGGTCTTAGTGGCTCGATCTGGACTCAGGATATCAGCCGTGCCCTTCGGGTGTGCCGTGGCGTTCAAGCTGGAGTCTTGAGTGTGAACTCCCATTCAAGCGTGCATGTGCAAGCACCATTTGGTGGATTCAAGCAGAGTGGAATCGGGCGAGATTTGGGGATGCATGCCTTGCGAGGGTATACTGAGTTACAAAATGTTTACGTGGCCGAATAGAGATTGAAGCGATGAAACTTTCAGCACTACAGACTAAAGTCCGCAAGGGTGAGATCGATACCGTCATTGTTGCTTTCCCGGACGTACTCGGACGTTTGGTGGGGAAACGCTTCACTGCGTCGTTCTTCCTTGATCACGTTGTCGAGCACGGAACCCACGGATGCAACTACCTCTTGACCGTCAATATGGAGATGGACCCGATGGATGGATTTGCGGTGGCGAATTGGGAATCAGGATTTGGCGATTTTGAAATGTCACCCGACATGGCGACTCTACGGGAGCTTCCTTGGCAGCCGGGTGCCGCCTTGGTCTTGTGTGACTACCGCAAGCCGGACGGTTCTTTGGTAGCTGAGGCTCCTCGGTCCTTGTTGCAAGAGCAATTGGCGTTGATGGCAAAGCGCGGTCTTAAGAGTGGCATGGCGAGTGAGTTGGAATTCTTGCTGTTCAACGATACCTATCGTGAAGCCCATCTTTCCGACTATTCAAAGCTTACTCCGTCGAGCGATTACCGAATCGACTATCACACGATGCAGCCGGGTCGGGACGAAACGATCTTGAGAGCGATTCGAAATGACATGACGGCCGCTGGAATTCCGATTGAGTCAAGTAAGGGGGAGTGGAGTCAAGGGCAGCACGAGCTTAATTTTATTTATGGCGCTCCGATGGCTATGGCCGATGGGCACGTTATTTTTAAGCAAGGAGTGAAGGAAATCGCGGAGACGAATGGCAAGTCGGTCAGTTTTATGCCTAAGTTTGCTCCTGAGGAAGCGGGAAATAGTTGTCATATCCATGTTTCGATTTCTAAGGGGCAAAGAAACTTGTTTTGGGATTCGAAGAAAAAAACCGGATCGAAGTTCTTTAGGCAATTCCTTGGAGGACTTCTCAAGTATTCCCCAGATCTCTGTTACTTTTTTGCTCCGACGATTAATGCCTACAAGCGTTACCAGTCGGGGAGTTGGGCGCCGACCAAAATGGCCTGGGCCCATGACAATCGGACCGTGGGATTTCGAGTGGTTGGTCACGGGAGCAGTTTTCGAATCGAGAACCGGATGCCGGGTGCCGACGCGAATCCATATCTCGCTTTTTCGGCCACGCTCGCTGCCGGTTTTGCTGGGGTTGATGAGGGCTTGGACTGTGGGGATGTTTATGTAGGGAATGCCTACGAGGACCGGACTCTAGACGGTCTTCCGAGTAGCCTAGCCGAGGCGGCTGATCGATTAGAGCAAAGCACGTTTGCCCGAACTGTTTTTGGTGCTTCGGTGATCGACTTCTATGTTCATACGGCTCGGCTTGAGGTAAAGGCTTTCAATGAGTCGGTCACAGACTGGGAACGACGCCGTTATTTCGAGCGCATCTAGCTCGATTTCTAGTTCTTGGGAATTTCCCTTTCTCAATGGTCGCTCGAGCCTCGTTCGTAGGAGATCAATCCCTCGTATCTTGGGTGTGATTGGCATCTTATCTGCTCTTTTGGTTGGTCGTATTGTCGGTTTTTGACTCGTTATGATTCATTTAAGATTTCGTTCTGTCGGGTGTTTCTCTTTGGTAGCCCTGGTAGTTGGGGTAGGGATTGCGGAAATCCAAGGTCAGTCGAATGGGCTCTTGCGTGAGGTCTATGAGAATATCGGTGGGGCCACGGTAAGTGATTTAATTGCTCACGAGAGTTTTCCAGGACAACCGACAAGCGAATCGATTATCGAGAGTTTTGAGACTCCGACGGATGTGGCCGAAGACTATGGCCAGAAAGTCAGCGGTTTCGTGCTTCCTCCTTTGACAGGCGACTATGTCTTCTGGATTGCGAGTGATGACGGGGGCGCCTTGTTTTTGAGCACTGACGAAACGCCATCCAAGACGCGTGAGATTGCCGCGGTGCCAGGATGGACCTCTTCTCGTCAATGGACGAAGTACGATCAACAGAAATCTGAACCAATCCGTTTAGTCCAAGGCCGCCGCTATTATGTGGAGGCGCTGATGAAGGAACGTGGGGGAGGAGATAATCTGGCCGTTCGTTGGCAGTTGCCAGATGGAAGGATTGAGGAGCCAATTCCGAATCAACGCCTGCAGCCCACAAGTCTCGGACCACCAGACATCATCGCTCAGCCGAAAGGCACTTCGGTCATTGAAGGGGAGTCAGTCGAGTTCGGCGTCGAGCTAAGCCGCCAGATTGGAGCATCGTTTCAATGGCAACGGAATGGCCTCGACATTCCTGGAGCCACGCTCCCGGTATTGGAACTCGAGAATCTTGAAATCTCGGATTCTGGCGATCGTTTTCAAGTGCGCGTGACGAACGCTAGCGGGACGGTGCTTAGCGACGTGGCTCAATTGACCGTGCGTGGTGATCAGGCGGGCCCGATGCTCGAGTCTGTATTGAATTTAGGGAGCCCAACAGCCTTAACCGTGACCTTTTCCGAGTCGATTGACACAATCTCTGGGGGAACTCCAAGCAACTACGTGATCGATCAGGGAATCTCGGTGATTGGTGCTCGTGTGAGCGGTGGGGGGGAATCGGTCGTTTTAGAAACGAGTCCCTTGGTGCCCGGAGTTAGATATCGACTTTCGGTTTCGGGTGTTGCTGATCGCGCGACGGTTCCCAATCTGATTGCGTCGGATACTTCGATGACGTTTTCTTGGGATTTTGCCCCGTTGTCGTTGGACGAATTGGTGGGGGTGGCAGAACCTGTCGGCCCTGCCACCAGGACAAGTGGGATTGTGATCAGCGAAATCCACTATCACCCGCAGATGCGTGAGGATGAGCTGAATCTTGAGTTCATTGAGCTCTTTAATAGTCAGCTATGGGAGGAGGATCTGAGCGGTCACCGTCTTTCCGGATCGATAGATTTTGAGTTTCCTGATGGGACGATCATCGGGGCTGAGAGCCGATTGGTGATAGCGGTGGCTCCCGCGGATGTTGAGTCACACTATGGAATACGCGGTGTGCTTGGACCGATTAGTGATTCGCTTCCGAACGATGGTGGACGGCTTCGCTTGAGAAATCGCGCGAATGCGATTCTTCTAGAGGTCTCTTATCAGGATCGGCACGCGTGGCCTGTAGCAGCCGATGGGTTTGGTCATTCTCTAGTGCTTGCTCGTCCCTCGTATGGTCAGGGAAACGTTGAAGCATGGTTTGCTAGCCCTGCGATCGATGGGTCTCCAGGGAAATCGGATCCTGCGAAAAGCAAACTCTTTGAAGGGGTCTTGATCAACGAGGTGTTAGCGCACACTGATGATCCTGTGTTGGATTATATTGAGTTGTACAATTATTCCGATCAGGACGTGGCCTTGTCAGGATGTCACCTCAGCGATGATCCCGATGTAGATCGCTATACGTTCCCTGACGGATCCGTGATTCCAGCTCGTGGATTCATTGTTCTGGATCAGGTTCAGCTAGGATTTGCCTTGAGCTCCAAAGGCGAGGCGATCGCTCTGAGGGCTCCGGATCGTGGCGAGGTGATTGATGCTCTTCGTTTTTCTGGGCAGGAAAACGGCGTGCCTCTAGGGCGTTACCCTGACGGAGCGTCTCGGTGGAGCGCGATGAACGCGCTGTCGATGGGCGCTGCGAACACCGGAGAACGGGTGCCGCGAATTGTGATCAACGAGATCATGTATCATCCGATTAGTGAAGCATCCGATGACGAGTTTGTAGAGCTGTTCAACGGAAGTGCTGATGCCGTTGATATTAGCGGGTGGCGACTCGATGACGAGATCTCCTATCGGTTTCCAGCGAACACGGTTGTTCCCGCTGGCCAATTCATCGTGCTTGCTAAGAATGCCGATCGCCTGATGGCAAATTACCCACAATTGGAGGCCGCAAATACCCTTGGAGACTATCGTGGGACACTTTCGAATAATGGGGGGCGAATTGCTCTGGAGCGGCCTGACACGATAGAAGTGATCACAGATTCAGGTGAGGTTGAGGTCGATCAGATATGGATTTTGGAGGATGAAGTGGTCTACCACGATGGGGGGCGTTGGGGGCAATGGTCCGATGGTGGCGGAAGTAGTTTAGAATTGATTGATTCACGTAGTGACAATCGCTTTGCCTCGAATTGGGCGGATAGCGACGAGACGAGAAAAGGAAGCTGGTCTTCGATTGAATATACCGGGCGTTTGGACAATGGACGCGGCGCGTTCGATGAACTCCAGGTGCTCCTCTTAGGTCGGGGTGAGTGTTTGATTGATAATCTTTTTGCCGGACCTGTCGGCGGGGCGAATCGCGTGCCGAATGCCAATTTGGAACAGGGATTAGACGGTTGGGTGATTCAGGGAAATCATGTTCGATCAGGTTTGAGTGCGCCAGGAAGTGGCTTTGAGAGCGATCGAAGTCTTCACTTGCGAGCGACGAGTGGTGGTGACAATGGGGCGAACCGAGTTGAAACGGACCTATCGTCCGCGTTCTCAAACGGGCAACGAGCAACCCTTCGAGCCCAGGTGCGATGGTTGCGTGGGCATCCAGAGGTATTACTTCGTTTGCACGGGAATCCGATCGAGCTCTCGGGACGTCTTTCGGTTCCACAGAATCTCGGGTCGCCTGGTCAGAGGAATAGTCAAGCCTTGGCCAATCAAGGGCCGGCGATCGTCGGAGTGAGTCATGCTCCGATCCTGCCAAGAACGGGACAAGCAGTCGAAGTGAGCGCTCAAGTGTCTGATCCAGATGGGCTTTCCAGTTTGGTACTCCGATACCGAACGGATCGTGAGGACGAATATCAGAGTGTGCCCATGAACTATCGAGGAGCGGGCGCCTACAGTGCGATAATTCCTGGGCAGGCGAATCGAACGATTGTGGCCTTTTTTGTCGAAGCGAGCGATGGGCATGAACAAAGTGCCACCAGTCAGTTTCCAGCTAATCCGTTCAATCGTGAATGCTTGGTGAGATTTGGTGAATCCGACATTCGGAGTGATTTTGGAACCTATCGAGTTTGGATTGCCAATGACAATCTGAGAACGTGGCAACGCCGTGAGAAATTGAGCAATGAGCTGATCGATACGACCTTCGTGTATGGTGATTTTAGAGCTATCTACAATACGCGAAGTCGTTTTCGTGGTAGTCCCTTCATTCGTCCAGGCTATGGAAATCCGGCCTCATCGCAGCCAACCGCTATGATTGTTGAATTTCCTGACGATGATCTCTTCTTAGATACGACGAAGATTAACATGGACGGTCTCGAACAGCCCGGACGAGACAATACGTTACAACGGGAGCGCGCCAGTTTTTGGATCGCTAAGGAAATGGACCTGCCTTTTAGCCATCAACGGTACGTGCAATTTGTGGTGAATGGTATCCAGAAAGGTGAAGTGTTTGCCGATTCACAGCATCCGAGTTCTGAATATGTGTCGACTTGGTTTCCTAATGAAACCGAAGGTGACTTGTATAAGATCGACGATTGGTTTGAGTTCAACGATTCCGTTCTACGGGAGTTCAACGAAAATGCCCGATTGCGTCGTTATGTTTCTGAGGGAGAGTTGAAGGTGGCGCGGTATCGGTGGAGTTGGGAGAAGAAACCCAATCAAGGGTATGTGGATGACTATTCCAGCCTCCTCGAACTCGTTGATGCTCTGAACTCTGGTAATTCAGTCTACGAACAATCTGTGGAGAGCTTGGTGGATATCGATCAATGGATGCGGATTTTTGCCGTTCGGCATATCGTAGGTGACTGGGACGGCTATGGATACAATCGAGGCAAGAACATGTCGACCTACAAACCTAAGAATGGGAAGTGGAAAATGATTCTTTGGGATCTTGATTTTTCCCTTGGCGGGGGCAGTGATGGTCCGACCACATCGATGTTTTCGACCAGCGATACCACAGTGAGTCGCTTGTACAATCACCCCAGTTTTCGAAGAGCCTACTTGCGAGCCTGGCAGGACGCGATCGATGGGCCCCTCTTAGAACGTAACAGTAGTCCCGTGTTGGATGACGTGTATGATGCCCTACGAGCAAACTCAGTATCGGCTGGCAGTCCAGCTGGGATAAAGAGCTGGATTCGTTCCCGGAGAAACTATCTGGTCCGCGAGTTAGATCGAGAGAATGCCGAGTTTGAGATTACGACCAATTCTGGAAATGGGTTTTCAAGTGCCAACAATGTGGTGTCGCTTCAGGGGACCGCTCCTGTGGCGGTTAAGACGATATTGGTGAATGGGGTCGAATATCCCATCGAGTGGACCAGTGTTCAGGAGTTTCGGATTCAAGTGCCTTTGGTTGATCGGGTAAGCGACCTGAATGTCGCGGGCTACGATCTGCGAGGGGAGCTCGTTGCTGGTAGCCAAGATTCGATTCAGGTGACCTACACTGGCGAAAATCAAGACCCTGCCGAGCACCTCATCATATCAGAAATCATGTATAATCCAGCTATCCCAGGTGCGGGTTTCATTGAGATTCAAAACACCTCTACCAGCCATTCCTTTGATCTGTCGGGCTATGAACTCAACGGAGCTGACTATCGATTTGATCCGGGTTTCGTTATCGGACCTCAAGGCTTTGCAACGGTGGTGAGTGATCGCGCGGTGTTCTCAGAAGTCTATGGCGGTTCTGTGCCGGTGGCTGGTGAATTCAATGGTCGTTTGTCGAATGATGGTGAAACGATTAGCCTCGTCGACCGAAGTATCGAGAACCAGGATGGCGTCATTATTGACGAAGTGACCTACGATGATCAAACCCCATGGCCTACCTTGTCCGATGGACAAGGTTCCTCACTTCAGCTTGTCGACTTGACCTCGGACAATCGGCGGGTTGCCTATTGGGAGGCGGTTGCTCCAACAGGAGAGGTGCGTGGACCTCAGACCTTACTTTCAATGACCAGCACCTGGCGTTATAACCAGGAGGGAACAAATCTAGGAACGAGCTGGCGAAACCCAAACTTCAACGACAGCCGTTGGGATTCGGGGCGGGGACTTTTCTTTGTCGAGTCATCAGGCTTGCCAGAAGCGAAGAGCACACCTTTGACCTTAGGGGAACCAACTTACTATTTCCGCACCACCTTCGATCTGGAGGAAACCGCCGGGATCGAGCTTAGTGCTTCCTTGATCATTGATGATGGCGCTGTCGTTTATCTTAATGGAACGGAAGTCCTTCGCGTGAGAATACCGAACGGGAATGTGACGTTTAACACCTTCGCGAGCGGGACGGTGACCAATGCGGATTTGGAGGGGCCCTTTACGCTTCCGAGCGACGCGCTGGTGCCTGGAGAGAATGTCATTGCTGTGGAGGTGCATCAAACCAATGCGACAAGTAGCGATGTGGTCTTTGGTCTGTCACTAGTTGGAGAACCAAGTGGTGGCGGTGTGGCGGCGACTCCAGGGATGATCAACTCGGTAGCGCGTCAAGGCAACGCATTGCCGACGCTCTGGCTCAATGAGGTTCAGCCCGTGAATCATACAACCTTGCAGGATGGGCACGGAGAGTTTGATCCATGGATAGAAATTCACAATTCAAGTGATGCCGCGATATCCTTAGAAAATCTCGGACTCTCTGCCGACTATCAAACACCTGCGGCGTGGACTTTTCCTGAGGGAGCGAGTATCGGAGCTGGGGAGTATGTGATTGTTTGGTGTGATGGCGAAATGAATGAGAGCACTCCTGATGAATGGCATACTAATTTTCGTCTTCATCCCGAGATGGGATCCGTCGTGCTTTCACAGTTGGGTGATGCTGGGGCGGAGATCGTGGACTATCTGAACTTTGGAGAGGTTCGGGCTGATCGCAGTTACGGTGCCTTTCCTAATGGTTCGCCGAATCGGCGTCAGCCTCTTTTTGCTGCGACACCCAGGGAAGCGAATACGAGCTCAATTCCATTCGTTGCCGTTACAATCAACGAATGGATGGCGGACAATGTGGCAAGCATCGCGAACCCACTCAGTGGTGAGTTTGATGACTGGTTTGAGCTCTACAATGCTGGCGATACCGCAGCGGATCTCTCTGGTTATTTTCTCTCCGATGATTTGAATGACTTGCGTCTGTTTGAGCTTCCTACGGGGACCGTGCTTGATCCCCGCTCCTTCCTGATGGTCTGGGCGGGCGGCGATGCGCAAGATGCCTTGGAACAGGGTGCTGCTCATGTTGGTTTTCGTCTCAGCAGTGGTGGTGAGGTGCTGACATTGAGTGGTCCAGATGGAACGGTGGTGGATCAAGTGGCCTTCCTGGCTCAAAGGGAAGACGTGAGTCAGGGACGATTGCCGGATGGGAATTTGAGCCGCGTCGGGGTGCTTTCAGTGGCGAGCCCTGGATCGGCGAATGTTATTGGAGCCGGTCCGAATTTGCCGCCCATTGCCTTGCCGCTTCCCACGATCGTCGTCGACGAAGGTGAACTCGTTAAGTTGACGGTTGGTGCTTTCGACCCTGATGGCGACGGGAGTCTCTTGCGCTTTGAGTTGGGGGCAAACCATCCCGTTGGAAGTCAAATTGATCCCAATTCGGGGGAGATCTCGTGGCTTACCGGCGAGATTCATGGTCCCGGGCAATTTACCTTCCCAGTGCTTGTGACCGACAGTGGCAGCCCCGCCATGAGTACGACAGTGACTTACTCGGTACGGGTCAATGAAGTCAATCAAGCACCGGTCTTAGGTAATGTCGCCGATCAGTTTGTATCTGCCGGAGAAACATTGCAGCTGACGATTCCGGCTGCGGATTTGGATTTACCGACGCAAGCACTGAGTTTTGTGCTTGGTGCGGGCTCACCAGCGGATGCGGTGATCAATCGCGCAACGGGAGAATTGAGTTGGAATCCAAGCATCGACCAAGAGCCAGGTGCCTATCAGTTCTCTGTGATGGTGGCAGATGACGGATCACCGGCGCTTTCCTCTGTCCCTGTCTCATTTGGCGTCACCGTCACCGCTCCAGTGGAAGATGTTAAATTAGTCTTGCTGCCGTCGGACGGTGCCACCCTTGGATTCCAATGGGCCTCGGTCGTTGGCTCACGCTATTCGATCCAGATCCTAGACGCCGTCGACTCAAATCAATGGATCGATCTGGGGACTGTCGAAGGGAATGGAGAGTCGCTGCAATTCACAGACCCGATTCCAGCAGATGGGCAGCGCTTCTATCGAGTTGTCCGCTTAAATCCTTAGCGGCTTGAATCGAGCTCCAATTCAAGTCAGACAGGCACAAGGGTCTTTTCTGCTCTAAATCGTCCGATGTTTTAGTGACCGATTTTGAGCGGAAAAGGAAACTGCCAGGTCAATTCTTATGGGGCAACGTTGGGTTTTTTGGAGAAGATGGAGAAAGTTTGTCATTGATCTTTTCTCTGGGAAACTTTATTCGCCCCCTGGTGTAGAACAGATAGGGAAATCAATCACTGGTGTGATACGGGTGAATTGAGAGGGTGGCGGAGTGCGTTTGGGCGAAGAAAGTCACCGATCTCAATTGGCTGGACCTAGAATTTTAGATATTCGGAGCGAAAAATATGCAAATTAAGGCGTTTAGAAGTCGGGCAGCGTTTACGCTGGTGGAAATTATGATTGTCGTAGCGATTATTGGCCTTCTGGCTGCTATTGCTGTGCCAAACTTCGTTCGATCCCGTGAAACGGCTCAGTTGAACAGTATTTACAACAATCTGCGGCTCGTTGATGGGTTTAAGGATCAATGGGCGCTTGAGAACCGAAAACCCAGTAACGCCTCACCTGCAACGGAAGATTTGGCGCCCTATTTCAAGAACGGCAAATTCCCAACGCCTGTCGTCGGAGAGACCTACGAGTTGGGGCCGGTGAATGAGTCCTCGCGCGCTACCTTACCGCCTAATGTCACGTTGATTGGCAATCCGGGGCCGTTTACGGCTGAAGGTCCTGTCAACGCGGAGTTCTAGCGAGGCGATTCAACAAAACTCAATCGAGAAAAAGCTGAGGGTTAATCCTCAGCTTTTTTTGTGATCTCAAAGCCTGATCCTGCGGCAGTTTCCAGTATCTATTGGCGGTCCGTTGCGAGGATTGAATGTCAAATACGGGCTGCTGACGGAAGCGAGTCGGTTCGAATACGGTTTCGAGGACCAGAGAATTCGCTCGGAACCGCGGTTGCGGGATACCGTTGAATTCAGTAGAAGGAGGGCGATCCTACGTTGTCAAGACGGGGCGCCCTATATGAGCGACAAGTTAGAAGAATCCCAGAAACCGAGTTGGCTGCGATCGATCATCGTGTTAGCGATCGCCGTTGGAATTGGCTATGCATTGCTAAAAACGGGACCAGTCACGACTCCAGAGGACGAAAAACGGCCACCAAAGGTCGTCAAGACGGTCACCCCAAAGCCCTTGCCTCACCGTATTTCGGTCACGGCCCATGGTTCGGTACTTCCGGCGCGCCGCGTCGTGGTTCAGCCGCAAGTGAGTGGAGAAATCTTGAGGCAGCACCCAGATCTGATTCCAGGTGGCGTTATTGCTGAGGGCGAGGCCTTGTTCGAGATCGATCCTTATTTTGCGCGTTTGAGTGCTCAAGAATCAGTCGCCGCGGTGGCGCGAGCAGAGGCCTTGCTGACGGAAGCCAAACGAAAGCGCGAGGAAGCCTTGCGGCTAGCCAATGAAAAAGTCATTGCGGTGACAGAGTTGGCAGAACTGGAGTCTCTGGTAGCCACCCAGAGTGCTGAACTTCAACGCTTGCAAGCTGTGAGAGACCGAGATGCTGAGTTGCTGGTACGCCATACCTTGCGCGCTCCCTTCAATGCGATGGTGTTAGAGGAATCGGTGGAGATTGGCCAGCGAGTGGGGTCCAACTACGCAGCCGTGACCTTAGTAGGAACGGATGAGTTCTGGGTTCGCGTGGCGTTATCGATGGATAAATTGCGCTGGATCAAGCTGCCTGAAGCGGGAGAGCCTGGTGCGAAGGTGACAGTGTTTCTTGAGATGGGGGATGGGCACATTGAGCAGCATTCCGGTGAGGTGGTGCGCTTGTTGAGCGATTTGGAACGGGAGGGGCGGATGGCGCGAGTCTTAGTGAGAGTTGAAGATCCAATGGGTTTTGGTGGCGATTCTAAAAAATCGCCCTTGTTGATAGGAAGCTATGTTCGTGTGGAAATTGAGGCTGGTGTCTTGTCGCAAGTCTTGGCGGTCCAGCGAGATGCTCTCCGTGAAGGGGATCGAGTCTGGATCAGTGATGCGAAGGCTGAATTGCAGATTCGCGATGTTGAGGTGCTGTGGCGACGGAACGAAACGGTGTATCTCAACAATGTATTAAAATCTGGTGAGGCCCTTATCGTGAGTCCCTTGCGCTCGGCCTTGCCCGGGATGAAGTTAACTCCTCAGGCCTTGGACCCCCAGGATTCAGCCAGACAACGAAGCGAATAGGCGATGAGTTCTGAAGCGAAAGAGCAACAGCCGTTTGGCATTATGGCGTGGTTTGCCAAGAATCATGTGGCGGCGAACCTGTTGATGTTTGCCGTGGTTGCAACGGGCCTCCTCGTTGCTGGAAATATTCGGCAGGAGATCTACCCGACTTACACTTTGGATGTGGTGGAAATCGAAATGCGCTACCGAGGGGCCAGTCCTGAGGAGGTGGAGCAGGCGATTATCTTCCCGATCGAATCGGAACTCCGTGGGATGGAGATTATTCGGGAAGTTCGGGCTCAGGCTAGCGAGGGGCGAGCAAGTGTCTTGGCTGAACTGGTGCCGGGAACGGATCGGAATCGCGGTCTACAGGAAATCACTGCCGCAGTTCAACGGATTGATCTTTTCCCTGAGGATGCCGAGCCCCCAGTCACATCACTCGATTCGGGACGGCGCCGAGGCGTGCTCTATCTTTCTATATACGGGGACTTGGATAAACACGGCTTGCTTGCCTTTGCGCGTCAGATTGAGGAAGGATTGCTTTCGGAACCAGAGATCTCTCTCGTGGAGCTACGAGGTGTCCGCAGTCCCGAGATTCACATTGAAATCCCGCCAGCTCGCTTGCGTTCCCTTGGACTCCGCCTGGACGATATTGCCCGAGCGGTTGATGCTTCTGCCTTGGATGTGCCTGCGGGATCAATCAAGACTCCGGGTGGCGATTTTCTTTTGAAAACCAGTGAACGCCGAGATTTTGCCAAGGAGTTCGGTGAGATTGCCGTTGTCAGTAAGAGCGATGGCACGAAAGTGCTTTTGCAAGATATTGCCACAGTGACCGATGGGTTTGAGGATTCGAACACTGAGAGCTATTTTGATGGGCGTCCGTCGATTTGGATGGCGGTGTACAGTTCCGAGACGCAGTCCCCGCTGGATGTTGCCACTGCGGTCCGTGCTTATCTGGAACGAGAAAAGGCAAACTTGCCTCCGAGTGTCGGAATGGCGGTGACCTTTGATCGATCCCATTCCTACGCGGAGCGGATTGACATGTTGATGACCAATGGTGCTATTGGTTTGATTTTGGTTATTCTAGCCCTGGGTTTGTTCTTGGAGTTGCGAGTGGCCTTCTGGACTGCCGTGGGGATTCCTGTTTCCATTCTCGGGTCCCTCTTTCTGCTGCCGACGATGGATGCCAGTATCAATATGCTGTCTCTATTTGGTTTCATTGTGACCCTGGGAATTGTGGTCGATGACGCGGTGGTCGTTGGTGAGGATATCTTTCACAAGATGTGTCAGGGAATGAGTCGCTATGAGGCAGCGATTGCGGGCGTCAAAGAGATGTCGGTTCCGGTGGTGTTTGCCGTGTCGACGAATATCATCGCCTTTCTCCCTTTACTCTTCGTACCGGGGGAGACGGGACGTTTCTTTTATGTGCTTCCCGCGGTTGTGATTGCGGTGTTTACGGTTTCGTTGATCGAGTGCCTCTTGATTCTCCCAGCCCATTTAGCCCATCAAGGGAAGTACTCGGGGCCGCTGTGGTTTCAACGCTTTCATGAATGGCAAACGGCACTGCGGGTGCGTATCGATGATGGGATTGATCGATGGTATGGGCCTGTGATTCGAAAAGTGATTCGGAATCGATATTTTACCTGTGCGATTTTTCTCGCCGTGTTGTTTATCTGCGCAGGATATATCTTTAGTGGTCGCGTCAACTTTGCCTTTCGTCCTTCGATCGAGACTCCTTTTGTGCAGGCAGAGATTGAGATGCCCTCAGGCACACCGGTTGAACGAATTCGCGAGGTTTGTTTTGAGGTAGAGTCGGCCGCTCGCCGGGTATTGGAGAATAGCGGGGAGAAGGATATTCTGGTTGGCGTCACGGTTGGAATTGCCGAGCGAGGTTTTAATGGGGGAGAGGTTTCGGTGCGTCTGGTCCCTCAGAGCCAGCGCGTGATCACCGCTGAAAAGTTTTCTAAGTTATGGCGTAAAGAGATTCCCGATATCCCTGATATCGAGTCCGTTTTCTTCGACTATCTCATCGGTCCTGGCGGGTCGGCTGAGATCGATGTTCAGATCTCACATCCCGAGACTGCGGTCCTACGACAGGCGGCCGCCGAAGTGGCGACGGCGATTGGGAAATACCCGGGTGTTGAAGATGTGAAGAAGGGCTTCGGCCGGGAAATGCCTCAGTTCAATTTTGAAATCACCCCAGAGGGGCGAAGCCTGGGAATCACCGCTCGAGAACTAGGGGCTCAGATCCGGCATTCCTTCTATGGCGCCGAAGCCTTGCGCCAACCTCGTGAGCGTGAGGAGGTGCGGGTGATGGTGAAGTATCCAGCCGCAGAACGTCGCTCCTTGAGTGGGATGGAAAACCTCCTCATTCGTGTGCCGAGTGGGGGAGAGATCCCCCTGAGCCAGGCCGCAACTGTGATCCCGACTTCTGCCCCAGTGCGGATTGAACGTGTGAATGGTGCGCGTGTTCACAATATCACGGCGAATGTCGTTCCAGGGACCACGACTGGGAACAAAGTGTTGGCAAGGTTTAGTAAGACCGAGCTTCCGGCGATTCTAGCGAAGTACCCTGGGCTGCAATACAGCTTTGAAGGCGAGCAACGCGAACAACGCGATTCAATGGCGAACCTCTACTGGGGCCTCGTTTTGTCCCTCTTCGCGATCTATGCCTTGATGGCCTCCTTGTTGCGAAGTTATTTGCAGGCGGTGATTGTGCTGTTGATGATTCCTTGGAGTTTGTCTGGTGCCGTGGCTGGGCATGTGATTATGGGCTTTGACCTGAGTGTCTTTAGTATCTTCGGCATGTTAGCGCTTTGCGGGATGGTTGTGAACGGTGCCTTCGTTTTAGCGGTGACACGAAATCAATACATCCGCGATGGAATCGAGCCAGTCGAGGCGATCATCCTGGCGGCGCAACGCCGCTTTCGTCCCATCCTATTGACCGCATTGACAACCTTCTTGGGATTGGGACCGATGATATTCGAGACCAGTTTGCAAGCCCTGTTCTTGGTGCCCATGGCGATTGCTCTCGGCGTGGGAACCCTGGTGTCGGCGGTTGTAGTATTGTCATTGATTCCAGCCCTCATGGTGATCGCCGAAGAGCTCGGCCTAGAAACGCTTTCTGAACGATTACGGGTCGAAGGCGATCTGGCTCCGCAGGAAGGGTGAAGTGAATTCCTTCCGGGTGCTCCTAGTGTCGTCCGAACAGGCGAACCCTTATTCTGAAGAAATTACGACTTCGATTGGGACGTTGCTGAGTGGCAGATGCTGTTGGAGGCGGTAGCGATCGAAAGTGATGCGAAGGGCTTCGTCGAGGGTGCGTTTCGCTGTTGCTTCGTTGAGGCTTTGCTCCCTGCCGGTGTCGGTGTTGTAGCTTGATTCCCGAAGGCTGACTTTGTCTCTGGATTCGTTCCCTGGAAGGGTGGGGGAGTCATTCTGGGCCATGCGTTGATCGCTTCGGGCTTGAAGGGGGGCTTTGTAGTGGTCTCCCGGGTTCGTATGAATAAAAGGGATGGGATCGAGTTGGTCTGCTTGAATAGCGAAATTCCGGTCCGCCATGCGGCGCGTTTGGATTTCGGTTGGCGGGAGGAGAATGTCTGGTGCGATGCCATGGAGTTGGGGGGTGCGTCCACTGGGCAAGAAATAGAGGGCATTGGTGAGTTTGAATGTGCCGAGCTCGGGGCGTCGGCGATCGACCGAGGCAACAATCTGAACCGTTCCCTTGCCAAACGTATTGCCCGTGCCAACGATGAGGGCCCGTCGGTAGTCTTGGAGGGCGCCGGCAACGATTTCACTCGCGCTGGCTGATTGGGGTTCGATGATGAGCGTCAGTGGGCCGGCATAGACTGTTCGTTCGTCCTTATCCTTGAGGATGAGCGTGTCCTCAAAGATATCTCGCTTCTGAACGATGGGGCCTGAGGGGACAAAGAGCCCGCTGATCGCAATCGCCTCTGAAAGCAGCCCGCCGCCGTTTCCCCGCAGGTCGAGGATGAGACTTTCGATGCCTTCCTCTTCGAGCTCTTTAATGAGTCTGTCTCTTATACACATCTGACGCTGCCGACGAGCGATCTAG
>OJGU01000730.1_pt1 | contig 16305 bp, 11 predicted proteins | sample 1594741 | NCBI WGS metagenome assembly OJGU01 (sample SAMN05416841, study PRJEB24817) | seawater metagenome | isolation source: Sea water | place: Canada:Atlantic | collected 2013-07
ACGAGATGTAGAGAGGTCTCGTGGGCTCGGAGATGTGTATAAGAGACAGGCCTGAGGGTCTGCCAAACATTAATCGATGCGATGCCCTTTCACTCCGTTTATTCCCCAAAAGAACGTTTGAGTGTATTTTTGGCGTTCAGGCGCCTTCGTGATCGATTGGTTCGGAGTTGTCTGGAGAGGCTTGGCTTTTCTTTGGAACGAACTGTCCAGCGCTCTTGAAGTATCGGTTCCGGCGTCGTTCTTCTCGGCCTTCGTAGAATCGGTCTCGAGTGGCTTGCCAGTAAGTGTAAACGAGCAATCCAATCGCGTAGGCAGCAAGGGCGATTACAATTGTGAAGACCGTCGTTTCCATCTGCTACGGTAACCGTAGTGCTTTTGTAAGGTGGCGTCTAGTGGTTCTTTGTCACGACTACGTATTCCGTTCTCGCTAGAGGGATGGCTTTGGGATAGCTTTCTTGCGCTTATGTTTGCGGATCTAGATTGTTGTTGCACTCGGATTAGAGCGCTTGCTGTTCTTTTATTGCTCGTCGTCTCCAGTGAAGGACTAGGCGAGCTGGCTAAGGGGCGTGTTTACGAGGACCTGAATCGGAACGAAGTCTATGATCCCTCAGAGCGAGGCGTGCCAGGAGTCGGTGTTTCAAATGGTCGAGAGATTGTTCGTACGGATTCGGCTGGCCAGTGGCGTTTAGAGGTCAGTGACGACGACATTATCTTTATCATTAAACCCAGCGGATGGATGACGCCCGTTACCGCCGATCAATTGCCCCGTTTCTATTACCTTCACAAACCGCATGGGTCGCCCGCGTCAAAGTTTCCAGGAGTCGAAGCAACCGGCCCCCTTCCAGATCAAATCAATTTCCCACTCTATCGTCAGTCAGAACCCGAGCAGTTTAAGGTTGTCTTTTTTGGTGATCCGCAGCCAAGAAATCAAACCGAGTTGGACTACATCGCCCATGATGTCATCGAGGAGCTGATAGGGACGGAAGCACGATTTGGTGTTACCTTGGGGGATATACTATTTGATGACCTCGCTCTGTTTGACAGCTTTAATGCCACGGTCGGCTTGATTGGAGTTCCTTGGTACAATGTGATTGGGAATCATGACTTGAATCTTGACGCACCAAATGACCGCTTTTCTGATGAAACGTTCCACCGCTATTACGGTCCTAACTACTACTCGTTTGATTTCGGGAAAGTGCATTTCATTGTTTTGGACAATGTCGAGTGGCTTGGACCGGGTGAATCTTATCGCGGTGGCTTTAATGCCGCTCAGCTGCAGTATGTTGCGAATGATCTTAAGGCGGTCCCGAACGATCAACTAGTTGTGATTTCAATGCACATTCCATTAACCAACGTGGGCAATCGAAGTGAGTTATATCGTCTCATTGAAGAGCGGCCTTACACCTTGTCACTTTCAGGACATACCCATTGGCAGGCGCATCAGTTTATTTCATCAGAAGACGGCTGGATGGGCAAAGAGCCGCACCATCATATTGTCAATGTGACGGTCAGTGGGTCTTGGTGGAAAGGGTTTAAGGATGAGCAGGGAATTCCTCATACGACGATGCGTGATGGGGCTCCTAATGGGTATTCGATTCTGACCTTTGATGGTCATGAGGCAACCTTCGATTTTAAGGCGGCTCGACGTCCTGAGTCGTATCAGATGAATATCTATGCTCCCGAGGCTGTAGCGGTGGCAGAGCTTGGAGGGACGGATCTGGTTGTCAATGTGTTCGCTGGTTCGGCCAAGTCGACCGTGAAGTATCGCATCGTCGGTGAGTCGGATTGGATTGATATGCGAATGACTGAATCTCATGATCCCGAGTATGTGCGGACGCGAGATCGGGAAATAAGTGTCGCACCAGATGCTCCCGAATTAAATGCCCCGGAGAAATCCTATCATCTTTGGACCGCTAAATTGCCGCAGGGCGTCTCGATAGGGAACCATCGGATCGAGGTCGAGACGGTTGATATGTATCAAAGAGAATTCCGAGCTTCTCGAATTCTTCGGGTGATCCCTTAGGAGGTCGGTCTGAAACTTGGGCAGTTTGGCGAGATGCTTATACAGTGATGAGCGTTGGCTATGAAAATGATCGCCGATTCTTTACGGCGCTTATCCTCTTGAGTCTTGGCTGCTTCATCCTGGAGTCCATTCTAAGGGCCTATGGATTGCCCAATATGCCGCTTCGCTTTTCATTGAAGGCGCTTGCGACCTTTATTGGAATCGCGGTTTTTGTAGCTCTGCTGGTTCGATATAAAGCGGATCGCTACTCTTTTTTCTTCATCGCGATCGGGCTTTTCATGTTTAGTCTTACTCGAGCGTTTGAAATCGATGTAATTCGACAGTTCGCCGTTGAAATGCTCAGTGTCAGTGAGGCCAATTTCGGGCGAGTTGTGAATAACTCGGTGCAGAAAATTGGGATCTACTGTGTGATTCTCAGTTTGATTTCGTTGATTATTGTTTCTGCGAAACGTCGGGCGGAATCTGCCAATGATGCCAAAGCTCGTGTTGCCGTTGAAGAGCGTTTGCGAGCGAGCGAAGCTGGGCTGCGCGCGATGTTTGAGGCGGCTCCAGTCTCGCTAAGCCATGTGACACTCGATGGACGGCATGTGATGGTGAACCGTGGCCTCTGCGAACTCGTTGGCTACGGTGCTGAAGAATTGGTGGGAATGTCGATCGAATCCTTGATTGAACCGAGTGATCGTGAGGAATGTCAGCGGGTTCTGGGTCGAATACTCACCGGGGACCACTCGTCGGAGGTTTGCCAGATTCGATACCGTCACAAGAATGGGTTCCTAATCTGGGTGCAGAACACTGTGAGCTATGTCGAGGATGGGGTGCATCCTCCCTACCTGGTTGTTATTTCTGAGGACGTGACTGAGCGACGACGACGTGTGAGTCAGTTGACAGAGTCTGTCTCGCTTCTAGAAGCGACCATTGAGTCAACGACCGACGGGATTCTTGTTGTGGGATTGGATGGGAGGATCACGCGGTTTAATCAGCGATTTGTTTCCATGTGGCAAATCCCTGAAGCCGTGATGGAATCGATGCGAGACAAACAGGTGCTCAACTTCGCGATCGAGCAAGTTGAGGATCCCGATCTATTTCTAAGCCGGATAGGCGACCTCTACCGTGAAATTGAAAGCGAAGGGTTTGATGTGATTCGCTTCAAGGATGGGCGGGTGTTTGAGCGCTTGTCTAAACCTCAGTTTGTCGAAGGAAAGGCGCGGGGTAGGGTGTGGAGTTTCCGCGATGTGACGGCGGCGCGACGTGTTGAAACCGAGCAAACGAAGCTTCAGGTAAAAGTTCGCGAGGCGCAAAAGATGGAGGCGCTCGGTACGTTTGCGAGTGGAATTGCGCACGATTTTAACAATATCTTATCGAGCATCTTGACGAACACAGAAGTGGTGATGACGTTGACTCATGACACGAAGGATGTCCGTGAATGCCTCGAAGACATCGTGTTGTCATGCGAGCGCTCGGGGGATTTGATTGAACGAATTTTGGCCTTCACGCGGAAAGAGGACACGCAGTCCGAGTGCTTGGCTCTAGAAGACATTGTTTCAGACGCTGAGAAGTTAATTCGCCCGGCACTTACGGCTGCGATCGAGCTTGAAATGAAGGTCGAACAGAATCTGCCCTTAGTTCTTGGGAATGCGACTCAATTCCATCAGATCTTGCTCAATCTCTCCTCTAATGCGGCGGCAGCGATTCAAGGGCAAGGACAGATCTCTATTGATGTAAAAAGTGTTGAGTCTTCGGAGGCTCGCAAGGTTGGAAAGAAGACACTCGCTCCTGGTATTTATGTTCTGATCCGGGTTTCTGACGATGGGGTTGGAATGGATGAGGCGGCCGTACAGCGAGCCTTTGATCCCTTCTATACGACGAAGGTTCGAGGAGGCGCCAGTGGCCTCGGTTTGACCGTCGTGCAGGGGATCGTCTCCGAATATCAAGGTGGCATTGAAATTCGCAGCGAACCCGGGAAGGGGACACGCGTTGACCTCTATGTGCCGGCCACGAGATCGTCTGAGATGACTTTGGACGGTGCTGGTGCAAAGGCGACTGGAGTGGTCGCGGGGGAGGGCCAGTGGATTCTTTTCGTGGATGATGAAGACGCTGTGGCGCGATCGGTTTCTAAACGAATGCAGCAGCTAAACTACCAAATTGATGTCTATACGGATCCAGTCTTGGCAATGAACGCCTTTAAGGAAAACCCAGGGAAATATGAGTTGGTCATGACAGATTTGACCATGCCGAGGATGGACGGAATCGCCTTTGCACGGGAAGTTCGAACTGAGGTTTCTACCTTGCCTGTGATTCTACTCACCGGGTATGGCGATCCGTCGATTCATCAGGAAGCGACATCGGTCGGAGTCTGTGTGATTCTACGCAAACCTGTCGATGGTGTTTCAATCAGTTGGGCTGTGAAAGAAGCTTTGAGCCAAGTTAATCGACCGAAAAGAGCTGCCAGAATTGTCTCCTAAATGAAACGAAATACGCCGAGTCACCCATCACTCCTTCTGTCTCTGACGGTATCGATCTGTTGCCTGGTGGCATCGTTGACGGTCGACGCGTCAGCGGAAACTGAACTGAATGAACTCTTTCAAGAGGAATGGGATCGTCGGCTCTCAGAGGATCCTTTGGAAGCGACGCTTGTGGGGCATCACATCGAGAATCATCGCTTGCCGGATGTTTCGCTTGAGGCCTTGGCTCGGCGGGTTGCTTATGATCAAGCGTTGCTCCAACGATTGAAGAAGATTGATCGATCAAGCCTTTCCGCTCAAGGCTCGGTGAGCCGAGACTTGTTTGAGTTTTATTTGGAAAGCCGTGTGAGTCGGTATGGTTTCGGTGAATACCGAATTCCGTTTACTAACGATAGTGGTTTTTTCTCGTCCCTTGTCTACGCCTTTCAAAAAATGCCGCTTGATCGGGTTGAAGACTTTGAGGTGTACCTAACCCGCTTGGGTGCGATTCCAAAGTACCTCTTGCAGAATACGGCCTTGATGAGATTGGGATTGGAAACTGAGTTTACGATGCCGAGACCTGTCATGACGGGCGTTGAGACGATTCTGAGAGGTATGGCGGAAGCAACGAGCCAGGAAAGTCCACTTTACACTCGCTATCACGATCGTCTCACTCTCTTGCCAGAGGCGACACGAGTGTCTCTTGACAAACGCTGTCGTGACATTCTTGAACAAGCTGTCCTTCCTGCGTATCAGCGATTGGAGGCATTCGTGCACTCCGAGTATTCCCCGAATTGCCGAGATACGATCGGAGCGAAAGAGCTTTCGAATGGTACGAATTACTATCGATTCCTTGTGAGGTACTTTACCACGCTAGGGGTGGAGCCAGAGGAGGTTCATGCGATTGGACTCCGTGAAGTAGCTCGAATCAGAGCTGAGATGGAGGCCATTCTAGAATCGATCCAATTTGACGGAGATTTTGCTGCGTTCCTGGCCTTCTTGCGAACGGATTCACAATTTTACGCGAAATCCGCGGAACAGCTACTGAAAGAGGCATCCTGGATTACCAAGCGAATTGACGGAATACTCCCACAATACTTTTCCGCGCTCCCTAGAATGCCCTATGGCGTCGCAGCGGTGCCCGCACACCTGGCCCCAAACTATACCACGGGCCGCTATTCTCCGGGGGTGCCAGGTGGAGATCGTGGTGGTTTCTATTGGGTGAACACCTATGCGCTCGAAAAGCGCCCGCTATACGTTCTTCCGGCATTGACTCTACACGAGGCGGTTCCGGGGCACCATTTGCAAATTGCCTTGGCCCAGGAACTGTCTGGGTTACCTGAGTTTAGACGCCATTTCTATCCGAACGCCTTTGGTGAAGGATGGGCCCTTTATGCTGAGAAACTTGGGAAGGAAATGGGGGTTTATCAGAGTCCCTACGAAGAGTTCGGGCGCTTGACGTATGAGATGTGGCGAGCTGGCCGACTAGTGGTTGATACTGGGATTCATTTCATGGACTGGTCTCGAGAACGGGCGGTGAGCCTCTTTGTTGAGAACTCGGCCCTGTCCTTGCACAACATTGAAACGGAAGTTGATCGCTATATCTCGTGGCCTGGCCAAGCTCTCAGCTATAAGATGGGAGAGTTGACCATCCTTCGTCTTCGGCAGAAAGCCGAGACGGCGTTAGCGGGGGGATTTGATTTGAGGGCATTTCATGACGTGGTCCTAAAGAATGGTGGGGTGACCATGCCTGTGCTTGAATCGGAAATTCAAGCGTTCATTGATCGAGTCCAGGCAAAGCAATGAGCCGTTTACTTCCTTCTGCTAGCCAATGTGAGTTGGGGACGCTGCTTGACGCTTTAGAGGAGACGTTCTAAAACTCTGAGGTTCCTTCACACACCCAAAAAACCAGCTTACAATCATGCCAGCGAAATCGGTGACCAAAGATTGGCTTAGCCAGATCGACTTATTCTCAGGGCTCTCGAAGGATCAACGGAACAAACTCGTCAGTCTTTCCCATAAGAAACGCTTCAAGAAGGGTGAAGTGGTGTTCAATCAAGGGGATCCGAGTGAGGATTTTCAGATTATTCAATCCGGGTGTTTCGATGTCTTTCTTTGGGATGAGATCATGAAACTCGAACGTCCGCTGAATCAGTTGATGCCGGGCGAAGTTTTTGGCGAGATCGGCGTGCTCACTGGAGAACCGCGGTCGGCTTCTGTTCGTTGTCTCGAGGATGGCGTGACCTGGGCATGGGATCACCAACCCTTTGTTGAGTTTCTGGAGAAGAATCAAAAAGGGGGGCTGGCCTTGGCTCGGACCCTGGCTCATCGTCTCAACGCTTCGACTAAGGCTCGACAGATCCCATTGGAGCATATTACGGCCTACGAGGTCTCGGCGGAACTGGTGCAGTTACTCCCGTTGAAAGTGATTCTGCAGTATGAGGTGCTGCCATTGAGTCGAGACGGTAATCAGGTGAAAGTGGGGATGGTTGAGCCAACAAATCTCATCGCCCGCAATACGGTGCTTTCGTTTCTAAAACTGTACGGCGTAGAGTGGGTTTGTGTTTCGAGACAGGAATTTGAGCAGTTTCGCGATCAGCAACTCCGTGATCTGGCTGGCGAGTTAGCCGCCACCGATGGCGCCGCGCGTTTGAGTATCTCCTATGATATGGCGGTGGATGGGTTTGAGGGGGATGACGCGCCCGAGGTAGTTCAGGTCTTTGACCAGCATGTTCGGGGTGCCATTGATTCAGGGGCGAGTGATCTTCATTATGAGCCGGGACCCGATGGGGTTCGGGTTCGTGCTCGCATTGATGGGCGATTGGTTGACTTGGCCCCTCCCTTGGAACCGATCGATTATCGACCGATTGTTTCACGGATCAAAGTGCTGTGTGACTTGAACATTACCGAGCGACGTCTGCCGCAAGATGGCTCCATGCGAATCGGATTTGGCGAGCGACTAATTGACCTGCGTGTTTCGTGCTTGCCGACACCTCGGGGAGAATCAGTTGTCATGCGCTTTCTGGATCCACAGAGTCGAAGTCTGAAACTGGATAGTTTGGTTCTGTCGGAGCCTATTGCCGAATGGGTGCGCGAACAATTCATGCACCCAGGAGGCCTTGTCTTGGCGACAGGACCAACTGGGTCAGGTAAGACAACCACCTTGTATGCGGGAATTCAGGCTCGGCTGGAACATGATCCGACCTGTAAGTTGGTGACGGTGGAAGACCCGGTCGAGTATGAGTTCAGTGGTGCCACACAGGTGCAAGTCAACGAGCCCTTAGGTCTGACCTTCAGCAAAGTTCTCCGAAGCCTTCTTCGTCAAGATCCCAACTTAATCCTCTTAGGTGAAATGCGGGATCGTGAGTCCATGGGGATCGCCATTGAAGCGGCGTTGACCGGGCATTTCGTCATGTCGAGCTTGCACACGAACGATGCCTTTGAAACGATCACTCGATTGCGACAGCAAGGAATTCCCGACTATCTCATCGCTTCGTGCCTGACTGGAGTGATCAGCCAACGTCTGATTCCCAAGCTTTGCTATGCGTGTTCGAGCAAGAATCGGGCGACTAAGGAGACCCTTCAAAAACTGCGTCAAGTGGGGGTTGTCACCGCTCGAGAAACGCCCTTTGTTTGGACCTCTGAGGGCTGTTCCAGCTGCTTGAATACCGGGAGTAAAGGGCGTGTGGGAATCTACGAGATTTTGGCTGTGAGTCCGGCAATGAAGGATGCGATCGAGCAAGGGCTTGGCGAACGCGAGCTTCAGCAAAAGGTGAAGCCGGGTGATTTCTTGCCAATGAGGCGCTATGCTCGATTTCTCTTGGATAATGCGTTGGTTTCCCCTGATGAATTGATCAAGGTTTTTCCAAGTCAGACGGAACGGGACGCGAAGACGATTACTGGCGCGCTTAAGGTGCGAACGGAGAATCTCCCTTCCAAGCCTACCCGCCAGAAAAAAAAGTCAGCCGGGAAACGGGCGACTAAGAAGCGTTGAGCAGGGGCTTTGAGGGCCTAGTTTTCCGTATTCTCCGTAGGGGCCTCGGAGCTTGCCATCCCTTGACTGGTTGCTGAGTCGAGGAGCCGATTCATGAACTGTCGGTCTCTCGGGCTCATAGCCGTAATCCTGAGGATTGGTACGCTTGGGCTGCCTTCGCTTGATTCAAAAATGACCTTAGCGTAGATGTCTTCAAACGCGTGTTGCTTGAATGCTTGTTTGAATCGAATTCGAAGGTTCGACATCGGGGGTAAGGTTTCATCAATGCTGACTCTGAATGCCTGCGAGTTAGCCCATTTGGCTTGCCCGCTTCGCGGGTTTCCGATGATTTCTTTTTCTCGCACTTCCCAGTAGTCAAAAGGCACCGGAAATTCGATCGTTGCCGCGGGGCCAGTTCGGCGATGGAGATTCAAGGGGGCATCACCGCCGATCCCGACTAGGGAATAAATCTCAATGGGCTCCTTCATTCCTTTCGCGTGAAGTGCGTATTTGAATTCGGTTCGGGCTTGGTCTTGAATGAGATCGTAGGTGGACTGTCCTATTAGAATTTGTCCCCCGATGGTATTGGACTCGATTCGTGCCGTGGCATTGATCGCCGCACCGACGATCCCAAATTTCATTCTCGCAGGGGAACCAATGTTTCCGATGATCACGCTTCCTGTGTTGATGCCGATTCCCATTTCAATGGGAGGAAAACCCTCATTCTCTAATTCCTGCGTCAGCTTGACCAAGGCGTTCTGCATGGCGATCGCGCAGGCGGCCGCTCGTGAGGCATGATCGGCTTCGTTTTCATTCATTCCGAAGAACGCGAGAATCGCGTCTCCAATAAACTCATCGATGATACCGTCGTAGTGGAGAATGATTTGAGTCATTTCGCCAAGATACCGATTGAGTAATTTTACAAGCTCTTCTGGAGGGAGCGATTGGGAGAGGGTTGTAAATCCGCGAATATCGGACATCAGCATGGTTAGCGTTTCACGTTTTCCTCCCAGTTTCTGTGGTTCCTTGGCATCGAGGATTTCGTCGAGAATCTTGTCAGAATAGTAGCGTCCGAAGGTGTCGCGCAAAAACTGAACCATCTTAAGGCGCTCGTCAGAGACCTGAAAGATAGATCGTAACATGTGCGTGCGGGAGGCAATGATTTCTCGGATCTCCTTTGGCGCCTCTTTGGAAATGGGGATTTCCATCGCCGTTTGTTCCTTATCCTTGAGCTGACGATTTGCGGCAGCGATCTTCTCCATCGGATCAATGATTCGTTTGGCGAGGAATCCTCCTAGCGTAATGACGATAAAGGCCAGAACAAGCGTTGAGAGGATGCCGAGCCGCAAGCCATAGCGGAGTAATTCTCCCACCGTGGGTTCTTCATTGATCCAGAGATCAATCATTGACCAGATGAGAATGATGGCCTCAATGATGAGGAGGCGCCAAAACACTCCTTCGAGAAGTACGCTTCTAATCGAGTGTTTTTCTCGCCGAACCTCGCGGAGCAGTTTCTTGAGAGCTTCGAATATTTGTTTCACGTTGTCTTGGGTGACCCTAGCAGCTTGGTAATCTGCCAGAGCGGTCGTTGCATTACCAGTCTCTGGAATGAAAGGGTCATCTGGGTGTCCGTTGATACATCTTAGGGTTCATCGTTTTGATCGATGTTCGCATCGAAAACATCAACTCGCGTGTCGGGGCCACTCTATGGCTCAATAGCTCTTATGAGAGAACCGTTAAGAAATGGGGTTCGTAGTATGGCTTTCCTATGCATCATGCTGCTCAGGGTGAGCCTCTTCTCAGGCTCGGTTGCCGCCGAAAAACTTCCTCCGGTGGACTCGGTTTTTCGTTTTGAACGCTATTATATTGAGCTTGGGACTGCTCAGAGGCAGACGGTCTTGACCGGGTTCTTCACTGGGAAGGCACTCGCTGATCTGCTTGTGTTTCATCGCAACGAACGAGGGGAGGGGGCAATGCAGGTCTTTAGCTTTGTCGCTACTGGGTGGATGCTCAGGGAAGAGACAGCGTTAGCGCCGGACGTTCTGTTTGTCGATCGCTTGGGCACAGGGTTCGGTGATCGTTTGATCACCTACCGGCCGGGGCAGTTGCAGTGGTTTGTGCCGGGAGCCGCTGAAGCAGAGGGGCAGTTGATGCTTCAATCCAGCTTTGTTCCCCCACGTCGAAATGAAATTCCCCACGTCGATGTCACCCGCGACTTAAACGGCGACGGTCGAGATGACATTGTGCTACCGGATGGCGACGGTTTTTGGATTGTAACGCAAGGCTTGAATGGGGGAATGAGTCGCCCGGTCAAAATTGGGGGTAAAACCGATCTCAGTGGGATTCTAGGTGCAGACGGCTATCGTTATCGGCCCTGGTCGCACAGTCGTATTCAACGGACGGACTTTAACCATGATGGTCTGCCGGATTTGGTCTATTGGAAAATGGGCTCCTTCTTTGTTCATACTCAATCGTCAAATGGGCTATTCGCCCCCGAATCTGTTCGTTACCCTGATCAAGGACTTTTTCAAAGCGATGACCGATACTCTCTTGCTCGTGGGGAAATGACCGGGACGGTCCTGCGTTCGATGGTTGATTTTAATGGGGACGAGATCACAGATCTTGTCATCGGGTCCATGACCGGGCGGTCTTTATCGGAAAAACGATCGAGTTACAGTATTCACTTCGGGACCCGTGGGGCTAAGGATGAAACCCTCTTTGCGACGAGTCCAAGCCTTACGCTTCAGTCGAATGATCGCTTGCAAGTCGCCCTGTCCCAACAGGATCTTAACAGCGACGATCGGGGCGAGTTCCTTGTCACCTCAATCGAGAAGGATGCTCTTACGAGTAGTCTATGGAAACGGCTCAAAGGAATGATGGGGGATGATATTCGCCTGACCGTCGAGTTTTATCGTGGTGGAGAAGGGCTGGGAACCATTCAACCCAGTAGTACGTGTCGTATCGATCTCGATGGGGTTCCCAGTCATCGTGAGCGAGGTTCTGTTCCTCTAGATCTCGTTCTCCGCGGGGCGACTCACGAACGGCGGCAGACCCAAACGATATGGCCTCGGGCCTTCAATTCGACCTTCCTGGTGGGAGATGTGACCGGCGACGGAAACTCGGACCTCCTTATCAGCTCCCATCCGAGGCAACTGACTTTTGTAGCAGGTGTGGCGGGGCCCGGGCTGTTTTCGGAGTATGCACAATCCATCCCGATAGCGCTTCCTAACGACGAAGAATATTCCTGGCTGGCAGATCTGAACCGAGACGGGAAGCAGGACCTGATCATGCACCGTCCCTACACGGAGCGCGACGCTCATGGTGCGAGGATAAACCCTCCTGGAACAGACTCTCAACAATTGAGCATTCTCTTAGCTCGGTGAAAGGCGTTTTTCTACTGCCAATAGAGAGGAGTGGGGTCAGCCCGCCCCGGGATTGATTAGCTAGGCGGTCAATGTATAGCGAACGATTGCGAAGCCAAGCGCGAACAAGTAGCCGAAGAAGAACTGTTCAATTCGAATGACCTCCATTCCCCGTTTTCGTTTCGATCGTCCCGTCATAGCCATAATTATACCGACCGCCACGGGGGTGGCGCCTAAGTTGACGACACGAACCGTCTTATTCGAGATGAAGGAATCAGAGAAGAAAACAAGACTCAGGAGGCCCAATATTGTGCCCAAGAAAAAATACCCCCAGGCAGCAATGAGCGGATTCGACCTTCTGGCAATCACGGCCTTGTGAAGACCCAGCTGCACGAGGATCTCGAAAAATAGTTGGAGAATCACTTCCAACAAGACTTCAAAAATAAACTCCATCGGATTGCAAGAGGGTACACGGATCGAACGTTCATGAGCTAGCAATGTTCGGTGTGTGGAGCCGAAGGCTAAGGAGAATAAAACTGCCTGGCAAGCGCGAGACTATTCAGAAAAGTAGCGATGATTGGCAAGCTTTGATCGTAATAGTCGTTTTCTGAGAACGAAAGTATTCTTGGGCGTTAGAAACGTGGGTGATCCCGAAGGGGATAGAATTGTTCGAGAATGCTACCTATGACTCGCTCGCCAAGGGTGATTACGATGTCGGTTTTTGTTCTTCTCTATCCTCCCTATTCGTGGAGAATCAAAAAAACATTGCGACGAGACAAGAGACGACTATGAGCCTATTGGGCAAACTTCGGAGAGCTGCGGAGAAATTAACCGGTACGCATATTTATCGCGAACTTCCCCCTGGACTCGATTTTGCGAGCGACATCCAAGCCGCATTGCCGCATTTTCGGGCTCGAGTCATCTTTGACGTCGGTGCCAATGTGGGGCAGTCCGCATCCCTAATGTCTGCCAGATTTCCAGAGTCAGAAATCTATTCTTTCGAACCCAGTGCCGACACCTACCAGCAGCTCCAGCGAAATGTTCAGCAGTATGATCGCGTTCATTGTATCCAGTTGGCGCTTGGTGCTTCAAAAAAGATCGCTCAAATGGCACTCGATGGTTCATCCGATAGAAGTTTTCTGATTGATGAATCGACTCAAGAAAGTCCGAAAGATGTGAGCTCAGAGAGTGTCCAGGTCGATACACTCGATAGCTTCTGTAGCGCTAAGAAGATTGACCGAATCAATTTCCTCAAGATTGATACTGAGGGCGGAGATTTGGATGTTCTGAAAGGGGCGGCGATGTTACTCAAGGAACACCGGGTTGATATTGTTGAGGTGGAAGCGGGGATGAACCCAAACAACGAACGACACGTGCCATTTGAAACACTGAAGGCGTTTCTCGAGTCCAATAAATACTACCTTTTCGGAATTTACGAACAGGTCAAAGAATGGCCCACCCGATCTCCAAACCTTAGGAGAACGAATCCCATCTTTCTCTCGCAAGCAACGATTGAACAGAACCGGTCGTGAATCGAGATTCAATGATTCAGAGAATCTAGGGGGCCAACAAGCTGGGGGACAGAGGGATAGACTGCGGCTCGACAAAGGGTTGTTTCAAGCCCGATAGGTATCCTTTAAGAGGCGCAATACATTGTGCATTGCTTCGATTCGAAACAGCCAAAGGGCTCCGATATAGCAGGCGCATCCGGTGGGAATCAGGACGGCAAGCCGGTAGAATCCCATAATCTGATTCGGTAAAACCCTCTCTAGCGAAAGGACAAGCACCATCATTAAGAGACTACAGCCAGCAACGCCCCTGAGGTTTGTGATCATATCAGACCATCCGAGCTGAATCAGACGGGCTGGAATGGTGAACATTGGGACGCCGAGAATGATCCCATAGGTCACCGCGTAGGCAATTGCGACCGAGAGTGCATCGCCAAAGTATATCCCGACTACAAACGATAGCATCGTGATCGGGCTCGAGAACAAGTTCCACTTGAGAAGCAGATCGGTTCGGTTTTGAGATAAATAGATCCACCCGACGGTACTTAGAATCGACTGGACGGCGCCTAACGGGCAAAGAACTCTGATGATAGGAACCATTTCCTTCCACTGGTCTCCCAATAGCGTTGGCACGGCTGTATCGGCAACGGCAACGAATCCCAACATGATGGGCGCCGTCACCAAGAAGATTGCCCCAGTAGCGCGCAGATAAACGGACCGGATTTTCTCCAAGTCATTGCCTAAGCGCGAAAGCGATGGAAACATGACATTTCCAATCACACCGGAAATTTGAATGACTGGCATCAGCATCAAGCCATAGGAACGTGAATAAAGTCCGAGTTGATAATCTCCAATGTACTTCCCAATCAGGAGATTATCCAAATTCCGAACCCAGTAATTGACCGTATTACTGCCGAGTAAGTTTAGGCTATAGCTTAGCAAGTCTGACAAGCCAGCCCAACTAATCCATTTTTTCGGCCACCAGCGACAGGCTCCAACAGAGGCCACCAGGACCGCAAAATTTCCACAGAGCTCCATCAGAATTAGGCTGCTCACCCCCATTCCACTATACACGAACGCCACGCCGGAAACACCGGTGACGAAAACTCCGAACAAATCGATCAGTCCAACAGCCTTAAACCTGAGGTTCCGGCGCAGTAGGGCGCGATGGACGGAATAGAGTGGAGTAATAACAAGGTTGGTAGCCGCTAGAACAATCAGTGGCTTGATTTCGGGTTGATTGAAAAAACCGGCGATACTGCCGGATAACAGCGCCATTAATCCCATTAGCGAGCAGCCGATCAGCATGTTTGCCCAGAAAACACTCGACTGATGATCCTCCGAGATCTCTTTTCGCTGAATCAAGGCCGAGCTGAATCCAAACTCGCCAAGGATTCCAGCGAACCGTATTCCAACCATTACCAGCGCTAGGAGACCGAAATCCTCCGGTCTCAAGGCACGAGAGATCGCAACAGTAGCGAGGAGAGCGATCGTCTGCTTCCCTACTTGAGAAAAACTGGACCAAACAACACCGCTCAATGCTTTTGTACGAACGTCCACAACCTCAATACCCTGCCACTTCTCGATCTCAAATCAACCCGCTCCCTGCACGGGCAAGGGTTAACTACCAGGTTCTATTCCGCTGTCCAAGTTCAATCTCTTTGGAGAGTTCTGAAGGATCAACGTTCGGGGTTGTTGGGATGCGAGGCATTGCTAGCTTCACTGGGGGCTACCGAAATTCGATGTGGTGGTGCATCTGGTTAAGAAGATATCCTGGCTTCGTTGTAGATGCGGACGTTCATCGTGACGTGACGATTTTTGTGGGCTCCCCAGATAATGGAGTCTCGAAGAAGGGGATTGATTGTACGCGTGCCTCCAATCTAGTGTCTGAGGATGCAAAACTGGAAGCGACTCAGATTTATTTGGGTTTGGGGGGCAGGCTACCTATGGATCCTCTTTGGCGGTGGATGGAAGGGGGGACTGGTTTCAGGTGTGATGCTTCTCCTAGTCATTGCCATGCTGGTATGGCCTGTTGCGATGGGAGCTCTGTTTTATTGAACGCCTGTTGAAGGACGAAGAGCTGGAAGGAGAAGCAGAAAGGTTGAGTGGCAGAACGTTGTCGGTTGGAGCCCCAGGGTGTTGGCGAGAGGATAGGATGGACGAGTAGGGGAAAAGAGCTGAAGCCAATTCAATGACAGATTTCGAAGGGATGTCGGAAAGCAAAAAACCCCAGTGAAAACTGGGGTTTTTTGATGAAATTGGTTGCGGGGGCAGGATTTGAACCTGCGGCCTTCAGGTTATGAGCCTGACGAGCTACCGGGCTGCTCCACCCCGCGGCACAGATAAATACTCAGGGTAGGGGGGTGTCGCAAGTTCTTTTCACATTAATTTTTCCGATTGTTCGTTTTGGATCTGTTTTGCGCCTATTGGAGGGTCGTGGCGCGGTAGAACCGGCTGACGTAGTTTCCTGATTCTTCATCAACGAAGTCAAAGCTGCCGTCAGTGGTCGATGTTGTCCCGGATTTTATCGGGGTCCAGTGTTCGAAATCTGAAGTTGCTTCAATTCGATAGTCGGTATCGGGCTCGCCGAAGACGCGGAGCACGAATTTGCCACCGGGAAGGATGCCTTGGGTTTCGACCTTGGGAGGAATCGAGGGGAGGCGTTCTCGGGTGATGGTGTAGTTGTCGAAGAGCATGTAGTTGTCCCCTGGGCTCTCGGGCTTGAAGATGGCCCAAACGGCATCGATATCGCTAAGGGTTAGTTCAGCGTCTTTGGTGGTCAGCGGTTGGGCGTTGATGACGACAGATCCATTGAGTGAGGCGCACCAGGTGTTGCGCTGGAAGTTCATGGTGATGTCGAGGTCGTAGTTTCCTAGATGATCGAAGGTGAATTCTGTCGCGATCAACCCTTTGTCGTCATCCAGTGCGTAGGAGATCGCTTTGGTTTCCTGTCTCTTATACACATCTGACGCTGCCGACGAGCGATCTAGTGTAGATC
>OJGU01000732.1_pt1 | contig 16214 bp, 11 predicted proteins | sample 1594741 | NCBI WGS metagenome assembly OJGU01 (sample SAMN05416841, study PRJEB24817) | seawater metagenome | isolation source: Sea water | place: Canada:Atlantic | collected 2013-07
CCCTTGCTCGGGGCGAGCTCCGGGTCGCCGACGAAGCCGTCTCCAAGCTGGTCGGCGACACCATGCCGGCTGGCTTTCGCGGCCAACTCGCGGCCGTCCGGGGCCAGATTGCCGCAGCCCGTGGAGATACCCCCGGGGCGATGACCAAGTTCGACGAAGCGCTCGAAGTCACGCCGACCGACACGGCGGTCCTCGAGGCGAAGGTCCGTGCCGGAATCGAGGGCAAGCTGTTCCTGCCCGCCGCCGAAGCCATGAACGCGCTTCGCAAGGCCAAGCCTGACTCCGTGGACGTGCTGCTGCTCAGCGTCGAGCTGGCGGTCTCCAGTGGCAAAGGCGACGAGGCCCTCGCGAGCCTGGAGACCCTGGCGACGGCCGCTCCCGACCGGGTCGAGGTTCCGTTCTATCGGGGGGAAGTGCAGGCGATGCGACTGCAGGTCGACGATGCCAAGGCCGAGTTCGCGAAGGTCGTGGACAAAGACCCCACGTTCCATCGCGTCGCGCTCGCACAGGCCGCGATGTTGGACGCCGCGCGGATGAAGGTTGAAGCCGTCGCTGCGCTCGACGCTGGCGTCGCTCGACTCAAGGAAGCCAAGGGCGACTCCTCCAAGGTCGCCGAGCTGCTCACCGCCAAAGCTCGCTACCAGATCGACCAAGATCAAACGACGGCAGCCCTCGTCGCGTTGGACCGTGCCCTCGAGGCTTCGCCCACCGACAACGATGCGCAGGTCCTTCGTGGCAACACGCGGACAAAAAATGGCGATGCCGCGGGCGGGAAAGCCGATTTCATGGCCGTCTACGCTCGCACCGGGGCCTACCCAGGTCTGGTCGCGCCGCTTGGCCGGCTGTTCGTCGCCTCCGGAGAGCTCGACAAACTCGAAGCGCTCGTGGGTGACCGCGCCAACGAACCGACCGCCAGTGGCGAGGTCAAGATCGTCGCGGCCCGGCTCCGGCTCAGCCAAGGCCGGCCCGAAGATGCCAAGCGCCTGTTGGGCGAGGTGATGGCCGCGGATGCCAACGATTGGGAGGCGTCCATGCTCTTGGCGCAGGCCGTGCTCGACATGGGCGACCCCCAAGAGGCGCTTTCACGCATCGAAGCCGTGCGCACGCCCAAGCCGGTCGCCGAGGTGTTCGTGCTCAAGGGCAAGATCCTCGAGCACAACGACAAGCACAGCGACGCACGGGTCGAATACCAGCGCGCCGCGGCGCTCGACCCCGAGCACCTCGAAGCGCGGTTCCTGCACGGGCGCTTGCTCGCCTACGCCGGCCAGGCCAAGCAAGCCTTGGGTGAGCTCGAGTTCGTGACCGGCAAGACCGATGCGTTCCCGGCCGCCTACCTCAACATCGGCCGGGCCCGCCGAGACCTCGACAAGAACGACGAAGCTCTCGCCGCGTTTGCCAAGGCGCTCGAACTCGACGCGACCCTCCTCGAGGCCCAGTACCTCTCGGGGCGCATCTACCTCGAACGCAACCGCCTCGGTCCCGCGGCCTCGGCGTTTGGAGCGGCCACCGATGCATCTTCCAAGGACGAGCCCTGGTATCCCGAGGCCTGGCTCTTCCTCGGTCGTACTCAAGACAAGTCCGGCAAACGCAAGGCGGCCAAGGCGTCGTTCCAGAAGTTCCTCGACATCGCGCCCAAGAACCACGCAAGTCGAGCGACCGTGAAGCGGACGCTCGAGAAGCTGTAGAGACGGCGGCTAGGGGGTCGCCGCCGACGTCGGCGGGCCCTCGAAGTGCGCGGCAATAGCCTTCGCAAGCCGTTCCGGCTCGCCCACGAAAGGCTCGATTTCGTTGGGCCGGAGGATCCAGCTCAGGTCTCCGTCCTGTTCCCCAACCACGCACGGATACGCGCCGTCGATGAAGTCTCGCAGACGCGCATCGAGTTCATTGCGATGCCGCGCGTCGATCTCTACGTCGACCTCTCCTGTTGCCCGCACCCACGCTTCCCGAGGGCGCAGCCCACGATGGGTTACGGCACAGAGTTCGCATTTCCCAATACGAAGCCACTTTCGAACGAAGTACATGGCCTCACCGAGCACGCCACCGTTGGCGTCGTAGACCAAATAGGCTCGTTCTCCCACGACGTTCCGAACACCACCACAGCGGCGGAGACGTGAGCGTATCATGGAGCGAAGTGACCTCGCAGGAGCCATCGTCACGGAGCGGAAGGTTCGCAATGGTCCTGGCCGACCCCGAGTCTTCGCAACGTGTCGGCGAGGTGCTTGCTGAGCTTGGTTGGGAAGACGTTGGACTCGATGACCGACCCAGCCTTGTCATCGCCGACGCTGAAGTCCCCTTGGGGAACCTGGGCGCGGATGTCGTCCTCATTTGGGTCGGCAATGGAGATGATGCGTCCATCGAACGAGCTCTCGGCGAGCGCTGCCACGACTACTGGCTTCTTCCGCTTCGACTCCCGCTGATCCGCGTCCGCCTGCAAGCGCTCGGAGACCAGCTCGCCTTCGTGAACCGACTGCAGGAGAAGGAAGAGCAGTTCCACAGCATGGTGCTGAACAACCCCGGAGTGGTCTACCGGTGCCGATTCGACGAAGGGTGGACAATGGAGTTCATCAGCGAGCGCGTTCATTCGCTGATGGGCTACCCGCCGGACGACTTCGTTCACAACGGGCGGACCTACGCGAGCATCATGGTCCCCGCGGACCAGGACCGAGTCGCGGATGAAGTCCAATCGGCACTCGATGAGGACCGCACGTTTTCGCTGGAGTATCGGGTGGTCCGTGCCGATGGAGAGACCATCTGGGTGAACTCGCGAGGGCGCGGCATCCGTGGAACCGACGGAGCGCTGCGCTACCTCGACGGCGCCATCTTCGACATTTCCCCGGAGAAAGCGGCGAGCGAGCAGCTGCTACGTGGTGCCGCTGCGTTGGAGGAAAAGAACACTGAGCTTCGCCGGCTCGATGCGCTCAAGAACCGAATGTTCCAGAACGTCTCGCACGAGCTGCGCACCCCGCTCTCGCTGATTCTCGCCCCGGTCGAGCGATTGCTTTCCAATGCTGGCGACGACGAAAGCGGGACCACGCTTCGTTCGATCCGATCCAACAGCCTCCGTCTTCTCGAGCAGATCAACAGCATTCTCGACCTCGCGCGAATCGATGCGCAGGGCATCGCCGTACGGCCGCGCACGATCAACATCACCGAGTATCTCGCCCGCCTGTATGCCGACTTCAGCCCGGCCGCGCGCGACTGCAACATCACGTTGCGCACCATCCATCCGGAGCGAGAACTCCTCATTTCGATGGATCCGACGCATCTCGACCGGATCCTCCTCAACCTCGTCGCGAACGCGCTCAAGTTCACTCCTGCCGGCGGCCGTATCGACGTTCGGGTGGCGCAACAGGCGAGCAAGGTCGTCTTCGAGGTGGAGGACACGGGCTGCGGGATTCCACAGGACGCGCAGGCCCGGATCTTCGATCGCTTCGCTCAAGCCGAAGATCGGCCAGACACCGCGCCGAGCGGGACGGGGATCGGACTGTCGATGGTCCGCGAACTGACGGTGCGGATGGGAGGCGAGCTCTCACTTCGTAGCGAGCCCGGCCAGGGGTCGACGTTTGCCGTGTCCTTCGATGTCTCTCGCATCTGCGCCCCATCGGCGGACACCGCCGATCCTCCTGTCGCCGACGTTGCCAGCGGCATCGCGAGCTTCGATCGACAGGCCCAGCTCGAGTCGCTCCGCAGCAAACGGCAGCACACCAGAACACTGCGGGCAGGGGGGAGAGGACCGCTCGTCCTCGTCGCAGAAGACGACCCTGACCTTGCGCAAGAGATGGTCAAGTGCCTCTCTGGACGCTTTCGTGTCATCGCGGTTCCCGACGGCGTCGCAGCACTGGAGGCGCTCGAGCACGACATGCCGTCGGCCGTTGTGTCCGACGTCGGCATGCCCCGGATGGATGGCATCGAACTGTGTCGCCGCATCCGCGAGAGAGCCGACTTCCAACAGATGGGCATCGTCCTGCTTTCGGCCCACGCCGACGTCGCGGACCGAATCCGCGGCCGCCGCACCGGCGTCGACGCCTACATGACGAAGCCGTTTCACCCCGAGGAGTTGGTCGCTGCCGTAGAGGGAATCCTGCGGTCCCGACTACGCTTGGTCGGCGACTTCGAAGTCCATGAGCGACTCGGGCAAGGTGGTCACGGCACGGTGTTCCTCGGAGAGTCGATCACCACCGGTGGATTCGTGGCTCTGAAGCTGCTCTCAGGAAACCCCACGCGAGACATCACCAGGCGGGAAGCTCTTCGGGCAGAACTCGAGGTGCTGCACGGTCTGGACCACCCCAACATCGTGCGCGTCGTCGACCAGGGTACCGACGACGAAACCGCGTACCTGGTGATGGAGTATCTCGACGGCGCCTCACTCCACGAGGTGATGACCGTGTCCCGCCCCATCACCGAAGCACAGACCACGACCATCCTCTTGGGTGCTTGTTCCGCGCTCGCCTACCTCCACGAGCAGGGGCTCGTTCACCGGGACCTCAAGCCGAGCAACGTGCTCCTTCTACGCGAAGGGCCCCGGGATCACTCCGCGCTCAAGCTCATCGACTTCGGAATCGCCCAGTATGCGACCGACACGACGAAGGATGCGGGCAAGGTCAGTGGAACCCCGGCCTACATGGCTCCCGAGCTGTTGAGTGGCGAGGTTGCGAGCGGAAGCCATGCCACCGATATCTACGCCCTCGGAGTTCTCGCCTTCTTCATGCTCACGGAGCAGCTTCCCCGCCAACCGGTGGGGAACGTCGTTCCTCCGGGAGACATTGCCTTGCCGGACGGAAGCGAGCACGCCGAATGGATCCGCTCGGCGCTCTCGATTCGGGCGGACGATCGTCCGAGTGCGGCCCAACTACTTCGCCAGCTTCAAGCACTTGGACATGGTCCAAACCTGCCAGTCCTTCCCCCGCGGCGCGGAGTCGCTCGGGAGCTCGGCGCAACGATCTAAGGTCTGTCCCAGGATCGACGTTGACGCTATCCGGTCGCGCGCCCCACAATTTGAAGGTGTCACCTCCAGCGACCGACGCACGCCAGCTCTTGGAAGAGGCCGTTCGGCTAGGCAACGACACCCTCCGGCGGCTCGCGCCCCAAGCCGATAGTACGGGAGAGTTTCCCACCGAGTCGGTTGGCCACGTGCGCGATGCTGGGCTGCTGGGCCTCGGTGTACCCACGGAGTTCGGCGGTGCCGGAGGAACGCCCGGTCAGTTCGCCACGATGGTCGAGACCCTCTCGCAGGCCGACGGATCCCTCGGCATGATCTACATCATGCACTTCGCGGCTGCGAAGTCGATCGAAGGATCCATCCTGTCCAACAGGGACATGCTGCTCCGAGAGATCGCAAGCGGGTCGCATCTATCCACCCTCGCAGCCTCCGAGCAGGGAACGCGCTCGCAGTTTTGGCTGCCTGTTTCCCGGCTCGAACCATCCGCAGACGGCTTCACGGTCAACGCCTCAAAGAGCTGGGTGACCTCTGCCCACAACGCGGATTCCTTCGTCGCCACGGCCCAGAGCCCAGCGGCCGACAGCCCGATGAACAGCCTCTGCTTCCTGGCGCGACCGAAGGCGGACGGAGTGACGGTGGGCGCGAGTTTTGACGGACTCGGGTTGCGCTCCAACGATGCCGCTCCGATCGAACTGCGGGGGTACGCGGTGGCGGCTGGCGACTTGATCTGCGAGCCCGGGACCGGGTTTCAACATCTGCTTGGAACCGTGCTGCCGTGGTTCCTCGTGGGAACAGCTGCGCACTCCATCGGTCTGTGCCGGTCCGCCGTTCACCTCGTCGAACAACACCTCGGCAACTCCAAGTTCGCGCACGATGGCTCGCGTCTCGCTGACCTCCCCAACCTGCGCGGACAGCTGGCGAGAATGAGCACGACAACCGATGCCGCCTCCGCGCTTCTGGGTCGGGCCGTCGCTGCGATGGAAGGCGGGGACGCGACGGCAACTCTCCTTCTACTCGAGGCACGGCTGTTCGCGGTCGAGGCGGCGGTCGAGGTCACCGACCGCGCGCTTCGGTGTGGAGGCGGGGCCGCCTTCAGCAAGAGGGTCCCGCTCGAACGCGTGTTTCGTGACAGCCTTGCCGGCCGGATCATGGCCCCAACCACAGACCACCTCGAGGACCTGATCGGGAAGGCCCGCCTCGGCATGGACTTGTTTTGAGGGGAGCGGTTCCCGAATGGAGCTGCTGAAGATCGCCAACCTTCTACGGTCCACGCACGACGAGCATTCCGTCCCGAAGGACGCTGCTGGAGCCCTCGTGTTCGCACCTTCCGTCTTCGGAGAGTCCGAGAGTGGAGATGGGTTCTGGACGGTCGCCTACGCCTCGGGCGCCCAGCCACGCGACGGCGTCACCCCAGACGACTACGTGGCCTGGGTTCGCAAACGGAAAGGCGGCGTCTTCACCCAGCTGATCGGCCTTGGCCGCACGCGCAACAACGACATCGTGCTGCCGTTCGACGACATCTCGAAGTACCACGCGTACTTCACCCTCGGCCCGTCGGACGGAGCCCTCAGCGTCGCGGATGCCGGGTCCAAGAATGGGACATTCGTCAGCGGGACCCGACTCGAGCCCAAGTCCCCGGTTCCGCTCCGCTCGAGCGAAACGTTGGGATTCGGAAACCAAGTCGGACTGTTCTTCGACCGCACAGCGTTCGTCTCTCTTCTCGCTGCAATGCTCGGTACCCATTCGGCACCGCCATCGCAGCTCTCCGACGGCTGACCTACCCCCACCTACCTGCCCTGCGCCGTTTTTTGGCGGTCGCCTGGGGACTATGCGCAGGGTGGTCGCGGCTATGCAGCTCGCACAGCAATCCCCCGCCCGGATCACGCAGGCCTTTGCGCTTGCGACAGACGTCGCGACGCGAGGCGGGACCTTCGACCCCTCGGCGTCCCTGTTTCACAGCAAGCAGTACCGCATCGTGGATCAGCTCGGTGAAGGGGGCATGGGCACCGTCTACCAAGCGTATGACCCGATGCTGGAGCGCAACGTGGCTATCAAGGTGCTCAAGCCCGGCCTGCCCTCCGCGCTTCGCCACCGCTTCCTCGCCGAGGCCCGCCACGGCGCTCGGCTCGCCCACCCCCACCTTGCGCGGGTGTACGACCTCGGCATCGAACTCGACACCGGCCTCGACTGGTTCGCGATGGAGTTCCTCCAAGGCCGCGACCTCGAGACGCTCCTTCAGCGCGCCCGGCTCCGGCGCCTGCGGCTGCCTACGACCCTGGTCGGAATCGTGTTCGACCACGTGCTCGATGCCATGCAGCACGCGCACGACGCCGGACTCGTGCACCGGGATGTGAAGCCCGCCAATATTTTCGTGTCCCGACGCCCTGGCCACGACCTCGTCTCCGCCAAGCTTCTCGACTTTGGCGTCGCGCTGGACCGACGCCGCGACCGCGACAACACCGACATCTGCGGCGACCCGCGCTACGTCGCGCCCGAGCAGATCCTGGGCGAACCCAACATCAACCATCGCGCCGACATCTATGCCGCCGGCATCAGCCTGTTTGAAGCGCTGGCTGGCTGGCACCCGATGGAAACGGTGATCGGCCAAGGAACCCAGGCCCTGATTCAGGCCCACTGCGAAGGCGAGCTCCCGCCGCTCAGTGCCGCGCTACCCCGGCACTGGTCCGCAACGATGCGTGCCCGGCTCGAGGATGTCGTACGCATCGCGTGCGCCAAGGAGGCCTCGCGTCGTTTCGACAGCGCCACCGCGATGCGGAAGGCTCTCAAGCAGGCCCTTCGTCCTGAGACCTGCTGACTGAAGACCGCGGCGCGCCCGCAGGTATCCTTCTTCGGCACATGCGTGTGGGCTCGTTTGCATTGAGCCGGCCCCCGCGGGATCCTCGTGGCATTGATGCGAGACGAGAGTCGGCCGGACCCGCTGGCAACCGAGGACACGGTTGTTGCTACGCCAGGTTCGCTCGGGTCGGTCACGCTCCCGGAGCCCGGAGACACGTTCGGTCGCTACCGACTCGAGGCGCACCTGGGAACCGGTGGAATGGGCGTTGTGTTCTCGGCTCACGACCCTGCGCTGGACCGTGTGGTCGCGCTCAAGCTGCTCAAGCACCGTGCCGACGCTGGCACCGGTCGCCTCAAGCGAGAAGCCCAGGCGTTGGCGCAGCTGCAACACCCAAGCGTGATCGCGGTGTTCGAGGTGGGCGAGGTGGACGGCATTCACTTCATCGCGATGGAGTATGTCTCGGGGCGAACACTGAGGCGTTGGTTGCTCGACGCGACGCGCTCAGTGTCGGAGGTGCTGGAGGTCTTCGTGCAAGCTGGCCGCGGACTTCAGGCTGCACACGAGGCCGGGCTGGTCCACAGGGACTTCAAACCAAGCAACGTCTTGGTCGGCGATGATGGTCGCGTCTGCGTGGTGGACTTCGGCATCGCCACCGCCCACTCGCTCGGCTTCACGGTTGACCCGGGCTTGCTGACCCAAGACCTCCCGCTGGACGTCAGTAGTGAGCTGACCGGGACGGGGTTGGTCTTGGGCACGCCCGCGTACATGGCTCCCGAGCAGCATGTTGACGGAGAGGTCGATGCGCGGTCGGATCAGTTCTCGTTCTGCGCATCGCTGTACGAGGCGCTGTACGGGGTGCGGCCGTATACGGGTGAGACGGGCCGGGACATCGCACTGGCGAAGCGGAACATGGCGCTTACCGTTCCCAAGGTGGAGCGCGCCGTCCCTCCGGCGGTTCGGCGGGCCATGCTCCGAGGACTGCAGCCTGTCTCTTCCGATCGATGGCCCTCGATGGACCCTTTGCTGCAAGCGTTGCGGAGGGCATCCCAGAGTCGGCGCCGTCCGGCGTTGTGGGCCGTGGGCATCGCAGCGATCGTGGGGATCGGAGTCGTCGCGGCTGGACGCGATCAGGGTCCCGACTGTCACGCGGGAGCCGAGCGTGCCGCCGAAGTCTGGTCCGACGTGCGGGCCGATGCGGTGCGGAGTCGGTTCGAAGAACTCAAGGGACCGCTTGGTGTGGATGCCGCCAGGGGTGTGGACGCGTGGCTTCGCCCGCACCTCGATGCGTGGTCTGAGCAACACGACGAGGTTTGCCGAGCCCGCGCGGCGGGGGAGATCGATGACGCCGGCCTGGATCTACGCATGCAATGCGTGCAGGCTCGGCTGGCCGAGACCTCGGCCGTCGTGAACGTCCTGCTCGATGCCGACGCCGACGTCGTCACGCAGTCGACCCAAGCCGCGGCATCCCTGCTTTCGCCGGGCATCTGTGCAGATGTCGAAACGCTTCGCGTGCAGTCGGCTCCGCCTCCGCCAGAGTCGCTGGCGGGCGAGGTCGAGAGTATTCGCGAAGCGTTGGCCGTCGCGCGGGCCCAAGAGACCGCGGGGCGCTGGTCTCTCGGCTATGAGACAGCGAAGGCGGCTGAAACGGCGGCCGAGACGGTGCCCTACCGGCCAATCCAGGTCGAGGCCGCCCTGGTCTCGGGCGTTCTCGCCGCGCGACTCGGCGAGCTCGAAGCGGCGAAGACCAAGCTGACCGAGGTTACCCACGATGCATCCGCGGAAGGTCTCGACCACTTCGCTGCGCTTGCGGCTGGCCAGCTCGTCTTCGTACAAGGCTATCAACTCGCCGACCGCGAGGCGGGCCTGCAGTGGGGCCGCCATGCGGAGGCGGCCGCCCAGCGGGCACGGCTTGCGGGGCGCCGACTGGCCCGAATTCGAAGCAACATCGCGTCCGTGCACTTCGGCTCCGGCGACTACGAAACCGCCGCGACGCACTACCGCGAGACGATCGCGCTGTTGGAGAAGTCCGTCGCAGCAGACCACCCCGACATCGCCAACCTACTCAACAACCTCGGGGGGGCTCTGGTCAACCTCGGTCGCTTCGACGAAGCCGAACGTGCACTCGACCGCGCGCGGCAGGTTTGGACCACGCAACTCGGTGAACGCCACCCCTTGGTGGCCGTCGCGTTGACGAGTCAGAGCGCGCTGTATGAACGCCGCCGCGAGTACACCAAGGCCTTGGAGGTCACCGCAGTTGCGCTGTCCATTCGTCGTGCCGAGCTCGGTGATGAGCATCCGTCCGTGGCGACCACGTTGGACAACCAAGCATCGCTGCAGCTGTATACCGGACAGCTGGAAACGGCCGAGGCCGCGGCTCGGCAAGCGCTCGCACTGCGCCGTAAGACTTTCCCCGAGTCGCACCCGCACATCGCCAGCTCGCTGACCAACCTCGGCATGATCCTCGAGAAGCAGAAGCGCTACGAGGATGCGGCCACCGTGTCTCGCCAGGCCATGGAGATGTGGGATGCAACGCTTGGGCCCAAGCACCTGCACAGCGCCTACCCGCGGACGGCATTGGGGATCGCGCTGATGGGACTCGGCGAGCCCGCACGCGCCGTCGAGCCGCTGCGGATCGCCGTTGGACTACGCCGAGAGGCAAAGCGCGAGCCTCACCTCCTGGCTCGCTCGGCCTTCGCCCTTGGCCGCGCACTCGTGGCCACGAAGAAAGAGCAAGACGCGTGTGCGCTGTTCGACGAGGCGTTGCAGCTGTATCAGGGAGAAGGGCTGGACGAAGACGCCGAGGCCGTTCGACTCGCGAGAACGCCAGCGTGTCCATGAGAGAGGCGGACAAACCTGTCCCGCAAGTTCCAAGGGCTGGAGGCTTGCGTTTCACCCGCACGTGACCCCCAGACTGGCCTTCTTCGCCCTGCTATTGTCGAGACTGAATGACCCACCCGTCCCTCGAGTTTCTGGACCTCTTGCCAGATCCCGCGTTCGTCATGGATGAGGAGCGCCGTGTCGTCGCGGCCAACGACGAACTCTCCGAGGCCATCGGCACGGATGCCGAGACTCTGCATCGAAGTACGGTGGAGCGCTGGCTCTCAAGCGCGAGCGCCGATGTCGACGCGCCCTTTCATTCGGCCCGGTGCCAGGTGCTTGTGGGCCTGGAGCAGGCCACGCGCCAGGCGATGGAACTGTCGGCGCGAGCGCTGGACGTTGATGGCAAGCCCCACCGTCTGGTGGTCTTGCGCACGGTCTCAGTACACGATGCCGCTCGGATTCGACACCACGAGGCTGCCATCGGCATGTGGGAGATCGGCCTGTACGAGCACGACCATCTGACCGAAGTCGTGTGGGCCTCGCCCCGCGTCCATGACCTCTACGGCCTCGAGCCCGACGAGGAGCTGACCCTTCCTCGCTTCGCGGGCGCGGTCCATCCAGCGGACCAGGAGAGAGGGATGTCCGCAATCTTGGCGGCGCATGATCCCGAGACAGGGGGGGTTTTCGACCTGACCCACCGGATCATCCGCGGCAACGGAGACATCCGGTGGGTCCACAGCAAGGCTGTCACGACGTTCGGCGAGGTCGATGGAGAGCGGCGGCCGATCCTCACCACCGGCACGGTTGCGGACGTCACAGAGCGGGTGGAAGCGGGGCAAGCTCGGGCGCGCCAGACGGCGATCCTCGATGCAACGCCCGATTTCGTCGGGATCACCGACCCTCGAGGCCGCATCCTGTACCTGAACTCCGCAGCGCGACGATTTCTGGGACTCGCCCCCAGTGAGGATGTCTCGGAGCGCACGTTGGATATCGCGTACCCCGAGCAGGAGGCCGAGATCATCCGCAGCATCGGGATCCCCACCGCGATTCGGGACGGTGCCTGGAGGGCGGAGACCCAGTTTCGGAGTGCAGACGGAGAAGAGGTCCCCACCTCACAGGTGATTCTGGCTCACTTCGATACAGCCGGAGAGCTGGAGTACCTCTCGACCGTTGCCCGTGACCTGCGGCGGGAGAAGGCCCTCGAAGCCCAGTTCCGCCAGGCGCAGAAAATGGAAGCGGTCGGACGTCTGGCCGGAGGCATCGCCCACGACTTCAACAACCTGCTCTCGGTGATTCTCGGTTTCGCGACGATCATCCGCGAAGACCTCTCCGATGCTCGGATTGACGCTCCAGAGCTCGACGAGATCGTTGGCGCGGCGGACCGTGCGGCGGCCCTCACCCACCAGCTTCTCGCATTCAGTCGCAAGCAGATCCTCAAGCCGCGAGTCGTCGATGCAAACGAGATCGTGTCCGGTCTAGAGCCGATGATGCGCCGGCTGGTCGACGAGAACATCCGCCTCGAAGTCATGCAGGCCGATCGTCCGGCCCGGCTCAAAGCTGATCCCAACCAGGTCGAGCAGATCTTGATGAACCTGGTCGTCAACGGCCGCGACGCCATGCCGTCGGGAGGTCACCTCATCGTCGAAGTCGAACATCGCTCCTTCGACGCCCCCTCCGCGAAGCGGCTTGATCTCTCAGCCGGGCACTACGTCGCCATCGCCGTCTCAGACACCGGGCACGGGATGGACGCAGCAACGCGGGAACGGGTGTTCGAACCGTTCTTCACCACCAAAGCGGTGGGCGCGGGAACTGGCCTCGGATTGGCCACCGTGTTTGGCATCGTCCGCCAGAGCGGCGGTGCCGTGTGGGTCTACAGCGAGCCCGGGCAGGGCAGTACCTTCAAGGTGTACTTCCCCACCACCGACGAGCCGGTGTCGGACCCGATCGATGTCCAGGTGCCCAATGTCGGGAGGGTGGAGGGCACGGTGCTCGTCGTGGAGGACGATGCACAGCTGCGAAACATGGTCGCGACCGTGCTCGCGCGCGCCGGTCTCACGGTCCTTCACGCGGCGAACCCTATCGAGGCCCTGGGGATCGCAGGGGAGCACGACGGGGACATCGAACTTCTACTCACCGACGTGGTGATGCCGGGCATGAGCGGGCGGGAGCTCGCCGAGGCGCTGACGCAGCGGCGACCCGAGGTCGCGGTCCTCTATATGTCCGGGTATACCGAGAACAGCATCGTTCATCACGGTGTGCTCGATGACGATGTGAACTTCTTGCCCAAGCCACTCGCCCCCGCCCAGCTCCTCCAAGCTGTTGCGGACCTGCTGCCCCCAGCGAAGCTCTAGCAGGCTGAGGAGCGAAGGGGCGATTGCCAACGCGACCAACAGAGGCGGAAACCGCAGCCTGCTGCTCGGGGCCACCAGCCGCGGCGTCCGAAGAGCCCACACACTCCCAACGTGAGGAGCCGTCGGTCTCAGATCAATGCAGCTTCTGGGACGTGACCTGGAAGTTGCAGAGGTTGTTCAGCTCGCTCGTCTCGGTAACGTCCTTGTTGGTGTCAACGGAGAGCGAAGCCTTGACCGTCGACGTGTGATTGGCGTTGACCTTGGTCAGCGGGAACGTGGCGGAAAAGCCGGGGGGCAGGTCGAGGACCTGCTGCTGGGAGAACGTCTGGTTGCCGTTGAGGTGGGCGTCGGCGCGGCTGTTGAAGCCCTTGGCCGCGAGTCGCCCGGCGTTGCGTACCGTGTAGCGGACATACAGGTGGTCGAGGTTGACGAGCCCGGAGCCGTTGGCGACGGGCTGGGTCGCGGCCGCGTCGCGGAATGCCTCGACCTCACAGCGCAAGTCGGTCCGGAGCTGGATCCGCTGGGCTTTGCCGGCGCGCGAGACTCTAGGGCCAGCGGTGGCGGTGCCGATCTGCGAGAAGCCGAGGAGAGCAACGAGGGAGGCCAGGGTCATCTTCTTGAAGTGGTTCATGCTGAGGTTCCTTGCGGGGGGTTACTCAGACAGACGCGCCCCGGCGGACTTGTGACGCGGCATTTTTCGGAACGCAAATCGACTGCCGAGCGACACCACGCTGTAGAACGAAGACCGCGCGTGCTAGCACGGAGGCCGCACCGTGGCCGACCGCTACCAGCTCATCGCCGCCGAAGTCTCGCTCTACAGCGGTAAGGCTCGCGCCTACCTTCGCTACAAAGGAGTGCCGTTCGATGAGGTCCTCGCGACCCGGCCGGTGATTCAGTCCGTCGTTCGACCCAAGACTGGCCTGGCGATGGTGCCGGTCTTGATCACCCCCGAGGGCGACGCGGTTCAGGACACGACCGCGATCATTCACGCCATCGAAGCTCGCCACCCCGAGCGCAGCGTGGTGCCCGAGGGCGTCCTCGGGCTGGCCAGCAAGTTGCTCGAGCTCTACGGAGACGAATGGCTCGTCATGCCCGCCATGCATTACCGCTGGCACTACAAGCGCAACATGCCGCTGGTCCTCTCGGAGTTCGGGGAGCTCGTGGCGCCTCGCTTGCCCAAGCTGCTTGCCCCGCTCGCAGGGTTGCCCCTCGCGCTGTACTTCGGCGGAAACTACGGACGCGCCTTGGGCATCAGCAAGCGCAACCGCGCCGCGATCGAACAGTCCTACGAAGCGCTGCTTCGCGACCTCGATACCCACTTCGAGTCCCATCCGTTCTTGCTCGGTCCGCGGCCGTGCCAAGGCGACTTCGGGTTCATGGGACCTCTATATGCGCACCTGTACCGCGACCCCGTCCCAGGCGCCTTGATGAAGCGCCTCGCACCTCGGGTCGCCGACTGGGTCGAGCGCATGAACGCGCCCGCGCCTCCGACCGCCCCTCCCCCGTTTCCCGCGGACGACACCGTGCCCACCTCCCTCGACCCCGTGTTCCAGCGCCTGTTCTCCGAGCATTGGCCGGTCGTCGCGGACACCATCGAAGGTGTTCACCGATGGGCTCAAGACCACCCCGGCGCCAAACACATCAAGCGGTTCGTCGGATCACACACCTTCTCGATCGAAGGCGTCTCGCACGAGCGCTGGCTCCAGTCGTTCACGCAGTGGATGGCGCAGCACCCCCTCGATGCCTACGCCGAGTTGGACGACGACGCACGGTCACGGGCCGACGTGTGGTTGCGGCGCGTCGGTGGGTATGACGCGATGCAGACGCCCCTCCCCACCCGCGTCCGGCGTGAGCACAACCGTCTCGTGCCGGCGTAGCCTTCTTCGCGGTCAGCGAGCCGCGTTGGTCTTGGCGCGACACACCGAGTCCTTCCCTACTTTGCACCCGCCCGGCTCCAGACGCTGGAACAACGCCGGGACATCCGATGAAAGCCCGGCGTACTCCTCCTGCAGCCCGGCGAGCTGGGTGACATAGCGATAGTCGTCGGTCACGAACAGCCCGACAGACAAGAACATCACCTCGTCGCCTTCTCGCTCGAGCTTGAAGTCGTAGCGCAGTCCGGGGACGTCGTTTTTGGCGCGCAGGGGCGAGGTGCCCTCGAGCGCATAGCCGCGCACGATGAGCTTGGTCTTGAGGTCGTTGGACCAGTAGTCGAGCGTTCCACCATCGACGTTGTCGTAGACGGTCACCCGAAGCCCAACGCTGTCTTTGCCCTTGTAGCGTTGCGATTGCCAGTCGGCTTCCGCTTCGACAAACCCCGGTGGCGCCGAGTAATCGATCAACGGTGCGCAGCCGACCGAGCTCAGGCCGAGGGCGACGCTCATCGCTCGATGCCTCAGCGCCATGCGGTGCCCTCCACCGAGATGTCGTCCACCCACGGAAAGGGGTCGTTCGTCGAAGGCGTATCCGAGTCGGGAAGTCGTTGCTTCAACGAAAGCGAGAGCACCGACAGGCTGACCTCAGAGGACAGCAAACGCTGCTTTCCGAGCGCGGCCTCGAGCTGCAAAGTCACCTCATCGAGCGCGCGGCGGACCTCCAAGGCTTCACTCACGGTTCTCGCCCGCTCGAGCAACGTCAGCAACTGTTCTTGGGTGCTCTCGAGGACTTTGATGCGCGTGCTCAGGGCGTAGTAGTCCTCGGTCACATCCTCGGCCGTGAACGACTGGCCTTCGATTCGGCCCAGGCCTCCGATCTTCTCCGCCATGTCTCGGAACTTCGGCGCGGGAATGCGGACGACCATCAGCTCGCCCTCCAGCGACTGAACGTAGCCTCCACTCTCGCGCACCATCGCCTCGATCCGGGTTTGCGCCTTGGTCTGGTTGTAGACCGCGAGGCTCATCGCCCCGTAGTAGACGACCTGGCGCGCGAAGTCCTCGGGCAGTGGAGAGGTGGCGGTCTCCGCGGTGAGTTCGGGAGCTTCGACCGCCGCCGTTGTCCCCGCGAGAAAGACTTCAGGCTCGGGGTCCGCCGCGGCCAGAGCTTTCCGCTGCTCGGCGAGGCGCTTCTTCGGAGATTCGCGCCGCGGCGCGGGCGAGGTCACCCGATCAAAGGGGTCGTTGCTGGTCTGATGCCCAACCGACGCAGACATGCGGACCGCGGTGGGCTTGACCCGAATCGACCGATGGAAGTCGTTGTCGGGGTCGAGTTCGAAGTTGGCTCTGAACTTGGCACCGCTAGGAAGCTGGGTAACCTTCGAAACTGTCTCTTATACACATCTGACGCTGCCGACGAGCGATCTAGTGTAGAT
>OJGU01000733.1_pt1 | contig 16182 bp, 8 predicted proteins | sample 1594741 | NCBI WGS metagenome assembly OJGU01 (sample SAMN05416841, study PRJEB24817) | seawater metagenome | isolation source: Sea water | place: Canada:Atlantic | collected 2013-07
ACGAGATGTAGAGAGGTCTCGTGGGCTCGGAGATGTGTATAAGAGACAGGGTTGGGTGATCGAGACGGTCGGAAGAGTGTTTTGTGTCGGTGGGGAGATTTGTTGCTTGATGGTGATGAGCTGGGTGTCCCTCCCGAGTGCGGTGCCGTCGCCACTTGCCTGTGAGTTTGAAATTCCGGCCATTAAAATATCTCCTTGCGGATCGATATCGATTGCGGTTGCGGCGTCATAAATCATCTCTCCTTGAACGAAGCTAAATCGTACGTCCCAGACTTGATTGCCTGTTCTGTCCAGCTTGACGTTGATCATATCAGTGCCGAAGGGTTGGTTGAGCTTTGCCCCTGCGATCACGGGGCCGCCATCGTCCGCAATTGTGAGGTCATTGACGGTGTCGCCGGGGCGTCCTGCAGCAGGAAGGATCCGGACCCACTCGACCGTGTTTCGTTGAGTGATCTTTGCCAGCATGGCCTCGGAGGCCTGATTGTTTCCTAAAGAATTACCCGCGATCAAAATGTTGTTCGCAGTATCAATGCCTGCATTGACGGGGATGTCGTTGACATTGCCGCGGGTGGAGATACTGCGACTGAATTGGACGTTTCCGCTTGGGCTAAATCGGGTCATGTTGAAATCAAGGCCCGTGTTTTTGTTGCCGATCGCGCCAATAGCGATTGGGCGGTTCTCGTTGTCGAAGAGTGCCGTTGTCCCTATGTCATTGGCTTTTTCTCCCTCCGTGAACCCTTCTTCAGTCCAGATTTCTGTGCCGCGGCGATTGTAAAAGATAGAACGAATATTGTCACCGTTGTCGGCCGAAGAGGACGTTCCCACAACAAAGATATTCCCGGATCGATCACTGGCGATAGAGGCTCCGGTATCCCGTCCGCCACCATCAAATAGCTGTGGTGGAAAATTGTTATCGCCCGTTACCGAGAGGCTTGCCGTGAGGATATCCTGGTTTTGCGGGCCTAGGGCCGTGCCTGTGACCAGAATGTTTCCATTGGGATCGATCGCTAGGTCGGCCGCTTCAGCACCTTGGGCAGCCTCACTCTCTAACCGGGTGCTCCAATTCTGCTCTCCGCTCTGATTGAAGCTGAAGAGCTCGATTTGTGGGAGATTGCCGGGGGTGGTTCCCGTGCCGGGTTGCCTTGCATTGGAGGTGCCGAGAACGATGATATCACCGTTGGGATGAACCTGGACGGCGAGGGCTCTGTCATTGTTCCCTTCTGACGGGTCTCGGAGCCGGCTCCAGAGTTCTCTCCCGTCCTTGTCGTATTTGATAATGACGAAATCGGCGTTCCCTTCCCCATTTGGTACCTCACCGACGACATAGGTATTTCCGTCACGGTCCGTGACAAGATCGTTGGGGCGATGAAACCCTGACTGAAGCGGTTCGAACCTTGAAACCCAGCGAAAACCGATTCCAGTTGATCGTTCTTGGCGAAGTATCGGATTGATATTTGCTGAGCGAACGAAGCCTCCGGGGTTGGAGACTACAACAAAGTATGTGCCAACCTCGTCCGCTTGAAAGTTGCGAATCGTAAGCTGCTGTTTCCTCTCATTGCGAATGCTCGATCCATTGAAGAACCATTGGTAATCCAAGGGGCCATTGCCTTCGGCAACGACCTCGAAGGTCACGTCCGTTCCTGGCGTGATGAATGCGCTGGTTGATTGGGAGGTGATCGTTGGAGGATCAATTGGCTGGGGCGGTTCTGGGGGAGGATTATTAGGACCTCCTTGGGCCAGGAGTTGCCCGATGCCGGTGTTTGATCCGATTGGATCGATCACACCGAGTAAAAGTAACAGTAGTAATGGGACCGGGCACTTCATCATGGAAACTCCAAGAAAGGAGTTAGCAGATAGTCTGCCACAATTAAATCAGAAAATCCCCGCTTTTCGGATTTCTGGTGGTAGGGGCTGTTATGCCGAATCCTTGGAGGCCCCTGCAGGGAAGCCACTAGTGCCTTAGGCGAAGCGCTGCCATACGGCATATTGCGAGTGGAAATGATTCGGCCAGAACTTCTGTGGATGTGCTCGGGTCTGATCCGTAGCGAGCGAAGTAGCGTTTGCCGCTGTTGGTTCTTGTTTTACCAATAATAACGCTAGAATCGAAGCGCTTCCGGAGTTCTCGGTATACTTTTCGAGCGAGGTCTTCGTCCGTCGAATACGGGGGGCAGTCACTTGTTTGATCCGTTCGAAACACTTTTTCGTGCACGATACGGTCAAGATCTGGTCCTGCAGGAATTCGATATAGGTCAACCATGATTCTCTTCGAATACTAAGATTCTAAGAGGTGATCGAAGCAGAAAACAAACCATTTTATATCAGTCTTTATGTTTTTGCGATAAACGTGCCGCTCTCGTTGGATTACTCCCGTCAATTGTTCGGTGATCCTTTCTTGGCGATCGGGTCACTTTCGGTAGAGTGGGTTCGATTTCCTGATCGCAAAGGTACTATGAATCAACGTTTTCTCAATAGAGGGTGTTCGGGGGGCGCAATTCCTACGCTCTGGCAGTGGGCTCTCGGACTGGCTACCGTGCTGGTTTCATCCAGTTTGTGTGCGGCGGAGAATGATTCTCTGCCGAGCGAGGGAATAGAGCCTAGGGGGGCGAATGTACACGCCTTGACTGGCTTGCGAATTGTTCAAAGTCCAGGGCAACGGATTGAAAACGGTACAATAGTCATTCGAGACGGCATGATTTCGAGTGTTGCTTCGGTGCCGGTGCTTCCGGAGGGATGTCGTGTCTGGGATTTGTCAGGCAAGACGGTTTACGCTGGCTTTATCGACGCTTGGACTGCAGCCCAGTCCCCGACGGCCGACGGTGGAGGCTCTTTGTACTGGAATCGAAATGTTCGGCCCTCGCGGCTTGTCGAGCTAGGCTTGGCATCGGATGGTGAGCTTGATGAGACTCTGAGAAAGATGGGAGTTTTGGTGCGTCTCGCTGTTCCTACAGAGGGAATAGTCCAGGGACAGAGTGCTTTAGTAACGACGGGGAATGGGCGTCTTTCCGATCGTTTAATAATGGAGAGAACGGCCATGCATCTTCGCCTTACGGTGCCACGAAACCGGGATCGTGATTACTATCCAAATTCGCCCATGGGAGCAGTTGCTCTAGCCCGACAGGCGATGTACGATGCCGACTGGTACTTAAAGGCGTGGCTGGCCTACAAGAACCAGCCTGGAATTCCTAAACCTGAGGTTAACGCTTCGCTCGCGGCTTTAGGAGAAGCGAGAAAAAATGGGCAACTCTTTGTTGCTGAAGCCGCCAATGAACAATTGTTCCTTCGAGCAGACCGTTTTGCTCGCGAGTTTTCCTTGCCTCTAGTCGTTAAGGGCTCCGGGAAAGAATATCGCCGGTTAGAGGCGATCCATGCTACTGGTCGAGCCGTCATCCTTCCTCTCAATTTTCCCAAGCCGCCTGATGTGAGTTCATCTGCGAGTGCGATGGAAGTTTCATTGACTGATTTGATGCATTGGGAATTGGCACCTGAGAATCCAGGACGACTGGATGCGAAAGGGATTCCCTTGATGCTGACTTCGCATGGTTTGAACGATCGGAGCGAGTTCTTAAAACGAATTCGGACGGCGGTTCAGCGGGGATTGGGCATTGAATCTGCTCTTGCGGCATTGACGATTCAGCCTGCTGAACTCCTTGGCATTGGGGACAAATTCGGAACCATTGAGGTAGGCAAAGTGGCCAACCTTGTGATTGCAGACGGCGACCTGTTCTCTAGCGACTCTCAGGTTTCGGAGGTGTGGATCAGTGGAGAACGATATCCTACCCATGAAGCGGGATCGGAGAAAGTGCATGGTCTATGGGACTTGGATTTCGGCTCGGCTCGAGCAGTAACTCATCCCATTCGGCTTCGGTTTGCCGGGAAAGAGAAACTCAAGGGAACGCTGGAAATAGACGCTCCGAATGACTCAACCGGAACCGACGAGGAAAACTCGTTGCCGAAGAAGCTCGAATTGAAAAAACTACGGTTCGAATTAGGTCGGTTTCGCGCACAGGTCAAGGGGAGTCTATGGCGTTCGGACGATAAGGATGAATTATTGCGCTTGTCGGGTACTCTCTATGCCTCAGGGGAACCTCGAATAAGAGGGGAGCTTTTGCGGGGCGATGGGCAATCTTTTCCGTTTACTGCGCGAGTCTTGGACTTAGAGCAGGAGGCTGATCCGAAAGCAGACGGCGGGGCGAAGCAAGACGGTAGCCAGGATCTCGAATTGCTTGAAGTGAACTACCCGCTTGGCGCGTTCGGGATCGCAACGAGACCAGAAATGCCGGAATCGCTCCTTATCGAGAACGCGACAATTTGGACGAGTGGGCCGCTGGGTGTTATCGAAGGAGGATCCTTACTCGTTCAAAATGGCGTGATCACTGATATTGGAGAGAACATCAGTGTGCCTAGAGGGGCCCAAAGAATCAATGCTGTCGGTAGGCATGTGACCCCTGGGATCATTGATTGCCACTCTCACATGGCGACCGATGGAGGCGTGAACGAAAGCGCTCAAGCGATCACTGCAGAAGTTCGCATCGGAGATTTTGTCGATGCGAATGATATCAACATTTACCGTCAATTGGCTGGTGGCGTGACGACGGCGAATATACTCCACGGATCGGCCAATCCTATCGGAGGGCAAAATCAAGTGATCAAGTTGCGATGGGGGGGGCTGCCGAAAGAACTGTGTTTTACTGAAGCGCCTCCAGGAATAAAGTTTGCGCTCGGTGAAAATGTGAAACAGAGCAATCGTGGCAATGACTACACGACTCGATATCCACAGACTCGGATGGGGGTCGAGCAATTGATACGCGATGCTCTCCATGGTGCGCGAATCTATGGTGAGCGTTGGAAGTCTTGGAGATTGAATCATGAAGGAGCGCCGCCGCGTCGGGATCTTGAGAAGGAAGCGATTTGGGAGATCGTCCAGGGCCAACGATGGATTCACTGTCATAGCTATCGCCAGGATGAGATCCTTGCATTGATTCGAACTCTAGATGCATTTGGAATTCAGATCGGAACGTTTCAACACATACTCGAGGGCTACAAGGTGGCTCCAGAAATGAAACGGCATGGAGCGATGGCTTCAGGATTCTCGGATTGGTGGGCCTATAAGGTGGAGGTCTTCGATGCCATTCCGTACAACGGGAGTTTGATGCACGAAGCGGGGATTGTGGTGTCGTTCAATTCCGACGACAGCGAGCTGGCGAGACATCTGAATCAAGAGGCCGCGAAAGCGGTTAAATATGGTGGGGTGTCGGCGACTGAGGCCCTTAAATTTGTAACCCTGAACCCCGCAAAACAACTACGGATCGATTCCCTTGTCGGATCCTTAGAGCCAGGCAAGCAAGCAGATTTTGTCATTTGGAGCGGCCCCCCACTTTCTAATCTGAGTCGATGCGAGCAGACTTGGATTGATGGTCGTTGCTATTTTAGTCTAGAGAAAGATCGCTCTTTGAGGCATGAGGCCAGTGTGTTGCGGGCGAGGCTTATCGAAAAGATCCTGGAGTCCGGTTTAGAGATGACGAAAGTAGGGGGAGCGAAAACCGATGACACGGCGTTGTGGCCGCGTTATGACGAGTTTTGTCATCCTCACCTAGATGGGAATCACGAGGAATCAGTTGGGCATGACGGTCACTAACTCAGACAAACAAGGGATGAAAGCAATACACTATTTGGGATTTGTATTTGGGGTCTTTCTACTGACCGGACTCGAAAAAATGTTCGGTAGTTCAGCTATCCCCGGAGCTCAGCCCGAGTCGCCCATTGCTATTGTCGATGCGACGATTGTTCCGGTGACTTCCCCGCTAATCGAGAGCGGGACATTACTCATCGACAATGGGAAGATTGTTGCCTTGGGGGCCGATGTGACGATTCCTAGAGGTGCCATAAAATTGTCAGCGTCGGGACGTTTTGTTTATCCAGGACTGTTCAATAGCGATGGACTGCTTGGATTGGTCGAAGTTAATTCAGTTAGGGCGACTCGGGATTTCGCGGAAACAGGCGATCTGAATCCCAATTTGAAAGTTGAGACGGCCGTGAATCCAGATAGTGAGCTGATTCCTGTGACCAGATCAGGTGGCGTCCTTTTATCATTGTCCGCTCCTCGCAGCGGACTGATCTCAGGGACCTCCGCGATCTTGCAGATGGATGGGTGGACCTGGGAGGAGATGACGCTAGAGGCCCCTTCAGGAATTCATGTCAATTGGCCGCGAGTGCGTTGGGCGGAGGCGACGGATTCGAAGAAGCGTCAGGGTTCGGCGGCAGCGTCGATTCAGAGGCTTCGATTGTTTTTTGAACAGAGTCAGGCCTATCTCGCAGCCCTTGAAGCGGGTGCGTCTCCGCCGATCGATCTAAAGCTTGCCGCGATGCTGCCGCTCTTGCGGGGCGAGATTCCAATGATTGTGATGGCAGAGACGGTGGCTCAGATTCAATCGGCGGTAGCGTTTGCGGTGGAGCATTCAGTGAGAATCGTTATCTATGGTGGGTATGATGCTGAGTCATGTGCCGGTCTCTTGAAGGCTTACGATGTGCCCGTGATCATCGGAGGGATTCATCGATTGCCGCGTCGTCGTTCGGATCCCTATGATGCTCCCTTTACCTTGCCAAATCGACTTCGATTGGCCGGCGTTCAGTTTTGTATTGCGGCCCGTGATCCTTTCGACGCCCCGAATACGAGAAATCTACCGTATCAGGCGGCTCACGCCGTGGCCTTTGGATTGCCTCATGACGAGGCGCTGAAGGCGATTACGATTAGCCCCGCAGAGATTCTTGGTGTGTCCGATCGAGTCGGGTCGCTTGAAGTCGGCAAAGATGCGACCTTGATCGTGACTGATGGCGATCCCTTGGAAACGGCGACTCATGTCGAGCAGGCATTCATTCAAGGGCGCCCCGTTGATCTTTCAGACCGACATAAGAGTTTGTGGAAAAAGTATCGTGAACGACTTCGACGTCTTAAGGGGACGACAGTCGACTAGATCTGGGATTTACGAGATGGTTCCGGGATTGGAGTCTTGGATCCGAAAGTCGACCTGAGCGTTTCAACCTTCGCTAGAACTTGGCTGAGAAGGGAGATGTTTTTCGAGGATCTGCATGAGCTTCTCTCGCTGGAGAGGTTTGGGTAGGTAATCAGACATGCCGGCCTCTAGGCAGATTTTTTCGTCACCTTTCATCGCGTTGGCGGTAAGGGCGATGATGGGGATCGCCGGCTTGGAGCCATACTCGGTCGGGGATAGTGCTCGAATGGCCTTGGTGGCCTCCATTCCATCCATTTCGGGCATTTGAATATCCATCAAGACGAGATCGTAAGGAAGGCTGCAGATTGAATCGACCGCTTCTTTCCCGTTGTTCACAATATCAACCGTGTAGCCCAACTTGTTGAGGGTTAGTCGGGCGACCTTTTGGTTGATCTGATTGTCGTCAGCACAGAGGATCCGGAAACGGTTTTCGGCGATTGTGGAGGTCGAATCGGATTCCTTCGATGAGGAGGATCTGATATTCGTGGTATGCAGAGGCAGCTCGGAATTGATGAAGTCTGCGATACTCGTCCGACTAAGCGGTTTGATGAATACTTTCTGAACCGTAAGTGAAGACGTGTTTAGATGAGAGGGGCGGAGGGTGGTCGAGATTAGAAGGTGAATCGGGAGCGACGTTAAGGGTGACGTTTCTTTGACCGTTTCGAGAAGGGCGTTTGCTTCTGATTGAGAAAATCGACAGGGGATTGAAATCATTAGGATCATCTCCTCCTTGCTAACATCTGAGAGACTGGAACTTAGCACCGTTGCTGCTTCATGAGCATCGGTTGAGATGTGAACCGAAAGCTGTGGGTGTTGGAGTTGGTTTGCTGTTTGGAGTCGGGAGATATCATCTGGGTCGATCAAGATTAGCTGTCGGCGAGCCTTTGGTTTCTCTGTTGCTGATTGATGAGAAGGTCCCGTTGGGAGAGCCTGGAGATTGACGGTAAACCAGAATCGGCTTCCTACCTTTGGGGTGCTAGAGACACCGACATCACCTCCCATGAGGTGGGCTAATTCTTTGCAGATTGCGAGACCGAGGCCGGTCCCTTGTATTTTTGTGCTTGAGTTGATCTGTGAGAACTTTTGGAAAAGTTTGGCCTGCCCTTCCGTTGAGATGCCGACCCCGGTGTCGGTAACCGAAAACTCTATTGTCAGTTGATCCGGGCTACTCAGCACAGGCTTCAATTCTAGCGTGACGCCCCCGTTCTCCGTGAATTTGATCGCGTTACCAATGAGGTTAACCAACATTTGCCGAATTCGACCCTCATCACCGCGAACGTTGAATGGCAATGTTTCCTCCACGATGAGGCCGGTTTCTAGACCTTTGCCGTGGGCGACAGGGGAGAGCATTTCGAGTGTGGATTCACACAGGGAAAGAAGTGAGAAATCGACGGATTCGATTTCGAGCCTTCCTGCCTCGAGCTTTGAGAGGTCAAGAATATCATTGATGATCGTAAGGAGATTCTCAGCAGATTGCTTGAGAAGGGTTGAGTACTGGCGCGCTTCATCGGGTAGATCCGCAATATCGTGAAGAAGGCCAGCCATGCCGATCACACCGTTCATCGGCGTTCTAATCTCGTGGCTCATCGAAGCGAGAAAGTCGGATTTAGCCCGATTGGCTGATTCAGCTTCTTCTTTGGCGATGGTCATGCTCTCCGCCTTTTGCCTCTGGGCTTCGGCGAGCCGTTTCAACAAGGTCTTCTCGCGTTCCACGGCGTTCTGTCGCTCAGACTTCTCATTGTCTAGTTCGATGACTCGCTGCTCCACTTCGAGGTAAGCTTTTTGAAGATCGGTGTCTCGTGTCTGGATCTGATCGAGCATGGTGTTGAATCGATCGGTTAGTTCTCCAAGCTCATCATTGGTAATTTTTGTCGCCCGGACGGAATAGTCATTTTTAGCGGCGACGCGTTGCGTCGTCTTTACGAGGTTAGCCAACGGTTTCGTTAGTAGGTTGGCAAGGCGGCGTGATATGAGGAGCGCGACAAAGGATCCGAGTGCGATGATGATCAGATTGACGCCGATAATGTTTCGGAGGTGGCGGTAGAGAACTGACTTGTCCGAGACAACGTGGACGAGACCCAAGAACTCACCATCAGGATCACGGATGTTGGCCACAAATCGGAACTGACCTTTTTCATAGTGATCGCCAACGCCGAGGAGGCTGATGCGTTGAATCTCCTGGTCTGAAAGATTTGGAAGCCCCTCCCGCTGATAGTCTGCGTGTAGATTCCGGTCCTTGTCGAAGTAATGAGCCCGAAGGATTTCTGGGCGATCTGACGAATCGAGATAGGCTTTTGCCTTGGAATCGGAACTGTCTAATTCGAATCCTCCAAGCTCTGCCATGAGTAGCGAAGCACTGCCGTTCTCGGCCATGTTGATAGCTTGCGTTTCGAGTTCTTTAATTGTGAGCCCTTGAATGGCTCGAATCTCGAACGCAATGATTGCAGCGGAAGAAATAAAGAGCGCAGAAATGCTCGTCAACATCATGAACAATGTCAGCTTCTGCGAGAGATTCAGCTGGTTAAACCACCGTCCCATAATTGCTAGATTGATTGAGAGCGCTTAGCGAACTGTCTCAGCAAGATTTACGAGGTGTTCGCTCAAGTATAGGTTGGCTCTCTTGGCTGCCGCACTGTTGAATTCAAGTGCGAGTCGATTGCCTCGAAACTTGAGGCCTATGATGCCGCCTGCTCTGGCGAATCCGTTATAGTCTCCAACGGTGAGAACGTGGTTCTCTTCCAATCGAAGCTCGCGGATCAGGGTATGTAACTGTGCCCTTGAAGTTATCCTGCAGAATAGAATGTGACTCTTCGTATAGTCCTTTGGGGTTGCGAAATGCTCGATCCTAATCTGGCGTCCTTTGACCCGTTTCCCTTCAATCTGTTTCAGCGCGTCCCCAAAGGGGTTTTGCCCGATTACGGCGATGATCAGCGGATCGTTCTTTGAGTTGAAGGCGCTCTCGGGCCAGGTGGTAAATTTGGCGAAATTGAAGAGCAAGGAAGTTTTTGCCGCGCCTTCGTTGAGGCTTCCTTGGGATGCAATGCTTGTGCCGGTGAATAAGAGGACAAAAAAGACTCCAAGCCGATACGAGCGAACACCAAGTCTTTTTAAGACCTGGCATTGCCACGAGATCAAGCTTGTTTTCGTCTCCATCGAGATCATTGCGGACGTCTTTTGTCCCTGTCCCTAGGCTCAGATGTTAAGATTCCAAGCGATGCTGAATCTCCATGCTTCACCGGGTTGCGGTCCGTTGAGACTTTGATAGACTGGGATACTACCATCGAGCTCAATGGATTGCCCCCTGAGGAAGCCACTACGGAAGGGTATCCTGACGCCTAGGCCAACGCTTACTTTTTCTCCTCCAAAGAGGTCTGGATCCGTGACTGGCGCAGGTGTGAATCGGCTGCCGTCCGGGCGAATGATAAACAAGTCTGTATCCGCTCCGTGAATCTGACCCCAGATTTCTGTCGCGAGTCGAAGGGATGGTTGGAATGTTTTGTAAGTTGTCAGTGTGACCCAGTTCCGCAGCGCAAATCGATTGCTCAAACTGTAGTCGCGAGAATTTTTTCCTAGGCGGACGGTCCCTTGTGCTCGGGTTCCCCATTCGAGCCAATCAGAGCTGCCGACGTAAGTGATCGCTGGCTTGAAGTCTACCGTTCCAGATCCAAGTTGCATGGTGTACGGAACCAGAGTATCCGCGACGGGATCACGGGGCGTTCTTCCCAGCTCGTCGGTCGAGCCAGTCGGAACGCTAAATCCGGCATCGACAACGATCGCGTGCCGGTTTTTTGTCCAAGCGATATAGGAGGTTGATAGACTGATGTCTCCGAGTCCGTGGGTGTCGATCGTGAATTCTTCGAACTGCGCGCCAAGTCTCGCCGCGTCCCCGTAATGGAAGGTGGATTGTCGAATTAGGGGGATCTGTAAATTCAGAAGAATGCGATCGTTGAGCTCGTATCCGATTTTGAATAAGTGCGCCTCTTGAGTGATCTCGGCTGGGACGACAGGGAATCCTGCTGCGAACACATCTGCAATTGAGAGTCGAGATGTCCCATCTTGGTAGTCCTCGAAGCGGGCCTGAATATATTGGTAACCGAACCGAAACCGTTCGAGCCTGGACTGTGCTGTCGACTCCTCGTCTTCGAGTGCCGAACTATCCCGAATGATGGGCATAGCGAGGATCTCTTCGAGGCCCAGCTCCGTCAAATCGACGGGTGTCGGTTGGGCTTGCACTGGGGGCGAGAATCCTCCGACGATGAGTAGACTGACAATAAGGAACAAGGCTTCGATAGTCTTGTCGCATTGACTTGTCATCTGGCTGGATGTGTTCATAGGCAAAGAAATGGGGAGTATGCCTTTCCGTGTGTAAGCAGATCAGAGCCGAATTTGGTTGAGTGCTTTGGCATCATCTCTATTTTACTCGAAGTGTCTGCAGTATGCTAGAGCTAGGAAGAGCATCTCGATTGTCGCTGATATAGCAAGTCCTAAAACGACATTTACAGCCTCAAGACGCCACATTCTGAGTTCCATTCTGACGCGGTAGAACGATTAGTGATTAGGAGAAATATATGGGGAAGGCGTCCAGTCAGTGGGATTTCGGTGAGTTGTTTGAAGAGTCAGCGCTTAAGAAGACCTATTCCGTTAGCGAGTTAACTGGGGCGATCCGAAAGACATTAGAGTCGGGGTTCGGTCGAATTCGGGTGACTGGAGAGGTAAGTAACTTTCGCGCTCAGGGATCAGGGCACTGCTACTTTTCCTTGAAAGATAGGGGTGCTCAGCTGAGTTCGGTGTTGTTTCGTAGCGAGCGGGTCTCACATCGAAGTGAGCTTGAGAACGGTAGCAAAGTCATACTCGAAGGCGATCTGACGGTCTACGAAGCTCGTGGGCAGTATCAGTTGATCGTCCGATCCATCGAATTACAGGGTGTTGGCGCTCTTCAGCAAGCCTTTGAACGTCTCAAGAAGAAACTGGAATTGGAAGGGCTTTTCGCGTCGGAGCGGAAGCAACCTATTCCTACCTATTGTTTTCGTGTTGGGCTGGTCACGTCGTCCAGCGCTGCCGCGCTGCGTGACGTGCTTCAAGTCGCTGGGCGAAGGCACCCTGCATTGGAGTTTGTTTTGTGTCCTTCGCGAGTTCAAGGGCAGGGAGCAGCTGAGGAAATAGCGGCGGGAATTGATCGCTTGAACCGGTTTTCGCGGAGACAGAAACGGGGAGCCGAACTGGGGGCAATTCTGGTGACGCGGGGAGGGGGAAGCCTGGAGGATTTATGGGCATTCAATGAAGAAGTGGTTGCTCGTGCGGTGGCAGCTTCTGACTTGCCGGTGGTATCGGCGGTGGGGCATGAGGTGGATTTCACAATTTGTGATTTCGTAGCGGATCTCCGAGCGGCGACTCCGAGTGTCGCCTCGGAGATCTTGACTGAAGGAGTGTTCTCGACCCGTGAGTCTCTCTTGGCCATTGGTGCGCAGCTTCGGAGCATTGCAGTCCGACAAGTGGAGCATCGTGTGGCGGTGCTGAACCAGGTGGAAAAACGGCTGAAGACAGGACATCCCCGCCGGGGACTCGAGCTTAGTCGTCAGCGGCTTGACGACTATGAAACGGCTATACAGCGCCAGGTGTTCGAGACGACGCAACGAGAAGCTCAACTCGTTCATCAGTTAGGGCGCCAGCTGGCGATGAATCAGCCTCAAAAACTACTCGCGCGTTCGAGGGAAGATGTCACTGACTTGAGTCGCCGGGCGATGGAACAATCTCGACGCTCATATCAGCAAGGACTTCTTCAACTCGATCAACAGACCCGCATGTTGCGACTGCTTTCCCCTTTGAATGTGTTAGAAAGAGGCTATTCGATTACTCGGGAAACTCAATCCGGTCGGCTTGTCGATTCGGTTGCTACACTTAAGGAGGGGGCCTCGCTCACCACCTTAGTCAAGGACGGAGAGATCTTGAGTGACGTTCGACGCTCTGAGAACAAAGGCGTGCGCGTTTAGCGCATTCGTTCTAAAGATTCGATTACTCGACCGTAACGCTCTTGGCGAGGTTTCTAGGTTTATCGACGTCACAGCCTCTTTCCACCGCGATGTAGTAGGCCAATAGCTGTAGCGGGATCGATGAAAGGAGTGGATAGATTAATTCGTGGGTCTTGGGGACGAAGATGACTTCGTCCGCTTTTCCTTCGATCGTATGATCTCCCTCCGTCGCGATAGCGATAACTGGTCCTTTGCGGGCTTGGACAACTTCTTGGTTGGAGATGATCTTGTCGTACAGGGCGCCGTCGGTGGCCAAGACAATGCTGGGCGTGCTGCTGTCGATGAGTGCGATAGGGCCGTGTTTCATTTCGGCCGCTGGATAACCTTCTGCGTGAATGTATGAAATCTCCTTGAGCTTGAGCGCTCCTTCGAGTGCGACCGGGAAATTGATATGGCGTCCGAGGAAGAAGAAATTGGTTGCTTCCGAGTATTTTTTTGCGATTTCTCGGATCTGTTTATGAGTTTGAAGGAGCCACTCGATCTGATCAGGTACTGCTTCAAGGGCTTTGATGATTTCTGAGCCTTGCTGGGCGGAAAGGACTCGGATACGGCCCATGAACAGCGCAAACAGAGTGAGGACGGTCACCTGTGACGTGAACGCTTTGGTTGAGGCCACACCAATCTCTGGTCCGGCATGAAGATAGATTCCTCCATCTGCTTCCCTTGCAATGGAGCTGCCGACGACATTGCACAATGCAAGCGCAGTTTGCCCGCGTCGTTTGGCTTCGCGCAGTGCTGCAAGCGTATCTGCCGTTTCGCCGGATTGGGTGATCGCAATCAGTAGTGTGCCTTTGTCTATCGGAGCGTTCCGATAGCGAAATTCGCTCGCATATTCGACTTCAACGGGGATGTGTGAGAGCTCTTCGATCAGATACTCCCCTACCAAGCCTGCGTGCCAGCTCGTACCGCATGCGGTGATGACGATTCGATCGATGCTGCGAAGTTCGGAAGGTGTCAGATTGAGTCCCCCAAAGATAGCTGTGGATGCTTCTGAATCCACTCTCCCTCGGAGCGCGTTTCGGACGGTTTGGGGTTGCTCGAAGATTTCCTTCAGCATGAAATGGTTGAATTCGCCTTTTTCCGCGGCCTCATCGTCAAACTCGATTTGGCTAATCTGAAAACTTGCCGTTCCGGTGCCCATGTTGGATACCGTGAATCGATCCGAATGCATGGTGACGACGTCATAGTCATTGAGGAACACCACCTGCTTCGTATGTGCAACGACGGCGTTGGCATCGCTCGTGAGAAAGTGTTCCCCGTCGCCGACGCCAATGATGAGAGGGGAGCCTCGACGGGCTCCGATGATCACGTCCGGGTGATCAGTGCAGACAACGGAAACTCCATAGGTGCCGATGACTTCTCTGAGGGCAGTCACGATCGCGTTCTTGAGATCGACGACATCGCCCTCTTGACCTTCTGCTGGTGGGGTATAGTGAGACCCGATCAGGTGAGCGAGGACTTCGGAATCCGTGGCTGATTGAAATTCATGCCCGGCTTCCATCAAGGTTTTCTTAAGCCGGTCAAAGTTTTCGATGATGCCGTTGTGGACGACAGCGATTCTTCCGGATGCGTCAAGGTGTGGGTGGGAGTTATCGTCGGAGGGATCCCCATGAGTCGCCCAACGGGTGTGGCCGATTCCGACTTTGCCGTTCGCTGGTGACTGATCGAGGAGTTTGCTAAGCCCGGAATCGATGCGTCCTTGTCGTTTCCGGATCTCAATCGTTTTCCCGTTGTGGACGGCGATTCCAGCGCTATCATAGCCCCGGTATTCAAGTCTCCTGAGCCCTTCAGTAATTATGCCGCTGGCGTCTTCTTGTCCAATATAGCCGTAAATTCCGCACATAGATTCGTTCTGCTTGTTTTGAGCCCTGACTCGAAAATGGTTCCCGAGATTAGGAAGTCAGCAGTCCCTGTTGAGGGAGTGAGTAGCAGAATCGATCCGGATTGACGATTTTTTTGTTTTTTGGGCGGCTCTGCAGGGTGGGGGTGGCGGAGAAGGTCCTCGGCTCCAATATCCGAATGTCAAGCCTTGACCAAATTCTGTTGCCGTCTTAGCATGTTCCGAAATCTGTGAAAACGGTCGTAGAAATTTTGCTAGTGAAGGGGCTCCTTGTTGTGGGAGTTCCCGCAGGTTCCTGTCGATTTTGATCGTTGCCACTCGATAGGAACCCGCGATCGGCGACGATCGTGGGTTTTTTTTTAGTCGTTCACCTAAAATGTTACAAAGATGAGTAAGACAGCCGAAACAAGCCGGAAGGCGCCGAAGAGCGCTGAAGGAAACGAGTTAGGGCCTTCAATGTCCGGTAGTGAAGTCCTTGTCGCTTCGCTTGAGCGTGAAGGAGTCGATACGATTTTTGCCTATCCTGGTGGTGCTAGCATGGAATTGCACCAGGCATTGTCCCATTCTGATGAGATTCGCGTGATTCTACCGCGGCATGAGCAGGGCGGAGTTTTTGCGGCCGAGGGGTATGCGAGAGCATCCGGGAAACCTGGCGTGTGTATGGCGACGAGTGGTCCAGGGGCGACGAATTTGGTCACTGGGATCGCGGATGCTTACATGGATTCGATCCCCTTGGTTTCGATTACTGGGCAAGTGCCGCAAGCGATGATCGGAAAAGGAGCTTTTCAGGAGACTGACTTCTTTGGAATGACCTTACCAATCGTCAAACACAGTTACTTGGTGACTGATATCAATGAGATTCCTCGGATCATTAAGGAGGCGTTTCATGTCGCGACGTCGGGGCGTCCTGGTCCGGTCGTGGTGGATATCCCCAAAAACATTCAACAAGCTCGATGCCAGCCTGTCTTTCCTTCGGAGATCAATGTCCGAGGGTTCAATAGCATTCCACGGGCGAGCGACCTTGCCCTCAATGAGATCATTGGTCTGATTGAGAAATCCGAACGTCCGTTGCTCTACGTTGGTGGAGGGATTATCTCGGCAGAGGCGAGCGAGTTGCTGACCGAGTTCGCTCGGGCAACTCAAATTCCGGTGACCTCGACGATCATGGGCTGTGGTGCCTTCCCTGAGGACGATCCCTTGTCCTTGCGATGGCTCGGAATGCACGGCGCTGCCTATGCCAATTGGGCGGTGAGCGGTGAGTTTGAGAAAACCACTCTTCCGGACGGAACGGTTGATGTTAAGA
>OJGU01000734.1_pt1 | contig 16161 bp, 12 predicted proteins | sample 1594741 | NCBI WGS metagenome assembly OJGU01 (sample SAMN05416841, study PRJEB24817) | seawater metagenome | isolation source: Sea water | place: Canada:Atlantic | collected 2013-07
ACGAGATGTAGAGAGGTCTCGTGGGCTCGGAGATGTGTATAAGAGACAGCAAGAAAGCGGGAAGTCACTGACGACCTCTGGGTTGTCGTAATCGGCAGCATCCACGGTTAGCAATGATTTTCCGGAGAGTGACAAGATTCGATCCTCGTGAAGCGTTGCTCTTCGTGGCGTCACGTCATGTTCAATCACACCTCGCAACACCAATTCATCCTCAACCAATTCAACAAGCTGCACGCCGGTTTGATTGTTGTTCTGATCGTAAGAGCTAAATGGAACCATCACGAGCCCTGCCTCAGGCACAAAGCCGAGTGCTTTTTCATCACGGTTCGCCTCACTCCAAGAATTGTTCGTCCCTAGTGGAACGCGACTTAGGAGGCCTGGATTTGCCGGATCACGCACATCAAAGAGCGAAACCGCCACTCGCCAACCCTCGACATCATCGATCCCGATGGAAAGCAAGCGATCCCCCAACGGTTGAATATACGTTGACCAGCCTGGCACTTCGAGTTCCCCGGAAATCGTCGGATTCGACGGATCTGACAGATCGACAACCCAGAGCGGATCAATGCGAAAGAAGGTCACAATGTACGCCTTATCACCGTCGAACCGCGTGGCATGCAAGCTCTCGTTCTTCCCAACCTCGACCGATCCAAGTTTCGCCGGACGAACTGGATTCGACATATCATAAGTTTCCAACCGAGTGATCAGTGATTCGGTTCGCACCTCTGAAATCACCGTGAACACGTCACCAGAAACGTTCATCTTAAACTTATCGGTCACCCGCCCCGCAGGTCGAATCTCCGAAAGCGGAACCAAGGTGCCATCTGGCGAGGAAATGTCGATCACCTCAATGCGAGATTGCCACCAGCGACTTCCAACGCCCTGAGTGGATACAAAGAGAAACTCAGACGTTGCATGAATCACGTGCCCTGATCCCGGAACCCAATGCTGCTCCCGAGCGACGGGACTAGACGGATCACTCAGATCGTGTGACGAAACCGTCGTCCCCCACTCCCAGCGTTGCTCTGGCTCCCCAGTTCGTTCATTAATCTCTTCAGTTTGCCGAAACGTTTGAGAGGCCAAGTAGAGAGCCGTACCAACGAGGCGGCTCTCTCGAATATTCCCATTGACTGGGATACTTGCGACAATACTAGGAACGCCGTCATTCACCTCTGCAACAACGACCCGGCTTTCTGCACCGCCACCGAAGTAGTTACACGTATCACGCGCAAGCAACGCGACGTGGGAATCATCCAACACATACATCTGTTCCCCGGAAGCGGGCAACTCCAGTGTACCGGTAATACTGGGCTGATCAGCATCAGTGATATCAATGATCTGCAGCCCACGAAACTGATTGAAGAAATAGAGCCGATCTCCGTCAACTTGCCAAATATCAGATTCAACAACGTCTCTAGGAGCACTCGCGTCACCGCCAGCCTCAGGCGCAGCCACTGCATCGGGTTCTCTGACAGCGGGAGCTTCTAGCCCAGGTGCTGCAGCCACTGGTGGTAAGGCCCCACCAGGCAAGGCATTGGAGGGAGCCGAGCTTGGGCCTGCAAAGAATTTTTTTCCTTGATAGAATTCTGCCGGAAGCAAGTCCTGGTCCGTGCCAACCACACGCAGCACCTCAAGCGCTTCCTCGCGTTTCAGCCGGAAAGTATGCGTCCCAGCTTCACCATCAAACCGCTCCACGCCGCGTGGCACCCATGCCCCACGCTCTAGGCGGGTTCTAGATTCCAAGGTAATGCTCGTAAAGCCTTCCGGCACCTCAACTTCTACCAGAAGATCATCACCATCTAAGGTCACCGACAGAATCTTCGGCTGAGCAAGATCTTCAGCAGCTGCTGCCACCAATTGGGAGTTCGATCCTGCCCATAGGGTCAGCATCAAGCCCCAAAATCCAATCATTCGAATTATCGAACCACATCTATTCATGTTTCTCCTCACTTGTTAGTTCCTATTTCCCTATGCCCTCAAAAATTTTTAATTCCGTGCATCCTGTAGCAAGGTCGATTCAACCGAATCAAAGACCTCAACAAAAATGTCCTCAATTCCCATCGGGAACACCTCAACCCGCACTCCAGGTTCGTGACGCAAGAAATCGAGCTGTTGATCATTAGCCAATCGACAGACAGCCGTCACCACTGACCCAACGGTCTCCTGCCGAATCAAACCCGGCAAGCGGAGGGACTGAGCATCGCTGTCATTGGGATAGATTATTTGAACCTTGCGCATGGTTTGTTGAAGCTCCTCCACTTCGTGGGACAAGACGAGTCGCCCGCGGTCCATCACACCGACCACATTTGCCAGCCGGCCCAGGTCTCCGATTTCATGGGTGCTCAGGACGATGGTTGTCGAAGGACGATCGGCGAGCATTTCAACCAGCAGATTCACAAAAGCTCGCTTGGCGATGGTATCGAGCCCCGCCGTTGGCTCATCCAGCAAGAGAACCTCGGGTTCGGGAGCTAATGCGAGAACGACGGCCGACTTCCGCTGCTCACCAATGGACATTCGTCCGACCGGTTCCAGCAGAGGTAGATCCCAACGCTCGGCCGCCGTCTCGAAAAGTTTCTGATCCCATGATGGGTAAAGGTGTGACACATAGCGACTCAGGTCCCTCAAGTTCATCCATCCAGGGAGTTGCGGTTGCTGAGGAACATACCCAACCCGAGAGCGAATGGGCCGGGGCGCCTGCCATAAATCGTGTCCGAGAATACGGGCGGAGCCGCTGTCAGCCTTAAGCAAACCAAGCAATAGCCTAATAGCCGTCGATTTTCCGGATCCATTTCGGCCCATCAACCCATAAACAGTACCTTTTGGAATCCCTAAATCGAGACTACTGACAGCGACTTTCCCCCCTGAAAACGTCTTCGTTAAGTTGACCGCCTCAATCGCATTCTCGCTCATGTGACGTTCCTCCCGCAACATCTGTGCCGGATCAGTAAGCCGCCTAAGAAGGTAGCTGATCCCAGGCTTCGCGAATGACTTGCTCCACCAAATCCCTGCCAGCACCCAATTGTTTGGCATCGATCACCATGCGCTGCGCCAACTGACCAAGGATTTTCCGACGCTCGGCATCCGAAAGTTCGTTCGAAGCGGCCGCGACGAAGGCTCCTTTCCCGTGCTTCATCTCCACAACACCGTCGTGCTGGAGCTCGGTGTAGCACTTGACGACTGTCGTGGGATTGACGGCCGCTCTGACCGCCAAATCTCGAATTGACGGTAACTGATCCCCCGATTTCAAGCCCCCTGAAGCGACGTAGTACTTGATCTGATCCATGAGCTGCCGATAGACAGGCAGCCCTGATCGAGGATCGATTTGAAAGTGTAATGCCTTCTGACGCTCCATTGGTCATCTGCTGTACGGTAACACCCATACAGTTGAAGTCAAACAGTTTTCTCTCATCTTTTCAGCAGTCACACTCGGACCGCCAACTTGCCTTGAGAGCCTACCGGAAGGCAAGCAACAATCGCTAAGCTTCGAACTCACGCCCAAAGCCAAATTCAATTTCGATCCGTATTAATAATGGGAGAACGATGAACCATTTGATTCATTCCTCCAGATTCGAACGAAACAACCCCACCTGAGTCTAAGGAAAAAACACGAATTCGATTGTCTCAGAACAGATCACCGATACACTCCGCGCGAATGATTCGAGCCTTAATGTTAATCCTTGTTCCGCAGGCCACGTGGGAGCGCATCGCTGCCAGCAAGTGGAACAGCTTGATCATCTTTTTCGTCTCTTTCGTGCCGCTCCTCGGCTTAACGATTGCAATTGAGGGCTTTGGCATGGCAAAGCTCGGAGCGAGCGTCAACGAGTTCGGCAGGACGATCACGATTACAAGCAAGCAAGTCATCCAATTTCAAGCCCTCCAGCTTGGGATGACACTGCTCGTGCTGGGACTGGGAACAAAACTCGTCCTGTGGGTCTGCGAGGGATTTCACTCGCCGACCACTTTTCGACAGGCATTCACGCTGACGGCCTACGGCATCACCCCCCTCCTTTGGTTTCGGATTGTCGATGGTCATCCAAGCATGCCCACCTGGGTGTGTTTTGCCATGGGTGCGGTTGGGGTGATTTTCACCCTATATCACGGAATCGCCTTCGTGCTGCAACCAGATACTAGTGTGGGCTTTGGACTCTATCTCATTTGTTCTATTGTGCTTATCTTGGCGGCAGGGCTTGCCCATTTTATCGCGCAGATTGTCGCCCAACGAAAATTCAGCTTTGTCTCCCTCTTCAACGAGCCGAATCTCGCACTCGTCGATAGGCTTTTTTAACCACCCAAGACTCTGCTTCCAGCGCTTCCAGCGCCCTCTCACGAGACACGTTCGTGAGCTCACATAGAATTCGAATCGCCCGATCACGCAATTTGACGTTGCTTGGATTGAGATCGATCATCAGATTTTGAATCACCTTGCCGCACTGCACCATAGCCAGAGTGGTGATCATATTGAGAATCATCTTCGTCGCAGTTCCCGACTTGAGCCTCGTTGATCCAGTGAGAATCTCTGGCCCGATTTCTGGACAAATGACCAAGTTCGGTTTGGTTCCCTTAGCGAATTTGAGGTGAGGATTAAAACAGATTAACGCCGTCTTCGCCTTCACCGCCTTGGCTGCCATCAAGCTACCCCAAACAAAGGGAGTCCGCCCGCTCGCTGCAATCCCGATAACAACGTCGCTAGAAGTCACTTTGAGCCGCGCCACTTCTGCACCACCCGCTTCCGTACTATCTTCCGCCCCTTCTACCGATTCCCAGAGTGCTGATCGCCCTCCCGCAATGGTCCCTTGAACGAGGCTCGGATCCGTCCGAAACGTTGGCGGACATTCGCTGGCATCCAGCACGCCTAGACGGCCACTGGTTCCTGCGCCAAAATACAATAGCCTTCCGCCGGTAACGAGCCGCCGACTCAACCAACGAATGATTGTCTCTATCTTGGGAGATTCAGCTCGAATCGCAGCGGGCAATCGCTCGTCTTCCTGAGCCATCAATTCAATGGCTTCACGGATCGCTAAACGATCAAGACTCCGAGAACCTGGATGTCGTTGCTCGGTTGGAGACATCGCGAGCGATTGAGGAACGATACTGGCCAGTGATCCGGAAGAGCGCTGACTACGAGTCGATTTTCTCGGTCGCTTGCCCTGTTTCCACGCCAACAAGGCCGCCCCCTCAGCGCCCAAGGCGGCAGCGTGCACAATCTGACAACGATCGTCTCGAGCCATCAATCGCTCTTTCACTCGGGCAGCAAATCGTGCTTGCCGCCGAAAACAGCCCCCGCTCAGGATATATTGAGTCACCCCACGACCGCCCAGGCGAGCGCGGCAAATCAAGGCATCCTCAACAATGCGCTCGAGCGCTGCTTCAATCACGATACTAGCGAAACGATGACCCCGCTGCCACGCCGTGAAAATCAAGGGAGCAATCGCAGCAAAGGCCGCCTTAGAGGCACGGGCAGACCAGGCATTTAGATCATCAGGGTGCTTGAGCGACAGCCGCTCTAGGACCTGCCGCAGTAACGAGGAACAAGATCCTGTCCGATCATATTCTCGCAGAAGGATGCGAATCGCCGACTGGCCTATCCCAAACGCACCGGCTTCGTCTCCGAGTTGTTGCCCCCAACCACCCACCTTCGCTTCGTTTCCGTTGGAACGCCGGCCAAAACAACAGGACCCCGTCCCTGAAACCATCAGCACACGGTTATAGGCGTGTGCCTCAGGACTGGGCACGCCAGCTAAGACCGTCTCCAAGTCATCCGTCACAAAAAGCTTCGCCCCTGGCCAGAGATTGGCTAACTCCCCCCTGACAGCTCGACGGTCCATCTCAGTCCTTAGCCCTGCCATACCAATCCCAACGCAACTCGCATCGCCAATCGTCGCACGGATCTCGCCCAAGAAGGCGGCCAGCTCCCCGGCCCCAAACAATTGCAAGTTTCCTGGTCCGAATTCCCGACGTTCAAGCACGTTCAGATCCGCCGACATTCCAACAACGCTTGTATGCGTCCCTCCTCCCTCGATACCGATGACATCGATGTGCTGCTCTAGTTCAATCCCGTTCGCCATGCGTTGGCATTCTTTCAAGCACATGACGGAATCAAAGTATTATTTCCGCATTCGAGATAACTTGAGTTTAAAGCCCAGAATGCAAAACTCATCCCATGGAATCGCTACATGCTAGCCTGCTCAACAAACTGGTGAATCTCGAAGAAACCGTCGCAACCATTGCCACGGCCGACCCAAAGCCCGACCTGATGGCACTCTTCGCTGAGATTGAAGAGCTCACAGCCCAGCTTCCTAAAGACACCGATCCCGGGCTCCTTCACTACCTTCATCGGAAAAGCTACCAAAAAGCCCGCCTATTTCTTGAAGGCAAGGATGCCGAAAACGAGGTCGGTAATTGCATCCGGCAATAGCTTCATTGGTTCCCCATTTTCCACGCCCCCCATGATCGACGATACTATCAGCGCGATTGCCACTGCCGTCGGCGAAGCTGGCTTGTCAGTCATTCGCATCTCCGGCCCTGATGCGCTACCCATTGCAGAACGATGCTTCCGGCCCATTGGCCAACGATCCAGCAAACCGACCGCAGCCGAATCACACACGGTTCACTACGGTAAAATCGTCAAACAGAATGCCCTAATCGACGAAGTCCTCCTCACCGTCCTCCGGGCGCCCCGTACTTTTACCAAAGAGGATGTCGTAGAGATCTCCTGTCACGGGGGGCTGATTCCCACGAAACTCGTCCTCGATACGATTCTCGAAAACGGAGCCCGACTCGCTGAACCCGGTGAATTCACCAAGCGCGCCTTTCTGAATGGACGTATTGATCTGACTCAAGCGGAAGCGGTTGCCGATGTGATTCATTCAAAAACTGACCTAGCGCTCAGAGCTGCAAACGAACAATTGGCAGGGAAGCTTTCAAAGCGAATAGAAACACTCCGCGAGGACCTGCTCAAGATCCTCGCTCACATTGAAGCCCACATCGATTTCCCGGACGAAGACATTGCGCCAGATACCAAGAACTCCCTCATTGAGAAACTCGAGCGCGGAATCCAGTTCATGGATGCCCTCCTCGCTTCAGCACCCGAGGGACAGATTCTTCGCAACGGCGTAAGAACGGCCATCATTGGGAGGCCGAACGCGGGGAAATCATCCCTGCTCAATTGTCTCCTCGGCAAAGATCGAGCCATCGTTTCGAACACCGCAGGGACAACTCGAGACACGATCGAGGAAACGGCCAACATCCGAGGAATTCCAATCGTCTTCATTGACACCGCAGGTCTCCGAGAATCCTCGGATCAAATCGAACAAGAAGGGATCCGCCGCAGTCAAGAAAGCCTTGGGAATGCCGATCTCATTCTCCACGTGATTGATGCCTCTCAAGGCCTGACGGACTATGAAAGCGATCTTCTAAAGCAGTATTCTGAGAAGACGAAACTGATTGTCCTTAACAAGAGTGATCTTCCCTCAGATATCAAACTAGAGGGAAAGCTTAGCGACACAGCCATCCCGATCAGCTGCGAAACCGGTGCGGGCCTCGAAACCCTGCGAGACAAAATAAGAGCAGCGGTTTGGAGCGGGCAAGTCGAAGGCGAAATGCTGGAAGTCATGATTAATTCACGACACCAAGCTGCGCTACTCCGGGCCAAAGAATCCACGAAGATCACAACCCAAGCGCTCAAGGATGATCTAACCCTGGAACTCGTCGCGTTAGACCTGCGCATTGCCGTCACCGCCATCGGAGAAATCGTCGGAAAAACATCAACCGACGACCTCCTCGACAAGATATTCAGCGAATTCTGTCTCGGAAAATAAGCCCCTCAAACAAATCGTCGGACGGGGAACAACGACAAGTACTCGGAGCGATGCCGAACAAGACTCGGCTAGGGAAAGAAAAGACTTTTCAATGAGGCCGAATCCCTCATCATCGCACCGTTTCCCACAGCGTGGCTTTTAGAGCCCACCAACGTAACTTTCAAGATCGAGTAGTATTGCAAGCGACATGAGCGATAGTAACAACCGAACAGATCAGGAACGACAGATGCTCCAGGCGGCCCAGCAAAAGGGTCTCGGCGCTACCATTGCCACGTTTACTAAGCTCTCCGGCCCAGGCTGGCTCCAAAGTGCGATCACCTTGGGCGGCGGCTCGCTCGCTAGCAGCCTCTACCTCGGCGTCCTCGCGGGATACGGCATGCTTTGGCTCCAGCCCTTCGCGATGATTCTTGGAATCATCATGCTGAGCTGTATCGCCTATGTAACGCTCTCCACCGGGAAGCGACCGTTCCATGCCATTCGAGACCACATCAATCCTGTGCTCGCTTGGGCTTGGGCCATCGCAACCTTGATGGCAAATATGGTTTGGAGCCTCCCTCAATTTGCCCTCGCGAATGGTGTGCTCCAACAGAATCTCGCCCCAGGCCTGCTCGGCGGAGACACAGGAAAGCTAATCAATTGCATTGGAATCCTCCTCGTCACCACCGCAATCACGTGGTGCTACGGTAACGGCGGGCGTGGCATCAAGATCTACGAAACCATCCTGAAGATCATGGTCGCAATGATCGTGCTCAGTTTCGTTGGTGTGGTTTTCAAGATGGGCACCGGCGAAGGAACGCTCAACTGGGGCCAGGTCGCTGCTGGATTCATACCAGACCTTAGCAAGCTTAGCACGCCAGCCGAGGGTTTCCTCCCTCTTCTCGAGGCAATTCCAGAGGCAGCTCGAGGTTATTGGACGGACTTAATCGTCAACACCCAACGTGATGTTATGATTAGTGCTGCCGCCACAGCCGTAGGAATCAACATGACCTTTCTGCTTGGTTATTCTTTGCTCGCCAAAGGCTGGGATCGCAATTTCAGAGGCCTCACGATCTTTGACCTCTCGACCGGTATGTTCATTCCCTTTGTCCTAGCTACAAGCTGCGTCGTCATTGCTGCATCCAATCAATTCCATCTCAAACCACCCGCAGGCTTGCTGGGTGAAACGGATGCGTCGGGCGCTCTTATTCAAGCGAATCCGAAGGCCGCCGGAGCTATGAAAAAGAATCTTAGCGCCCGAGTCAGCAGTTCCTTTACGGACGCCGAGAATGCCCTCCCTGAAGCGGAAAAAACCGCGCTACTGGAATCCCGCATCCTCGAGTTGCCATTGGCAGAAAAACGAATTGCCGCCACGTTGATAAAGCGTGATGTCGGTGAATTGGCACTCGCGCTAGAACCACTCACAGGCAAGGGTTTCGCCAACGTCATCTTTGGACTTGGGGTTCTCGGAATGGCTCTCTCAACCATCAGTATCTTAATGCTGATATCCGGCTTCGTCATTTGCGAAATGCTCAATCTACCGCACACCGGACTCCCCTTTAAACTGGGCTGCCTAGCGGCTTGCACGGGTGTCTTGGGACCGTTCTTTTGGGGAGATGCCGCCGCCTACCTCGCGGTTCCAACCTCCGTTTTCGGCATGGCCCTACTTCCTATCGCCTACATTTCCTTCTTTCTCTTGATGAACCAGAAGTCCCTCTTGAAGGAGCACCTACCAAGCGGAATGGCTCGGATCGTCTGGAACGTGCTGCTCTTCATCGCTGCTAGCGTGGCAACGCTCGCTAGTCTGTTTGTCATCAATCAAAAGGTTGGCTCTAAGGGTTGGTACGGAGTGGGAATCCTTCTCTTGCTTGCAATTATTGCCCACTTTATGCCCAAGAAGGCGGCGAAGTCCTAGTTCCGACATCGCAGCGGGGGGCGACAATTCGAAGACATCCACTGGACAAGTGGGAACATTTCGTTAGGCTCTGGATCGGATTCTATCTGATCCAGCAGCCGACGCTGGATCTTAACCTTGTCGAGGCAGCTCCGCCCGTGGCGGAAATGCCTGGAAATCGTCAATCAGCCCGATGTCTAATCCAGAACCTCCATTGGAAGAAGCGACTCACCCCATCGACATCGATGCTTCGACGCCTCGACCGTCCCTACTACTGGTCGTCCTCTTAAGCGCTCTGGCCGGCGGTATGGGTTGGGGGATCCGTGGCCAGTATGGCCACGAAACAGGCGCAATGATCGCAGGCGCCCTGGTCGGACTCGTACTCACGTTTTTCTTCTGTCCGCGAGTTTCCTCACTTTTCACGGCAAGAGCCGTCGCGCTCATGACGGTCGCCATCGGCTTTGGAGGTTCTATGACCTACGGACAAACTGTGGGTCTCACTCATGACGCGCCGCTCATCGGGAATACCGATGCCCTGACCTGGGGATTAGTAGGCCTCTTTATCAAAGGTGGAATTTGGATTGCTTTCGCTGGCGCCTTTCTTGGCATCGGCCTCAGCCGTGTCCACTACAAGCCTACTGAGATTGGAACCCTACTGATTATCATGATCTTTCTGCTCTTCTTGGGACAAGGTGTCATCAACCAACCCTTTGACCCGGCCAATAAGATCCTTCCCAACGTTTACTTCTCAGATCATTGGTTCTGGGAGCCAGACGCCGAGTTGAAGCCCCGTGGGGAACGCTGGGGGGGGCTCTTTCTCGCCCTCGTGGGCGTCATCCTCTACGTCTCCTTGATTAAACGAGATCGACTCGCTCAAATCTTAACGCTTTTCGGCTTTCTGGCCGGTGGCTTCGGTTTTTCAATGGGCCAATCCGTTCAAGCCTATCACGCCTGGCATCCTGAGTTCTTCGAAACAGGCGTTTTCGCTCGAGAAACGGTCGCGCAAATCGTCTCAAATTTCAATTGGTGGAACATGATGGAAACCACATTTGGTGCCGTATTCGGAGCGATTCTTGCCTGGGGGCTGTGGCTCAATCATGGGCTCATCAAGACCGAGCACGAAGAAGAGAACGTCGAAATGACACCCGGGAACGAATGGCTTCTGGTGCTTGTCCATGTCGCAGCACTCATTACCTGGAATTTCCTTAGCTATCCCGCGCTCGATCAATTCGCCGATCACGCAATCACAATGGGATTGCTACCAATCTTCGGGATCGTCGCTGGCCGCTACTGGCCCTACCTCGTCACCCTACCGATTGTCATGCTTCCCATCGCAGGAAAGACCATTCGCCATCTGGTCTATGACAATCCACAAACCGAGCTACTGCTCGCTCATCTGACGAAACCATTGAATTATCTCCCTGATTTTGGCCCTCAATGGCATCAAAGCATCACTACTTTGATGCTGTCTCATCCCCGCTACCTGGAATTGCTCGGATGGACTGTCTACGGCATCCTCCCTGTCGGCTTAGCCATCCTCTTGGCGTTGCTTCTAAAGCGAACGGGAATCCGAGAGGGGACTGGACGTAGCTACGCCCGCTGGACCCTCCTTTTTTCCGCCTGGGTTTTCTTTGGTCTTAATTTTGCATTCTTCGACTTCTCATTCCCGTGGAAACCCATCACTGAATGGACGAGCCGCACACCAAATACGATGTTGTTCTTGATCAGCCTCTTAGGAATCACCCTCGTTACATTGACCTACGGATTCAAGACAGCTCGCCCTTCCGTCCCCGCTCAGCTAACTCCCGAACCCGAGCCGCCTACGAGCTAGGGAGAACCGCTCGGAGCGGCACAGCAAGATGCGGAAACGATTCTGGCAACGCTTCAGGTGGCATTTTCTAGCTATTCTCAGTCTCCTGGTGCTGGGGATCGTTGCTCGCCCCATCGCAACGCTCATCCCGCTCGTTCTGGGATACAAGGCCAAGGAAGTTGCCGCGTTTGTCTTTGTAGCCAACCAGTCTGAAGAAACCGCAATCGCACTCGTCGAGGAAGACGACCCTTCGCTTCGTTTAGTCACGGTCAAGGTCGACTACGAACGAAAGCAAGTCCACGCCTCGCTTTTCGGCGTTGTTAAACGTACGGCAACATTTGATCCATCCTTTGGAACTTTCCTGGTTCTGCCTGAGAACGAACCTCTCAAGCCCAAACCCTCCGCCAATCGAGCCCCACTCAGTGGGACGACAAACACGATTCCTACCCTCCCAACACCCGAGCCACTGAATCAGGCCCTTGTTCGTGCCTTCGCAGAACCATCGCCAGTTGTAAGCGCTTCTAATATCGCACGCGACGAACGCCGAACCAGAGCGATTCTTGTTTTTCAAAATGATCATCTCATCGCAGAACGCTATGCCGACGGATTCTCTGCAACCACTCGCTTTTGTGGTTGGTCGATGACCAAGAGTGTCATGGGCCTGCTTGCGATGATGCGAGTCGACGAGGGCGCACTCGAACTGACATCCAAACCCAAGCACGCCTCGTGGCGTTCCATCAAGAACGATCCACGCAATAAGATCACGCTCGCTCACTTCATGCAGATGACCTCTGGCCTCGCGTTTACTGAAGACTACAGCCCCACCTGCGATGCCGTCGCGATGCTCTATGGCCAATCAGATATGGCCCGCTACGCCTTGGATAAACCACTCGTGGCCCCCGAGGCCGTCGGCCGGCTTTGGCAATACTCATCTGGTTCTGCCAACATCGTTTCTCGAATGTTTCGAAACTCATTTCAAGGCCACCTTTCAGACCATCTGAATTATCCCAAGGAACGCCTCTTTCATCCCCTTGGAATGACGAGTGCTCTCTTCGAGATTGATGGATCCGGAACCTTCGTTGGATCATCATTCCTTTTTGCCACCGCCCGAGATTGGCTCCAAGTCGGCAGACTCGTCCTCAACAAAGGATACTGGAACGGACAACAGCTCATCTCCGAACATGCGCTGACATTCTTGTTTTCGAAACCTGAGAAATCGTTTCCTCAGCATCGTTACGGCGCCCTCTGGTGGCTCAATGTCCCCTATTCCGAAGCGTCTTCAGACCGCTGGATGACAGGGGTTCCCGCCGACGCGCTTATCGCCAGCGGTCATTTCGGACAAGCACTGGTGATCATTCCCTCACAGAACCTCGTCATCGTACGCCTAGGCCTCTCGAAAGGAGCTACTTGGAGTCTCGAGGCCTTCCTTCCATCCCTCCTTGCCGCCCTTCCGCCAAGTGTCTCTTCAGCCGATACAATCAATCTTCAAAAATCCAAGCTGGACAAGCGTCCCTGACCACGAATTGAATGCCCTTATGAAGACCATATGCCACCCGCTGATTTCAATGCTCCGCCAGACCCTACCTATGGGCCTCTTCGTAGTTGCCTCGGCTGTTAGCTCGCTAGCGGCGGATAAGCCCGCCATTGATTATTCCGGTTTTAATAAGGACGTTCGCCCCCAAGACGATTTCTTTGAACATGTCAACGGGCAGTGGATTAAAGACACACCCATTCCGGCAGATAAAACCCGTTGGGGTTCCTTTGTCATTCTTGCCGAGGAAAGTCGCGACGCGGTCCAAGCAATTATCGACGAACTCAGCAGCAACACCCGATTGAGTGGCGGCTCAAACGGTCAGAAGATTCGGGACCTCTATCGAAGCTACCTCAACGAAGCCCGAGCCAATCAACTCGGGCTCTCCCCTATCGCCGCAGACCTTGCAGCAATCGATTCGTCGACCAACAAAGACGTCGCCAAAGAATGGGCCACTGCAGGACGTCTCGGCATCAAGCGGCCTATCTCGTTCTGGATTGATCAGGATTCGAAGAACTCTACCGAATACGCCGTCTACTTCACCCAGAGCGGCCTCGGCCTCCCCGATCGAGATTACTATTTCCAGGACGACGAACGTTCCAAGAGCATTCAAACCCACTACCAGATCCTCCTGACAAAACTCTTCACCCTCGCCGGGATCGACCAAGCAGCCGCCAAAGCCCTACAGGTTTACGAACTCGAAAAAGCAATCGCCAATCATCACTGGACCCGAGTCGAGAACCGCGATCGAATCAAGACCTACAACAAGATGACCATTGGTGAGGTTCGGACGCTGCTGCCGAACTTTCAGTGGCTTGACTACCTTGGAATCAGCGATCTTGATCACGAAACTCATGTGATCATTCGACAACCATCCTTCTTCAGCGGTCTCCAAGAAGTGCTGACCAATTCAAGCGAGGCAGACTGGAAGGCCTACTACCAAGCCCGACTCCTCATCGACGCCGCCCCCTACCTAAGCGACGACTTCGTTCAGGCCTCCTTCGACTTTTTCTCAAAGAAACTCGGCGGGCAAAAAGAACCGGAACCCCGTGCCAAGCGAGCCGTTGACCTCGTGAATGGAGTCCTTGGCGAGGTCGTTGGTAAAGAGTACGTCCAACGGCACTTCCCTCCCGCAGCGAAAGAACGAATGCTTGCCCTTGTTGGCAATCTCCGAAAAGCAATGGCCGAAAGCATCGACAATCTCGCTTGGATGGATGACGCGACCAAGGCAGAAGCACACAAGAAGCTTTCCAAGTTCACAACTAAGATTGGTTATCCTGATAAGTGGAAGGACTACTCGAAGCTCGAAATCACAGCCGACGATCTTATCGGCAACCTACGTCGAGCGAGCGAATTCGTCCACGCGCGAGAAGTCGCCAAACTTGGCAAACCCATTGACCGCAGCGAATGGTTCATGAACCCCCAGACAGTCAATGCTTACTACAATCCGCAGATGAACGAGATCGTCTTCCCTGCCGCGATCCTTCAACCGCCATTCTTCAACCTCAAAGCCGACGATGCCGTCAACTACGGTGCGATCGGCATGGTTATCGGACACGAAATCGGTCACGGATTTGATGATCAAGGCCGGCGATCAGACGGTGACGGCAACCTCCGGGACTGGTGGACAGAGAGCGATGCAGAAGCCTACGGTGAACGCACCAAGAAACTAGTCAACCAATACGCCGAATACGAACCCCTTGAAGGACAGAAAGTAAATGGTCAACTCACCCTCGGCGAAAACATCGGCGACCTTGGCGGCCTCACCCTTGCTTGGCGCGCCTACCAAAAATCTCTCGACGGTCAAACTCCTGCAGAGATCGACGGCTACTCCGGCGCAGAGCGATTCTTCCTTTCCCTCGCCCAAATCTGGCGCATCAACACCCGACCAGAAATGATCATGCGCCGCTTGAAAACCGACACTCACTCACCACCCAAGTTTCGCGTCAACGGTCCGCTAACGAACTTCCAACCGTTTTATGACACTTTCGGTCTAAGCGATTCCGACAAACTCTGGCGTCCCGAAACCGACCGCGTCAGCATCTGGTAACGAGCGTAAGCTTGGTGGGGACCGGGATAGGCCTCGTCCGACTCAGCTGAGTCGGACGAGCCCAAGTAAGGCATCACCAAGCTAGCTTGATTTCGGAGCTCAATCACACGGCTTCGTCGCTCGCCTCCCGTTCCAAACGGGCAAAGCGCTCCGTAGCACCAGCTCTTGTCCTCTATATGCGGTTAATCCCGTCCAATCCCCATCCCACCCCAAACGCCACACTACCACTCAGCAGAAGCGCTCACTCAGTTTTCAGTTTCAATATCCTCACTTGCATCAATTAGCACTTTTATGCTTTTATGTTTTTATGCGCACGACAATTGACATTCCGGATAAGCTCTTTCGCCAGATCAAGGCTACGGTCGCGATGCGGGGAGAAACCTTAAAGTCTTTCCTGTTACGTGCGGCAAAGTCCGAACTCGACGCCGCCCATTTAACGCCAAAGAAACGAGCCAAACTCCCTATCGTCCGATCCAATGAAAAATCGTATGATTTGAGCCCGACTCGCCTCGCCACTTTCATGGAGGAAGAAGATCGTGAACTCGTTGCCGGACATTAATATTTGGTTGGCTCTCACCTTCTCAGCTCACCCCCACCATGACAAAGCACTGAGGTGGTTCGAATCGATGCCGGCCGCATCGTGCACATTTTGCCGCATGACCCAACAGGGTTACCTGCGTTTGGCTAGTAATCCCAAAGTCTTTGGCACGGATGCATTCACGCTGGTCGAGTCATGGAAAGCGTACAATACCCTCCAGGGCGATGAACGAGTTCGATTCGAAAGCGAACCGGTCGATATCGAATCGGCATGGCGTGCCTACACCTCAACAATGACATTCTCAGCGAAGGTATGGAACGACGCTTACCTGGCCGCATTCGCCAAAGAAAGCAAGTTCCAGCTGGTCACATTCGACCGTGGATTTCGGCAATACCACGGGTTGAACTTGAAACTGCTCAGATAAGGCTCGAATGCCTGTCGCTAGCGAAACACACCGGCAAGACTTTGACCGCCACTTCCCGTTCCGACTTTGAGTCCGTCGCGCGCCATACCTGTCTCTTATACACATCTGACGCTGCCGACGA
>OJGU01000735.1_pt1 | contig 16156 bp, 11 predicted proteins | sample 1594741 | NCBI WGS metagenome assembly OJGU01 (sample SAMN05416841, study PRJEB24817) | seawater metagenome | isolation source: Sea water | place: Canada:Atlantic | collected 2013-07
GGACCGCCCCAAGCCCCGCACCTGGGGACCCAAAGAGGGCGCCGCGCTCGATCGAATGGGGCCCCTCATCGCGCTCACGCTCGAGCATGTCGAGGCGCAAGCAGAGCTCGAGAGTCGACGCACCAGTTCCGCCCGGCACGAGCGACGCGTCACCGCGATGCGCGGCCTGATCTCAGGCGTTGCCATGGATGCTCAGCGCCTCCTCAGCGCGCTCCGGCCGACCGTCAACGACGACCACACCAGCCAGAGTCTGCTCGGTCAGCTCGAGCGCCTCGTCGACGATCTCGACCGGGTTCAGCACGGGCCCAGCCGGCTCACCCACCCCTTCGACCTCGCCCCTGTCATCCGCGAGCTCGCCCCCGGACTCCGCGCCCTCACCACGGCCAACATCGAAATCGACGGGTTCTCGGACGGACTCATCGGAGTCCAGGCCAACCGCACCGGTGTGGAGCGCGTGCTGGTCAACCTGATCGCGCACGTCACTCGCGAAGCGGCCAGTTCGCAGACACTCACCCTCGAGCTGTCACACCCGCACAACAGACCGGGACCTCAGCTCCGCATCCACGGAAGCGCACTCCATGTCGACGATGCACTCACGCGTTTCGGGGGCGAAGAGCGCTTCGACTCGGCCGCCGAGATCGATCCTGGCCTCTGGCAGGTCCGCTGCGAAGCATTGTTGCAGGACATCCGACTGCGCCTCGAAGACGACACGCTGATTCTCGAGTTCCCTCCGGCGGCGCTGCACAGCGACGCTGAGAAAACGACCGCCTAGTACCTCATGCCCGAAGTCCGTGCCGGGTTTCCCTTCGGGGCTCAGGACTCTGGGACGGCCTTGAGCTTCGGCGCTCGGACGATACGAGCGGGCACGCCGATCGCGGTGGCGCCGGCCGGCACATCGTTGAGCACCAAAGAGTTGGGCGCGATGCGTGCACCGTCGCCGATCTTGACCGGGCCGATGAGCACAGCGCCGGTTCCGATGAACACGTCGTTCCCGATCGACGGAACCCCGGGACGGTCGACCGTCGTCGCAAGGCTGACGTTGTGCATCAAGCCCACGCGGTCCCCAAGCTTCACTTTGGGGTGAATGAGGATGTCCTTGGCGTGGATCAGGTGAGGGGCTTCGCCGAACTCGACCGTGTCTGCCACATGGCAGCCGCAGGAGACGTTGGTGGCGAGGAACCCAAGCCGATAAACCTTGTGCGCAACCCACCGCGCTGGCTTGGGAAGCTTGTTCTTCCATCGACCGAAACGGTAGACGGCCATGACCCAGGTGCCAGGCTCGGTGACCCGGCTCCCATGTCGTCGAAAGTCGCTGCGAAACTTCTCGAACATGCGGTGCGCCTCGCCTGCACACTCGCACGACCCGGCGCGCGGAGCAACGGATCACGCTCTCAGGTTGTGTCGCCCAGCAACGGGAGCAGCCGATCCATGATGTGTTTCACCACGCCATCGCCCTTGATCCCGCCTTCGATCTTCTTGCCACCGAAGCGACCGTCGGGACCGGGCAACGCGAATCGCGGAATCATGCGGCCACCGTATCCAGCGCTCTCGAGGCGCTCGTTGTCGACGTCGGCGTCGTACTCGAGGAACTTGACGCCCGCGAGTTCACTGTCGAGGTCCCCCCGCTCGAGCGCCGCATGAAACTCCTGACACGGGCCGCACCAGCTCGCGCCTACGTAGACCACCACGCGCTCGTCCGCGGACGCGGCGACGACACCCTGCACTTCATCGGCCACCGCTTTGCCCTCGGCGGCGGGCACAAAGCGCGGCTTTGCCTTGGTCGCTGCGGCGGCCGCTTGGGGCGCACTCTTGGGTGCGGGCGCCGGGCTCTTGCCAGAGCAGCCGACCAACAGGAGCAACGGGAGGTAGCGTGCGCACCTCATAGCCCGTGATCATAGACGTAAACCGCGGGTAATGAGCCCCTGCTCAACCTACTGAAATACATCGGTATTCCGTCCGCGGCATCCTCGACGCCAACCCCGCCTCTTGGCAGAGCGCTGTGGGTGCACAGGTTGGTCGGGTCATCATGAAGTGGTCCTGGAAACTCGGCCGATTCGCAGGAATCGACGCCTACGTACACACCTCGTTCTTGCTGCTGGTCGCCTGGGCGGCCTGGGCCGCCTACCAAGGCGCCGGCACTGGACTGGCGGCGGTGCTCGGAGTCGTGTTCCTCGTCGGTGTCTTCGGGTCCGTCCTCCTGCACGAGTTCGGACACGCCCTCACCGCGCGGCACTACGGGATTCGTACCCGACGCATCGTGCTGTGGCCGATGGGCGGCGTCGCTCAGCTCGAGTCCAACCCTCGCACCCCCAAGCAGGAACTCCACATTGCGCTGGCGGGTCCGGCGGTCAACTTCGCGATCGCCGGCGGTCTGTGGGCCCTGGTGAACCTGGTCGGCCTCCCCGCGTACGGACTGCTCGGTTCGTTGATCGTCGCCAACCTGACGCTGGGACTGTTCAACCTGGTGCCAGCGTTCCCCATGGATGGAGGCCGCGTCTTGCGGGCGTTCCTCGCGACCCGGATCGGAGGCAGACGCGCGACCGACATCGCGGTGAAGATCGGTAAGGCGGCCGCAGCTGCGTTCATCATCGCCGGCTTCTTCGGCAACACCTTGCTGATTCTCGTGGGTGCGTTCGTCTGGTTCGCCGCAGGCGCAGAGGGCCGCCGCAACCCCTATGCACAGCAAGCCCACCAACCTGGAGCCCGGATGAGCCCCGAGCGCGTCTTCCTCTTCATCCGGCGCCCCTAACCTCCCACAAACCCCCCCGAGCCCCGTGCTCGCGGGGGTTTCTTCGTGGCACTGGCCCGATCGGCCTGGACCGCCTACCTTGCAAGGCGTGACGCCCGACGCACGTCGAAAGCGCAGGTTGGCCGCCCTGGGGACATTCCTCGCGGTTTCGATCGGGGTTTCCTTCCTCGCGATTCCGTTCCTCTCGGGCTTCGTCGCGCGCTTCGTCCCCGCTTCGGTCGAGGCCACCATCGGCGCGCAGATGATCGACGAGCTCGGCAAGGAGACCGACTTCTGCCAGGAGAGCGAGGGACTGCAAGCGCTCGACATCATGGTCGAGGCACTCGCCGCACAGACCGACGGCACCTATGAGTTCCGGGTCTACGTCGCCGACCAAGAGCTCCTCAATGCGTTCGCCGCTCCCGGTGGCCACATCGTGCTCTACCGCAGCGTCGTCGAAGAAGCGGGGTCGGCCGAAGAGATCGCGGGTGTCCTCGCCCACGAGATGGCCCACGTCACCAACGGCCACCCTGCGCGGGGCATGGTCGAAGCGATGGGATACGGAGTGTTCCGCCTGTTCACCGTCGACGACAGCATGGGCGCCGAGCTTGTGAAGTCCACTGTGGTCAACCACTACAGCCGCGAAGACGAACTCGAGGCTGACCGCTCGGGCGTCGACCTGCTCAACGCCGCCAACATGGACTCCCGCGGTCTGCTCGCGTTCTTCGACCGCCTCAGTGACCGAGGTCAAGAGATCCCCGGTGCCCTCGAGTTCCTGTCCACGCACCCAAGCGGCGAAACCCGCAAGGACGCGCTCGAGAACTACGTCAGCGAAGCCAAGCCCGTCCTGACCGATGCACAGTGGAAGGCATTGCGGACCGTGTGCCAAGAGACCGGTCCCGCGGTCTACGTCGGGCCGGGGTGAGGTTCCGTGGCGGAGCTACTTCGCGCCCGCGACGTGCTTCTCAAAGAACGAGACGAAGCGCTCTGCGAAGTCCAGCTGGTGCGCGCGCTCTGACAGGCCGTGACCTTCACGGGGATACAGAGCGATCTCGGTCGTCACGCCGAAGTGCCGAAGCCCTCGGTAGAGTTCCATGGCCTGCCCTGGGGGGACACGCGTGTCGGCCTCGCCGTGAACGAGCAGAGTGGCCGTCTTGGCGCCCTCGAGGTGGGCCATCGGAGAGCGCTTCCACGCGAGCTCCATGTTGGCCCACGGCCACAGGTTCCAGTGCACGAGCGAGTTCTCGTGCTCGATCTCGGTCGTTCCAGAGAACGAGATCCAGTTCGTGATCGCAGCGCCCACCATGGCCGCCTTGAAGTGCTTGCTGTGCATCGTCGCAGCCAAGCCCGAGAAGTAGCCGCCGTAGCTCCACCCGCCCATGCCCACGCGGTCGGCATCGACGATGCCCTCGCTGGCAAGATGCTGGATGCCGGCGAGCACGTCCTCGAACTCTTTGCCGCCCAGGTCGTTGTGGTCCGCCTTGCCAAACGCGACGCCGCGCCCCTGGCTGCCCCGATAGTTGGGCATGAGCACCGCGAAACCGCGATTGGCGAACAGCTGCCCGGGATACCCCGCGTAGGTGCCCCAGGCGTCGAGCGTGATGCCCTCGGGACCGCCATGGGGAAGCACGGCCAAAGGCGCTGGCTTGCCCTTCGTGGCCCCGACCGGATGGATCAGCACCCCCTCGATCTCCATCCCGTCCGCCGCCTTCCACCGGACGACCTCCTGCTTGCCCAGCGTCTTCGTGGCGAGCCAGGCGTTGGAGTCGGTGACCCGACGCAACGATTTACCCAGCGAGCCTGTGAACACCTCTGAGGGGTGGGTGCTGGTGCTCCCGACGCAGGCCAGGGACTTCGCCTTGGCGTCGAGACGAATCCGGCGACACACGGGCCCTTGGCGTAGCAGCGGCTTCCGCTTTCCGCTCGTGGGGTCGACACCGCTGAGCACCGTCCGCGTGCCCTCGTTGGCGAGCATCACGATCTGCCCGTCCCGTGGCCACACGATGGATGAGCCCGTTCCCAGATAGTCGGCGGTCAGGGGCTTCGCCGTTCCGCCCGATGCAGGGACGACGTGCAGCACGCCCGCGGTCGGATCGCTGATGTCTGATGCGCCCAAAAACGCGACGCGCGTCCCATCGGGGGACCAGGCGAGCGCGCCAAGCTTGCCCGCGGTCTTGGTGAGCGCCGCCCATGCTCCGGACAGGTCGGTGACAAACAACCCGCTGTACATCATCACGCCGTCGATGTCGGCCCGGGTACTCGCCTGCACGACCAAGCGGTTGCTGTCCGGGGCCCAGGCGAACCCGGCGATGTGATGGTCCTTGGATCCGACCGCCTTGGGTGCGTCCGACCCGTCCGGCTCAAACACGTACAAGCGTCGTGCGGTCCCCTTGACGTCGGTCAGTCGCACGTCGCGTCCCGCCTCTTCCGCCTCCCGTTCCGCCTTCGACTTCTTCTTCGCCGCGAGGAATCCGATGCGCTTGCCGTCCGGCGACCACTCGAAGTGACTCACCCCGCCCGTAACGTCGGTCAGCCGCTCGGGCTCGCCTCCGCGCGGAGAGATTCGATAGATCTGTGCCCCGACGTCGCCACTGCGAGAGGACCGAAAGGTCAGCCATTGGCCGTCCGGCGACCACTTGGGTTCGAACGAGCTGCGATCGGGTGCGGTGAATCGGACGGGCTCTCCGCCCTTGGCCGCGACGATCCAGATGATGTTGCGGGAGCCCCCGCGCGCGTCCATGTCGGTCCGCGGGGTGCGGCGAACGAACGCGATGGTCTTTCCATCCGGGCTGATCGCCGCATCGCTCACCGAGACCAGCGAAACGATATCCATGGCTGTCAGCGTCTCCGAGCGCGAAACCTCCGCTGCAACCTTGGAGCTGGAGGGAGCTGCAACCGCCGGCTTGGGGGAGCCAGCGCAACCGAGGGCGAGCAGAGCGAGCAGAGCAGTGGTCGCGAGACGCATCGCGGCGGACCATACCGCACGTCGCCGCGGACGCCGATATCCGCGCCGTTGGCGAGCACAACCGGGTCCCCTACTCTTGAGTCTCTCCGTGCAGTTCGCCCGTCCAGCAACCTTCATCCTTGCCGCAACCTTCGCCACGCTCGGGTGCGGCTCCACGTCGTCCACCGACTCTGCGACGGACGGCACCGAAGCAAGCTCCACGTCGGTCGGCTCCGCCGAAACTGCGACCACGCCCGGCACAGCGACCACCGCAACCGCCACGACGTTGGGCACCAGCGGCGACACCGGATCGAGCGGAACGGGCAGCTCCAGTGACGGAACATCGACGGGCATCACCGGGTCGACGGATACCGGCGGCAGCGAATCGACGGACACCGAGGGCGAGACCGGCGAGCCCGAGAACCTCCTGCCCAACCCCGGGTTCGAGTTGGGGGACACCTGGACCGTCGCCACGAATCATCAGATCGTCGACTCCGACGCTCGTAGCGGCACGATGGCGCTTCGAGTCACAAGCACCGGCGAGAGCATGAGCTCCTCCACGTGGTCCGACAGGATCCCCGCGAATGCCGGCGAGGAATACGAGCTTCACACGTGGGTCCAAGCTCAGAATCTCACAGCAGGGCCCAACGGAAATGGCGACACCCCACTGACGGTCATTCGGTTTCGCGACGCGGACGGATTCGTCCTCAACGGTCACGGAAGGCGAACCGAGGGCTATCGCTGGGCGCCCTACATCAACAACGGGAACTACCCCTACGTCGACGACAACATGGTCATCCACTTTCAGATGACCCAGACCGGCGACGGGTTCGAAGTCGGCTTCCGAACCTGGGAGAACAACACCTCCGGCGACACGTTCTACGATGATGTCTCGATCTTCAGACGCACGTTCCCGGAGCGCGGCGCTCTCGACTCGACCCTCCAGGCTGAAGACGCGGATGTCATCACCCAGGCCTTCATCGGCACCGAGGAGATCGAGTTCACCGGCACCGGCTACGTCGACGTCACCGACGACCCTGGCGAGCTCACCTGGAATGACGTCGCACTCACCGGCGACTACATCCTGTCGGTCCGCTACTCCCGGGAGGGCTTCGATCGCCCCATGAGCATCTTCGTCGACGACGTCGAGGTGGAATCCCTCGATGCCGCCCCCACCGGACGACGGGGCATGTATGCCACCGCCGACTTCAACGTTTCGTTCGGCGCTGGAAGCCACACCGTGCGGCTCGTGGTGAACAAAGGCGGAGGCCCGCTGGGGCAGCCGCTGATCGACAAGATCGACGTGTACGAGCTCAGCCGGTAGGTCCGCGGGTCATGTTGGGCGTTGGCCGCCCTCGAGCACATCGGCCACCCCGCTCGAGCCCACCGCGCGGGCCATCTGCAGCGCCGTCCGCCCACCGGGGCCCTGCGCGTCCGCATCGGCGCCCACGTCGAGCAACGCCCACGCCCCGTCGGGCTGGTTGAACATCGCCGCGTACATCAGCGCTGTCCGCCCCGAGGAGTCGATGACGTCGAGCTTCGCACCGCGCTCGGCCAACAGCCGAATCACCTCCACCCGGCCGCGGTACGCAGCGCTCGCAAGCGGCGTCCGTCCGCCCTCGTTCGCCTTCTCCACATCCGCCCCCCGGTCGAGGAGCTCGGCGACAACCTCGACCTGCCCAGCCGTCGCAGCCGCGATGAGCAGGGTCAGCCCCTTTTCACCCGCAGCATCGACCGGCAGCCCGGCGTCGAGTGCCCCACGAACCTCGGCGAGTTCGCCAGCTTTGGCACTGCGAAGGACGGGCTTGAGTTCCGGCGCCATGGGGCGAGACTGACACAGCTTGGGCCGGACGCTCGCGAACCGGCGATCCCCAGCACAGAGGCCTCACTGCGACCCTCTGGACGAAGTTGCCCGAGCCTAAGCTCCCGCCGGGCTCACCTCGAAACGAACAGTGCCCGAGAACACGCGATCCCACAGGTCGCGTCTGGCGACGGGAGCCGGGCCATCCGGTGGGGACAGGGTCGTCTCGTACCGGCACTCGACCTCGTAGGCTCCGGGGCGCGAGACGTCGGCCCAACGATCGAGGCTCGCGCTGGCCGTGAAAACGTCGCTGGGCGCCATCAGAATCAGACCTTCGACCCCACCGAGATCCGGCGCCTCGTGGTTCTCAAGCAGGACTCCATCGCGTCGCACTCGAAACGCAAACCGGTTGTTCCGTGGGCCCCGGTAGCGTCCGCCTTTTCGAAGCAGAACCTCGGGCGCGCCAGCGGGGTTCTCGATCCGCGCGACGATGAACTGCGTGCACATCTCTGCCGGTCTGAGCTTCGCCAGCATGCTGCGTCGGCGCTCAAAGCTCAGTCCCGAATAGACCCTGGGCGAGTAGACGTCGAACCGCGCCCGCAGCCCCCCACCGACCTCTGTGCGATCTTCTCGGGAGATCCCGAACGTCTCCGCGACCCGCCTGGCCACGAGACGGGGGACCGCGAAACTTGCGTAGCACCCGAAGGTATCGTCCCACCCAACTCCGGGTGCGCCGGCCACCCACGAGCCATCGATGAGAAGCGCAAGTTCGCTACAGGTCTCGATCGACGCGCCGGCGTATCGAACCTCCACGACAAAACGCTCGTTGTCGTTGCTCGCCGAGCGAACCACGACGCTGCCGGGCGATACATGCTGACCAACCTGGGCGTAGCGGTCCGCGCCGGCAAGGTCCCGAGGCAGGAGAACCGTATCTCGATCGACCGGCTCGGGGAGGCGGCGGAGCACTCGATACAAGCCGTCATGCCGTCGCACGGAGAGACCGTAACAAACAGGGTCGCCGGTGCACGCAAACCTCGTGTTACAGACGCATGGATGCGGACCGAACGCGACCGGCTGGGTGCGGCCCGGTTTCATGGCGAGGACCGGGGCCACTACGAGAGTTGGTTCCAGCGCGCGAACCATCCCACCCAACGCCTGGCGTTTTGGATCCGCTACACCGTCTTCATTCCCGCCGACGGGAGCCGACCACCCCTGGGCGAGTTGTGGGCCATCGTGTTCGATGGCGACGAGATCATCGCGCGCAAGGCCGAGGTCTCCCTGCCCGATTGCAGCTTCTCTCGCGAGACCATCGACGTCCGTATCGGCGAGTCCACCCTCGACCTCGAGCAGTGCGCTGGGAGCATCGAGGATGTCCGGTGGTCACTCCACTACGACAGTCCCGCGCCCCCGATGCTCATGCTGCCCGAGCGCCTGTACACGAGCGGGTTCCCCAAGGCCAAGCTGCTCGTGGGGTCTCCGTTGGCGAGATACTCGGGCACGCTGTCCATCGGCGAGCGCGAGATCTCGATCGACGGATGGGTGGGCTCGCAAAACCACAACTGGGGCAGCCGGCACACCGATCGCTACGCCTGGGGGCAAGTTGCCGGATTCGATGACGCGCCAGAGGTGTTCTTGGAAGCCGCGACGGTCTGGCTTCGGTTTGGCCCGTTGTGGACGCCGCCGCTGACCGTCGCCTCAGTCCGGGTGGCAGACCAAGTCGTGCAGCGCGTGGGTGTGTTGCAGGCGGTCCGCGCGAAAGCCTCGGTCGAGGGCTTTCACTGGTCCTTCCAAACCCAGGGCTCTGACACCAGCATCGAAGCGACCTTCCACGCATCCGCCAAGGATTTCGTCGCGCTGCGATACCTCAACCCACCGGGCGGCCACAAAGCCTGTCTCAACTCGAAAGTCGCGAGCTGCGAACTCTTGGTGCGAGCCCCCGGCATCGACGCGCTTCGCTGCTCGACCCGACACCGGGCAGCGTTCGAAGTCCTTCAGGACGAGGCGCCGCCCGAACTTCCGCTGCAGTTCTGAGCGCGATCACCCGCGGAACCCCGGGTTTTGCGGTATCAAAAGAGGCGTGAACCTCGTCAAGCGGCCAGAGCGTGAACTGATCGAGTTCCACGGAATGGTGACCGTGGCGCCCGAGATGCTCGCGCTGTTCCGGCTCCTGGAGCGGGTCGGAAAGACCGACGCCTCGGTGTTGCTTCGCGGGGAGACGGGGACCGGTAAGGAGCTGGCTGCCCACGCCTTACACAAGCTGAGCCCTCGGAGCGCCGGTCCGTTCCAGCCGATCAACTGCGCGACGCTGATGCCAGAACTCGCGGCGTCGGAGCTGTTTGGGCATGTCAAGGGTGCCTTCACCGGGGCGATCTCGGAGCGGGCGGGTCTGTTCGCGCTCGGCGACGGGGGCACCGTGTTTCTCGACGAGGTCGCGGAACTCTCGCTGGACATTCAGGCTCGGCTTCTGCGAGTCGTGCAGGAGCGAACCTTCGTTCCCGTCGGCGGCGTCACAGCCCGCTCCACGAACATTCGTCTGCTCGCCGCGACCCACAAGTCGCTGCGCCGAGAGGTCGAGCAACGTCGCTTTCGCGAAGACCTGATGTACCGGATCCGCGTGGTCCCGATCTTCATCCCGCCGCTGTCGGAGCGCACCGGAGATGTCGAAGCCCTCATCTGGCACTTCATCGATCGCTTCAACGCTCAGAGTGGCCGAACGGTGGATGGGGTCACCGAAGCCGCGATGGTCCTGCTTCGGGAGTACTCGTGGCCCGGCAACATCCGGGAGCTGCTCAACGTCATCGAGTACGTGTTCGCGGTGGGTGAGGGCAACGTCATCGACCCCAGCGAGCTCCCGCCCGAGCTTCGTGGAGAACAGCTTCAGAGCCGCCGCTCAGGCTCCGCGGAAGACGACGAGCGCGCCCGGATCCGGGAGGCCCTGCGAGAGTCCGGGGGCCAACGCAGCCACGCCGCCGAACTCCTTGGGATCAGCCGCTCCACGCTGTGGAGGCGGATGCGCGAGCTCTCACTACTCGACGCGTGACGTCAACCGACCACTCTGTTGAAGCCAGGCAAGCGCCTCCGGCTCACTCGAGAACACCGTGACGCTTCCGGAGAACCCGTCCTCATCCACGTGTCGCTGCACCTGCATGCGGCCCACCGCTGAGCGCACGAGGACGGCCGTCTGGCCGAACCGGCGAAACAACTCGCGACGGCGCTCGACGAGGCGCTCCTCAAACTCCGGATCGTTGCGGCCCACCGATGCCCGCAGGTCGATGAGTAGCTTGAACCCCGAAGCTTGCGCGCCTCCCAGCGCCGCATAGAAGCCATCGAAACTCCGCAGGAACTCGACCATGTCGCCGGAGTGTTTCTCCGTCCGGCACGCGACGAGCACATCTCCCAACAAGCGGGCATCCCAGAAGCCCTCGAGCAGGTCCGACACACCCGGCTTCTACCAGGGAATGATCAGCGGCGCAGGACCGCATCGGACCGTCAATGTCCTGGCGGCGGCGGACCGGGACGCGAGGGTGGTGGCAACATGCCGAGACGCTGGCGGACCACCATCGCCGGCTTGGAGATCCATACTCGCATCAGGTCCCCGACCACAGGGTGACGCGCGAACTCCTCCCCGCTCGTTGCTCCCAAACCCTCCATCCGCGCCAGTGTGGCGAGAGATGGAACGAGGTCGTCGGCGACAACCAGCGCGACACGGCGTGCCGTCTGCTGCATCCACTGCGTGGCGGTGTTGAGATCGAGAGGGCGGCTCCGAGCGTAAGCTTCTGCTGCGGCCTCGAAGCCTCGCCGACGGCGCCTCGGTAGTCCCCTGAGGATGAGTCGGAGGCGATCGTCCAACGTGTCGGGACTCGCGTGTTGCGACGTGTATCGCGGGGACACACTGCGCGCCGACGCTGCCAGAACGATCTCCAGCTCCCGATGGCTCATCAGGCCGATGGGGTACAGCCCACGCGCAAGCAGGTGAAGCGCGTGCGAGACCATGAAGACCTGACCTGAGCGTGGGAGCTCGCCCAGCCAGTTTGGCAGGATGAGCGACGGACGAGGCGTGTTCTCGATGATCGCCGGGCGATCGACGACGTGGTGCACATAGAGGTCGAACTCCTCGACGCCGAACGACAGCGCGAGTCGATCCACCAGCGAACGGAACGGATGCTCGGAGCGCGTCGAGATCTTGTCTCGCGCGCTCACCCCGTGACGACTGAGGTCCGGCGGACGAACCCGGGAGAGCCCATCCGCAACCGCAGCGATGAGGGCCGAGGCTGCGAGCTGTTGTTCCCGAGCCACGACCAACTCGGCCAGGATGTCGTCGCGTAGCACCGCGGTCCCCAGCGCGCTCGTCTTCGGATTCCACGTTCGCAGGAGCGCTCGCTCGCCAGGCTTCGCAGCATCGAGCACCGCAACAGAGGCGAGCGCCATGCCTTGGTGACGATCCCAACCGAGCACTCCGTAGGTCTCCGAAAGGCCCCGCCAGGCCTCGGCATGATCGACCTCCTCCATGAGCAAGTACTGGTACTGCTCGATGGCGTCGTCGTTGCGAGACGCCTCTCGGAGCAGCTTCGCGAGTGCGAAGCGGAGCGTGGGCTTGGATTCACAAGACCGCAGCCCATCGGAAAGCGTCTGCATGGCCGCCGCGTCGTCTTTGAGCCGCTCGCGCTGGACCGTCGCCATCTCGAGGTAGAGGGACGGAGCGAGCTCCTTGGACGGAACACGGCGCCGGATCGCGGCTCCGAGAGCATCGACGTAGCGCTTCCAGTGGTCGGGCTCGGTCGCCATCCGCCGCAGCTCCGCGTACGCGCGGCCACGAGGCCCCTCGAGGAGCACCGCGTCGGCCAAGTGCCCGAGCGCATCGTCGAGCTCGTCGTTCTTGTTCTTGGCTCGTGCGAGCAGCACCAGACCACGACACCGCTCGGCATCGTTGCGTGCGACCTGGACCAGCCGCGTCGCGGTGGGAACAGCCTTCTCGTAGGCACCGTCCGCCATCTGCAGGTTGACGACGCGCTGCAGCAGTTCGTGGTCCTCGGGTGCGAGTTCCAGCGCCATCTCGTAGTGGCGATGGGCCCGGGAGCTGTCACCCAGCGACTCGTGACTCGACGCGAGCATCGTGTGGGCTTGGCGTGCGACCTCGGTGCCGGGATCGTTCTCGAGACTCGCGGTCAGCTGGTCGACCGCCTCCTCAAACCGCCGGTCCGAATGCAGCAACGCACCGAGTTCGTAGTGCGCCGCGCCGTTGGTCGGCTGCACATCGACGAGCTTGCGCAAGGCGGACAGTGCCGCGCCTAGGTTCGCGAGTTCGCGGGCATGCAGCCTCGAGACCTCGACCCACAGCGCATGCTGACGCTCCGGTTGCTTCGCCTCGGCCGCTGCTCGACCCAACCGCTCCGCCAGCACTTCGTACTCGCCGTCGCGGGAGAGCACATCGATGAGCTGCGTCGCCGCCCCGACGTGGTCAGGCCACAAGACCAGCGCTTCTTCGAACGCCCGCACGCCCGCCGCTCGATCGTCGAGCTGATCGAGCTGCACACCACCGGCACGCGCCCAGTGATTGGCAGCCTCTTCGGGGTCCCGAGCGAGCCGAGCCTGAGCCTCCGCACTCTCGACCAGTGCGGGCCCGTGCCCGATCAGCTCAGCAACCCGCGCCAGTCCCCGTACGGCACCGAGGTTGTCCGGGTCGAGTCGCAGCGCCCGCCGGAAGACGTCCAACGCCTGCGGCTGTCCCGAGGTCTCCATCGCTTCGGCGCGCCGGGTGAGGTGGGCCGACTTGAGTTCGGAGTCGGAGGCCGCGTCGGCAAGCTGCGCGTCGACATCCGCCAAAGCCCGCGGGTCATCGCTGCGAAGAGCCAACCTTTCGAGCCCCTCCAGAACGCCGCGGTCCGCCGGGCGGAACGAGAGAATCGCCGTGTAACACGCGGCAAGATCGTCCAGCGATCCTGCGTCGTGAAGCTCGAGCACCCGTGCCCGCTCGGTGAGTGCTCCTGCTTTCGCCCCAGGATCGGCGAACACTCGAACCTGGCGGGCGTAGATGTCCGCCAGATCGACCCAGCGCTTCGACTGCCGGTACAGCGGCTCGAGGCCCAGCAGCGCGCCGACGTGGTCGGGGAACGCCGCCAAGATCGCCTCGTAGCAACCGGTCGCTCGATCCACGTTGGAAACGCGGTCAAACCAGACCTCGCCCGCGCGGAGCCTCAGGGCGACGCCGCGGTCGGGGTCTTCGGTTCGAGACGCACGCGCTTCGAGGTCTTCGGCCAGTGCCTGCCAGCGCTGCAGCTGGGTTCGAACTCGAGCCAACGCTTCGGACGCAGCATCGTCATCCGGGCGGAGTTCGGTCGCCCGAGCAAAGGCGACTTCGGCACTCGCGGCGTCGTCGAGGTGTTCCTCGTAGATCTCTCCGGCCCGAAACGCAGCGACCGCCTCCGACTTCGGGTCGCGAGCGTCCCTCTGTTCACGCTCCACGAGCGCAACCAGCTCGGCCCACTCGCCGCGGTCGATGAAGATCTGAGAGAGGGCGTGCGACGACGGGGCGTGACGCGGATCGAGCTCCAGCGCCTGCCGGAAACAATCCGCCGCCTTGGTCGGGTCTGCCAAGAAGCGGCTGTAGACCTCGCCCATCTTATGCAGCAGCGCCACCTTGCTCGGCGCATCACAGATATCGAGTTCTCGCCGATACACCTCCACCAAGTCGACCCAATGCCCCTCGACGTGGTGAATCCGACCGAGGCTGGCCAGGGTTTGTTTGTGGCGCGGGTCCAGTTCGAGCACGCGTTTGAAGCGAGCGACGGCTTCGTTGCGTACGTCGAGGTGGTCCTTGAGCACCATGCCGGCGCGGTAGAGCAGCGCAACGATCTCGGTCTTGTCGGAGACCATGCGCGTCTCCAGCTCGAGCGCGTCCACCAGCTTCCGCCAGCGTGCCGACTGCTCTGCGGTCCGCTGTAGTGCATGCACTGCGCCGAGGTGTTTGGAGTCCACCTCGAGGATGCGGCGGTAGGCGGCCTCGGCCTGCTCCGCATCATCGAGGGGGCCGCGGTAGAGATCACCGATCGCAAACAGGTACTCGATGCGACGCGCTCGATCGACGTTGTCCAGCGCCCGCTCGTACAACTCGACCAGCTTGTGATGCTCGTCGGTCGCCGAATACAGCCGCAGCAGCGCGCGGAACGAGGATGCAAGCCCCGGGTCGAGCGTCAACGCCCGCTCGTGGTGTGCGATCGCCTCGACCCGCCGACTCGCCCGCTCCAGGATTTCGGCCGCTCGCGCGTGCGCCACGGCTCGGCGGCCAGGCTCGTGGATCGCCTGCGCCTCTCGCTCGTGCATCTGCACCAGCAGGTCCCACTTCTCCTTGCCGGAGTACATCGGCGCCAGCGAACGCAAGGCCGGAACGTAGGTGGGATCGATCTCGAGCGCCGCTTCGTAGGCACCGATCGCCGCTTCGTCGTCGTGAAGCTCGTCGCGACACAGCTCGCCGATGCGGTGCAGGTAGCCAAGTCGCTCGCGCGGGTCGAGCGTGGACTCCGCGAGACGACTGAGCGTGTTGGCCAGCGCCGGGTGGGAGCCGGCGCGCTCATACTGACGGGCCAAGGCATCGAGCACGAACGGCTCATCCGGAGCCTCTTGGGCCGCGGCCTCCAGCGAGGCGATGGCTTCCTTGCGGTTCCCAAGTCGGTCCGCGTGAATCTGTCCAACCCGGTACCGAGACGCGATCCGCAGAGCGAGGTCTTTTGCGAGCTCGCCCTCGGTCTCGAGGACACGGATCAGTTCGCGCCAGCGACGGCGGTCGTAGTGCAGCCGTTTGAGAGACTCGACCGCACCCGGAGCGCGGTGATCGATGTCCAGCGCCTCCTCGTAGAGCTGGGCGGCAGCATCCAAGTCCTCGGAATGCACCTCGATCTGCCGAGCCCGCCGCACGACCAACGCCGCGCGATGCTTCGCATCCGTACCCACCGCATTGGCCTGCTGCGCGTAAGCATCCGCCAGGTGGGTCCAGTCTTTGAGGGTCCAGTCGGTCTGTTCGATCGCCTTGAGCAGGACCGCGTCGCTCACCACCAGGTCCCCAGCAGATGTGTAGACCTCGCGCGCCTCTTTGGCTCGACCCAGGTGGTTCTCGAGTACCCGGGCCTTGCAGAACATCAGCGACGCCTTGGTGCTCCGGTCCGCCGTGACCCGGAGCTCGCGATCGAAGAGCTCGAGCGCCTTCGCGTACTCGGCCCGCGCCAACATCACCCGCCGTGCTCCGGTGATCACCGGCAGGCGGTCGGGCGTCGCTTCAAGCGCATCGGCGTAGTGTTTCGAAGCTTGGTCGAGGTCGCCGAGAACACACTCTGAAAGCCTGGCGATCTCGAAGTGGAGCCGCCCCCGACGGTCTGCCTCTTCTTCGGTCTGCAGCGCGACCCCGTACGCAGCAACAGCCACGCGTGCCTCGTCGGCATAGGCCTCGAGGATCGTCGGGTTGGAGCCACTGGCCCGACGGGTGAGCGTGTGGGACTCCTCGTCGAACTCTCCCCGGCTCATCTCCCGCGGGATCTTGTGAAGCGTCGTGCGGTCGTCGTCGCTGACACCGACCAACATTTCCCCGGCAACCGGGGCCACGACGTTGCCCCGAAGCTCGGCAGCCGTTTGCTCCGCCGTCGCCGCAGGGGCGGCGGGTTGGGCCCGCTTGGGCTTCGGCCGCGGAATCGAC
>OJGU01000737.1_pt1 | contig 16139 bp, 8 predicted proteins | sample 1594741 | NCBI WGS metagenome assembly OJGU01 (sample SAMN05416841, study PRJEB24817) | seawater metagenome | isolation source: Sea water | place: Canada:Atlantic | collected 2013-07
CGAGATGTAGAGAGGTCTCGTGGGCTCGGAGATGTGTATAAGAGACAGGTGCTATACCGACCGATATTGTTGGCAGCAGATGTATTAAAGAGAGGATTCGCAGCATTATACCCCAGAGAAGCCGGCCCTGCATTAACGGGTGCATTCCCAGTGAAGGAAACAAACTGTTTACCGCCACCGTTAAGGGCGTTATTCGCATTATCAACGGCAAGCCCATCATCTTGCGCTGCGCCAGCCGGATCACCAATTCCATCCCATGCTCCACGCCCATCATTGAAGAACACGTTATAGTTAGCAGCACGAACGGCTGCCTTATTACTTATCTCAATTAGATAACCACCAGCAGGACTGAGATTGTTTCTAACAGTCGCTTCAGTAACAGAACCATTTGCATCGTAAAATGCAAACTGTGGGTTATTGGTAAGTATGCCACCAAGGGTATCGAAAGGCAGCAGGCCTCGAGCAGTGACAGTCGGCGTCTGCAATGAAGCCCCTAGAACACTTCCGAAATTACCAACTGATAGGAGCAGATTTGCCCTGGTAATACTCAAGGTTCCATTACTCTTATCCTTTAGAACATGATTAGCAGCTGCGCCGTCCGAAATCGCAATCGTATGATTCCCAACTCCGGCTGTGATCCCTGCTGAAGAGCTAAGGACTGGAGTAACACTGAAGAAGCCATCTTTTAGGTCCCCAGAGTTGTAGAGAGGCCCACGATTCCCTTGTCCTTGAATTGCTGCATTCGCCTTAACTTGATGAGGCGCTGGATTTTCAACCTGGAAGCTGAAACCAGGATTTGATTGACCGTATACTTTCGTCTGATTCAACGCATGAAGATCAAACTCACGGGCGATCGTCGTCACACTTCCAGAAGTAAGAACGATTTCGTAATTATTAAGGAAATCAGTTCCACCAGTAAGGGTCTGAGTGTCAATAAACAACAGTATCGAAGTGTTCCCAACTGGAGAATCAACTGCAAGACCAGGTGCCGTCGCTTGAAGCAAGATTTCCACAAACGCTTCTCCAAGCCTGAAGTTATTCGCAAGCCCGAAGCCTCCCTGAAGGATCAAATCTTCATTGATGATGGTTGGAGTTCCAGCATTGTTGTCGTCGTCATACCTCGTTTGAATCCCATTACCGAAGGTCTTACGACGATGTTTTCCGTCTCCGTCACCATCGACTAAAGGACGAACATCATTAAGCCCATCGTTACCAACGACATCGATAAGTTCGGTACCATTGTCGTCGTCCGTGAAGTTCTTGGCTTTGAATTCAATTCTAGCACGACTAACAGTTAGGGTTCCGTTGGCACCTGTTGCCACTGAATAGTTCTTGAAGCCAGGTGTCTGAACAAAACTGATTGTCCCGGTCGTCCCGACCGGCGCCCCACGGAACACATCGTTTCCGCTACCGTCTTTTACGGAAAGAAGAAGAACCTGTGTTACCAAAGCATTTCCGGCAATAATTTCTGTGTTCGAGGCAACTGACGTGTTGTTCGACGCTAGATTTCCATAATTCTCACCACGCACGAACCCCGAGAAGGTAATTGGTCCACCTGATTGGCTGTAGTGATTATTTGCGTTAGCTGCAACGACAGGAATCTCCAAAGGATTCCCAGCTCTATCGTTGATCACAGTGTTAGCTGCATCATCTTTTGCCAAGACACGATTTCCGTTCGACAGATCGAACGTAATTCCAGCAACTGCATCTCCATTGCCGTCTTTCCCACTGGCATCGATAATCGTTGGATTCGGTTGCGCGTTAGGATCATTGATCAGATTCCCATTCCCGTCCCGATGTAGTCGAAACATGAAACGACCACTTGGGTAGCGAGGAAGCAAACCAGTCTCGTAACCAGAGAAGTTTTCCTCACCGAAGTTTCGTGTTAAGGTCGAAGGCACCGCAGTGAGCTGAGCCTTGTTAACCTTCACGGTTCGCTCTACCGGACTCGGATTGACAAACGATTGATTATCATGCTGAAAGACAGCACGCACAGTTGTGTTACCGGCATCAAGGAAGAGCCAGTCAAATCGCTGCACACCTCCTGCGTTCGAATCCCGATCCGAACTATCACCAGGGCCGAAGCCCTGATTGAATGGAGCACCAATTGCAACATAACCTGCCTGTCGCTTGGCAACCTGAGTCGCAGCTTCGGAAGCAGTTACTTCAGGAGCATTCCAAAAATACCGCATCTTTCCTGATGAAGTAACGTCGTTGCCGTTAACATCCACTGCCTTCGCATTCAGAATGTTTGTAAAATCATCTAGTGGAGTCCCATAAGTGATTTCAGCTGGAGTATTCCATAGGATTTGGACCGCTTGCCCGAGCGCAGTGTTGGCAAGCGCGCAAGATAGAGCCAGCACTGCCAGGCTCTTGCACCACATATTGGTTTTTGTATTCATGATCTCATCTGTTTTCGAAAAGCCTGTCCCTGATGAGGCGGCATATTGCGCGCTCCCGCCGTCCGGATCCGTCACCCGTCGCGCCCCCCTGTCTGAGCGGCCTAACCCAAAGGCGCCCAGGAGTTTACGACCCTTAGCTGATAGGTTCATTTTCATATTCGGTAAAAAGGATACTTTTACTCGTCTTTGTTTGCAAATAATTTTTGACCACCATAGTTCTTACTATAGCGGTTTTGCAAGTTTCTCGTTGTTAATTTCCTACATCCTGAAGGCGCTCATACTAATATTAGCAGGTTTTTTGCCAATATTCGCATCAACTAGGGCTTGGCGCTGAGCGCCCCTAGACCGCCATCTGCAGTATTCCGACCCCGGCCCCTTACGCTGTCATCTAACATCGAAAGGGATATCCAAAGGTCCAGATCACCGGTAAGAGGGACCACCAAGTCGCTCTCCGTAGCCCTTTTGAAATCTATCTGGGAGGTTACGTCTGACCCGAAACGACCAGACTGTAGGCAAGCTTTACCGCTGAGGTCAAAATGTTTCAAAGGATTTTCTGTGTTTAGGTGTTGTTTTCGGTCAAAGGACGATCGATCCGGTTATTTCGTTTTCAGCGAATGCGGCACTTTCGCCGGTTCGTCTGTCGATGAATCCCGTAAACCCACTGTCTTGTCACAATTTCTAAACATCTATTCTTTGCTCTGACTTCAGCGATCACCCCATCTACAGTCACTTTGTTACGACGAAGATTGTAGTTACATCGGAAAGGTAATCTCCCGCAATTACCGCCATAATGAGTCGAATGTCAAGGGACAGAGGCCAAAAAACTACATAATTTGTGAATTAGTTGCCATTTTTCTACGGTCCCGCTCAAAAAAAACCGTTCTGACGATTAAATTGCTTTCTTTGAAGGCGAGTCCAGCATTCGTTTTTAGGCGATTACAGGATACCACTGAGCATCTTGCCAGTATGACTGCTCCGTTCTTCCCTAAGCGCCTCAGGAGCGCCCTCAAAGACGACCTTCCCCCCCCCCGCTCCTGCGCCAGGCCCCAAATCAATAACCCAATCGGCTTCCTGAATGAGATCGAGGTTATGTTCCACGACCAGGAGGCTATGTCCGTTCTTGATCATGATTCGAAACATCTTTAGAAGGACTGTTACATCGGAAAAGTGGAGACCTGTTGTGGGCTCGTCGAAGATGAAAAGCGAGTTGCCGGCGGATTCGGTGCCCCATGGGATGTGACAGAGATGTTTCGCAACTTTTAATCGCTGACTTTCACCCCCAGAGAGCGTGTTGATCGGTTGACCGAGCCGTAGATGCCCCAGTCCTAGCCCTTGCAGCCATCTAAGCCCATTACAAGCCCTTCGGGCCATTGCGCCCCGACAGGGATGGAGCAGCGCCCAAGCCTCATCAACCGTCGAAGCAAGAACCTCCACTATCGTTTTTACTACCGGAATTTGGCTCTCTTTTGAGCCCGCAGGGTAAAACTGTGCTATGTTTACCTTCAAGCCTCTGATTTGCCGCCGATATCGATCGCCTTGGCACTCAGAGCAAGCAATAAAAACATCGCTCAAGAACTGCATTTCTATCTTCTCGTAGCCAGCACCGCGACAGCAATCACAACGGCCTGAGGGAGAGTTGAAACTAAATGCGCCTGGACTCAACCCTTCGGTCTTTGACTCATTCGACGAGGCGAAAAGTTTTCTAAGGTGCTCAAAAATGCCAATGTACACGGCAGGATTGGACCGCGGCGTTTTTCCAATCGGTGACTGGTCAACCATAACGACTGAATCCAAATTTTCGCCGCCAGTAACGGTCCCGCGGTTCCTAGACACCTCGTCAGCGGCGCTTAGGCATTCACCGCCGAGGATACGCTCTAACTCCGGAACAAGCACCTCCTTGACGAGAGTCGTCTTCCCTGAGCCGCTCACGCCAGTTAGGCAAACCAATTGATTCAAGGGGATCTTGGTTGTGAGCCCCTGTAGATTGTGATACCTCGCATCGGCTACCGCGAGAAATCGCTGGTCCTCTTCGAAAACCACATTTGCCACGTCTTCGTGAGAACTTACAGTCTCGGTGCCATTAAGAAACCGAGCCGTCAACGAGGTCTTGCTCTGACACAACTCCTTCCCCGGACCAGCGTATACAAGTTCCCCGCCCTGAGCCCCACTCTTCGGCCCAATATCGACCACATAGTCAGCCGCACGAATGATCGCCGCATCATGCTCCACCACCACCACCGTATTGCCAGCGTCCTTGAGCTTTCGAAGGATTCGGATCAGGCTTTCAACATCGATGGCGTGCAGCCCAACACTTGGCTCGTCAAGAACAAACAAGGTATTCACCAGGCGCGTTCCTAAACAGGTTGTCAAATTGATCCGCTCGGTTTCGCCTCCCGAGAGCGTCTTCGTCGGCCGATCTAGCGTCAGATACCCCAGCCCAACTTCCACTAGGAACTCTAGCCTAGAGCATACCTCGTCCAAAGCATATGCGAGCGGACCAGTATCTGTGTTCTTCAATTTCTTTTTCCAAGCAGCCACCACCTCAAGACAGGAAGCAATTGGCAATTGATAAAACTCAGACAGATTTGGTCCCACTGAATTTTCTGAAAGGTTTGTCGACGACAACCCGCCGTTGAAACTTACCCTAAAATTCAGCACCTCCAGCTTGAACCGGCTCCCACCGCATTGTGCACACTCGTAGTAATCTCGATACCGCGCGAGGAGCACTCGATAGTGCATCTTGTAGGCTTTCGTTTCGAGCCAATCAAAGTAGCCCTTGATCCCATACCAGGCTTTCGGCCAACAACCGACGCCCTTCTCACCATACCCCGGTGACCCATAGGTGACCCACGCTTTCGCCTCGGCTGAAAGCGCTTGGTACGGAACGTTCGTCGGTATCTTGTCTCGTTTCGCGAGTTTCATCATGTCCCGCTGCGACCTCAGCCCGTGGCCGGATTGCCAAGGCTTCACTGCCCCGCCCGCCAAACTTAGCAAGGGATCGGGAACCGCTAACCCATAGTCGATACCAATCACCCGACCGAAGCCTCGGCATTCTGGACACGCGCCAACCGGTGAATTGAAACTGAAGAATGAACGGGTTGGATTGGGGACGTTTCGCTTACAATCCGAACACTCCAGAAGCCGAGAAAAGTGTCCAATAAGATCAATCGCGTCGGATTCTCTTTCGACAAGAACACTTATCCTTTCTTTCCCGAACCCAAAGGCATGCTCGCAAGCTTCGATGAATCGGGAACGAGACCTTGGAATAGCACGGATGCGATCTTGAATCACATCAATGGAATCCTGATCAGAAGGAAAGTTTCCACCTAACAAATCGTCTATTTTACAAACTCGATTATCCAACAAACATCGCTGATATCCTTGAGAAATCACAGATTTTAAGCATTCATCGATACCCAGCGAAGTGCTCAGAGGAAGATTAAAAATCACAAACAAGGCTTCCCCTTTCCCCGCTATTCTCGAGACGGTTTTCCAAATCGAATCCGGCGAATCCGAAGAAATTTTCTGGCCACAGCCCTCACAAAAAGGTTCTGAGAAGTGCAACCAGAGATCCTTCATATAGTCGCAGATCTCAGTCATAGTCCCGACGGTCGACCGCGTTGATTTCACGGTGTTCTTTTGTTCAATAGCAATTGCCGGAGGAATCCCCTCGATTCGATCCACCAGCGGCTTGTCCATGCGATCAAAAAACTGCCGTGCATAAGGAGAGAAGGTTTCGATATACCTCCGTTGCCCTTCAGCAAAAAGCGTATCAAATGCAAGGGAGCTCTTACCGCTTCCACTCACTCCGGTAATGACCGTGAGTTGATTGACAGGAATATCTAGATCAAAATTCTTGAGGTTATTCTGACGAACCCCCTTCAATCGAATCACATCACCCATATCAAGCTCTCAAGAAAATGCTTAGCCCTCACTGGGTTTGCTAAAAACGACGATGCGATTCGTATTCGTTCCTTTGGAATTATTATCAATACCCCAGCAATTAGCCGTCTTTGTGAACTGTTGATCGTTAATCATGACCAGTCCCGGCTCGAAACCAACCCGATAGCCGCAGCGAAGCACGGCAGATTCCAGCTTTACCTTTCCTTTCCTCACCTCGCCCACCTCAAAAGCCACGAATCCACCGCGGTGGACAATACGAAATAATTCACGAAAGACCTCTGTCATAGATTCTTCCCAGTGGCCCAGTTTGGTCGGAACGGTCATCTCTACTCCCTTGGCATCGACCCCCAAGAACCAACACCGCAACCAGTTGTCCGTGGCATAGTCAACGATATCGAGAAATGGCGGGGATGTCACAACAAGTGCAACAGATTCATCAGCAATCTGGGGCGTTGAATCCGCCATTTGACTAAGGACGACCGCCTGGTCACCCACTTGGCCAACCATCGCCCTCAATTCATCATTGCTTTCACTCAGTAGCCGTTTCGATTTCTTCCTTATCAGCTCTGAGACTAGTCGCCGGGGTGGCACCTGGTCCCGTTTTTGATTAATCTTTGCTTGGGATTTCAGAGAAACGGCCTGATTGGGCGGCAGGGAATAGACGGAAAAAAAACCAGGAGAATGCCCTGTTAGCCGATTGAGAGCGACCATCCGAATCCAATCATCAAGACTGTCGAATTGCCCCGATTCCTGACGCTGAAACAAGTACTGACGGAGACTACAAATCTCTCGCAAGGTTTCGGGGTGATAAAAGGTTAGAAGATCCTCAGGAAAATCAACATTCAGCTGATAGTCGATCTCATCTAACCTCGCGGAAACGTCAGAAAATGAAGGAATCCTAAGCCTCGGCGTCACCAAACAACTGCTAACAGGGCTAACATCACACCCATAGGGAATGCGCCCCAACAATCCCGCTTCCACGAGTGTCGTCCCCCGGCCCATGAAGGGATCATAGACCACATCTCCAGCCCCACTCAAACGCTCAATAAAAAATCGGGGCAATTGAGGTTTGAAACAGGCTCGATAAGAAACTTCGTGGATGGGATTTGCTTGGCGTTGCCGTGCCGTCCAAAACTCGTTCACATACACAGGAACGGCAAGTTCCGACTCTGCCCCCTCAACTAAGGAAAACGAAGTGTGAAGCAACTTCGTTGGCGTCCCGAATTCGCTGAATTCACGAATATCCGACTCAAATTTTGCTCCCACTCCCGACAAAAGGCCTCGCCCTTGCCAGGTGAACTCGAGCTGGGAACCGCTTGGAGTTCGCGGTGGCTTCGTTTTTTTTCTCACAGATTCGACAATGTCAATTCGATCATGGCGATCACTGGTAAGATTGCTTGAACCAGTGCCTCTCGTTTCGCTCAAAATTCCCGCCCACAGACTCAATTTTCCTATCCAACCATCTCCTCCGGCCTTAGATTATTCCCTGATCGAGCCACTAAGTCACCGTTACAATGACAGAAGAAAATTCACAGCCAGCTGAAACCGGAAAAGACTTCATCCGTGAGATTGTCGCACAAGATCTCGCTGCGGACACCCATGGTGGAAAGGTAATCACTCGCTTTCCCCCGGAACCTAATGGCTATCTTCACATCGGTCATGCAAAATCCATTTGCCTGAATTTTGGCCTGGCCGAAGAGAACAAGGGAAGCTGCCATCTTCGCTTCGACGATACAAATCCCACTCGCGAAAACGATGAGTATGTCAAAGCCATCGAAGCGGACGTACGCTGGCTAGGATTCGAGTGGAGCGACCATAAATTCTTTGCTTCCAACTATTTCCAGAGATTATTCGATTACGCAATCAATCTTATTGAGCAAGGGAAAGCATTCGTTTGTGACCAAACGGCTGATGAATTCGCAGCATTTCGGGGCACTCCTACCAAAGCCGGAACGGAAAGCCCATTTCGAAATCGATCAATCGAGGAGAATCTTTCCCTTTTCAAAAAAATGCGGGATGGAGAGTTCGATGACGGGGCTAAAACGCTGCGTGCGAAGATCGACATGGCTTCCACCAATATTCACCTCAGAGATCCTGCACTCTACAGAATTCGAAAAGTCACCCATCACCGAACGGGAGATCAATGGAGCATTTATCCGACCTATGACTTTGCCCACTGCCTCTCAGATGCGATCGAGGGGATTACTCACTCCATTTGCACCCTTGAATTCGCCGTCCATCGTCCGCTCTATGATTGGGTCCTCGAGAACTTACCCCTTCCTCAGCCCCTACCGAAACAGTATGAATTCGGACGGCTCAACCTTGACTATACGATTATGAGCAAACGTAAGCTGCTCCAACTCGTGAACGAGAAGGCAGTCTGGGGCTGGGATGACCCCCGCATGCCAACACTCTCTGGAATGCGTCGCCGAGGCGTCACCCCAGAATCCATTCGAAGCTTCTGTTCAACGGTTGGGGTCACCAAGCACGACGCGCTAACCGAGATGGCGCTCTTCGATCATTGCCTCCGGGACGACCTCAACAAACGGGCCTTGCGCGCGATGGCTGTCATTCGTCCGATTCGAGTTGTTATCACCAATCTCCCAGAAAATTATTCTGAAGATCTTGAGGCCATCAATAACCCCGAAGATGAGCAGGCAGGAACAAGAACCGTTCCATTCTCAAGGGAGATCTATATTGAGGAAACCGATTTCATGGAGGAGCCACCGAAAAAGTTCTTTCGTCTTCGCCCCGGGGGGGAAGTCCGATTGCGTTATGCGTATATCATGAAATGTGAACAAGTCGTGAAAAATGCCGATGGAACGATAGATCATCTCGAATGCACCATTGATCCAGACTCAAAGCGAGGAGGCGCAACCGCTAGCCGCAAAGTCAAAGGAACCATCCACTGGGTATCAAAAACACAGGCAATCAATGCAGAAATCCGCTTGTTCGACCGTTTATTCAGCGTACCAGAACCTGACAAAGACAAATCAGGCAAAGACTTCACTGCATTTATCAATCCAGACTCATTCCAATCCCTGCCAAACTGCAAACTCGAACCGAGTCTGAGCAAGGCAAGTCCCGAACAAAGATATCAGTTCGAACGTACTGGGTATTTCTGTGTGGATGAAAAAGACTCTTCTCCAGAGACGCTTGTCTTTAATCGAACGATCGCACTTCGAGACTCTTGGTCGGCAAAGCAAGCGAAACAGAAAAAGTAACCTATAGATGCTGACGACATTTACCCCGCAGTGCCTTCGCGGAGAAACTTGTCTAGATATCGGCCTGTATGGGATTTATGGTGGCGGGCGACCCGTTCTGGCGGCCCTTCGACAACGATGCGCCCCCCGTCATCGCCCCCTTCTGGCCCAAGATCCAAAACCCAATCCGCTTCGGCAATCACATCAAGGTTGTGTTCAATCACAATCACAGAATGCCCTTGATCAACCAGACGTTGGAGAACGGCTAACAGTCGATGCACATCCTTGATGTGCAAGCCAATCGTCGGTTCCTCCAACAAAAAGATGTGATGTTTCGAGAGGGCCCGATCGCCCCCTCCTGCCTTGATTCCCCCCAATAAATGTGTCACCAACTTGAGGCGCTGAGCTTCGCCCCCACTGAGAGTCGGCGAAGTTTGCCCTAAGCGAAGGTATCCTAATCCCGTGTCCATTAACGCCCCTAGCGCCCTTTGAATCGACGAAAAGGAAGCAAAAAACTCAAAAGCTTCGGCAACACTCAACTTTAAGACTTCACCAATGTGTTTTCCCCGATATCGAACGTCGAGCGTTTGACTCGCATAACGGCTCCCATCACAAGCCTCGCAATGAACGAATGCGGGAGGCATAAAGGCCATCTCCATCTTAATCAATCCAACCCCTTCACACTCTGGGCAACGCCCCGCCTTGCTATTAAAAGAAAACCGGCCAGGTCCATAGCCCCGCATTCGCGCTTCGGGAAGCTGTGAAAAAACCTTTCGAATCAGGTCAAAAATGCCCACATAGGTTGCCGGTATGGAGCGAGGAGTCCGACCTATTGGAGTTTGATCAATTTCATAGACTCGCCCCAGTTTGATCGATGAAGGCAGTGTTGCCTCACCTCGATAGCCGCGCTTATGGGCTTCCTCTACTTGGCCCGTCAGGCGACAAAGGCCCGGATATAGGCATTGGCGAACCAAGGTACTTTTCCCAGAGCCGCTGACCCCGGAAACAACGACAAGGCGATTTAGAGGAAGCGAAACATCAAGCCGCTTAAGGTTGTTTCCATGGGCGTCGCTCAAGTCGATCCATTTTAGGTTCTCCGTACCAGATCGCCTCCTCGTTACGTTACGCCGTTCCCCCCGAAGAGGAAACACCTTCTCAGAACGCAGACAGCTCGCCGTCACCGATCCGTTCAACGATAACAGTTCTTGATACGGCGCAGCCCCGACGATTTCGCCGCCCTCAATTCCAGCGCCTGGCCCCAAATCAACGACGTAGTCCGCAGCGCGAATCGTATCTTCATCATGTTCAACAACCACCAGGGAATTGCCCCGGGCCTGTAAGCGTTTCAAGGTTCGAAGTAACTGATCATTATCTCGCACGTGCAGCCCGATCGTTGGCTCATCCAACACATAAAGCACTCCAGAAAGATTTGAACCGAGTTGAGCCGCCAATCGGATACGCTGATTCTCTCCCCCCGACAAGGTCGTCACTCCACGACCCAGCTGCAGATACCCCAATCCTACCTCCGAGAGAAACCGAAGGCGCTCGCGAATCTCTGGCAGAATGTCCTGAGCAATCTCAGTCTCCCGCCCGGAAGAACACACGCCGTCAAAGTAGCTCAAGGCTTCATCAACCGTCATGGCCGCGATAGAATCAATCGCGATCCCCTTTGGATTCCCATCCTGCAGAGCGTTACTACTCCATGCTAAGAAAACGGACCGAGCTTGCTTGTTGAGTCGGCCACCGTTGCATTCTGGACAGACCTCTCGTTCTCCGTCGTGCCCGCGGAACCAAGAATCTTCGATCGCATCCTCACCAGCACCCTTCTCCGCCTCAGGCATGTAGAAGAGTTCTCCAAACCCTCGACAGGCTGGACACCAGCCCTTCGAAGAATTGTAGCTAAAATCTTTGGGATCAAGGAGGTCGAAGGATTCTTGGCAGGAGGGACAAGCTCTCTCGGTCGAGTGAATCGTTTCCTGCCCCTTCCCATCCAAAGCGACAATCACTCCCTTCCCTACAGTCAGCGCCTCATCAATGAGTTTCTGGAGATCCCCCTCCTTGGCTCGCTGCTTAGAAACCACGCCAATCTCGACCTCGACGTTGTGTTCACGAAACCGATCCAATTTGAAGGGTTCGTTGACCGGATAAAAGACTCCATCGGCCCGCAGATTTTGAAAGCCGCGCGAACGGGCCCAACTTGCCGTCGATGAGTGAAAGCCTTTGCGACCACGAATCAGGGGCGCCAGGAGGCGTAAGTCTCCACGACGATCGCTCTCCTTCAACAAGAGCCCTTCAAGCTGATCTCTCGTCTGAGGCTTGACCCCTAAATTACAAGTTGGGCAATACTGCACTCCGAGCCGTGCATAGAGAAGCCGGACAAACTGATGGATCTCCGTCACGGTCCCAACCGTACTCTTTCCTCCTCCTCGTGAATTGCGTTGCTCGATACTTACGCTCGGAGGAAGCCCATCGACAAGATCGACATCAGGCCGAGGAAGTTGCTGGACAAACTGACGGGCGTAAGCGCTCATGGAATCGAGAAACCGACGTTGCCCCTCGGCGTAGAGAATATCAAACGCAAGCGTACTCTTCCCCGAACCACTCACGCCTGTAACGACAACAAACGAATCCCGCGGAATCCTCACGGAAACATTCTTGAGATTGTGCTCTCGAGCTCCAGTCACGGATATCCAGCCCTTAGACGCACTCTTTTTTTTCGCTGCCAAAACTTCCCTCCCCTAGTGTTTACCGACCAAGAACGTTACTGGGGAGTCTGCTTTGGAAGCCGACTCTCAAACTGTTCTGAATTCAACGCTTCCACGCCATAAACAAACCACTGAGTCCTCCCTGCCACAAGAATATAGCTGTAAAAAGCCGTCCCATGAGTCTCGGAAACCAATTTCACGTCTACATGCCCCAGATCGCGGTTGTTGAAAACGCCTCCAATCACGACCTCATGCTGAGAGGTCATAATCGAAAAGCCACTTGCGACCATTCGCTCAAAATCGTCCACCGGCAAATTCTGCCGAAGACCCGGAGCCGCAAACTCCCACGCGCCTCTAAATTCTCTTTGCTCAAGAGCTCCCAATTGCCCTTTAACCGTCGCAAGCAGAGCCTCTCTCGCTTCTCCTCGACTCACAAAAAGAGGGATGGCTCCGGAGGGCGGGGTCTCCGTTTGGAAAGGGATCTTGTCAATCGCAAACCATTGCGAAACCCACACTGGCAAACAAACAATCGCAGCGAGCAAGATGATAATCCCTGCAAGTTCCCGGATGACCCAATGTCCAAAAATACGCCCTAACCAATTCATGTTGCTCGGAATAACCATTCGCCGACATCCGCAGGAAAACAAGCAAATTGCAGCCCCGGCATCAAACAAGCCTCCAGCCTGCAATCACATGTCTCAAACAAATCAATTCAGTGAAACCACTCGCCTACTCACCCTAATAGTTCTACACTCTTCCCATTCCTATGAGGGCATCAATGATCAGGCATCCCCTCCGACTGGTTTTCAGGCTCGTTGGATTTCTCGCATTCTTCGTCCAAGCCGCTGTCGCCTACTTCCGCTTGAAACTTGCCGGGCCGATCTCCCACCAAGACCGCGAACGCTGGACTCACGAAAGCGCTAAAAAACTCACCCGAGTCCTCTGCGTGAACGTCACAAACAAGGGAAGGATTCCAACCCAGGGAATCATAGCCTCCAACCACCTTAGCTACATTGATATCGTTGCCATCGCTTCCGTGGCACCAGGTGTTTTCGTCAGCAAGAGCGAAGTGAGATACTGGCCCATCATTGGGTTCCTTAGTTCATGGGCTGGAACGCTCTACCTCAACCGGGAACTCCGATCTGACGTTGCGAAGGTCGGCAAGCGAATTGCCAAGCTCTTGAGAACAGGCCGAAGGGTTATTGTGTTTCCGGAGGGCACGAGTTCCAACGGAGCAAGCGTCCTCCCTCTCCACTCATCCCTCTTCTTCCCAGCCGTCGCGACCAAAGCTAGGGTCACGCCTTGCCACCTTTCCTACTCCGAGCCCGGAAATGATCCCGAGAACACGGTCTGCTATTGGGGGTCGATGCTCTTTCTCACCCATTTCCTCAATCTCCTAACGATTGAGTCGATTGAGGCCCAACTGATATTTGGAGACTCCATTACGAACCACACCGACCGAAAACAGCTTTCCGAAACTGTCCATCATCGCATTGTAGAACTCTCACAGCAGTCTAAGAATCAGAAGTCTCGAATCGTTAGATCGGAAGAAGAACGTTTCTAGCATTGCCAAGACCGCTTCATTCGAGCTACAAATCGAGTATGATCCGAAGCATTATTGTTGTCGTCTACCTGAGTGCTCTCCTGGTGGCGCCAAAGGCTGCTGAAACGCTCAAGATAGGAATCGTTGGGCTTGATACTTCCCATGTTATTGCCTTCACGCGATTAATCAACGACTCCTCTCACCCTGATCATGTGGAGGGAGGACAAGTCATAGCCGCCTTCAAGGGAGGCAGTCCAGACGTCGAATCGAGTCGCACGCGAGTTGATCGTTTCACAAAACAATTACAAACCGAATTCGGCGTCAAAATCGTTTCGAGCATCCCTGAACTATGCCGTCAGGTTGATGCCATTCTCCTTGAAAGCGTCGATGGACGCCCTCATTTAGAACAAGCCCGACCGATCATTGAGCATGGCCTCCCCCTCTTTATCGACAAACCCGTTGCAGGGACACTTAGAGATGCCATCGAGATTTTCCGCCTCGCCAAAGAAAAAAACGTGCCCTGCTTTTCCTCCTCGTCCTACCGGTTTTACCCCAGCATGACGAAGCTAATGAAGCAAGATATTGGAAGCGTCAGAGCCGCGATTTCATATGGGCCTTGTCATCTAGAACCCCATCACCCTGATCTCTTCTGGTATGGGGTCCACCCAACCGAGGCGCTATTCACGGTAATGGGGACCGGATGCCAGCAGGTAGCCAGAGTTTCAACGAACGACACCGATATCGTCACCGGACAATGGTCCAACGGCCGAACCGGTGCCTTCTACGGACTCCGCACTAAGAGCACGCCACACAAGGTCATCGCTTTCGGAAGCACAGGCGTGGCTGAACAAGAAGGTGGGGGTGGCTATGCTCCGCTGGTGCAAGAGATCATGACGTTCTTCAAAACCAAGCACCCTCCCGTCTCAATGGCTGAGACCATTGAGATTTTCGCCTTTATGGAAGCGGCAGACCAAAGCAAACGTCGGGGCGGCATTCCCGTCGACATAAAAGAAACGATCAGGAACAACGGCGGCTCCTGGTTCCTAAGAGAATAGCCGAAGCATGGGGCGGCCATGAAAACAATCACTCGCAGATTAGAGGAAACCCTTCCATCGATGCTGTGGCTTACCGCATGGATTCTCACCCTCCATTCCGCCACCCCAATGTGCGGAGAACCGGCCGATGAAGAACGAGTTTTTTTCCGCACCCGCCACCAACATGCTTTCGAGGCGTATACCTCAGAAAGAAACAACCCCGAGAAAGCGATCGCTTACGCCTTCGCCGCCTTTGATTGGGCTGAATTAGCCACTGAGAACGACCAGAGAGCTGGCATCGCAAAGCCAGCCATCAAGGCTTGCCGCCAACACCTCGCCTCTTCCCAAGAGGCGGCTGCCAATTACTATCTAGCTCTCAACCTAGGTCAACTCGCACGAACAAAATGGCTGGGAGCCCTCAAAATCGTGAACGAAATGGAGAAGCGATTTCACAACGCGCGAAACCTGGACGCCACACTTGATCACGGGGGGCCAGATCGAGCCCTCAGCCGACTCTACCTTCAAGCACCGAGCTGGCCAGCAAGTATCGGGAACCGTAAGAAAGCGATCAAGCACGCCAAGGCAGCAATCGCGACAGCGCCTCATTACCCAGGGAATTACCTCTCCTACCTCGAGATCCTTCTTCACCAAAATGCACGTGACGAAGCGAACAAACTTTCCCGATCACTACCAGCTATCATGAAAGCCTCTCGCGAAGAGCTCAAGTCTGACTATTGGCGATTCACGTGGAACCAATGGGAAAAAACTTGGAAATCCCTGCGCGATCAGCTCGAGGAAAAATCGAACTAGCCAATAACAGACGACACTCCTCTTCAGAGCCCCTCATCCATCGCTATCCTGGCCTCAATCTTCGCTCCCCGCGCGAGAAAGGCGCGCAATCGAAGTAACATATGCCGATAGGAAGATTCCTGAGAAATCCGCATTCGAAGTTCAAACACAGAGTCACTTTCAAGCACTGGCTCAGCCTTCACTTCTTTGTTCCTCTCGTCAACCGAACCGAAAAGAGAGATCCCAACCAGTCGCGGGTCATTAAGGATACCACGAATCAAGTCGTTTGAGCGGGAGAACTGAACCGCTTTCCCTTGCTGAATAAGATCCTGAAACGAGCGTGGTAACGCCCTTAAACAACCCGGCTTCTCAAGAGCTGCGGACATTCCTGGCAGCAGGCCAAGCATGAGGGCCCCACCCTCAACTGAAACACCATCACCCAGGATCGCACCTCGATGGACGGAGCTAAGTACGATCAAGGGTTGCTGGGTCATCACCACTTCGTCCCACCCCTGTCTCTTATACACATCTCCGAGCCCACGAGACCTCTCTACATCTCG
>OJGU01000739.1_pt1 | contig 16052 bp, 9 predicted proteins | sample 1594741 | NCBI WGS metagenome assembly OJGU01 (sample SAMN05416841, study PRJEB24817) | seawater metagenome | isolation source: Sea water | place: Canada:Atlantic | collected 2013-07
CCTTTAGTGGGCCCCGTGGTTATTTCAAAAATTATGTACGAACCACCCGCCGGCAAAGCGGAGTTTGTTGAGCTAACGAACCTGACTCCCTTTGAGCTTCCTCTGTTTGATGCCTTGGCGACAACCAATCGTTGGCGGTTAACTGGTGCGGTTTCGTTCGAATTCCCGATGGATGTCAGGATTCCACCGAATGGAAGCGTCATAGTCGCTAATACGATTCCTGCCGTCTTTGGCGAACAATATCCAGAAATAGCCAATGACGGTGTCTTCGGCCCCTATGCGGGAAGCCTAAACAACTCAGGGGAGCGAATTAAGGTGTTTCGCCCAGATTTCCCGGTAATGGCACCCGATCCTGATGCGGGTTTCGTCCCGTATTATCTGGCGGAAGAAGTCGACTATGACAATAAGGCTCCGTGGCCCCTAGATGTCGGAGGGACGGGCGCTTTTTTGGTGCGGCGTGTTCTAGCCGATTATGGTGATGTTGCTTCGAATTGGGAAAGCAGTAGCGATACAAGCGGTGCAGGTGATCAGGATGTGGATCAGGACGGAATGCTTGATGATTGGGAGACGGTGAATGGTTTGGATCCCAGCGACAGCGCCGATGCAGGTGCAGATCCCGACGGCGATGGGGTCTCGAACCTTGGCGAGTTCCAATCGGCAACGGATCCAAACGATGGGCAAGATTCACTGCGGATCCTATCCGCGGCAATCTCTGGTTCAACGCTGGTGCTGTCTTTTGAGGGACGATCTGGAATCGAGTATACCCTTGAATCTTTCTCCCTTCCGGCTAGTGCGGAGCTTCCATCAAGCGTTGAAACCGTTGTAATGACAACATCAGAACTCGTTGAGATCAGCCTGCCGATCGTCGGTGAGAGTACGGAATTCTTTCGAGTCAGCGCACAGCGCCTCCCTTAGCGAGAGGCATCGAAGCGATCTGCGGGTACTTGCAGAATGAAGGCAGATCGCTCTATTCTGCGGTATGCCGATCTACGAGTTCAATTGTAAGAGTTGTCACAAAGATAGTGAGATTTTGGTTCCGACGACCAACTGGCAGGGGACTCCGTGCCCTCACTGCGGTCGGGAGCGTTTAGAAAAAAAACTATCGGTATTCGCCGCAGCGGGAGCAAGCGCTGACCCAGCTCCAACTTGCTCGGGCAATCCAAGCAGTTGCGGGCGCTGCGGACCAGAATAGTGCTCCGTTTCGTTTGTGAAAGCAGGTAATGATCGCGCCCCATGAGCGAGTGCTTCGTGCGAAGTCTCCAAGTAAGCTCGAATGACACTACTTGATACAATCTTTGTAAAACTAGGGGCATTGACCGGGCTACTCGCAATGCTGTCTGTTTCAGCGGCCGATCGTGCGAGAATCGTGCCGAATGTCGTCTGGATTATCGCGGATGACTTAGGACCAGAGTTGGCGTGCTATGGATATCCTGACGTTGCCACTCCAAACTTAGATCAATTGGCTCGGGAGGGAACCAGGTATTCTCATGCGTTTGCCACGTCCCCGGTTTGCTCTTCATCACGGACGGCTTTTCAGTCCGGGCTGTATCAAACGAGTATTGGCGGCCATCATCATATAACCAGGAACAAGCCCGTTCTCTCGAAGGAAGTTCCGACAGTCACCGGACTGATGCAATCGGCTGGCTATTTCGTTTCCAATGGGCGAGGCATTCCGAATGATGCTCGTCTTGCGAAATCTGGTTTCAATTTTGCCTATAATGCCAGGAAGTTTTTTGATGGGGCAGACTGGTCCGAACGTCCGGAGGGACAGCCGTTTTTTGCTCAAGTTCAGATCAGCCAACCACATCGCCCTTTTGTTAAGAGCCAGCGGGCCCGACCTAACGCACCCATTCCGCCATACTACCCTGTCGATTCCGCTGTTACAAAAGCAGATTGGGCGAACTATTTGGCTAGTATAGAAGTCCTCGATCAAAAGATCGGGACTGTCGTTGCACGGCTAAGGAAGGAGGGTGTTTTGGAAGAGACTCTAATTATCGTCTTTGGCGACCATGGTCGGCCTCACGTAAGAGGAAAGCAGTGGCTCTATGACGGTGGCTTACATGTTCCTCTACTGGTCCGCTGGCCGGGGCATGTTCAAGCGGGGGGCGTCGATCATCGGTTGGTATCTTTGTTAGACTTGATGCCCACAACCTTGAGTGCGGCGGGTGTTGCTGTCCCGGATCTGCCTGGCGGAAATCTGTTGGATTTTAATTGGGGGGGACATTCGAAACTCTATGCTGCCCGGGATCGATGCGGAGACGCCATCGATCGAATCCGTTCTATCAGGACTAGAAAATTCAAATACATTCGTAATTTCCGTCCGGAACTTCCGTATTTACAGCATTCTGGATACAAAAAACTGCAGTACCCTGTTCTCACATTGATGAAGGTAATGAAACAGGATGGGCGCTGGGATTCGCCCTTCATGGCGGATAGAAAACCGATCGAAGAACTCTACGATCTCGTCGCAGATCCCTTTGAGATGCACAACCTGGCTGCTGTTTCGAGCTTTGAAGAGACCTTGGCCAAATTTCGTGCTGACATTGAGCAGTGGATTGATGTCTCTGGAGATCAAGGGCGAGTGGAGGAGGGGGATACGGTTGATATTGAGGCCTTAAGAGAGGAGAAATGGCACTACTACGAGAACGGCATGAAACGGCGCGGGCTTGATCCAGCGCTCTCGGATTCAGCCTACCTTGATTGGTGGACGACGGAGTTGAACGTCAAGTGACGTTGCTTGAGATGAAGCTAGTCTGGTTGACACTCCTTCTCTTAGTTCGTTTTTCGCTCGCTCAGTTGGGCGCGGCAGATGCCTTTGATCTAGAAACGCCATTGATGACAGATGAAACTCCGGCGGCAGGGAAGCTAGTGAGGCAAACTGCCGATGAGTATTCAGGAACTCAAGTTTTCCATGCGCTCTACCTTCCTGTCGAATGGAATCCAAGCCATCAATATCCTGTCATTGTCGAGTATACGGGCAACAAATGGGACCGCTGCCTTTCCACGGGAAAGGTCGAGGATGCCAATTTAGGTTTTGGATTGAGTGGAGGTCGAGGGTTTATCTGGGTGTCAATGCCCTACGTCAGTGAAACTGGAAACGAAAACGAAGTGACGTGGTGGGGGGATATTCAAGCAACGGTCCGCTACTGTAAGACGAACCTACCGCGAATTTGCAAACAATTCGGGGGCGATCTCAATCGCGTGTTTCTTTGTGGCTTTTCTCGTGGAGCGATTGGTGTGAGTTTTATTGGTCTAGCCGATGATGAAATCGCCCGTTTCTGGAAAGGGTTCTTTACTCACGACCATTTTGACGGAGAGCGAGCATGGGGATATCCTGGCAGTGATCGGGCTTCGGCGCTGAAACGATTGGAAAGACTCGGCGGGCGTCCCGTCATGGTTTGCGGTACGCGGGCGTCAGCTATTCGAGATCAGTTTCTCAAGGATTTTCAAAATTTAGGGCGATTCACGTTTCTTGACGTGCCAACGACGAGTTTATTTGAAATTCCGGAACGAGGTGTCATTCACCCCCATACCGATCTGTGGATGCACAAGCCTAGCGTGTATAGAATTCAGGCTAGAAAATGGCTTGCCGACCTAGTTAATGAGGGTAGCGCTCCAGAATAGGCTCCCACCCGAGGCTGGTCTAGATTGGAAGCAAGCGTCGCTATAATTGCCTTCTCTTCTTTCTGCGCGATCCACTTTGGCTGTTAGGGTTCTTGGGCAGAACCAGGAAGGTATTCCACTTTCGCTAGTAAGAGATCGATTATTCCGAGAGCGCTGGTGAATCTCTCTAGATCGTATTGGATCGCCCCATTTTCCTCGGCTCCACCTCCGTGCCCTGTTAGCTCTAGGAGGACGTATTTCTGTTTCATTTCGGGTTCGATATAGGCCGTGTAGAGGAGTGATGCTTGTCCAAAGTGAATATCAGGGAAATGTTCATTTGGGTCGGCAGGGAGATTGACTTCAACACAGAGGACGAAGGACTTGTCGTCGCCCGTAACAAGATAATTGTCCAAGGTGAATTGGTGACTCTTTGTTGCTCCTGAAACGGCGTCGACTTTGCCCTTGATATCCACGCCAGAGACGAGGGTATGTCGATGTCTCCAAATGGGGAGGATCTTGTGTCGGGATGTTGGGATACCATTCCAATCGGGCGTTTCGGAATAGGAGAGGGCCGTGTTGAGGTAGAGAGTTTCGATCATTGATCCCGAAGAGGTTTCAGCCCAAATCGCCAGTGATGGTCGGCGAGGTAGATCTTGGGCAAACTGAACATTCAGCGAGACAGAAACGTCCGCGTTTGCTCCCGGGGCACGTGTGAGAGTTAGTGTGTCCGAAGAAAACTCATATCCAGTCAGTGAAGCGTTCCGGACAATGGCCGTGCGCTGTCGGTATTCATAGCCAAGTCGAATGAGAGCCTCTGCGGGCGTCCAACCGGCAATGGCGATGGTGAGTAAGCCGAGCCAAAGGGTGGTGATGCCGCTGAGTCGGAGCCACCCTAGTGGCTTTGAACCTCGATTGCTAACGCTTCGTTTGAAGTAGTTAAGCCGAGCCAACAGATGACAGGCTACGAGTATGAGGGTGACGAGTCCGAATACGATGTGTACCCGAGTGGTTGTCGTCGAAAAAGGTCTCAGGAATCCAAGGATTCCTGAGACCGCTAAGGTCACAAAACTGAAAAGGAGACCAAAGTTGACAATGTGATTCATCGTCGATCGCTACGCTGCGTCAACAGAGAAGCAACGGCGACATGCTAACTAATTGTTTTTTCGTAACCGATCAATCCCTGCAGTTCTTTGATGTGTTGACTGCCGATTTCTCTTGGGGTCGCTTTGTAGTTGTTGCAAAGAGCAGCTGCATAGCCTGTTGCGATTCCCATTTGACCGCAAGTGTTCATCACGCGCGGGCCTGCAAGACCGATGTGAGAGCAACTGAAACACCGGCCAGCCATCATCAAATTTGAGATATTTCTGGAATACATGGCCCTGAAGGGCAGGAAGTAGGTGCCACCCGGTTTCCGGAACAAGGCCTTGGAAAGGAAATCTTGTTTCGATCCAGTTTCGGAAAGCTGATAGTGAGAATCGACACTCCGAGTCTCCTCCGCGATGGTATCTGGAAACTCTCGGCGCTCCGTCATGTCACGCATGGTGTAGATATAGTCGCCCATGATACGGCGGGACTCTCGTTTCCCTGCGATGTGCGCGACCCACTTGAGCGCGACCGTGGCATTCTTGGGATGTTTCTTAGCGTTGGCGAAGGACCCGAAGATCGCTCGCAGAACATGATCGCGGATTTTCTCAGCATCATGAACTTGGTGAAGATCGTTTGAAGAATACTCCCAATACCATTCGCCTTGGACGGCTTGGTGTCCATTGGCGACGGGGAGCGCCCAGGGAACTTTCGGAAAGTTAACCCGCTTAGTTATTCGCTCACTATTCCATAGGACGCTGGCGCCCATGACACGGTCGTCTGCCTTTTCTGGACTCCAAAGATCGCCGTGGATTTCCCAGGCTTCGCCAAATTCTGTGTGGGCTTCCCGGCCGTATCGGGTATCAGCGCCGCCCCAGAACCCAAGCCAACCGTCGCCTGTCGCATCAATAAAGGTTTGTGACTTGAATCTTCGAATGAGACCGGTGGTGACTTCGCGAGCTTCGACGCTGACGATTTGATCCCCTTTTTTCTCTAAGCCGATAGCGATATGATGAGCGAACCGGTGAACGCCCGAAGCATTCATTGTTGCGTCCCGCTTCGTCTGAGCTCCTGCGGCTTCAGCATCGCCGTTGGGATAGTGGGGGGTGTCGATTGCCTTGAGAATTCCTTCACCCTTGCCGTGAATCCCTTCGGTGTGAACACGAATCTCATCGCTAGCATTACCGCCGAATACGGGTCGATCCTGGATAATTGCAACGTTCAGACCCTGGGAGCGCGCCGAAAGGGCTGCAGCACAACCAGAAATCCCACCTCCCACAATGACGACGTCGTAGGTTTGTTCTTCGATTTCTAGCTCTGCTCGCCCTGTTAATCGATCTTTCCACGCCGTGAGGGCGATGCGATCTTCATTGGGCAATTTAGGGTTGGCCTCTTGGCTGAGGTAGATTGCGTCGCAGCGCCCGTCGAAACCAGTCAGATCCTCGAATTCGATTTCGATCTCTCCTGCTTCGCTAATTTCAACGCTGCCACCTTTTTGCCAATGCCATTCATCGTTTTCTGTACCAAACACCGGTTTCAGCACGGCGCCTCCAATGTGGACTCGAAAACGTCCAGGGGCGGCCCAGTCTCCTTGACACCAGTCTCGAGTTCGGACAAACACATACCAGGTGCCAGCCTCGGGAACACTTACTTTGGTCTGAGCATTCTTAACAGGTGTTCCAATTCCGTGGGCAAGGAGGTATGATCCCCCCATTTGCTGGTAATGCTGAGTATCCAGTTTCCAACCACCAATGGAAGCGAAGCTTGATGCTTCAACCAGGACACCTGAGGTGTGGAAGGAATCCGTGGAGGCTCCCATGGCATATCGAGGAGCAATGGCCGATGACAGGCTCACGCCTCCCACGATACGGATAAATGTTCTTCGGTTCATGGACATGTCGGTCTTGATATTGAGGCGTTTCTCGTCCTTTTCGAGTCAATAATGTTGGTGAATGATTACGGGAAGATCGCAACGTCATCGAGATACCAGCCCTCGAGGAGGTTGAGATCGTCTGTGACAATTTTAAACTCTAGAACGATTTGTTTTCCAAGGCTCTTTGCGCTGAGTTCTAACTGCCGTTGTTTCCAACTTGATACGCTACCTGACTTGGTATCCAGTTCTTCGATTAGGTCTAGTGTTGCCGCATCTAGGACATTCACGATGGTCTTTTGAAAGACTGGATTGACGTCGATATTGAGGAATTCATAGAAGCTAAGAGTCCCAGTCGTCGCGTCGCTAAGATCAATTACAGGAGACAAGAGGGCCGCGTCAGCAAAGCCATTCACATTTCCATTCAAGTCTGTTGCAAAGGCATTCGTTCCGCTGAAAGCTGCCTCTGGGCCATTGCTTGGTGCTCCAAGTTCCCAATTGTCACCAGCCCCTGAGTGTTCCCAACCGGCTGCCCCGTTTTCGAAATCCTCGAAGAAAATCGCTACAGGGGGAAGCATGACAACTCTCAAGAAGGAGGCAGGGTTAGTTCCTGCAATAAACGAACCAGACACCGTTCCATCTGCTTGGGCAGAAAGATGGATATCCTCGCGATCTGTCCAGATGCCGCCAAGTTGTTCCGTAGACTGGACTAGGTGTTTGAATCCTGGTTCAGGAGAATTGACGACGAGTGTTATTTCGTCAGCGTCATTCCTACTTATCGACGCGATGACCACGGGCTCGACAGGTGGGGCGGGTGTTGCTTCGACGAGTTCGAGGATCTCTTCCGGTGAGAGAACGACATCGTAAATCTGTACCCGATCGATTACCCCTCCCATCGGGAAACTCTGGGTGGCGGCTCGTTGGCCAATATTGATATGGGTGAAGGGTGTTGTTTCAGAATTGGTTTGAGCCGCAATTTCGCCGTTCACGTAGAGCGTGAGTTCGCCAGTTTCGTGATCGATGGTGAGTGCTTCATGGAACCACTCACCATTTAGGATTTGATCTGGTGACTGGATGCTCTGGTGCCCAAGCCCATGATTCCACAAGACGCGAGGACCGTTGGAGCCGGTTGAGGAACGAAAGCCCATAATATGACCGGCACCGGCGCCTGGAAAGGCGGCACTGATCGCGGTTTGGAAGTCTTCTTCAGAATCAAGTTTGATCCACGCTGCCCAGGTTGATGATAGAATCAAGTTCTCGAATTGGATGTCGACGTGTCCGCCCTCAGCGATTTGCAAGCCTCCGTCGACACGCCCGGTGGTCCAGTGAGATGTCTCGTCTGCATAGCCCATCAAGGTGCCGTCATTTCCGTTACCGCTTGAATCGACTGCGATCAACCCCGTAGTCTCGTCGAATTGGTAATCAGCGAGGAGTCCGACAGTCTCTGTTTGGATGACGTTGACGACGACAATGGCCTCGCCACTCGTAGCACTACCCGCTCCATTGGAGACTTCAACTTGGTAGTTCCCCGAATCGGAAGGAATCGCTTCCTCTATGAGCAGATCAGAAAATGTCTCACCTGACAGTGGTTGACCGTCTTTCATCCATTGATAGGTAAATGGCTCGGCTCCATCGGCATCGACCCGCATTGAGATCGTCCCGCCTTCAAATATTTCGACTCCTTGGGGATCTGAGGTGATCTCAGGAGGTCCAGATTGGCGTCGTCCCACCAGTGTCACGATTTCTGCGGGATCAAATACTCGGTCGTAGATTCGGACGTCGTCAAGGATGGCATTGAGCGGAGTGTTGGAAGAGGCTTCTCGGCGTCCGAGATTGATTGAGCTAAATGGCGTAGTGCCAACGGTGCTTCTTTTGTCCTCAACGCCGTTCACAAATAGGATGAGCTCTTCGCTAGAGGCGTCGTAGCTGAGAGCGATATGATTCCATGTTCCTGGATTGACCGGATTGTCGGCGATAAGAGATACAAAGCCTTGATTGTGATTCCAAAGCACGCGGGGATGGAAGGCCGTATTGCCGGTGTGGAAGCCAAGACTATGTCCGGCGGCGGCCCCCTCAAAAGTAGCTGATATTGCTGCCCCAAAGTTTGGTTGAGCGTTAAGATTGACCCAAGTCGCCCAGGTGGTTGATGTCATTTCAGGAAGGCCAGCCACTTGCACGTATCCGCCCCCATCGGTGTTGAGACTTCCGTCAGCTTTCCCTGCAATCCAGAACTCGCCGATGGGTTCGAATCCTATGAGAGTGCCTTCAGGTCCGTCAGTAACGACGTTGTTGGCTGCAAGTCCTTGCGTTTCGTTGAGATCAAGCCCAACTAAGAGTCCTTCAGTAGGACCTTCGTTGTTGACCAATTGGTTAAGTTCTACCTCGCTCAAGGCGCGATTGTACACTCGGACATTGTCGATCGCTCCGACAAGATAGTGGGAACCGGTCGCTTCGCGGCGGCCGACATGAAATGAGGTGAACGGACTGGCTGCTGTCGTGGTTGCCCCTTGAGCTTCCCCGTTGACGTAGAGAACCATTTCACCGCTGTTTGCATCGATTGTCGCGGCGATGTGATTCCAAGTCCCTAGTTCGACCGTGTTCGGGGAGGTGATATTCTTGTTTGGTGCATTGTGGTTCCATAGGACACGTGGATGAAGGGGGCCTTCGGTGTCGTTTCTGAAACCTAGGATATGCCCAGCACCAGCACCTTCGAATGTTGCTCCGATAATTGTTTGGAAATTCGCCTCCGAATCAGATCGGACCCAGGCTGCCCAGGTTGTCGAGGTCGTCTCAGGAAGGCCAACGATTTCAATGTGACTCACTCCATCGAGACTGAGCCCGCCGTCTTGTTGTCCTGCACTCCAATGGCCGTTTTCGTTGAGGGGAAAGTTGGCGAGTTCGCCGTGGAAGGCATTGCCAGAGGCATCGTTAGCAACCAAACCGCTTGTTTCATCAAGCGGATAGTGAAGGACGATGTCGAGGTTTTCTCTCGCATTGACGACAAGATCTGCAGGATCCGTCGTCGTTTCACCCTCGCTGTTTGTAATTTGCACGGCATAAGCACCAGAATCTTCGGATGTTGCTTCTTCAATTGTGAGCGTGGCGTTCGTCGCGCCCGTGATCGCTTCACCGTCTTTTAGCCACTGATATTGGAAAGGGGCTTGTCCATCAACTTCAACAGCGAATGTGAGGGTTTGGCCCGAAGAGACAGTTCTGGATACAGGAGAACTGAAGGCGACGGGAGGGCCTGTGACTCCGACTCCTGCTAGGGTCTTTATTTCCTCATCGTTCAATGGGCGATTCCAGATGCGAACCTCATCCATTGTTCCATTGAAGAAGGAACCAGAATCATCAGAACCGATTCGAAGAGGGAGTTCCGTGTCGTCAATGTCTTGTCCCACGTCAGCGCTTCCTTTGACTCGTCCATCGAGATAAACTCGGATTTCGTCTCCGTCGAAAACTCCGGTGATATGATACCATCTATCTGCTTCAAGATCTTCGCCAATCCCGGCCGTGATATTACTTCCTCCTCGTTTGACGAGGAAATTCATTCCGCCTGGTACGATCCCTTGAAGGAAGAAGAAACTGTTGCCTTTTTCTAGCATACGATTGCCAGCCCCAGTAGCGGCAAGTGGGATATTAGACTTGAACCATGTCGATAACGAGAACCCCGAAATGAGATCGAAACCAATGCTAAGGTCATCAGGTACTTCCACGTAGTTCGATCCATCAAAGGCGAGGGCCCCATCAATCTGTCCCGCAACCCAATGGGAACTCGAGTCTGAGAACCCATGGAGCTCTCCATCATTCCCATGGCTTCCAGAATCGGAAGCTACCAACTCTGAACTTTCATCGAACTTCCAATGTGCCTGCAACCCGGCATCAAGATCGACTTGAGCGAGAACAGGGGCTGATGTGAGAAGGATTGCGGCAACAAGTGCGGCCGCCGGGAACTTGCTCGATCTTGGGTTTCGCGGTTGGTTTGTGGGGGTCATTTTCAGTTTGCCTAGGGGTTGCGGAAATGCGTTCTGATGCGGTTAAAAATAAAAGTGACCGTTGCTGACGATCATCTTTGGAAAGCGAATGAATGTTGATGCGTTTACCCATTCGACATGGCCATCCATGTAGCCGTGGTTCGATCCGTCAGGGGCGTCTCCTGATCGGTTGAAATGGTTAACGCCACGCTCCGTGAGGTAGCCAATCGGTGTCAGGACCCGTTCCCGTCTTCCAAATTCGCCATTCCATTTTCGATTAAGATCCGTGAACAACATCTTGTAGTGAGGGTTATCAGTCGTTCGTTGAGCGAATACCGGTTTGCTTGGGTTTGCCCTCAGGATGGTGGGATTCGTTTCATAGGAGGGTTCGCCGGCCCAATAGAAGTAACCCATCACGCTGACGTCGGCCGTAAAATTCCAAAGGTCATCATTATTCCAGCCTTGATTTGAAGGGCAGTAGAACTGTCGGCGGATTAGCGAATAGTTTGTGACCATGGAATTTCGAAAATCCATTGAGATATGATAGGGCAGATTCCCGCCACCAGCAGTAGCATAGCGGTCTTGATTGTCGTCAGCGTACATTATCAATGAAAGTAGCCACTGCTTCTCATCGTTCTTACAGGTTGTCCTCCGGGCTCGCTCTTTCGCCTTGCTGAGGGCCGGTAGTATCATTCCGGCAAGGATCGCGATGATTGCGATGACCACGAGCAATTCGATAAGCGTGAAGCCATAGCGGCCAACACTTGTCGGAATCGGCCGGGAAGACTGTGGTTTGTTCGGCGTTCGACGTTTCATGCTGAAAGCTCTTTGGGAATACCGAACTATACAAATCGGTCAGATTTCTGTATGTATCAAATTTGCGTTTAGATTTTAAGAATTTGCGTCACTCATGAAAAAACAGATTCGGCGGGTGGCATTGCTGGTTCCCACGGCCACGCAATGGGGAAGGGGTGTGATTGAAGGCGTTCATAACTACGTGAGAAAAGAAGGTGGATTGCAACTTATTGTCGAAGCGCGGGGCGAAGGGGAAGAACTGATGCTTCCGTCTGGTTGGGATGGCGACGGTGTGATTGCGAGGATTCAGAGTCAAGGGATGGCGCGAGCTCTTAATCGTGCAGGAAGTCCCGTTGTCAATGTGTCGAGGATTCGACTGGCTGCTTGTGAAATTCCCAGAGTGAGCACAGACCTAGCCGCTGTCGTCGGGGTGGCAGTCGATCATTTCTTGAATCGGGGTTTTAAGAACTTCGCCTACTTCAGTCTATTACGATTGACCTATGTTTCCGATCATCGAAGGGCCTTTGTTGCTCGTCTCAAGTCGCAAGGAATATCGTGTTCAGTCTATTCGGCTCGCGGAGGCAGGGGGGGAAAGGTCGATTGGAGTGCGAATATGGATGGAGTTGCCGAGTGGCTGCTTTCACTACCAAAACCCATAGGTGTTTTTACTTGGAACCCGAGTAGTGGTCGTCAATTGCTTCAAGGGGCTGAGCGAGCTGGCTTGAATGTTCCTGAGGACGTAGCTCTGCTTAGCGGCGTTGATGATGATCTTCTCTGTGAGCTTCCAGGGATTCCAATGTCCGGCATTGCTGGAGCGACCCAAAGGATTGGGCATGAAGCAGCCTTGCTCTTGAACGATCTTATGCGGGGCAAGATGGCTCCCAAAGTCCCAACGCTCATTCCTCCCTTAGGCGTTGTGACACGGCAATCAACGGATACGCTCGCGATTCCTGATAGAACCGTAGCCCGTGCCGTGCGGTTTATTAGAGAGAACGCTGGGCAGCCGATTCAGGTCCAAGATATCATCGATCACGTCTCCGTGTCCCGCCGATCATTGGAAAGAATGTTTTCCCGTTTGCTCCAACGGACACCAGCGCAGGAAATCCGGCGAGTTCACTTTGAAAGAGCCAAACATCTCTTAGAACAGACAGATCTTTTTGAGCCGGATGTTGCCGCTTCGTCTGGCTACGGTTCTACCGAGTATATGGTATACGTCTTCGGAAAAGAACTTGGATTGACGCCCTTGCAGTACCGGAGGCAAGTCCGCAGCCGCTAATCGATTCATTTGCTGGAATTCTATTGCCTCCCGCTGAGGCGCGAACGGAGTGCGAGACCGATTAGTAGAAGGGCGACGGCAAAAACGATGACGATGCCTTCTTTGTCTTCACTAGCGGCATTGAGTGCGATGAGGGCGACACTACATCCGCCGAGGCTTGCGAGGACGATTTGCCCAGGCACGGGATCATTTGATGTCTCCAGCGTCTCAGCTGAGACGGTCTTTCTCGCTACTTTGTGCTGCTCTTCTAGGGCCGTCCATCCTTCATCGGTTTTGCTGCGGCTCCATTCAAGCATGGTCAGAACGATGAGCGGCAATAAGACGCCAACTAAGACTTCAACGTTTTTCGGATTGTCGCGAATGAGTTCGGAGAACGGACGGAAGCTCTCGACGCTAGAGAACCACTGTTGACCAATGATCCCAAATTTCAAGAATGCTCCGAGGGTGAAGCTTAGAAGGGCCACGAACCACATGTCCTGAACTCCAATGCGCCGGCTAAAGAGGCCCCAAAGCGTTGGAGCGAAAAGAGGAACAACCAATAGCGAGTTGACGGCGATTATCAATTTCTCCGCGCCTCCCAAGTGGGGGACGAAAACAGCGACAGTAACCAGAAGTGCCCCGAGAAAGATGGTGAAAAAGCGGCCCACGGCCACGAGATTCGAATTAGTCGCTTTCGGCCGCAACATCGCTTTGTAGAAATCGAGCGTCAGGACACCGGCAAAAACATTTAGCTGTGAGCTCACCATGCTTGCGGTCGCAGAAAACATGGCAGCAAACATCAGTCCGAGTAGGCCAGGGGGGAGCACCGCTTGAGCTGAAAGGATGTACGCTTGTTCAGGGGCAGCGTCCGGATTGATTCCCCGATACAGGAGCGGGGGAAGAAGCCAGAAGATTGGGGTGACCAAATACATCGCTCCAAATAGGTAGGAGGACTTTCGCGCTTCACTTGGAGAGTTGACTGCTAAGAATCTTTGTACGAAAGCCCACTCTGCTCCGATCATGAAAAAGTGAATAATCACCCAGCCCATCAAAAACAACCAACCATAGCCTTCGGCAACGGGAGAAAAGAAATCGGGCGGAACGGCATCGATATAGGCATTGATTCCGTCCATACGCGATATCGTTAACCAAGCGACAAGCAAAACAACTACGGTGAGAACGATGAATTGAAGAACATCTGTCATTAGCACAGCCCAAAGGCCTCCGAGCATCGTATAGACGACGACCACAATGCCGAAAAAGATAACGGCCCAGGTGAACGAGAGATAGCCCGTGCTGGGATCTCGGAAAGGAGCCCCTTCTTGCAGTGGGACAAGCGCTACAAGGAGGATGCCGAGAGAATAGAGGGACACAGAGACTCCGAGAAGGCGTTTTAGGAGCATCGTCCAGGTGAAGAAGTGCAGGCCTGTAACCCCAAATCGAAGTCTGACGTATTCTGCTGGCGTCGCTACGCCTAGTTGATTCCATTTTCCTGCGACGAAATAGCCTGCGAGTAGGGCTGCGATTCCGTAGCAAGTGTTGATCATGACGGCGACAAAGCCTAGACGGTAGGCGATCCCTCCCCAAACCACGAAAGTGCCGGCTGAAAACATCGTCATGAAACTGCTCAGACCGGCAGCCCACCAGGGCGACCGACGACCAGCCGCAAACATCTCCTTGTGGTCGCCTGCTCGACGAGAGAACACCCGACCAATGCCAAAGACACCAATGAGATAGAGGAACAGTGTTAAGTAATCGGAAAGGACCATCGCAGGAGGAGTGTCTAGGTATACAGTGTCATATGCCCTTGCATCTCATCAGAGGGTTCAACCCCAATTCCCCATCCATCTGGTAGCATGTAATCACCGGACTCGCAGGCCATTGTTCCCGTTGTGAATGATTGAAAGCGACGAAAGATGGAATGCTGAAATTCATGATAGCGCACATTCTTGAAAGTGCTCGCTGCCTGTAAACTCGCTGCGAGAAAAATGCCCGATCCAATCGTCGAGTGAGGCATGATCTCGAGCCCCTTCGATTCGGCGTATCGTGAAATGCGCAGGAACTGTGTCACTCCCGTATGCCCCATCTCTGGTTGGATGATTTGGCACGCCTCTCGGTCGATTCGAAGTTTTGCGTCAAAGAGAGTTCTCCATTCTTCGCCCACCGCAATGGCTCCTTTCGCTTCGTGAGCGACTTGAGCCAAACCTGCAATATCCTCAGTTGCAAGAGGGGCTTCAAGGAACCAGGGGCAAAATGGTTCAAGCTCTCGGTCGAGAGACACTGCCGCTTGTCTTGATAATGCCCAATGGAGGTCGCAGGCGATTTTAACGGACGGTCCCAATCGGGAGCGCAGTGCGGCCATTTCTTTTAGTGGGCCATCATCGGCTACTGGGAGGGCGAATTTGAACGCGTCATAGCCATCCGCCGCCCATTGAGCGGCTAGCTCCGTTCGTTCTAGAAGTGTGTCTCTAGGGAGTCCGGACACGTAGGCAGGAATTGAGGTCATTCTTTGACCGCCTATGAGCTGTGCCAGGCTTTGCTGCTTCTGTTTGCCTAGAACATCCCAAAGCGCGATGTCGATTGCTGCGAGTGCGTCCGAATAAAAACCTCCTACATAGCCGCGAACCCTCATGAGATCTGAAAGTTCATCATGGATTCGTTCCACATCGACGGGGTTTCGGGTAAGGACGAAGGGAGTGAGCAGATCTCTGATAATTTCGGCGGTTGCCTTGGGGGCCACGAGTCCATAAGTTTCGCCCCAACCTACGACTCCGGATTCGCTTCGTAATCGAACGACGAGCGAGCGATTATTTCTTGGATAGACGGTGCGATTGCCTTGGCGGACGAAATACCCATTTTGATTGATCGATTCGTTGTTCCGAAGAGAACCGAGATATGGTTCGTCTTGAGCTAAGGCGACAATAAAGATGTCAATCTTCGCAATAGGGTCGTTCATGAGGCCATTTCAATCCAGGGAAAATGTCCTTCGGCTAAGACGCTTTCATGGAGGTCATTCAACATGAGATCGATATTCGATTCAGATAAATGGTCTAACTCAGGAAGTGGGGCGCGCACATGACAGCTGTTCGCAATACCTCGTTGATTAAGAACCCGCTTTGTCAGTCGCATGCGGTAGATTGCTTGTGTTGCAAGTAAGGGAAGGCTTTGACTGTAGAGCTGTCTCGCAAGTGTCTTCTTTCCCTTAGAGTGGGCGTGATAAATGGCGACGTGAAGATCTGCGATTTCAAGAGCCGGCATGGCCCCAAGAGCCCCACGGTTGAGTTCATCAATGATGTAGCGGGCACCGCCACCTCCAAAAACCCCTAGAAGGGATGGAGGGGCATGAGCTTGGAGATGAGAAACGCTTGGCCCAGAGGGGAGGGTTTCTTCTTTGACGTATTTGATCGCCGGCACTTTCTTAACCTGTCTCTTATACACATCTCCGAGCCCACGAGACCTCTCTACATCTCGT
>OJGU01000740.1_pt1 | contig 16036 bp, 11 predicted proteins | sample 1594741 | NCBI WGS metagenome assembly OJGU01 (sample SAMN05416841, study PRJEB24817) | seawater metagenome | isolation source: Sea water | place: Canada:Atlantic | collected 2013-07
ATCTACACTAGATCGCTCGTCGGCAGCGTCAGATGTGTATAAGAGACAGCCCCAGGAGGATGTCGTACTCGCCGGGCATGACCTCCAGTGGCGGGGTCTGGAACGTCCACCGGTGCCAGATGATGTCGCCCTTGCGCCAGAGGTTGCTGGGGTACAGACCGTCTGCGAACTCGTGCGGTTCCCCGCCGATCCGCGACAGTCGCCCTTTGAGCATGCGTGCGTACAGCTTGCTGCCGGCGGGGAGCGGACGCAGCACTCGAATGCCGAGCTGTAGGGTGTGCTCCTTGCCGCGCCGAAGCGGGCCGTCGATCTCCCACCCCACGATCTCGATGTAGTTGTCGAAGTTGAGCAGCGTTTCGTGCTCGAGCTGGGGAGGCTCATCCAGGACGATCTCGGCCAGCGCGTCTCGGTTGTCCGCGTCGTCCGGGAGCCGGTTGGCCACGAGCCGCAGTCGCGCGTGGGAGTCGTCGAGGACGTACACCGGGCGTCCTTGCTGTCGCGAGGCTTGAAACAGCGGGGGGTAGTCGCCCACCCGGATCATCGCAGCGGCAGGTTCATCCGTGTCGAACCACTGCAGGAGGTCCCGCCGACCTGAGAGAACCTCGGTCGCGTCGGGCCCGTACATCGTCAGGCCGCGGTCGCGGACGCGGTGCACTCCGAGCGTCGGCGGCAGGGCGCCGGACTCGACCCACGCCGAGAGTCGCTGCAGTGGCTGCTTGGGACTCATGAGCGCCCCGGTTCGTGGCAACAAGACGTGCCCGTGGGTCCACGCGTTGCTGCAGGCGGCAAGGGCGAACGCGCCGACGACCAGCGCGTCTCGAGCGGGGTCGGGGATGCGGGAGACGACGCGCTCGAGGCCGCCGGGCTCGCGTCTTCGGCCCAGGAATCCTGCGAGCACGATGGCGTAGAACACACTCTTGCCCATCCCGCCGAGATCGTCCTTTGCGTCGAGAGCCTCGTCGGGGAACGTGTGCTCGTGCACTCGAAGCTCGGTCGGCGCGACGAGCCGGTTCGGCAAGAGCCCGCCATCTTTGGACACGACCAGCGCGGCGGCGGCGGCCACAAACAAGGCGATGCGTCGCTCCCAACCGGCGGCGGCGGGGTCGAGGATGCGGGCGACGGCAGCGACGACACATGCGGCCGCAGGCACGCCCAGTGATGCAGGCGTGGGTCCGTAGAGCATGGACCAACCGGCGTTGAACGCGAGCGCCACGACCAGCCAGATGGCGGGCGCGCGGACCTCGGCCCGGCCCGTCGCGGCACCGACCATGGCGAGGCCTGCCCAGGGGAAGATCTGGTAGCCGAAGTCCTCGAGCCCGTCAGCAAAACGTCGAGCCTCCGGCTTGTCCAGGAGTTCGAGGTCCTTGGCGGCGCCCAGCAGCGGAATGAATCCATCCCCCTGGTCCAGGATGAGGCGGATCGAGACCAGGACGGCGACCCCGGAGGCGATGCCCAACGCCGCACGGACGCGCGGGGTGACTCCGGGGGACAGGGCGGCGACAGCGAGGGGGAGGCCCGCGCCGAGCAGGAGACCGCAGGACGCCACGCCACCCCCAAGCGCGGCGACAGCGACAACGGCGTAGACCCAACGGGTTCGCGCCGGATTGTCTGGCCGGGTCGCGGCCCACAGGCTCAGGACCGCGACGACGCTCAGGAGTTCGGCGACCGGGTTGCCCAGGGCAGTCCGTCCGCTGAGCGAGAGCATCGGCATCGACAGTGCGACCGCCCCGCCGAGAAGGCTCAGGCCGACCGGACGGCCTTGGCTGCGAATCCAGGCGACGGCGAGACCGACGGTGGCCGCTGTCGCGACCGCATGCGTAAACCGCAGCCCGAGCGCCCCACCGAGTACCGCCACCCCGCGGGCGCGAATCAAGTCCGGAAGGGCGGGGCTTCTTTCAAGACCGCTGAGTGCATCGCCCAAGGCCGCGCGCGCTCGGTCGAACACCGGGAGCTCCGCGTCGCTCCACAGGCCAGCGTCGTCCAGCCCCCACATCCAAAAGACGCACGCCAGCACAAAGCCAACGAGGCCGAGCGGGACCGGGCCGAGCGCACGCCAACGCATTGGGGGAGGGTAGGTCGGCAGAGGTTCAGGCTCAAGCTGGGCTCAGAACGCGCACTGGTTCGTCGCCATGTTGCAGGTCGAGCCTGGCGCGACGAAGGGACACACGTCACCGAAGAAGGACGTGCAGGGGATGCCGCACGCGTTCGCGGTGTCGTCGTAGCAGATCTGCCCGTCGCCACACTCGCTGTCGTTGTTGCAGCGACAGTTGAAGTCGTCGGGGATGCCGTTGCCGTTCTCGTCGGTGCCGTTGCAGCACTCGGTCACGTAGAAGTCGCTGGCGGAGCAGTCGTCGTCGGCACAGTCGGCGACGCCGTCGCAGTCGTTGTCCTGGCCGTCGGTACATGCCGCCACACCAAACTCGGCGGTCGGGTTGGCGCCGCCGTTACACCCGGCGCAGGGGGGAACGTTGGCGCAGTCGGGGTCGCCGCAATCCGCGTAGATGTCCCCGTCGTTGTCGATGCCGTCGTCGCAGATCTCGGGCGGGTTGGGGATGATCTCGACGTTGAAGACGTAGTTGCCCTCGTTGGGACCACCGAACGGGTCGATCGTGAAGCCGTCGAGGAACACGAAGTAGGTCCCCGGGTACAGCAGGGTGAAGTCGAGGCGCGCCGAGAAGAAGGACCCGCCGGAATCGTCGTCACAGCCGACCTGAGCGCCCGCGGTGCACGAGCCCGCACGCACGTACAACACGGTGTCGAAGTCGCTGCCGATCGAGTCCAGGATCACGCGCGAGGGATCGTTGAGGACGAAGGAGAAGATCGCCTCTCCGGCTCCGCCACCGCAGGTGCCCTCGTGGTTGTTGGTGTTGCCGAAGGTCTCGCCGGTGTACGTGCCGGTTCCAGGGATGAACTGGGCGGTGTCGCAGGTGTTCTGGGACTGTTGGCACAGCGGAACGCCGGCACACTGCGGGTCGTCGCAGTCGATCAGCCCGTCGTTGTCGTCATCGAGATTGTTGTTGCAGATCTCCGGCGTCGCTTCGCACCCGGGGGCGAAGGCGCAGGCCGGGTCGGCGCAGTCGATGATGTCGTTGCAGTCGTTGTCGATGCCGTCGTCGCAGATCTCCGGCTCGCAGTCGTCGCACTCCGGCGCGACGAAACAAGCGGGATCGGCACAGTCGACGAGATCGTTGCAGTCGTTGTCGATGCCGTCGTTGCAGAACTCGGGCGTCGGGGCCCCGGCGCACGAGCACGGGAAGATCCCTTCGCAATCGGGGTCGGCGCAGTCGATCAGTAGATCGCAGTCATCGTCGGCGTCGTTGCTGCAGTCCTCGAACGCGTCCTGGCAGATACAGGTCTCTGAGCCCGCGCACTCCGGGTCGTCGCAGTCGATGAGATCGTCGCAGTCGTCGTCGAAGCCGTTGTCGCACAGGCCCGCCTCCGAGCCGGCGCAGCCGCATGCGGGGGTTCCGATGCAGTCGGTGTCGAGGCAGTCGACGGTCGTGTCGCAGTCGTCGTCCTGCCCGTTGGTGCAGACCTCTCCGCCGGGATCGGGCACGCACCCACAGTCGGGCACGCCCTCACAGACCGGGTCAAAGCAGTCGGCGACGCCGTTGCAGTCGTTGTCGTCGCCGTCGAAGCAGTCCTCGGCGGTGCCCGGGTTGGTGTTGGGGTTGAGATCGTTGCAGTCGTCACCGCCGCATTCGAACGGTGGAAAGCCGTCGTCATCGGCGTCGAGCAACTCGTAGACACAAACGCCGCCAATGCACTCGGGGGCTTGGCAGGGGTCTTCGACAGGACACTGCGCCGCGATCTCGCAGTCCTGGGGATCGATGGTGTCCTCGGTGTCGATCTCTGTCGTCGTGCCGGGGTCCGTGATGGTCACGCTCGTGACCGGTCCGGTCGTCGGCATGTCGGTGGTGCCCATGGTGGGACCCGACGTGTTCATGCCGTCGTCGTCGATCGGGATGCTGCTGTCGCTCGCTGAAGCGCTGAAGCGAGCGAAGTCGAGATCGGTTCGGCCGCATCCCGCCACCGCGATCATGGCCAGGACCGGACTCCAACGCTTCAAGAAACCTGGCATTCCTACCGGCACTGTACCGAAGGCGCGCACAGAGATCGAGAAGATCCATCCCTGGTGCGAGATCAGCTCCGCGCAGTGCGGCCGCGATGGTCGAGGTCAAATACAACAGCCCCGCATGCGAAGGGCAGGCGGGGCTGTGTGCGGGGAGTCGTCGTCGAAACCGCTGGTTTCGACGCTGTGGGGGGCGGTCGTTGGAGACGGCCCCCGTCGAATCCGAAGGATTCGACGTCGCTACCGCTTCGAGAACTGGAAGCGTGCGCGGGCGCCCTTGCGGCCGTACTTCTTCCGCTCTTTCTTGCGAGCGTCGCGAGTCAGGTAGCCGGCGGTCTTGAGCGGCTCGCGGTGCTCTTCGCTGACGCGAAGGAGCGCGCGGGAGATGCCCAGGCGGATAGCGGCTGCTTGACCGGAGAGACCGCCGCCCTTGGCGGTGGCCCAAACGTCGTAGTCCTCGCGGGCGTTCGCGAGTTGGAGGGGCTGCTCGACCACCCGGAAGACCGTGGAGCGGGCCAGGTAGGCCTCGCCGTCACGCCGGTTGATGGTGATCTTGCCCTCGCCGTTCATGAGCCAGACGCGTGCAATTGCATTCTTGCGTCGACCCGTGGCGTAAAACCTCATGTTGTCCGTCATCGTCAGAACCTTTTCAGAATCCGTGAAGAGAGCCGATTAGGCTTCGACTTCGAGCGCCTTGAGGGGCTGCGCGGAGTGGGGATGCTCGGAGCCGGAGTAGACCTTGAGCTTCTTGTAGGTCTGTCGGCCGAGTGCGTTGCGAGGCAGCATGCGACGGACGGCGATCTTGATGACTTCTTCGGGCTTGCGCTCGAGAAGCTCACGTGCCGTTTCGTGCTTCATGTTGCCGATGTACCCCGTAAACCGGTGGTACTCCTTTTGGTCGAGCTTGCGCCCGGTGAACTTCACCTTCTCGGCGTTGATGCAGACGACAAAGTCGCCGGTATCCACGTGCGGGGTGAAGATCGGCTTGTGCTTGCCACGCAGGACCGTTGCGATCTGCGAAGCTGCACGGCCCACCGTGAGCCCGGCCAGATCGACGATCCACCAGTCGCGCTGGACTTCTTCGGGTTTTGGGTACACCGTCGCCATCGAGAGCGGGAGGCTTACGCGAGCCACCAATGGGTGTCAAGCTGGATCAGACGGCTGTCTCACGACTCTTCGTGAGCCAACCTGGCCGCGGCGCCCCAGCGTTCATAGAAGAACGGAGTCGACCTGGAACCGGGCCGCGGTGGGACACGCCCCCCTTTGAAAACCCTGTATTATGAGGATGGGTGCAGTTGTCCCCCACTAGCGCGATCAAGGTCCTGGTCGCCGATGACTCGGAGACGGAACGTCATGCTGCGCGGACCACGCTCCGAGCCGCGGGATACTCCGTCGTGGAGGCCTTCGATGGTCAGCACGCGCTCGAGGTCTTCGCGCGGGAGCGGCCAGACATCGTGTTGCTCGACGTGGTGATGCCGCGGCTCACCGGACTCGAGACCTGCCGCATCCTCAAGGCCAAGACGCAGTCGAGCTACCTCCCGGTCATCATGCTCTCGACCCGGAACTCGGTGAACGCGAGGGTGGAGGGGCTGCGCTCGGGTGCGGATGACTATCTCGGCAAGCCCTACGACGGTGATGAACTGATCGCGCGGGTCGAGGCGCTCCTCCGAGCACGGAAGGTGTTGGGGGACACGGATGGATCTGCAGCCGCCTCGCACGGCGGGTCCCCGGGCGACGCCGAAGTGTCCGATCCCGCCGACGTCGACTCCGACTCGAGCTCGCTTCCGGTGGAGGACGCGCAACGACGCCGGATGGAGGAGGAGTTCGACCGTGCAGAGCGCTACAGCGATCCGCTGGCATGCCTGCGAGTCGCCGCCGACAGCGGCTCGGCTCAGAGCGCGCTGCGGTCCGTCATCGAGTCCAGCATCCGCAAGATCGACATCGTGTTCGAGGCCGGGGACGAAGGCTTCATGCTCTTGCTCCCCAACACGCACTTCCCCGGGGCGCTCTCCGTCGCGGAGAGGATCTGGAAGGATGCGCGCTCCACGTCGGTCGTAGGCAAAGCGATGTCGGTCAGCGTTGGCGTCTCCTTCTATCCCAACCGCGATACCCATTCGCTGCAGGACTTGGTGGATCTCGTCGATGCCGCGCTCAAGCAGGCTCGTGAAGTGGGCGGAGGCAAGATCTGTCTCTACCAACACCAGGGCTACCTGTACGCTCCAGAGACGTGATGTCTGCGGTCGACTCCATCGGTCCCGTACGGGCGGCGGTGCTCTCCCCCAGTGACGACCCGCGCGCCATCGAGGCCGCGACGTTGGCCCGTACGTGGCTGGGCGAGCACGGGGTCCGAACGCTCGAAGCCAACGCGTTCACGCAAGCCGGTCAGGGCGCGCCCAAGTGCGACCTCGCGATCGCGCTCGGTGGCGACGGCACGTTGCTTCGGACCGCTCGGTTGGTCGCAGACGATGAGATCCCGGTGCTGGGGGTCAACCTCGGCACGCTCGGTTTCTTGGCGGCGTACGCAGCCTCCGAGCTCACCGACGCGCTGCAGGCCGCATATGACGGCAAGCTGGCTTGGGAGCCTCGGCTTCGGGTCAAGGTCGAGGTCGAACGCGACGGCAAAATCGTCCAGTCGCAGATCGCGTGCAACGATTGCTACGTCAAACACGGCGTCTCGCCACGCATGCTGCAACTCGTCTCCGAGGTCGGCGGGTCGAAGATGGCGGAGTACCGGGCGGACGGGCTCATCATCTCCACGCCGATGGGGTCGACCGCGTACAACCTGGCCGCGGGCGGACCGATCGTCGACTCGGGCACTCAGACCCTCGTCATCACGCCGATCTGCCCGCACAGCCCTACGCATCGCCCCGTGGTGATCGCGGCGGACCGAGAGGTCCGAGTCCGCTTCTGCGGTCCGACCGGCGACGGCGCAGCGACGCTGTCCGTCGACGGTCAATGGGGCATCCCACTTCAGGTCGGCGACACGGTGACCGTGACTCAGGCGGAGACGCCGCTGCGGCTGGTCCCGCCTCGTTCCACGGTGTTTGACGTGTTGCGCGCCAAGCTCGGCTGGTCCGGCGCGTCAGCCTGAGTGTTGGGCTGCCTCGTGACCGGCTGAGCTCGAGGGACACGTCCGCCACGACCGGCTGGCGCTGCGGTGCTCGCTGGGTTCGCGGGACGCCGGCCAGCTGCTATGAGGTCCGCCATGCTCTCGTACCTGCGCGTTCGTGGCCTGGCGCTTCTCGACGATGTCGCGCTCACCTTCGAGCCGGGCATGAATGTGCTCACCGGGGAGACGGGGGCGGGAAAGTCGATCATCGTCGGCGCGTTGGCGTTGCTCCGCGGTGCCCGCGGACGCGCGGAACTGGTGCGTGACGGGGATGCTTCCGCGACGGTCGATGCTCAGTTCGAGCCCCGTACCGAGCCCCGCGATCGGTTGCTCTCGATGCTCGCCGACCATGGGCTGCCCAACGACGATGCCGATGCGTTGGTTCTGCAACGGGTCGTTGCGCGGGCCGGCCGAGGCCGGAGCTTCGTTCAAGGTGCGCTCACGACCCAATCGGTGCTCGGCGGCCTCGGTGAAGAGTTGATCGACATCTGCAGTCAGCACGAGCACCACTTCCTCACCCACGCGAGCCGACACCTCGATGTGCTCGACGCCTACGCGGGCAACGACGAGGCGCGAGCAGCGTATGCCGAGCAGTACAGCGCTTGGAAGCAGGCTGAAGACGACCTCGCGAGCCTGCGGGCTTCGATGGCCGACGGTGCCGCGCGAGCCGACTACCTGCGCTACCAGCTGGAGGAGATCGACCGCATCGCACCAGAGGTCGGCGAGCTCGACACGCTGCGTCGTCGGGTCAATGTGCTTCGCGGCGCTCGCGACTGGGTGAACTTTGCCCACGAGGCGCAGCACGTCCTGTACGAATCCGACGGGGCGGTCGCATCGACGTTGGGGGGGCTGGCCGACCGCGCACGCGAAGGAGCGGAAGACTCCACCACCATCGCCGAGCTTGCCGAGCAGCTGACCGCAGCTTCGATGGCTGCCGAAGAAGCCGCGTCGTTGGCGGCTCGGCTGCTCGCGGAACTCGAGCTGGACCCCGTCGAACTCGAGCGCGCGGAGGACCGGCTGCACGAGCTCGAGACGCTGCGTCGCAAGCACGGTGTCGAGCTGGACCAGCTGCTCGACCGCGTCACCGAGATGCGGGCGGAGTTGAGCGCGATGGAGAACGCGGACGACCACCTTCAAGCGCTTCAAGCTCGGACCGACGAACTCTCGCGTGCCGCAGCGAAGGCCGCTCGGGCATTGGGCGAGCGCCGGCGCCGAGCTGCTTCCGGGCTGGCTCGCGCCGTCGAAACCGAACTCGCTGCGCTGAGCATCAAGAACGCCAAGCTCGAGGTTCAGATCGGATCCGCCGAGCTGTCCGCCTCGGGAGGTGACGCGGTCGAACTCTTGTTTTCGGCCAACGCGGGCGAGTCGGTCGCGCCGCTGCGCAAGGTCGCCTCCGGCGGCGAGCTGTCGCGCGTCCTGCTCGCGATCAAGGGGGTGCTTGCCGCCGGAGATCGCGTGGCCACGTACGTGTTCGACGAGGTCGATGCCGGCGTTGGGGGAGCGGTCGCCGAAGCCATCGGCCGACGCCTCAAGCGTGCCGCGTCGGAGCACCAGGTCTTGTGCGTCACCCACCTCCCGCAGATCGCGGCGTTTGCGGACGCCCACTTTCGGGTCGAGAAGAAAACATCCAAGGGCCGGACGACGACGCGGGTCGTGTGTCTCGATGAGGGACAGCGGGTCGAAGAGCTTGCCCGGATGCTCGGTGGAAAGCGGGTGACCCAGTCCGCCCGTGACCATGCGGAGGCGCTGATCAAAGCCGCCAAAGGGGCGAAGGCGGGTCAGGGAAGCCCCCGTAGAGCATCTCGCCCCTGAGCCCGTGGCGCCGAAGGACCGAGGTGGGGGCGCAGGACCCCTCTGTCCTGATCGGATACAGGTGTATGGCTCGAATTGATGCATATTTTTGGGGTTTCAAGACCCCTGAAATGCGTTGACACCTGACCCCTACCCACCTAGAGTCCTCGGCATCTGGGGCCGCTGAGGGTAGGTGAAGTCGGACTTGTTCCGACATTACCCACTTCGGACCGGCTCTTGTTCGGAAGGGGAACAACATGAAAATCACCAAGCGATTCGCGACTCTCTCTCTTGCTGCGTTCATTCTGGCTCCAGGTTGCGACGAAGGCGTCGACAACGAGCGCACCGATGCCGAGGCCCAGGCGGCTGACGAAGAGTCTCGGGAGGTCACCAAGCTCTCCGGTCAGTTGCTCGACACCGACGGCACCCCGATCGCGCACGCCGAGGTCTCCGTGGCCGTGGGTTCCGTCGAAGTGACGGCCCGGACCCTGACGACCGCCGACGGTCTGTATGCCGTCGATGTCCCGCTCGACGTGGTGGACGAAGCGCTCGCCAACAGCCAGGAAGTCGCCGTCCTGTTCCACACGCCGGCCAACGACCTCGAGCCGTTCGGCACGGTTCAAGGCGACTACGTGCACTTGCTGCCGGCCTCCCTCGACGAGTTCATCAACATGGACGAACTCGGCGCCGAAGAGCTCGAGATGCGCGTCGCGTACGTGCCCCGTCAGGGCCAAGGCTTCAAGATCACCGACGAGCTCATCGAGAAGGGCGGGGTGCTCACGTGGTCGCCCGAGGGCACCCAGTACGGCGAGGACTTCAGCGTCAGTCTGGTGATCGAGCCCGGTTCGATTCACAAGGGCCAGGATCGCCAAGACGAGATCACGCTCACCGTGCTCGAGCAGGCTGTCGCGCCCATGCAGATTCCCGCCGACGGCTTCGGCCCGCTGTGGACCATCCAGCCGCGCGACATCACCTTCGATCCCCCGGCTCGGATCCGCATCCAGGGCAATCGCCTCCCGGTGCTCGGACCCAGCGAGATGGAAGTTGGCCAAGAGACCGACCTGTACGGCGCATCGCTCGAGACCGGCTGGAAGTACTTCGGCGGCATCGAGATGGTCGAGGACAACGACGGGATCGTCACCCTCGAGTCCACCGAGGGCATCATCTCCCACGGTGCTTGGGGACACGTGTTCGGTGCGTCGGGCTCCGACTGGGGCTTCCTGGCTGAGTGCTTCGCGTACCCCGAAGAGGGCGAGGCTCCATTCACGACGCGGACGCCGTGCGCCATCGTCGACGACAACCGGGGCTCCTGCGACGACCCGAGCACCCATACCGGGATCCTGAAGTGCGAGCAGATCGACTACAACGGTGCGAACTTCCGCGTGTACTCGACCGTGACCGAGCCCAAGTGCAACGGATGCGGGGGCGCCAACGCTCCGTACGTTCTGGCGATGGGAGCGGACGACATCGGTGCGGGTGACCTCAGCGCGGTCAACCTCCGCGTCAAAGCGGTCGGACTCTGCCCCGAAGAGACGAACATGACCGACATGGTCGCGCTCTACGATTCGATCCGCGCGCGCTCGGGACTCGCCGCGAGCAACCTGACGTTCCTGTACGATGCCACCGAGGACTCCGTCGATGCAGACCTCAACTGGCGCAACTTCTCCAAGCAGACCAAGATCCAGGTGCGCCCACCGGTCGGCTGCGCAGAGTAGGCACATGCGACGGGGAACGTTTCGTCTCCCGTCCCGCTCGAGGGTCGTCGCTGTTGCGGCGGCCCTTTTCGCGTTGAGCGGGCTCGGCTGCGAAGCGACGTCGGAGTTGGGGGACGACGATGGCAGCACCGGGATGGACACCCAGCAGCCGGTGGATGACGGCGTCCTCGAACTCGGATCCTTCGCGGAGGGCCGGGCATTCGTCCCGTACCAACGGGGCGAGGAGGAACTCGTCGAGATGGGCCTGCAAGGCGGGTTTCACATCTTCGTCGACGGTCGCCTGCGTCCGGACATCGAGCTGACCGAGGTGGTGGTCGAACTCGCCGTGACCTTGCTGGACGACGAGTCCGAGGTGACCCGCATTCGGCACCAGCGCCGGCCGGAGATCCCGGACGCGGACGGCTGGCCGACGTTGCCCGAGATGATCATCTTCATTCCTGACCCCGCGATCGTCGACGGTCAGGACGTGCGAATCGATGTCAGGCTCGAGGCCCTCGACGGGACGCTGATCGACCTCGTCGATGCCGAGCTCTACCTCTCGAGCCCGAGCGCCTAGCGGGCCGTCCTCACTCGCGTCGGCGACGAACCCACTGGATGCCCGGCAGGCGCTCGAGCTTGCCCAGGACCCGCAGCAGCTGGGCGTTGTCGCGGACCTGCAGTGTCAGGTCGAACTGTGCGGCACCCATGTCGTCGCTGCGCACGGATGTGTCGGTGAGGTTCACGCCCTCACCCGAGACGCCGTCGGCCACATCGCGCAGGAGTCCGGGGCGGTCGTGGGCCACCAGCTGCACGCGGACGGGAAAACGACTGCCGCGTCCGCTGCCCCACGACAGCTCCATCCAGCGGTCTGGCTCGCCCGAGCCGCGGACGTTGGGGCAATCGCTGCGGTGGATGACGATGCCCCGCCCTCGGCTGATGAACCCGATGACTGCGTCGCCGGGGACGGGCTTACAGCAGTTGGCGGGGCGGCTGAGCACGTCGTCGACCCCGGCCACGTTGACCGAGGTGGAGACCGGACCCTGAGGCCGGCTGGACGTCGGAAGCTCGACCTCCTCCGGCTTGGGCTCGAGCTCCAGCACCCGCTGCCCAACGCTGCGCGCGTTGATGTCTCCGAAGCCCAACTTCGCCAGGAAGTCGTCGGTCTCCAGATCGTACAGCGCCGCGACATCGTCAACCTTGCGGCCCTCGACACCGAGGCGTCCAAGCTCGCGTTCGACGATCTCTCGGCCCGAGGCGATCGACTCATCTCGTTGCTGAGCTCGGAAGTGCTGGCGAATCTTCTGTCGGGCGCTGGCGGTGTTGACCAGACCCTCGTGAGGGCTGAGCCAGTCTCGACTCGGCCCACCGGTCTTGGACGTGATGATCTCGACCTTGTCCCCGGTCCGCAGGGCGTAGTCCAACGCAACGATCTGTCCTCCGACCTTGGCACCTCGACAGCGATGCCCGACCTGGGTGTGCACGCGGTAGGCGAAGTCGATCGGGGTCGCTCCGACGGGGAGGTCGATGACCGCGCCGGCGGGGGTGAATACGTAGATCTGGTCGGCGAAGATGTCGGTCTTGAGCGAGTGGGCGACGTCGTGTGGATCGGTGACGCCCTTTTGCCACTCCATCAGCTGACGGACCCAGTTGATCTTCTCGTCGAATCTCCGGTCGGCTTTCTTGGCCTCTTTGTAGCGCCAGTGCGCTGCAACCCCGTTCTCGTTGTACTCGTGCATCTCGCGGGTCCGAATCTGGACCTCGAGCGGGCGCTGGTCTGGGCCGAACACCGCGGTGTGCAGCGAGCGGTAGAAGTTCTCCTTGGGCTTGGCGATGTAGTCGTCGAACTCGCCGTCGATCGGGGTCCATTCGGCGTGGACCATGCCCAGGACCGCGTAACACTCGGCAACCTCGGAGACGACCACCCGGACCGCCGACACGTCGTAGATCTCCTCGAAGCCAACCTTCTTGCGACGCATCTTCTTGAAGATGCTGTAGATGTGCTTGGGTCGGCCCGAGACGTCGGCGTCGATGCCGGCCTCGGTCACCTTCTCCTGCAGCATCTCGATCACCTGGGCGATGCCTTGGGTCCGTTCCTTGCGCTTGCTTGCGAGCAGCGACTTGATTTCCTGAAACGTCTCGGGCTCCAGCCACTTGAACGCCAGGTCTTCGAGTTCCCACTTGAGCTGCCAGATCCCCAAGCGGTTCGCGAGCGGGGCATAGACCTCCATCGCCTCCGAGGCGATCGCATGTTGCTCTTCGGGGGACTCCGCTTTGAGCCGCCGAAGTTGGTGGACCCGGCCCGCGAGTGCAAGCAAGACGACGCGCAGGTCCGATGCCATCGAGAGGAACATCTTGCGAAGGCTCTCGGCCGCCTCGTCCTCGAGGTGGCTCCACTGGACTTGCCCGAGCCGCTCGACGCCGTCGATCAGCCCGATGATCTCCGGTGAGACATCCGCGGGGAAACGCTCGCGCGGACCTCCACACAGCAGCGCGGCTGCGAGCGCGGCTCCATCGAGTCGCAGCCCGACGAGAACTTCGAGTGTGTCGACCGCCCGGACTCCGTGTTTGGCATCGTCCAGATCACGGAGCCATTGCGCGTACTCCTGCAGGCGCTCGGTCTGTGCGGGTTCACGGTCTTCGGTCGCTGAGTGGAGCGCTGTTTCGAGTCGGTCTTGCCAAGATGCTTCGCTCATCGTCAGCCTCCGGATGCGAGCGCCGCGGCATCTGCACCGGGCGGAGTGGGGTCTTCGAGGTCGTCGAGGAAGCCGTCGGGCAACGCGACCTTTTGGGTGCCTGCGGTCTTGCCTCGCGGAACCCGCATCGAGCGGGGAGGGAACGGCTCGTCCTTGGGCAGCGATTCGAGGACGTCTCGAAGCTGCGCCAGCGTGGAGGACTGCATGACGGCTTGGCGGGCCCGAGCGCTACCGCGAAAGCCCTTCGTGTACCAGGTCGCGTGCTTGCGAAACATGCGGACGCCAGCGGTCTCGTCGAACCAGTCGATGAGTCGCTGAACGTGCTCGAGCATCACTTCGACAATCTCTCCAAGCGTGGGCGGGTTCGGGGGAGCCCGGCCTTCGAACACCTCGGCCAAGTCGCGGAAGAGCCACGGGCGTCCCAGACAGCCGCGCCCGACAACAACACCGTCGCAGCCGGTGGTCCGCATCATGCGGAGCGCATCCTCAGCTTCCCAGATGTCCCCATTGCCGAGCACCGGGATCGAGGTGACCGCCTGCTTGAGCTTGGCGATCGCTTCCCAGCGGGCCGTACCGTCGTAGAGCTGAGCGGCGGTGCGCGCGTGAAGGGCCACGGCCGCGCAGCCTTCATCTTCGCCGATGCGGCCGGCGTCGAGGTAGCTGAGGTACTCGTCGTTGATGCCCATCCGAAACTTGATGGTCACCGGGATGTGTTCGCTGGCCCCAACCGCGGCCCGGACGATGCTGCGCAGCAGGTTGGGCTTGACCGGAATCGCCGCCCCGCCGCCCTTGCTGGTGACTTTTCGAACCGGGCATCCGAAGTTCATGTCGATGTGATCGACGCGGCCCTCGGCGACGAGACGCTTGACGGCCTCGGAGACGAAGTAGGGGTCGACCCCGTAGACCTGGAGGCTCCGCGGCGTCTCGTCGGGTCCAAAGTCCGCCAGCTTCAGCGTCTTGCGGTTGCCCATCACCAGGGGCCGGGCCGTGATCATTTCGCTGACGTACAGGCCGCGCACCGCTCCCGCGTCGACCCCGCCGAGAAATCGGCGGCAGATGGCGCGAAAGGGGTAGTTGGTCACCCCAGCCATCGGTGCCAACACAACGGGCGGCCACACCCGCAGGGGGCCGAGCTCGAGCGGTTCGAACTCCCCTTCTTGCGCTGGAGAGACGTCCGCGTTGATCGGGCTGCGGTACACCGCGTCCATGGGGCCTCGGGATACCACGACGAAGCCCCGGGGTCCCGCCCGCTTCCGGAGCGCACGTGTCGGATTTTTCGGCCTACAGGGGGTTTCTGATATGGGCGATAACAGTGCCCCGAAAGCGGACCAAGCGAAGCTCGACCGCGCCAGCGCGGCGGCCCAGGGCTGCTCGCACCGCACGTGGCAACCGAAAGACGTCGGGAACCAAGCGCGAGGCGAAGGCCCGGCGCGTCTTGGAGCCCGAGCAGCGACGAGCGCGCAATCGAACCATCCTGGCGATGGCGATTCTGGCGCTGGTCAACGCATACGTGTTCGTCTGGAACGAAGACGGTCTGTTCAGCGGCATGGGTTCGCTTCAGGCGGCGGCCATCGAGGGGCGCAAGGGTCCCCTGCCTCCCCGCGCGGCTCCCGTCGAAAACGCCTGCGGTGGCGACCCGGTCCGCGTCTTTGAAGGCCTCGACGACCTGATCCGGCTCGACACGTCGCTCCGCGGCGGTGCAACGCTGAGGCTTGCACTCCTCTCCCTGGGAACCCCCGGCGAGCACATCGACGAACTCGAGGCCGCTGTGCGCTCGAAGGTCGACCTGGGGTTGCTCGGAGGCAGTGGCGCGCCCCTACGCATTGCAGCCGACCGCAACGGAGGCGTGCACGCGCTGGAGATCGAGCTCGCCGAGGGCCGCGTCCTGCAGGCGTGTCGCGCAGACGAAGGGTTCGAGGTGCGGAATCTTCAGCATCCTCACCGCGCCGACGTCGAGGTGCTCTCGTTCGAGTTGGGTGACGACGCCGATCTGTCCGCGGCGGTTGTCCTCGCTGGAGAGAAATCCGAACTCGCCACGCTGTTGGGCGAGACGCTGGCCAGCGACGTCGACCTGCTGACCGAGGTCCGTCCGCACGACAAGATCGAAGTCATGGTCGAGAAGCGCTACCTCGGCCGACATTTCCACCGGTACGGATCGGTGCTCGCCGTCGCATTCCGCGGCGCGGTCCGGCGAGTCGCGTACTACCGTTACAAACCCGCTGGACAGGACTCGGCGTTCTTCGATTCGGACGGACAGACCGTCGAGCGAGCGATGCTTCGCAGCCCCGTCTCCTACTTCCCAGTGGGTCGAGGCTCTCGCGGTCTACTGCCTCCGTCGGTTGAGATCATCGAGGGCCGCTTGGGCTCCATCTACCGACTGCCCGAAGGCACGCCGCTGGTCGCGATCGGCGACGGCACGATTGTCGATGCTGGGGAGACCCGCAAAGAGGGTCGGTTCTTCGACCTGCAGCTGCACGACGGAACGATCGCTCGCTACTGCCATCTGGGGCGGTTCATCGGGAACATCGAAGAGGGGGCGCGCCTTTCGACCGGCGAGATCGTCGGCCTGTCGGGACACTCGGGCCGTACGCCGAACGACCGCCTCCGGCTCGAACTGTGGGTCGAGCGCGATGGTGTGCTCTCGACGATCGACCCGCTGCGTCTCACCGGTGAGGGG
>OJGU01000742.1_pt1 | contig 16016 bp, 15 predicted proteins | sample 1594741 | NCBI WGS metagenome assembly OJGU01 (sample SAMN05416841, study PRJEB24817) | seawater metagenome | isolation source: Sea water | place: Canada:Atlantic | collected 2013-07
GATCATGGGCTGGAGTGTCAAAGACGGCCTGCTCGTCAACACGACCCCGAAGACAGACTTCAGTGCCACCGGCGCCTATGCCAACCTACGGACCGAAGCCGTGTTTGAAGATTTTTGGTTGCACATTGAGTTTCGAATTGGAGCAGCGCGCAATAGCGGTGTCTACCTTCGCGGGATGTACGAAGCCCAGGTCGTGGATCGTGATAGTCGGATGCAAGGAAAGCAAGGCGTGGGCGCTATCTTCGGCAGCATCGCACCATCCAAAAACGCGGGCAAACCGGGAGGGGAATGGCAGAGCTATGACCTGACCTTGGTCGACCGCCATGTCACCGTGGTGCTCAATGGCGAAAAAGTGATCGACAATCAACCCCTACGCGGTCCCACCGGAGGCGCGGTCTTCACCGATCCGACGGCCCCGGGCCCCATCCTCCTCCAAGGCGACCACACCAGCGTGGCCTACCGTGACATCTATCTCGCCCCCGTGCTGAAATGACCATGAGGAAGGGCAAAGCAAATTCCTGTTCTTCAACCCTTCAAGTGGCTCGGAATTGTTTTAACCACGGATACCACTGATGGGCGCGGATTAACGACCTATCCTGAATCCCGTCACTCCAATCGGTGCCCATCCGAGCTATCCGTGGTTAAAACTTCCCACGCTGAGTGGCGCAAAAGAAAGTCACCCCATAGAATGCGTAAGCGAATGCGGGATCTTTCACGTGTTGGTCTTTTTCTGGGGCTTTTTTTCACAAGATGCAGTTTGTGTTGCCCTAGGCTTTTTCAGGGTTTATTAACGTTTGAGTGGATTCGTTTGGAGGCCCATGAACAAACAGAATGAACCAGGAGTCTAACCGACGTGGGGCGAGCGTACCGCGAGCCGTTCTAGCCAAGAGCCTTTCAATCAGAAAAATGGGATTCATTTACCTGTCTTGCATGATTGGGATTGATGGTTCTCTGGCTTTCCCAGATCAAAAAGCGATCGCTCACATCGTGGGTAGCTTGGATGACAAGGTTGAGTTGAACCGGGGGATGAATGCGATGCTGGAAGGGATGGCGCAGGCGCACTTCAAGAGATGGTTTGTGGACATTGACCCGGTGATCGACCATGCTCCGGCCGCCGGTAATCTTATCCCCGACGAACTCGCCCCCCGCGCCAAAGTGCGCCGCCAAGCCTTCGCCAACGGCACCGCTAATCGCGAAGCCCCGAAATCCTTCCCCGCCGCTCTCCAATACACCGAATCCATGGGCTGGATCCCGGAGGGGGGGGAGGAAACAAGCTTTAGCGATCACATTAATTTTCAAACGAGACCAGTCTTTGAGAGCAAAGACTTCCCAGAATCAGGTGCACGGTTCGCACGTGGCGATAATGTAAAAGAGGGGCGTTTTCAGTGGGCGGATGAATTGCCATACTGGTCGACTTTAAACGAAACGTTGGAAAAATACTTATTACGCAGTGGCGGCTGTTCCGTTCCTTCCGTGATCCTCCTGGAGTAACCCGGTCACAGCCTTCCCGTTTAAATTGGAACGGAACAGCCGGAATCCGGCGAAGTGCCTATTATTCTAGCGAAGAATCAGGGGGGGTATTGTGTCGGAGGCAATAGCTACAAGCTTGTCATTCAGCTGGAGATTGTCGGTTGTGAGAAGTGTATCCCGGATGGCATCCTTTGCATTGATGACCTGTTCTTGGTGCCTTTCAATCATGCATCAACCGTCCATCTCAAAGACATTCGCGAGGGGGGCGAATTGAAGCGTGAGGGCACTGTTGCGAAATTTGCAACCGTTTAGAACTTCAAAGGTTTTCCAAATTGACAGCAATGCTAGCGTTCTTTCATGAGCACAACTTTGACCATCCGGAATCTCGATGAGGACGTGAAACGCAAGTTGCGTATACGGGCCGCTAGTCATCAAACCTCGATGGAAGCCGAGGCGCGGGAGATTCTGGCTCAGGCAGTCAATGAGCCAGAAACGATCACGCCGCCGCGCTCGAGCGAAGAGATGCGAGCGCGGCTGGAAGCCGTTAGAGGGATTTGGGAAGATCGTGTTGGGGGGCGAAGTACTGATGACATCATGCGCGAACCAAGGGGCGATGACTAGTTCTTGCCCCGTTCTTGTCGATTCCAATGTGCTTCTAGATGTCACTGAGAAAGACGAGCACTGGGCAGACTGGTCGCAGGACCAAATGAGTCTCTTTGTTGGGCGGTTGGTGGTTGATCCAATCGTTTATTCGGAGCTCTGTTATGAGGCGGGTAAAGTTGAAGATGTCGATGCCGTTCTAATAGCATTGGGCATAGGCTTTGAAGAACTCCCACGTCAGGCACTATTCTTAGCTTCTCAAGCATTCAGGTTATACCGCGAGGGCGTTGGGAACAAGACTGCACCGCTGCCGGATTTCTTCATCGGAGCCCATGCCGCCGCTCAGGGCATTCCGATCCTCACTCGGGATGCCGGTCGCTACCGAACCTACTTCCCCGCCGTTGAACTTATTTGCCCATGAAAAACACTCCTAAGCCCGTCTTGATGATGCCGTTATCGATCTGTTTTGTCAGAAGCGGGCTAAGTCTTTGTGGGCTATCGCGACGGTGAAACCAAGGGATGCTATGCAGTCATCTTTGGGGGAGAACAGGGGCACCGTCAGAATAGAATGGATTCCTGGCGGCTGGGCGCATTCCTGGTTTTCGTCGATGCTATTTGGTTCGTTCCGTTGTGGAACTAGTGAACTCGTGATTTCCTCTCGATTGGTTTTGGATCTGTTCTGTGCTCGTTAGAGGGAGGAAGGGGTTAATTTCTTGCTGATATCCATCAGGCATGTCGAGAACCAGGCCGTTCTTGATTCTTCAAAGGGCACTGGATGATGAAGCGAGAGTGACAGAGTGAAGCGGCATTCTCGAATCTAATCGAATCGCTTGGGGAACCATGCCGTCACCGTTGCCAGGCGGCTGAAGTATCGTAACCAGGCCGTTCTCGCCGAGCTCGCGTGCTTGTGTCAGACTCGTCGCATCGACGAAGTGAACGACGACAGAACTAACCCAACCCCCCATGGGCTTTACGGAAAACGAGACGGAACAGATTCTTAACCAACTAGAACAGAATTTCTGGTCCCGCCACCGACCTCCGATCGAGCTTCGCGACAAGGTCCGCGAAGGGCAGCGAGTCGAAGGGCAGTCCATTGAACTGTTTCTGAATCGTCCGGCGTTTCAGCGTCCTGACCAATGGATCGAGGAGCCAATCTGCAAGATCCGATATCTCCGTTCAAAGGACGTCTGGGCGATCTATTGGCAAAGGGCCGATATGAAGTGGCATCGATACGAGCCCTGTCCTGAAACCGCCTCCCTAACGGCGGCCCTCGCCAAGATCAGCGAAGACGAACACGGCTGTTTCTTTGGCTGACTTAAGAACAATCGTATCCAGGGATGGGATCCTTGCAGCTCCGAGATTCTCCCTTAGTTTGATGAATGTGTAGCCGTAATCAAGGTGGGGAGAGCGTACTCGCGAGCCGTTCTAGCCGAGAGTCAAAACTTCAGAAAAACAGGCCCTTTTCCTAGCAGAGCGTGATAGGGCGAGTACGCTCGCCCCACCTCGGGATATAGATTTTCACAAGTGTTTCATTCCATTCGAAACGTCTCGGTTCCGAACTCGATCTCGCCTTCGCCGCCGAGTTGGTAATTTGATCCCCAAATTCCGCGGTAAGACGTAGGGATCTTTGCTGGTTATCGATGGGTGTTTGTCGGGTGGGGGAGGTGTTGCTTCGGTTTTTCTGTGTGAGCCGCTTTCGATGTCGCAGTAATACCGATTCTTATTTGCAGTGTGTCGTGTTTTGAAAGTTTCGATACTTTGATCAGGAAAAATGAGCTTTTCTTTTGTGAGGTTTTAAGGATAGGATTCGTGTGTGGTAAAAATAAGTATCAGGGGTTATATGGTTTCTAATGTGAGAAAAATCTGAGTTCTGCCGTGATTAGTGCTGAATAAATTAGGTGCTTATGAAGCAGTTTAGATTGATGAAGAGATACGGATTCGCTGCGCTTTTTGGAGCGCTACTTCCCTTAGTTGGAGTCTTGAAAGGTCGTGGGTTCTCAGAGGCATTGCCATCCGATTCATTGAAGACGAGGACGGGGGAATCGGGCGGAGAACGAGTTGTCGAGTCGGGTGGGGAGGATTCAGGTGTCGTGAAGGCTGCTAGTAGCTTGCCGGCGGGAAAGTACGCGCGTGATCAACGGATTGCTGAGGATCCGGATGGCTATTTTGATCCGGACCGGACTGATCTTGAGTATCAACGCAAGGTTCGTCGTCATAATCAGATTGGCCAGTTCTTGACGTCGTCTCGGAAGGATGACCCAGTCTACCAAAAGGTCATGCTGACACTTCTTGAAAATGGGTATGGTATCGAGGAGTGGGGTGAGGCGGTGTCTATCTTAGGGTTTTATCATTTGCCTGTCGTCGCAGAACGACAGGCGCTGATGAATGCCGGATTCTCGCCCCAACAGATCGAGGGCGAGCTTGAAGATGCGAAACGACAGCAGCATCGGCACCTTCGAATGGTTGAAGACAATCTGCTGAGGCGGTGTGGTATTAGCGATCCAGATCTCGTGAAAGAGCTCCTGGCTATTGAATTGGAGTTCTTGCCGAACGAAGATGTGATCGGTCTGGGGCCTCTTCGGACGATTCGTGGAGATCGCTTGCTCGGTGATGAGGACTGGTTGGATGAAGATTTTCTGGCCGCCCGTGCTCGTTATCAAGGGGAGCCAAGAATCCGACCGGACCCTTTTGAGTTGGCGCCTCCGCTGCCTTCGGATGATCCCTCAACTCCCGATTCGGGCTAGCTTCCCGTGATTGGTAAGCCAGCGACCGAACGATGAGATTGATTCCGTGGGGGGATGTTTTTTCGGAGGTCGTCCGCTATCCCCGGTGCTACCTTTGATCCTCTCGGAAGCGGAAGGCTGGTTTGCCGGTGATGTCGCTGGATTCGAATGAGGGGCACCAGTGTTGCTCGACGTGGGCGACGACGAGGTCGGTGCCAGTGAAGTGATCGACTCCGGGTGGGCGCGAGGGGTTGTACATGGTGTCGGTGAGGTCGCGGATCAAGGCGACGTTCTTTCCGAGTTTCACCATTTGGCGAATGCCGAAGGGCCGTCCTAGGACGCACATGTTGAGGTGAACGCCGCAGAGGATGACGTTTTCGATATCGTTCGCCGCCAGGAGATTGTAGGTTTCTTGGGCTTCGTCAGTGATGGCGTCTTTGGGGTGGATCGTGATGCTGTCGATTTGTTGGGTCCAGGCGTCTCTGATTTCGCATTTCTCTGGGTGGCAACTGCATCCCATGTCCGAGTCGTCAATGGGCAGAACACTTTCGAAGGCGGGATCGGGCCAACACCAAGTGGTGCCCCAGCGTTCGGCTTTGGAGAGTTCGATGGGGGCTTTGGCAAAGGGGGCGTTTTTGGCTGTGCTGCGTTGGGGATGTTTGTCGTAGTGCGCGGTCACGGAACTGGGGGCGTGAATGATGAGCGCGCCTTTGCCTCTTGCCGCGTTCAGCAGGCGATCAAGGGCGGGGGCCATTTCGGTAACTCGTCGGGCTGCCGATTTGCACCAATGGTCGTCCCACATGTCGCAAACGATGATGACGGTCTTCTTGGCGTCCCAGGTGGCCTTGCTTTCTTTGACGGTCGATGGGGCTTCCTTGCTGCGGTCGCGGAGGGTTAGCTGAAAATCTGTCGCAAGAAGATTGCTAGTACTGGTCATGACGAGAAGCAGGAGGGTGAGGGAATGGACGCCGTTGTTCGTGGGATGTTGGGGCTTCATGGGAGGGAGATTAGCGAAGCGAGCGGTCCAAGGGAAGATCTCAGTGTGCTCTTCCACGGGTGTGGGGCCGGGTAAGCGGGGGCAGATGTCGCTTTACTTCAGGGTCGGGGTGCGGTTACTTTTTCGCGTATGTTGAACCGTTTACGCTGTTTCTTGACCGTCTTGCTCTTGGCCATCGCGGGCGTTGGCTGTACTTCAACCTCGATCACGAATCTCACGCCCTCCGATTTTCCGCGCTCGAATTCAGGCTTGTATCGGGTGGAAGCGGCTTGGAAGAGCAATCAGAAGTCGATTCAGAAGGACTCGGTGCAACCGATGGTGATCATTGGGGAGACGCAGTATCCCATGCAGCCCGTGCCGTTTGCGAGCAATCGATGGGAGACCATGGTGCCGGTGAGTGCGTCGGACGATGTGATCTACTATCAGTTCAAGTTTAACTACAACTACAGCGCGATTCCGCAGCCTCGAGCCAATAGCCAGCGTTCTCCTGAGTATCGATTGGATATCACGCCAGAAGGTTAGTCAGATGGTCGGGGCGCTGTCGCAGTCTTCAGCGAACGGAACCATTTAGAGAAGTGGGCGTCTGTGCAGGGAAGAACTCACCGGGAGTTTGGTCCTGAAAGCTCCTCGACTGGTCAAGGCCCCCATTTAGTTCGCGCCAGCGGCGACGAGCTCTTCTTCGAAATCGACGAGTTCCTTGATTTGGACGAGGAACCAGCGATCGATCTTGGTTAGATCGAACACATCGTCCACCGTGAACCCTGCTCGAAGTGCGTGGCGAATGAAGTAGATTCGTTCTGCGTTCGGGACCGTGAGTTTCCGTCGGATGATGTCCTTGGGCAGGATGTCGTTGTCTTGGAAGACTTGGTCCTCGATTCGCCAAGGCTTGGCGTTGCCCCCGAGGCCGTATCGCCCGATCTCCATCGAGCGCAGGCATTTTTGCAGCGATTCCTTGAATGTGCGGCCGATCGCCATCGCTTCCCCAACAGATTTCATCTGCGTGTTGAGGGTGGAATCGGCTTGAGGAAATTTCTCGAAGGTAAAGCGAGGGATCTTGGTGACCACGTAATCGATGGTCGGCTCAAAGCTAGCGGGGGTTTCTCGGGTGATATCGTTTTGGATCTCGTCGAGATGGTAACCGACAGCAAGTTTTGCCGCGATCTTGGCAATGGGGAATCCCGTTGCTTTTGACGCCAGTGCGGAGGAGCGTGAAACACGCGGATTCATCTCAATGACAATCATCCGCCCCGTGTCCGGGCAAACCCCAAATTGAATGTTTGAGCCACCCGTTTCCACGCCGATTTCTCGGATGATGGCGAAGGAGGCATCGCGCATGATTTGGTATTCCTTGTCGCTGAGCGTTTGGATCGGAGCCACGGTGATCGAATCGCCCGTATGAACGCCCATGGGATCGAAATTCTCGATAGAGCAAATGATCACGCAATTGTCAGCCGTGTCTCGCATGACCTCCATCTCGTATTCCTTCCATCCGATGAGCGATTCCTCGATCAAGATTTCAGAAACAGGGGATAATTCCAGGCCACGTTTGGCGAGCGTCTCAAACTCTTCTTGATTGTAGGCGATCCCACCGCCGGTTCCGCCGAGAGTATAGGCGGGACGGCTAATCAGAGGGAAACGACCGATTTCTTTGGCCCGGTCGAGGGCTTCTTCATAGGTCTTGGCTGTAAAGCTAATGGGGAGGTCCATCCCAATCTTGATCATCGCCTCCTTAAATTCTTGGCGATCTTCGCCGCGCTGAATGGCCTCAGATTTCGCGCCAATCATTTCCACTCCAAGGCGATCGAGGGTGCCATCGCGGTGGAGGGACATGGCAGTGTTCAGGGCCGTTTGCCCGCCTAGGGTAGGCAATAGAGCCAATTTCCCGGTGGCGCCCCGTTCCTTCTGGGCGGCGAGTTCCTTAATAAGGATCTTCTCGACGCATTCCGGCGTGATGGGTTCGATGTAGGTTCGGTCGGCAAACTCAGGATCCGTCATGATCGTGGCGGGATTGGAGTTCACAAGAATGACGTAAAATCCGTCCTCTCGCAGCGATTTGCATGCTTGAGTGCCGGAGTAATCGAATTCACAGGCTTGGCCGATAATAATCGGGCCAGCTCCAATAATGATGACGGATTCTATGTCGGACCGTTTTGGCATAAATAAAACATCCGGATTTGAGCGAATTCAGAGCCTTGTGTCAGCAATAAACCGAAATCTAGGCGAAAAAACCTGAGTTCTGTCTCAGTGAGGGAGCCTTGCGGTGTTTTGACTAGTTGTTTCCGCGGTGCGGATAGCCGAGTTTTTCGTAGCTGAGCTGGGTGACCGCGCGTCCCTGGGGCGTGCGCTTGAGGTAGCCTTCCATGATCAAGTAGGGCTCGTAGACTTCTTCCAGGGTGTCTGATTCTTCCCCGACCGCTACCGCGAGCGAGTTGATTCCGACAGGGCCACCGTCGAATCGAACGATGATCGCTTCCAAAATTCGTTTATCCATTTCGTCCAGTCCGTTTTCGTCGATCTCGAGCATCGAGAGACCCTGGTCCGCAATGGATTTGGTCACCTTACCATCATGGCGGACTTGAGCGAAATCTCGGACCCGACGCAGAAGGTTGTTGGCGATTCGCGGTGTCCCGCGGCTTCGGCGAGCGACTTCGAAGGCTCCATCGGGATCAATCTCCACCTTAAGCAGCCCGGCAGAGCGAGACACGATGTGCTGCAGTTGATCCGCCGTGTAGTAATCGAGACGTTCTTTGATGGGAAATCGGCTTAGGAGGGGGCTGGATAGGAGTCCACTCCGGGTCGTGGCGCCAATGAGTGTGAACTTGGGGAGGTTGATTCGGACGCTGCGAGCGTTGGGACCTTGATCGATGATGATATCGAGCATGAAATCCTCCATGGCCGGGTAAAGATATTCTTCGATATTCTTCTGCATCCGATGGATTTCATCGATGAACAAGACATCCCCTTCCTCGAGGTTCGTCAACAAGCCGGCTAGATCGCCGGCCTTTTCGATGGTCGGGCCACTCGTACAGCGGATACTGGCGCCGACGGCTTTGGCGATGATATTCGCGAGCGTGGTTTTTCCCAGTCCTGGAGGCCCATTGAGCAGGATGTGATCGAGAGTGTCGCCACGCTGCTTGCAGGCTTGGACCGCGATATCAAGACGTTCTTTTAGCTTCGCTTGACCAGTGAAGTCGGAGAGTTGGGACGGCCGCAGCGAGAGCTCGAGTTTGTCGTCGGGTTCGTTGAGGTTGTCTAGCGGCCTGTCTGCCATGTGGACGGGAGCATGAAAGATGGGGGAGGTGCCGACAAGATTAATTCAGATTCGAAGTGAGCTTCTATGGTTGCCTAGGTTTTCGCGCTTCTTTCTGGGGGCGGGTTAGTGCCTTGAATCGAAATGAAAGAGAACGGGCGACGGGGTCGCTGCTTTCTTGCCAGTCGATGTCAGGCGGCCGCTTTCCTGGTCGATGTGGAAGGAAAGGATGGAGTGCGAATCTTGGTTGCCAGCGACGAGTAGTTTGTCCCCGGGGACGATGGCGAAGTTTCGAGGCGTTTTGCCTTGGGTGCTAATGGTGTGAACAAAGGTGAGTTCCCCGGAATCGGCGTTGATGGTAAAGGCGGCAATGCTGTCGTGACCCCGATTGGATGCGTAGAGGAATCGACCATTGCTGGTGATTCTCAATTCGGCATTCGAGGAGGAACCGGAGAAGGTCGGGGGAAGTGTGCTGTAGAGGTCGACCAGCGTGAGTTGCCCTTGATTGTAGCGATAGGCGGCAACTTGACTACTCATCTCCAGGGTGAGGTAGACATAGTGGCCCGACGGGTGGAAGGCCAGATGCCGTGGCCCAGAGCCAGCCGGCACGCTGACATCTCTGTCGCTCTGGGGAGTGAGTTCGCCGGTTTCTTCGTCGAATCCGTAGACCTTGATCTTGTCGAGCCCGAGATCGGCGACCAGGACGAAATCGTTCTCTGGGCTGGTGATGATCGAATGGGGGTGAGGGCCCTCTTGTCGATCGGGATTAATGCTCGATCCGGAATGTTGGATATTGGCGCTTGGGGGCTGGAGGCGTCCCTTCTTGCCACGGGGGTAAACGACCACATTACCGGCAACATAGTTGGCCAGGAGGAGGAAGCGGCCGCTTTGGTCGAGAGCGACATAGGCGGGGCCAACGCCTTGAGAACTGATGCTGCCTAGGGACTCGAGGTGCCCGTTCTTGGGATCAACGCCGTAGCTGGTGAGATAGCCATCCTCCTTACCCTCATATTCCGAAGTCTCGCTGATCGCGTAGAGATTTCGTCCGTCGAGGCTGGTGCAAAGGTGGGAGGCGTTAACAATTGGCCAGGGGCCCGCCTCCTTGCTGAGCCCGCCGGACTCGAGATCAATGGACCAGTAGCTAATACCCTTGGCCTTGCCGTCCACATGCCCGAGTTGGGTTGAGTAAGTGCCCAGGTAAAAGTGACGGATGCCGGAAGCGGTTGACATAGGACTTGAGGTGCGACAGCCGAGCTGGCTCAGCAGGAGGGCTAGCGTCGCAGTGCGAAGAATCAGGTTCATGATGTTACGGGGGGGCTTGGGGGACTCCTACTCGAAGTCCGCCTTGAATTTCGGTTGCTGTCTCAGAATGGCTTGAACGTATTGTTTGGTGGAGGGAAAACCGATTTGTTGGATAAAGGTGGTGGCATTCGTCGTGCCGCTGCCGTCTCGCCAACGGAGGACTTGGCTTTTCCCTGCGTTATAGCTTGCCAGGGCGTAAGGGATTGGATTGTCGCACTGAGTGAATCCGCGGCGCATCTTTGCGAGGTAGTAGGCTCCTGCCAAGGTATTCGTGGTGGGATCGTAGAGATGAGCGGGTTCAAAGGTGGTGATTTTGGCGGCGTCGGCCCACTCGAATGCCGCGGCGTCGGTGAGTTGCATCAGACCAATTTCCCCCGCCTTGCCGGTAGCGAAAGTGTCAAACTGGCTTTCTTTCCAGATGACCGCTTTGATTAGGGAGGGATCGAGCGAGTAGGTTTCAGCTGCTTGAATGATAATGCGGTCGTAGCGGCTGTATTCCTTTTTTTGAAGCCACATACGGAGGAGCATCCACTCACCCGAAAGCGAGAGGGCGAGAAGAAGCCATGCCCACCAGTACTTCATTGTTCAGTGGTTTTAGAGGCAGTTTCGCTTTGACTCAACAATCAAAGATTCGAGAAGGACGATTTTCGTGCTTTTTACTGTCCCGCTTTTCCCGTTTGCTGAGGCCACGTGATAGTGCGAGTGACTCTCGAGATTGCTGTGGGCAAGGAGTTTGACTATCGAGTTCCCGATGCGATGCGGGATTCGGTGGAGGTGGGATCACGTGTCAAAGTCCCTTTTGGCCCACGTCAGATGATGGGGGTAGTGACCGATGTTGTGGAATCCTCCTCCTTCAAGAAACTGAAGGAGATTCTCAGTGTTGTGGGACAGAAGAGTCTGGTGACCCCGAATGTGTTGTCCCTAGCCCGCTGGATGGCGGGTTACTACTGTTGTCCGGTGGAGACGGCCTTGAAGAGTGTCTTGCCGGACTCGGTTCGGAAAGAGAAGGAAGGGTGGAAGGAACGCTTGTTTGTGCGGGCTTTGGCGCAGACGGGAGAAGCTCCCGAGCTCTCGAAACGTCAGAGCGAACTGTGGCGGGTGATTGAGGAATGGCGAGAGATCCCCTTGCAAGAATTACTCCGAGAGATGAATACCACCGCCGACACCATTCGGCGTTTGGAAGATAAAGGCTTGGTGACGATCACCTCAGAGGTGATGGAGCGGGATCCGTTTGCGAATGAGACCATTCTCCCGACCAAGAAAATTGTTCTTAACGAAGGGCAACAGGTCGCCCTTGATCGGATTACGTCTGCCTGTGATGACCCGGAGGAAAGCAAGCGGGTCTTTCTGCTTCATGGCGTCACGGGAAGCGGTAAGACAGAAGTCTACCTGCAGGCCATTGAACACACCCTGAAACAGGGAAAGGGGGCGATTGTTTTGGTCCCAGAGATTTCATTGACGCCGCAAACGGTGGAGCGCTTTAAGGCGCGCTTTAGTGATGGTCCCTTGCGAACTCTCGTGGCGGTGCTTCACAGTCATCTTTCGGCAGGCGAGAAGCATGACGAGTGGCACAAGATTCGACAAGGGCGTGCACGCATCGTGATCGGAGCGCGGTCCGCGGTGTTTGCTCCGGTGGACCCTTTGGGCCTCGTCATCGTCGATGAAGAACACGAATACTCCTACAAACAAGAAGAATCCCCTCGCTACCACGCCCGCGACGTGGGCATCGTTCGCGCGCAACGAGAAGGGGCGGTAGTTGTTTTAGGGACGGCGACCCCAGCGATGGAAACCTACTACAATGCGCTTCGTGGGAAGTATGAGCTGCTGGACATGCCGACACGGGTCGATACCAAGACACTGCCGCTTGTGCGCGTGGTGGATATGCGAATGGAAGCGCGCAAAGAAAAAGGGGTGCCAATATTCTCGCTCAAACTGAAAGAAGGGATTCTCGCTCGTTTGGAAAAGGGCGAGCAGGTGATGTTGTTCCTGAATCGGCGGGGTTATTCCGCCTCCTTACAATGCCCGCTTTGTGGCTTTGTTGCCGGCTGCCCCAATTGTAGTGTCAGTTTGACCTATCACCGGAAGGTGAAGCAGCTACGCTGTCATATTTGTGGGCATTCAGAAGGGGTGCCAAATGCGTGTCCCGAGGAAAGCTGTCGTAGTCCGCAGATCCGTTATGCCGGGATAGGGACGGAGCGGGTGGAAGAGACTTTAGGAAAGCTTTTCCCGAAGGCCCGCGTGACGCGAATGGATTCGGACACCTTGAAGAAGAAAGAGGATTTTCGTCGGATCCTGAGTGAGTTTCGATTGGGGAAAATTGACATTCTCCTGGGGACGCAAATGATTGCGAAGGGCCTGCATTTTCCGAATGTTACCTTGGTTGGGATTATCTATGCCGACCTGAGTTTGCACATTCCCGATTTTCGGGCAGGAGAGCGGACCTTTCAATTACTCACGCAGGTCGCGGGCCGAGCCGGACGCGGGGATGTGGAAGGGGAAGTGTTTGTGCAATCTTTTACTCCCTTTCATCCGGCCATTCAATATGCTCGTCGACACGACTACGTTGGCTTCTACGAGCAGGAGGTGGAGTTTCGGCAGGAGCTAGGCTATCCCCCGATCATGAGAATGTGCGGCCTGACCCTGCGTGGTCGAAACGAGGATCGGACTCGGATGGCGGCTGAGTACGTCATGAAAGAGATCGAAACCAAAATCACCGACCTCAAAGGCCTGAGCATCTCCGGGCCAGCCGAGGCGACCCTATTGCGAGCGGAGAATTTCTTTCGCTATCAAGTGGTGCTCCGCTCGAATCAAATGGCGGCCTTGGGGCAACGCTTGACCCGGCTCTTTGCTAGCATTGAGCTGCCCGATGAAGTGCAGCTCATCATCGACATTGATCCCGCCAATCTCTAGGTGGATTAGTTCGTTCTCGGATTTTGCCAGGGAACTTGACCGGCGGATTGGATGTGGCGCATCAGTTTCTGTGTGAGCGCGCGATATTGGCCTTCTTCCGAGGTGGCAAGATCCGTTGATTCCAAGGGGTCCTTCTCGAGATTGTAGAGTTGATAGGGCTCAAAGGGAGAATTCTGCACGAGTTTCCATGGCCCGTCCCGCAAGGCAAAGTACTCGCGACCTTGGTAACGCATATTGCCTTCGCGACGAACCCAGACCAGGGGGCGATCAAGATTCTTCTGCGAGTTTCCAAGCAGGGTGGGAAGGAGCGAGACGCCGTTGAGATCCTTAGCGTATGGAGTTCCGGCGATTTCGCAGACCGTAGGATAAATATCCATCGTCATCCCAATTGCATCAGATCGGGATCCGGGAGGGATCACACCGGGCCAAACAATCCCAGCCGGGACACGGATACCTCCTTCATACATGTCTTGTTTGCCACCGCGATTATTGCCGCATTGTCCTCCGACGTTGAGTTGTCCGCCATTGTCGCTGGTGAAAATGACCAGCGTGTTTTCCGCTTGGCCGTTTTCTTGGAGGGTGGTCATGACATTGCCAATGCCGTGATCCATGTGCTCGATCAGGGCGACCAGTTTTGCTCGCTTCTCTGAGAGAGCCGGTTCACGGCGCTTGACCTTGGCCAGCCAGTGAGCTGGGGGTTGGATTGGGGTGTGAGGCGCATTGTAAGCGAGGTAGAGGAAGAATCGCCGCTTATCGGCTTTCCGTTCATTGAGGTAGTCAATGGCCCAATTGCTAAACAGATCGGTGGCGTGTCCGGGCGGATCGATTTCAACATCATTGCGAAACATGTAGTTGTTCCCTCGTCGCCGGTGATTGTAGTAGTCATCCATCATGTCTCCTAAGAAGCCGTGAAAATGATCAAAGCCCATCTCGTTGGGAGTGCTGGGAGATTGAAGGCCCAAATGCCATTTGCCGACGATTGCGGTATGATAGGAGGCGGGCCAGAGCGCTTTGGGGAGAAGCACAGCAGTAGGGTCAAGAAAGCCCCAGCTGTCCTGGGCTCGGGTTCGAATCACACCGGGGACCCCGACGCGATCAGGGTATTTTCCGGAGAGAAGCGCGGCGCGGGTTGGCGAGCAAACGGGACAGTTGGCGTAGAAATTATCGAAGCGCATCCCAGAGTGAATCAATTGATCGATGTGAGGGGTTTTTAGGTCAGTAGCGCCGTAAGACGAAAGGTCGCCGTAGCCAAGATCATCCACAAGGATCACGAGAACGTTTGGTGGGTTCGCTGGAAGCGTTGCTGCTTGCGTCGTGACGAAACAACTCAGGAGAACGAGTAGCTGAATTGCCACGCTATTACAGCGCGTTCTGGTTCGTGGATTCATTAACTTAGCGGGTTGGGTTTTCATACCAAATGATGCCTAGATTGTCGCGTTCTTCACAGGTCATCAAGTCGAGATCGCCATCTCCATCGAGATCGATGGTTTCAATTCGGTCGAACTTGATTCCCTGAGGTCCGGAGATGTCGTGAATGTCTGTGACGGAATGATCTTCTGTGTTCGCGGACGAAAACCAATACACGCCGATGCGTGATTCGATGGCGTGTTCACAACTTGCGACCAGATCGATCTGTCCATCGAGATTGATGTCTGCGTAGGTCACTGCCTTGGCAGTTCCGATCGGGGCATTAATCTTGATTCGAGAAGACTGCCATCGAAGGGGCGTGCTCTGAGTGGCCGTGAACTGGAGGACTTGGTTGGGTTTCACTGCGGCGGCGATTGAGATCTGTTGGCGTGCCGGATCCTGGTGAATGTCGAGAAACATGACTTCCTCACCGTTGGCGCCAATCCGGTGTTCCGGCCAGGCTTGCTTGTTCTCAATCGCTCTCGGACCGGGATTTTCGAGCCAAAGAACACCGGAGCTCTCTCCCTTCCGGTCCGAAACCAAGACGTCGAGATCCCCGTCAGCATCGAAATCAAACGGGCGGAGGGACATGATCCATCCCGCTTGGTAGAGTGGGGCTATCGTCCATTCAGACAGGTTTCTGGGCTGCCTAGGCAGTTGAAGCAGGCTGACGCTGGCACGACTTCCTTTCGATCGGACCAGGATGGATTGGACGGAGCCTGCGATGTTCATGAGAGGAAGGGCAAACATCCAAGCCTCCTTTTTCTGAGCAGCCGGGACGGCTTCGGTAGTCCAAGCGGCCTCATCGAGATACCGAATCCTTTCGTTCGGGGCCCAGTGAACGAATAGAGACTGGGCTTTCCCTTCGCAGCTGCTTAAGACATCCCAGCGCCCGTCATGATCGAGGTCCAGCAGCACGGCATCTTCGGGGGATGGCACCTTTCCCACGGTCACCTTCGGCCACGGAGCTTTGACGGCGTTTTCCCCGGGGTTGAGATAGACACGGATGAGTCCTCCTTCTTCCCAGCCGGTAACAAGATCGGGACGACCATCATGATTGATGTCCCGTAGTCGAACGCCATCGGCTCCAATGGATGTTGCATCAATGGTATGACGGGGCCACTCGGCGACGAGGGGAAAGGAATTCGCGCTCACGAGCCAAAGCAACAGACTCCATGGCTTCAGGACATTCATGGGAGAAAACTGGGTTTTAGCATTGCCTCGAGTGATTGGCCAGTCGGATTATCTTGGCTATGGAACTTAGCGGAAGAGTAGCGATCGTTACCGGCTCGAGTCGGGGTGTTGGGAAGGAAACCGCATTGGCAATCTCGCGGGCGGGTGGGGCAGTGGTGATTAA
>OJGU01000743.1_pt1 | contig 16012 bp, 13 predicted proteins | sample 1594741 | NCBI WGS metagenome assembly OJGU01 (sample SAMN05416841, study PRJEB24817) | seawater metagenome | isolation source: Sea water | place: Canada:Atlantic | collected 2013-07
CGAGATGTAGAGAGGTCTCGTGGGCTCGGAGATGTGTATAAGAGACAGCCCCGAATGACTCTTGCTCAAAGGCTTCCGTTGCTCTGCGGATGTAGGATTGTAGAAGGTTTTCTTGGTTCTCCACCTTCACCTCCGAGTCTTTACTGTGAGAAGCAAACTCAAGATGGTCGAAACGAGAACTCATAGATCGATGCAGCTGCTAGTGGGAGATCATTGGGCGATAGGAGATTTTTGGGGACAATTGCCTGCTTGTCGATAATCAATCGAGGGTTGGCAATCGTTCGAAACATCCTAGGTGTTTATCCTCTTCGCTGCCATTCGAGCCCTACCATGGGCCCATGAACGCAGTTGTTTTATCTGGTCATCCATGGTCTGCGCCAGGGGGACAGTTTGAGCAATGGCATTCTCAATGTGTTTCGTCTCTAGGGCTGATTGAGTATGAAATGCTTCGTAGAGGGCGCTATTGATCGCCTCTTCAATCTCCGCGCCGCTGAAATCCTTAGCCAGTCTGGAAAGCTGTTCGATTTGAAATTCCTTGGGATCGCGTCCTCGTTTTCTCAGGTGGATCTTAATAATCTCGCTAAGATCTGTTTCGCTTGGGAGATCCACGAAGAAGATTTCGTCCAGTCGGCCCTTTCGAAGCAATTCAGGCGGTAGCTTTGAGATGCTATTCGCTGTAGCGACGACGAACACTGGGGAGTTTTTCTCTGAGAGCCAGGTCAAGAACGTTGCTAGAACTCGAGCCGTTGTCCCCGAGTCGGATCCTCCAGAGTCCGATAGGCCGGAGAAGGCTTTTTCGATTTCATCAATCCAAAGAATAACGGGGGCGATCGATTCAGCGAGTTCGATCGCTTTTCTGATATTTGCCTCCGAGGCCCCGATGTAGCTGCCAAACATGCGCCCTACATCGAAGCGGAGTAGGGGCAATTTCCATTCATGAGCGACGGCTTTTGCGCAGAGACTCTTGCCGCATCCTTGAACTCCAAGAAGAAGAACCCCTTTTGGGGGGCGCAGGCCGAAGGTTTTGGCTTTTTGACTCAGTGCCAGGCTTCGTTGCTCTAACCATTCCTTGAGCGAGCCGAGCCCTCCAATGGTGTCGATGCTCTCTGTTGCCGGGTAGAATTCGAGGAGTCCACTTTTCCGAACCAATTGTTGCTTTTCAGCGATGATTGATTCGACGTCGTTGGCAACGAGCTGTCGATTCTTAACGATAATCTTCGCGAAGACGTTTTCCGCCTCTTGAAGAGTCAATCCGAGCGCTGCTTCTACTAGGAATTCCCTAGAATCGGAATCAAGTTGAAGGCTGATGCCTTCGTTGTTTTCTAGTTTTTTTGCGATCTCTATTAGGAGTTGATTGATCTCTTCCCGACCCGGTAAAGGAAACTCGATCACTGTTACGTCCTTCTCCAGTTCAGTAGGTAATTCGACGATGGGGGAAACGATTATTACGGTCCGGTAGCTGTTCTTGAGAAATCTGGCGATTTCTTTGAGTTTCCGGATAATTGAATGCTGGTCTGAAGAAAGAAACGGGTGAAAGTCTTGTAGGACGAAAATCGCCGGTTCGATTTGATCGGATACTTGGTTTAGGGCATCGAGCGGATCTCTTGATCGTGGGGGCTTAGAGTGATCTCGAGATCGGGGAGGATAGGTTTGGGTGAAACCCTGCGTCACGCTCCACTCAAAGACCTTCTTTTCAAGCTTCTTGGCGATCCCATGGAGTGTGTTGTTCAACCGGCCTTCTTCGTGGGTTTGGATGTACAAGATCGGATACCGTGCTCGAATGAGCACGTCAAGATTGCTGGTGAACTGAGACATTTTGGAGGCGGATTCGAGGGAGCGTTAGGTCGTCTTGTCAGAGTGCGGATAGAGGAACCGCCTTGTGGTCAGCGAGTGTACTGGAATTGATGCTTCGTTAGTTCTCCGTCTTCGATTCGGGACGAAACCAACGCTGCCACCAAGGTTTTTGTTCAACGTTGTGTTTGGGGACTGAGTCAACGAGCCGCTCTTTGATCCTTTCTGGCAACTCCGTTTGATCTTGATCGAATCGAAGGAGGTCCTCCACGGTTTCAATCTCTACCCGAATCTCATCGTTCGTTCTCGCGTGACTGTGATCCCGTTCTCGAGCTTGGTGCTCTGGGTTTGAATGGCGGTGGTCCATGGCAGGTTAAGATGCTATTTGGAGCGCCGAAACGCAACTGAGAAGGCTTTTCGGGCACGGTAAAGTTTTCCTCTGACAGCATCGGGAGATTGCTCGGTGAGATCGGCAATTTTCTCGTAGCTCATTTTTTGATCCGCGACCATCAGCAGCAGAAGGGCATATTCAGTAGGCAGTCCATCGAGGGTGTCTTGAATTTGTTGTCCCAGTTCTGCGGTCTCAAGGACGCGAAAGGGGGTATCCGGAGTGTCGTTAAAAAGGTGATCTTCGAGATCTGACTCATACTGTATTTTTCGAGCATGCCAGGATTGCCTAACGTTTTTGCAGTGGTTAACGGCAATGCGGTAAAGCCAGGTGCGAATGCTCGAGTCGCCGCGGAATCGTTCAAGGTTCTTATATGCCTTGATAAAGACATCATGGGTTGCATCTTCTGCCTGCGAGGGATCGCCTAGATATCGCAAGATGAAGTAGTAAATCGGTCGGGAGTGCTCTTCGTAGATGGCTGAAAAATCGCTCGGCAAGGGCTTCTCCTTGTTCCGTTTTGATTCATTCGCCATGGCCAAGCTCAGGTACATCGATAACTTTGACAGGGAGGAAGCCAATCCATCACAAAAAAATGTCTTCGAGTGATGCTTTTCTTAGGCGGTGATGTTGTTGCGTAAGAATCGAGATTTTCCGCCCTCCGATTCCGCCGTATTGCTCGACCGTTTATTCGTTACCCTTGTCGGGGGTAAAAGGGGCGTTCGAACCAACAGCGTCGTTGAGGGATTTAAAATGGTTGTGTTCAAGTTGATTCGCGAGCCCCTGGATGATTGAACTGATAATTTCGGGGCCTTTGAACACGAGCCCAGAATAAAGTTGGAGCAGTGTGGCTCCTGCCGTGATTTTTTCCCATGCGCTCCTTGGATCGTCAATGCCACCTACGCCGATAATTGTGAGTTTTCCATCAGTTTGATTTGCGATGTGGCGGATGATTTCGGTGCTCTTTGCCTGCAGCGGCTTGCCGCTTAGGCCGCCTGTTTCTAAATACGCTGCCGGTGCTTTGGAGCTGTTCAATTTTGGGCGCGAAATGGTTGTGTTGGTGGCGACCATGCCGCTGAGCTGAGAGTCTATGGCTAGCTCAATGACGTCGTCGACGGCGCTAAGTGTCAAATCTGGTGCGATTTTTACGAAGAGTGGCTTCGGCGTTGCCTTGCAGTTGATCTCTTGAGCGCAGGCTTGATTGGCTTCGTTAAGGGATTGGAGAATCGTTTGAAGCGATGCTTTGTCTTGAAGGGCTCTAAGCCCTGGGGTGTTCGGTGAGCTGACGTTGATGACAAAGAAATCTCCGTAAGCCCATAGCTTCTTGAATGAATAGGTGAAATCCAAGTGGGCGTCTGCGAGATCCGTTCGCTTTGACTTGCCAAGGTTAACTCCAACCGGTGCCCGCTTTTTGGCACGGGACTGCTTGAGTCGTTGAAGAATGGCGTCGGCTCCGAGATTGTTGAAGCCCATTCGATTGATTATGGCTTCCTCCTCAGGTGCCCTGAATAAACGGGGCTGCGGGTTGCCTGGTTGGGGGTGCTGGGTCACGCCGCCGATTTCGCAAAAACCGAAACCAAGGGCTTCCCATGCCGGAATCGCAATTCCGTTCTTGTCCATGCCTGCCGCGAGTCCGACGGGGTTGTTGAATTCTATTCCGAAGGCTGTGACTGGGAGTGCGGGGGCTTTGAGAATTTCCCTCGTGAGATCGCAGAGAGCAGGGGATTGGGCCAGCCAGGAAAGCGCGGACAGTGTCTTGTGATGAATTGCTTCTGGTTCGTGTTTGAAGAGAAAAGGTTTGAGACAGGATTGGTAGAGCTTTGTCATCGATTCCGCGTTAGGTCCCAAGTCTCTGATCGTCCGAGGGTTACTAGAGGTTTCGACCTGGTTTCAAAAAAGCCAGGCGGTTTTTCCAGATATGAAACAGTTCGGTCGTGGCGACGACATCGCGCAGGCAGTACTCAGCAACCTCTCGATAGCGTCCTTCAGCAATGAATTGGCTCACATCGAAGCCGGTAATTCCATGTCCTTTTGGTGATTCGATTCCGAACGCTTTACAGTAGAAATCGAGGTTGAACTTCCGCGCGGCTCCATCCCGTCCGCTAACGTTGTAAAAAGTGAGTTGATCGGCTAGGTCGCAGTGGGGCTGGGTCTGAAAGCGGTATCCGAGCCAGTCCTTCCTAGAGATCGGTATATTGAGCTGAGCGCTTCGGAGGTAGAGAAAAGGGACATCGAAAGCTCTACCGTTGAACGTGATAATGGAATCGTAGTGTTTGACGGTTTCCCAGAATCCGATGAGGAGATCATGCTCATCGGGAAAGGGTACGAAGGAAACATCGGGTGTTCCTGCCCTGTCGTCTTCGAAATCTTCGGCAACGAACAATACTTGGCCTTTTTCAGTGGTTGCGTTCAGCATTGCAATACAGACGATTTCCGCGGTGAAAGGCCAGAGAGCGAACTGACGTTCGATTTCTTCGCGTTTCGCTTGGACGAGTTCTGGCTCAGTCTCGCGACTTGCCGGGCGAAACAAGTACTCGAGCGTAGTTTCGTCGAATGAATCAGCAGGAAGCGCGGAAGTCTCGATATCAAAAACGAGGGAAGCCATGAATATGAGGGGCTTAAAAAAGCTCAGGATGGCGCTCTCAATAATCCGTGAGAGAACGCCATCCAGGCTTGCAAGACCAAGAGGTGATTACCGTTTCTTCTTAGCAGTCTTTCTTGCTGCTGGTTTTTTAGCAGCCTTCTTTGCTACTGGTTTTTTAGCAGCCTTCTTTGCTGCTGGTTTTTTAGCAGCCTTCTTTGCTGCTGGTTTTTTAGCAGCCTTCTTTGCTACTGGTTTCTTAGCAGCCTTCTTTGCTGCTGGTTTCTTAGCAGCCTTCTTTGCTGCTGGTTTCTTAGCAGCCTTCTTTGCTACTGGTTTCTTAGCAGCCTTCTTTGCTACTGGTTTTTTAGCAGCTGGTTTTTTTGCTTTTTTCTTTGTTGCCACAGGGTCTCACCTCCGTTCCGTTTAAATTGGGTACTTCTATGGCTTTAAGTCGGTGCGTTTCTATTATAAATGGAATCTGCTGGCTAGTTTTTTCTGCATTAGGACTTGCATTTTCATTCGTTTTTTTCTCGGCGATTGTCACTTCATCGATATCGTTTTCGCCATGTCGAAAGCAAAACCACTGACTCCGATGATGGCGCAATACCGTCGCATTCGGTCTGAGCTCCCGCGCGATTCCTTGCTGCTTTTTCGATTGGGAGACTTTTACGAATTATTCTTCGAAGATGCACAGACAGGGGCAGAAATACTTGAAGTCGCTCTGACGAAACGAGGCGTCGTTCCGATGTGTGGAATCCCGTTTCACGCGGCGAGCGCCTATCTCGGCAAGATCCTTCGAGCCGGAAAAAAAGTCGCGATCTGTGATCAAGTGGAGGAGGCAAGGCCTGGGAAGCTCGTGAAGCGGGCCGTCACCCAAGTCCTTAGTCCTGGGACGCATTTTGATGATTCAATCTTGCAAGCTGCTCAAAACAATTATTTGGTTTCGTTGGTTCGCTTAGGTGAAATTGTTGGATTGAGTAGTATTGATCTAACGACGGGTGAATTCTGTGCCACGGAGCTTCCCTTTTCCCAACTGCAGGCTGAATTAGAACGATTGAAGCCGGCTGAGGTTGTTTGTCCTGAAGGGGACTCGAAGTTGTTAGCCCGGCTCTCTCGCGAGAGTTGGAGTTTGAGTCCTTATGAAGATTGGGTGTTTGCTTTGGATTCAGCCGAGTTTTCGCTGAAGGAACAAACTGGCGTTGCGTCTTTGGATGGATTCGGATTACGAGGGAAAGAGGCTGCCATTGGAGCCTCAGGAGCCATTCTTCACTACCTCGCCCAACATCTTCGGCGTGATTTGAAGCATTTGCGATCCTTAGAGTACTACGAACGCAGTGAGTTTCTGGTGCTTGATATGATAACTTTGAAGAATCTCGAAGTGCTCGAACCACTTCATCGTGATGCGCCAAAGTCGGCGTCCCTCTTTGGTGCTTTAAACCTTACCGTTACGCCGATGGGCGCTCGCTGCCTCCGTCAGTGGATCTCTCAACCGCTCGCGCAACGGGGGCCTATTCTTGAGCGACAATCCGTCGTTGCGGCTTGGCTAGAGCGACCAGACTATTTGGAAGAATTTAGGGGGCTATTGAAGAACGTTCGAGATCTCGAACGGACCATGAGTCGATTAAGCATTGGAAGTGGAAATGGACGTGATTTAGTCACGATTCGCCTAGGTCTCGAAGAGATTCCGCGCCTCCGGGGGATCATCGGTCAGCTCGCTAGGGATTTTTCTGCGCGAGACGGGAGCTTGTTGCCCGAGCCTTCTACAATGTCAGATGAGGCGGAGAAATGTCGATTACTTCAAGGACTTATGGATGCTCTTAATCCCCTTCCTGATCTCGTAGACCTCATCGGACGGGCGATCGTGGAGGAGCCGCCGGCAACTCTAAAGGATGGCGGGCTCATTCGGGACGGCTTCGATAGTCGATTGGACGAATTGCGGAACGCCGGACGGGAAGGAAAGAATTGGATTGCCGGGTTGCAACGAGACGAAGCGGAGCGGTCTGGCATCAGTTCATTAAAGATCCGGTTCAATTCTGTATTCGGGTACTTCATTGAGGTGACCAAGAGCAATTTAGATAAGGTTCCTGAGCACTATATTCGAAAACAGACAATTGCGAATGGGGAGCGGTATATCACGCCAGAGCTGAAGGAAGTGGAAGGCAAGATCCTTGGGGCTGAGGAAAGGGCTCAGAAACTTGAGTATGAGCTGTTTCAACAGATTCGAGATGCCGTTGTTGAGCGATTGACTGAAATTCAAGCCAGTGCAGCTGCAGTTGCGCAGCTCGATGTCCTTGCCAGCTTTGCCGAAAGCGCTCGGCTTCATGATTATTGTCGTCCCGTCATCGGCGAGGAAGGTCAGTTATCGATTGTTGCTGGACGTCACCCAGTCCTAGATCTTGCAGTGTCTGGGGAACCGTTCGTGCCCAATGATACCTCCCTTGCTGGTGAAGACGCTCATGTGGCCATTATCACCGGGCCTAATATGGCGGGGAAGAGTACTTTTATCCGACAGGTAGCCCTTCTAGGGCTCCTTGCACATACGGGAGCCTATATTCCCGCTCAGTCGGCGCGGATTGATCTACTGGATCGAATATTCACGCGAATTGGGGCTTCTGACGACCTTGCTCGAGGGCAATCAACATTCATGGTTGAGATGAGTGAGACGGCCAATATTCTCAATAATGCGACGTCCAACAGCTTAGTAATATTGGATGAGGTGGGGCGTGGAACAAGTACGTTCGATGGCCTGAGTCTAGCCTGGTCGATCGTCGAGCATCTCCATAATCAAACCGGAGCAAAGACGCTGTTTGCTACCCACTATCATGAATTGACCGAACTCGCTTCTCGGCTCACACGAGTGGCGAACTATAGAGTCGCCGTGAAGGAGTGGGATGATCGGATAATCTTTGTTCGCAAGATCATTCCTGGAGGTGCGGATAAGAGTTATGGGATACAAGTGGCAAGACTGGCAGGAGTTCCCAAATCGGTGCTTGAGAGAGCCAAGGGAATCCTAGAACGATTGGAGAATTCAGATCTAAATCCAAGCGGCGCTCGGAAAGGGGGGCAGAAAGCGCGACCAGAACGTGAAAAACTGAGAGATCTTGAACCGCCGCCTCAACTCGACCTATTTTCATAGGTGACCCAGCGACATTCGGTTAGGTCCATGAGCACAATGAATCGACGTAGGCAGCAGTCCCATCACGGAGCCACCCGTCGAGCTGAGCTGGGTCTTTAAGCTGTTGCCCTCGTTGGCGAGATACGACGGCATACCGGCAGTCGAGCTCATACAACGAGGTCATATCGCCCCAAATTTTTTCGAACTGAGTGACTGGGTAAATATCTTCTTGGCCGTTACCCCAGCGCTTTTTGACTTCTTTCAAGGTGACGTAGGTTGGGAGTCGGTTGGCGATTTCTCGTACGGCTTCTGTGACTCTTTTCTCGTTCTCCAAATCGCTGCGGGTCAGATCAAAGAGGGCTAGAAGTTGATCGAGATGAATCCAATTGGAATTTGTGTTGTAGTAGCTGAGTTTGAACTCATCAGCCTCGTTTGGAATGGCAAGCCCCTCGAGCAATCGGACCCGTCCGTTCACTTTGGCCAAACCTCCGCCCTGATCATCGAACCAACGAGGAATCACTTCAAAAGTAAGTGCTGCGTTTTGCTCAATGTGGAAACCGAGGAGTGACGGATCGAGATTTGCTCCCATTGTGTCTACATTGTGCATGTAAAGGTAGTTGAGGTTGGGATTCGATTTGATCAGGCGATTCAGCGTGCCATTCCTTAGCAGGTTGGCGAATTCATACCAGTGGCCGATTGGGTGCATGCACTGACTTGCGAGGTTGTCGGTATAGTCCCTTCCTTCCCCTTGATCTTGAGCCCACTGAAGAAGGGCGGCGCGAGTGCTATCCCTGACTTTCTCCTTTTGTTCATCGAGTCGTTGTTGTGACATTTCCTCCCAGACATAGCGGAGATCTCTTGCCATCGGAATCATTCTTAGTCCGATTGATCTCCCTTCTGAGAGGAATATTGGCCCCTTGTATTTGAAATTATTGTTCAGGCTAAGGGTGGACTTGATGGCTTCATGGGTGAGGTAGCTGGTAGTAAAGATATGGGCAATGTCAGCGCCCAGTTGGTTACTCGTGTGGCGGCTCTTTGCCAGGTGTGTCTCAATGAATGTCCGATGAACATCTTGAAATTTGGAGAAGGGATTTACTGCCTTTACCGTGCCTGCTCCGGCCGTCCACCGGCTGCCAACTCCCGCTGCAAGGGTCACGACCGCAATCTCCCCATTTCGGATGGCTTCGATCCCTCTTTGAGTGGTTTGAGTGTCGGCTTTCTTAGAATCCCAATCGGCAAGATCTGTTGGGATGACGTTCTCAATACTTGTACTGGAGGGAAGTCGGTTTTGCGCGAGGCCGATGCGGCCGATCTTTAACTCGGATCGAATACGTTCGTGTTGAATGGGGTCGAAACCGTTGGATTCGAGACGGTGAGCAAGGCCACTTCCGCTATTTGGTTGTAAGTGTTCGTCTGGCAACAGGCGGTCAAAGAGGGAATTGAGAGCTCCTTCGAATACTGGAGTGACTCGGCAGGCCCGAGCAAACGCCTGTAATTCGGCGCGATTGTGAGGAGACAAACTCCGATTCTCGTGGCGCAGTAGATTGGGAATGACGAGGTTGTAGTACTTATTCGGCATTAATGAGGAGCGTCCGGAAAGAAGCGTTGCTGTTGAACCTCGGTCATTGATCTTAAACTGGTAGACCACGGGGTCCATGGCGAATGGAAGTCCCTTCTCAAGATCGTTCTTGAGGTTTTGCATCGTTTTTTTCAGGAATCGCTGCCCTTGTGCTTGAACTTCGGGATCGAAGAAAAAGGCCATGCCTCCTCCTGCCATTCCCCCCAACATACAAAACCCCAAAAACTTCGAGCCAAACTTGGTTCTCGTTTGCTCAACGAGCAATTCCGTATAGCGATTGGTAGCCCAAGGGATGATTGACTGAATGGGGCCGAAGAAGTTTTTTGTTGTTGTCTCAGCCAGTGCTGGAATATCTGACTCTGCCAACGCAGTAAGGACTTTATCCAGGATCTGGTTGGCTTCCTTTCTTGCCAGCCACTCGTTTGTTGACCGCAGAAGATACTTCTCTGTGACCATCTCAAGGATCGGGCCCACGTTTTGAGCCATTCCTCCGTGGACAAGAACCATGGACGTTTGAAGCTGATTTCGAGCCATCTTGGGGATGACTGATTCGCCCAAGACTTCGTGTTTTGGCAGAAGGCATCCCCGACTGATTCCAAACTCTGGATCCGATGCTTCGGCTTTGACTCCATGGATGAGTTTGATGCCAGGCCAGACACCGCCAGAATCTTGCCATCCGCCTCCAGAACCTCCTAGCCACTCACCCAAGATTGCGCGAGCAGCAACGGTTCGTCGCTCCGTTTCGGAGAGGGAACCGGTAAGCTTTTGAACCTGTCCGGTGGCTCTCATGCAGACAGCTATCAACGCCCCGAGTAGATTTGTGGATACGGCGAGTCGTGAGCCTTTCGGAATGTCGTTAACGTTACTGACAAGCTCGATTCCGTTGCCTTTGCCGGCGACTCGTTCAAGCGTGGCCTTTAACGTTTGTCCTGCCCCTTCGATTCCCGGGGGGATGATACCCGCAGCAATGATAGCCGCCTTTAGGAGGCCGAGGTAGTCTTTGGCGAAGTCGAAAACATCGCGGAGATCATTGATGGTGATCGTTGTGTTAAGATCGACACTCGTAAGACGGAGAACGGGCTGGTCGATGACTCGGAAATAGGCTTCGACAGGCGGAATGGTGGTATCGTCACGGCCAAGAACACCCAGGTCGATGGATGCATTGATAACGCGTGCGCCATCAGGAAAGTCCATTCCGAGAAAAAAGATGTCGCTCCAAGCGCTGTGAGAGAGATCCATGCGCACGGCCGTCTGCTCGCGAAGGATGGGGAGAGTGCCCGATTCTGGATCAATGGATTGTAGTTGAGGGACGATCCGTAGCGGATGGTCAAACGGATGTCCGACGCGAAACATCCATTGATTTCCCTTGGCGGCCTTGACGCTTTGCCGTACTTGGTCGGAGAGTTTCTGGAATGCTAACCCATGGTAGCAGGCTGCGAGTCCACTGGCAATTGGGGCGCTCGTGTCCTTGCTTGATTGGTGGCTGACTAGACACTGGATTGCCTCTTCAAAGCGTCTTTCCCTCAGGTGTGTGATTGCTGCATACGGGATCTGCTCTACGGCAGCGCATCCCTTCGCCTTCGGGATGTAGAAGCGATAAATGGCATAGAGGAAGAAGAGGGCTCTCACTGTATGGTAGAGATTCTTCGTCGTGAGTCGAAACGCTTCGAGCTCACCAGCGGCTTCTCGGAGCCCCTCGAGATCCAGGCCTCGGGTGAGATCCTCGATGGATCGGTCTCTTAGCGCCGAATCCTCACTGACGATCGTTTCAATGAAAGGATGATGCGACATTATTTGCCGTTTTGGAGCGTTCGGGTTGCGAGATAGTCGAGAATGTTTGTCAGAATCTCGTCCCTATCACTTCCTTCCATGGCGAGGGCCAACTGAGCTTCAAACAGTCCGTATTTTGCCGCGATTTCATATCGATTCCCTGCGAGTTCAACGGCGAGGTATCTTTCTCTTTTCGCTAATTCAGCGAGCGCTTCAGAAAGATGCTTTGGCGGTTCTTGATCTGAAGCCTCGAAACGATGCTTGAGCAGATCAATCATGAGCGGAGAGAATACGTGCATCCCGAAAAAACAGAGATACGATCCGGCTCTTAGTCCCGGAATCACGAGGCGCTGTTCTGCTACGGTCGGGGTCGGTTTCTCAATCACATCATGAATATGATAGAGCTTATCTTGTTCTGGGACTCGCTGTCCTCCTATGGTCCCAAAGTGGAGAAGGTTAAACTCTTTTGTGGCTTGAACCGCTGAGACGGAACACTTTTCCAAAGCTGCGATTTCGATCAATTGCTCGGCGCAGCCTCGACCATCTGCGCTGACGTATAAGTGGTCTCCGACGAGATGGAGGAAAGGACTGTCCTTGACGAAATCCTTGGACCGGTAAACCGCATGGGCATAACCTTGAGAGGTCTCTTGCTCGATGAAGATAAGTTGCTTGCCGGCTTCACCTGCTGCCGCACGGTAGGCGTCTTGGGTGTTTGGGCTGACGACGACCGCGATTTCGTCGATACCTGCTCGAATCACTTCGTCAACGATGATTCTTAGTACCGACTTGGACTCTCCATCGCGGTCAACGAGAGTTTGCAGCGGGAGTGCTTGCTGCTTATTTCCAGCTGCGGTGATCACCGCTTTCCGTATCTTTGCCATTTTCTGCTATTCTGTGGGGGGCTCGAATTGACACGAGTGGCTCCAGAGGCAGAAGATTCTTAGCGGTCCTATCGCTGAGGTGCAAGAGTTCTCTCTTTGCCAATGGCGGTTCAACGGACCGCCTCCGCTTAGTCCGAGTTGCGAAATGCTGCCAGACCGCCTAAGCTTGACGAATGCGTTTGTTGGATCGCTATTTCTTGAAAGAGCTGATCGTTCCTCTTTTCTATTGTTTGAGTGGGTTTTTGATTTTTTGGCTGACTTTTGACCTTTTTGGTGAGCTTGGAGATCTCCAGAAGGCCAATTTGAGTGCAGGAGAGATTGCTCGGTTATATTTGCAGAAGATGCCGGAGCTGCTTGTCGTGGTTATCCCCGTGGCCTTGCTCTTAGCGATGCTCTACACGCTCACGAATCATTCCCGCCATAACGAGCTTATCGCCGCTCGGGCGGCTGGCGTTGGAATGTGGCGTTTGGCGGTGGTCTATTTAGCTGTGGGGAGCGTATTTAGTATCCTGCTCTTGTTTGTCAATGAGGTTTGGGCCGCCCATCGCCCGCTGACGCTGGAACAGCTGGGACAGCGGAATTCTGCGGACTCTGGGCAGACTGACCATGAAAACTGGACGGGCCCGACTCATATTGAGGATCGAGGAGCCGACCAATCTTGGGATATTGAAGACTATAACCTGCGCACTACAGAGATGGTGAGGCCCCGGATTACCTGGACGATTAATGAGAGCGTGACCGTCAAGATGGTCGCTAAATCAGGTGTTCACACCAATGGCGTTTGGACGTTTACAGATCTAACCGCGTTTCGGTCTGATCCAACGAGAACAGATTCCGGAATGTTGCAGGTGACGAATTCTCCAATACTTGGGGTGAGGGAGTTGACGCTCACTCCACAGCAGATTCAAAGCGAACGAAGAATTGGGCCTCTATTGGATAGCGTGAAATTGGCCAAGGAAGCGCAGGTTTCCTTGCGTGAAATCTCCGATTACTTGCTATTACATCCTGATCTCTCTCCTGAAAAGCAAGCGAAGCTTGATACTCAATACCATGGGCGCTTGGCGTGGCCTCTGACCTGTCTGGTGGTGGTACTCATCGCAATTCCCTTCGGCGGCGGTAGCGGGCGCAGGAATGCGTATGTTGGCATCGCGAGCAGCATTGTCATCTGTTTTGCCTATTTTATCCTTATGCGAGTTGGTCTTGCTCTTGGCACAGGAGGGCGCCTCACGCCCTGGTTGGCTGCCTGGCTACCCAATTTGCTCTTTGGAGGTGGGGCCTCAGTCCTGATAGCTCGGATGCGATGATTCATTGGCCTTGGTGGAACCGTTGTCTCTGGTAGTTGTTGAATGAAGCCCCTAGATGGAATGCTTAGTGAAGAAAGGGAAGGCCCTTTCCTTGCCTTAGCTCCAATGCAGGATATTACGGATCTTCCCTTTATGACTCTAGTGAATGAGTACGGGGGACCAGACGTGTTTTATACGGAGTATTTTCGAGTCCATTCCACTTCGATTCTTGATCGCCCGATTCTTAAATCGATCGTTGAGAACCGTTCAGGAAAACCGATTGTCGCCCAGCTCATTGGCAATGACATTCCTGCCTTGATTCGAACCGCGAAGTTGCTGGAAGCCCATCCAATCGCTGCGGTTGACCTGAACCTGGGGTGTCCAGCGCCCGTCGTCTATCGAAAGTGTGCTGGGGGTGGACTGTTGGCGGATCCGCCCAGAGTGGAGCGGATTCTCGGAGGCTTGCGGGAGGCCATTGATTGCCCGTTTACGGTCAAGACCCGGATCGGTTTCGAAAATACGGATTCTTATGATGAACTGTTAGAGATCTTCAACCGATGTGAGATCGATCTGCTGACGGTTCACGGTCGGACTGTCAAAGAAGGGTATCGAAGTGAGGTTCACTATGAGTTCATCGAGCAAGCCGTTGCTCGCCTAAAGTGTCCTGTTGTAGCCAATGGGAATGTTTACTCCGTTGCTCAGTCGAGGAAGGTCGTTCAGGAGACAGGTGCCGCTGGATTGATGGTTGGGAGAGGGGCAATTCGAAATCCATGGCTTTTTCGACAGATTCGGGAAGAATTTGGCGGACAAACCGTTTTCATGCCGACGGGACGAGATGTCATGGAGTATATCGGGCGGCTTTTCGAGGCAGTTCGACCTTCAGGGCTCGGTGAATTCGAGCAAATCCGGAAAATGAAGAAATATATGAATTTTATTGGTGCCGGGATAGAGCCGACAGGGGGCTTTCTCTATGCTGTGCGGAGGGTGCACACTGTAGCTGATTTCTTCTCTGTCTGTCGCGAGTACCTCGACCATTGTGAAACGATGCCACTCATACCCTTTGTGCCCAATTGATATTGAAAGACATGATGCGAGGTGGTTGGTTACTATTGAAAAGCTTAGGGCTTGGGCTTGGGCTTGGGCTTGGGCTTAGAAGTGACGCTATGCAGGAAAGGTGCGGGTGGTGAAGCCAGCGCGGCAATTCTTGCTCTTGATTCCGGCTTACAACGAGCAGGATCGGATTGAGGCTACCCTTAGGCGCTTTGTTGAGGTCTTCGATCGTCGAGTTCCCGGACAGTACACAATTGTTGTCGTTCTCAACGGCTGTCGGGATCGCACCCTTGAGATTGTGGAGCAGGTGCGGCACGAACATCCTAGAATTGAGGTGCTCAATTTCCCCGATCGAATTGGGAAAGGTGGGGCTTTGATTCGTGGGATCCGCTCGGCGCCCGCCGTAGATTTTGTTGGGTATGTTGATGCGGATGGGGCGACTTCTCCCGAGGAGTTTCTCCGTCTCCTTGAGCTTTGCCACGGACGTGATTGTGTGATCGGTTCCCGATGGCTACCCGGCGCAATCCTCCATCGGCAACAAACGGTGACGAGACAGTGCGCCAGCCGGATTTTTCACCTGATTGTCCAATTGCTATTTGGGCTGGGCGTGAAAGACACGCAGTGTCCCGCCAAGGTGTTTTCGAGCAAAGCGAGCGTCGCGGTGCAGCCAAAGCTTCGGATTGCTGATTTGGCCTTTGACGTCAATCTTCTCTATGCTCTCAAGAGGGCGGGCTTTGCCATTCATGAGGAGGCGACTGAGTGGACAGATCAGCTTGGGTCTAAGGTAACCCAAACGCTATTCCGTTCCTCGTTCGTGATGCTCTTATCAGTCATTCGACTACGAACCTATTATTCGCCTGTCTACCCACTGCTTCGTCCTTTTCGCTGGCTTGAAGAATGGATCTACTTGCGGTTAAGGGCGCCCTTCATTCCCTGGGGAGAGGAGACGACCGAACGACAAGGTAGCGAAGATTAGTGGAATGACTTGTGTCGGAATGTGCGGTGTTCCAGCCGGGGAAAACTGGCCGTTAGGCCGGTTAGGTAGCTTGCATTAGGAGACCATCTGGTCTCGATCTTTTTCCGCTTCTTCAGGAGGCGAATCAAGGAGAACGATCTTGCTGCGTTGGGTAGCGAGGGGATCTGCAATCTCTTCCCAATCTTGGTCGTTCGGTCTGGTTTTCGAGAGGAAACGAAATCGATCTTGCTCCCGACCAGCTACCTTACCCAGCACAAGGAGGAAGACTAGCCCATAAAGGGCTACTGCTCCGAGAACGATGATAGCTAGAGGGATTTCCATGCTACTGCTGAGTTGTTTTTACGACAAATATTGTGACTGTCTACAGCGGCCCTTCCCGACCGGCGATGTGGACATTATCGGAGAGAGTAATCGGAATCAAGTCATTTATGTCGGAAAAAAGTTATATCCAGCAAAAAAAGTCCGCATTTGTCTGAAAAGCGGAGGAGGGGTATCGGGTTCTAATAAAATACGACTAAAGCGGCCTTTAATGCGTCGTTTGGTGGTTCTTGATCAAAGATTGGGGATTGGGCCTAAAAGGCCAAGAATTCCCAGGTAG
>OJGU01000744.1_pt1 | contig 16002 bp, 14 predicted proteins | sample 1594741 | NCBI WGS metagenome assembly OJGU01 (sample SAMN05416841, study PRJEB24817) | seawater metagenome | isolation source: Sea water | place: Canada:Atlantic | collected 2013-07
ACGAGATGTAGAGAGGTCTCGTGGGCTCGGAGATGTGTATAAGAGACAGCTCCGACAGACCCGAGCATGACGATCCCGCCCAGCACCCAGACGACCTTGGGTAGGAAGTACGCCAGCTGTCGCCGCATCGACTCTGGGGCCTTCTCCGCAAACCTCCGTGAAACTCGGGCCAACACCCACGTGATCACGAAGACCACCACCACGTTGATGGTCGGAGGAAGCCAAGTGTTGATCAGCGTCGTTACGTCCATGGGTGCTCCGCTTCGTTCGGGCCACGGCGAGGAGGCATCGCCGCCACACTCAATCGAAGCATGTTTCGCGCAGTCAGGCGCTTGTCATCGGAGCAACCGGGACGAAGTCGACGCGTTTTTCTGTTCCCTGAGTGCCGCGAGATGGCCGTATTTGGGACGACGGGGCGAGGGTGGACAACATGCCCGGGTCACACTGCCGCAGTGATGATCCGAGGTGTGGTGCAAGCGACCCGCCGAAGACTCTCCTCAGCGACGCGCTAGCCCGCTTCGGCTTGCACCTTGCCGAACATCGCCTCACAACGGGAGGCATGAGGACTTCGGTTGCACTGGTCATCACCGCGTTGGGCTTGGTCCTGGGACCGGCCGGATGCGCGGAGACGACGACACAGGCCAACGCGTTGCCTCCGCTGGAGGCGGTGGAGTCCGTCGAACTCTCCCGCTACCTCGGCACTTGGTACGAGATCGCTAGCTACCCCCAGAAGTTTCAGGAGGGCTGCACCGCCACAACGGCGAACTATTCGCAGGGCAAAGGCGACAACATCGTGGTCCTCAACCGATGTCGGAAGGGTGGGCTCGACGGCAAGGAAGATGAGGCGAAGGGGCGCGCACGGGTGGTCGACACCACGACCAACGCGAAGCTCGAGGTCAGCTTCTTCCGGCCCTTCTGGGGGGACTACTGGATCATCGATCTGGATCCCGAGTACCAGTGGGCTGTCGTGGGTCATCCGGGGCGCGACTATCTGTGGATCCTCGCTCGCACACCCGCGCTCGATCCGGGCGTATATGACGGGATCCTCCAGCGTCTCGAGGACGAGCACCAGTACGACCTTTCGAGGCTCAACAAGACGCTGCAGCCGATCGAGCCGTAGCGCCGCGGTACGGCTTGCCCGGATCCTCAACCCGAGGAACAATGTCCTCCTCGGCTCGGTCCTGATCGTCATGCTCGTCTTGCACTCGCTTGCTCACCGGACGGTTGCGAACGAGGCGCGCGTGCCGGCCGACGGGCACGAGAGCCGGAGTCTCGTTCGCGCGGCGGAGTCGATGTCTCGGATTCGTTGGCCCTACACCAGTGCTGCCGTGGCTTGGATGGTCGCGCTCGGCGTGCGGGCCTTTCGGCTCGGACCGGAGGTCGCGACCGATACGCTGAGCTGGCTGGGCGTGGGATGCGTCGCGCTGCTTGGGGTGTGCATTCTGTGCCTGAGCATCGCCAGTCGTAGTTTCATGCAGGGGGCGCCAGACCGGCACGAACTGCACATCGCCTCCGGACTGCAGCAGCTCTACACGCATCGTGTCTTCGCTCTCGTCGCGCTTGCAGGTGTGGGAGCGATCGCGGTCGCGAACGCACTCGGAGCCTGGGCATGACGGCTCCAACATCGCCGGTGGTTTTTGGCGTCAAGGGCCGTGCAGCTCTGGTGTTCGCCACGTACGCGGGCATGGTCGCGTCGCTGATGTCGCTCGTCGGTGGCATCGCGATCGCCGGTTTCGGGAGCGCCCCGTTGTTCGAGGGGGTCGTCAGTGGCCCCGTCGTGGTCGCGTTGGTCCTCGCAGCCGCTGCGTTCGTCTTCGGCGCCCTCAGCTTAGGCATGACGGCCTTGCTCAGCCGGGCGTCCCGCTCCGGAGTCGAGGCACACGAATCGTGGAGGCTGGCCATCCACCTGACGCCGCGCTTCCATCGAATCGAGCATGGTCTCGCCCTTGCGATTGCAGCCGGCGCAGTCTCGCTGCTTTGGTAGCCCGCGACCGGCCCGCTGCGATCGGACGCCCACCGATACACGGCGCCGTTCGCATGCGTGCTGAAGTACCCTCTGAGTACCGTGGTGCGTCCCCGCAACCCCTCATTACCGGTGCTCGTCGCCCTCGGCATCATGTCGTGCCGCCCGGCCCCGGAGACGTCTCCGGCGAGCGTCGAACCGACCCCGAAGCGGGCTGAGCCGGTGACGGAATCCGTACCGGCAAGCTCGTCGCCGGCGCTGTCCGACCTCATCCCTGAGATCGTCCTCGTGCCGCCCGCCAGCATAGTGGTCGAACTCGAGTTCTTCGACGAGGTCTGTGAGCGCGAGGGTTTTCCGGAGACGCTGTCCAACGAGGCCGCAGCTGAACTCGGCGACGCCAAACCCGGTTCGCCAGTGACCATCGTGCACACGGAGGGACAGACGACCGTGCAGGTCGAGAGTGCTGGATGCCAGGAAGCCGAGGAGTACGTGGCCGAGTCCGCGACGCTGCTGATCCTCGACCAGCCGGCGGGGCCTGAGGCGCCAGGGTCGAGAGTCGAGCGGATGATGGCCGCGCCCTACCTCGGCTTCGTGGGGACGAGCCCGGTCCCGGAGGCTCGGTTGGACGCTCCTCCCGGGGTGGCCTGGGATTCCGCCTTTGGAGAGCGGGTACGCGGGCAGGTCGCCGCGCTGGTCTCCGAGATGGTGGCCACGCGAACGAAGCAGTGCCGAACCCAGATCGACGAGGGGAATATCCGAGCGCCAAGCGTCGAGGCAATCCAGGCCGCGGTCCAGCGTGTGGAAGCCTGGCAGCTCGCTGCGTCTCCGCCGGTCGTGTGGATGGAGTTCGGCGACCCGGCGATCACCTTCAGCTGCTACGAAGACTACGTCGATACCGTGGGCGTCCTCCTCGACGTTGAGTCCGGCGCGAAGTTGCTCACGGTTGAGTCCAACAACGGCGTCGAGCTGCGGTGGGTCACCGACCTTGATGGCGACGGAGCCAAAGAGGGGCTCGTCGACGTGCAATGGCTCGAGGACGGAGGCCACAAGATCATCTTGCTGGCCCGCGGTGAGTCGGGGTGGGCTGAGACCCGGTTGTACGAGTTCGACGGGCCTTGACGACCGGAGCAAGGCTCAATCCGCGTACGTGACCGACAACTCCGCCAGCCGGTAGCTGTTGATCCCATGATTGTGCAGGTGAAAGTGCACAGGCGTGCCTTCGGGAACATCGAGCGTCGACACCCATTGCTCGTCGAGAAAGTTCGCTTCGGCCGGGATATCGATCAGCGCCTCGTAGACGATGTCCTCGCCGAACGCGATCGCCACATGGGCCTGGGACCCCGGCTCGCTCGAGACGAGGTTCTCGTGGAGCAAGAGGAAGTCGATGGTGTCACCGACGCGGATCGGTGCAAGAGCGGGTTGCAAAAACGCGCCGTAGCGGCAGAGGTCGCTTTCGAATTCGAAGAAGCCGTCCTCCAGGCCGAAACCGAACTCACAGGCGATGTCGGCCGGTCGGTCGTCGAAGGGGTCGTTGGCCGGAGAAGTCTTCTCGAACGCGCCCAGGTCGATGAGCGAGGCGTTTCCTTCGAGGTCGAGCGGAACGCCGGGGGTGTCGGACGTCGTCTCCGCGGCCTCGCCGGTCGAGGAGGTTTCTGGCGCGGTTGATGGGTTTTCGTCGCAGCCCGGAGCGAGCAGCCAGAGCAAAGCTGCCAAGACGGGTCGACTCCGCATCGCCGGGATTGTGACACAGCACAGTGTTCGGCGCTCGAATGCAGTACAGTTCGCCGGACGGCTGGGGAACTGAAAATGCGCAAAATCGACAGGATTGGACGAACGGGCTTGGTCTTTGCTGCGGCGCTCTCGATGGGCGTTGTGGGTTGCGGTGAAGACACCGACCCCGCTGCCGAAGGCGAAGAGACGACCGGCGCGGCGACCACGAGCGAGGCCGGGTCGACCGGTGACGTCGCGACGACGGAGCCGGACAGCGCGGGCGAAAGCTCGGGCGAGGTCGTCGATGAGGACGCGCCGACTTGGTACGCCGACGTGGCGCCGGTGGTCTCCGAGCGTTGCACCGGCTGTCACACCGAGGGCGGCGTTGCGCCGTACTCGTTCACCGACTACGAGAGCACCGCGCCGCTCGCCAACGCGCTCGCGCTCGCCGTCGAGTCCGGCAGCATGCCGCCCTGGGGCGCCGCGATCACCGACGAATGCACCCCGCCGCACGCGTTCAAGGACGACATCACGCTCAGCACCGAAGAGATCGAGATGATTCGGGCGTGGTCCGATGCTGGTGCACCGGAAGGCGACCCCGAGTTTGCGGCCGAGCTTCCCCCGCCGCCCGACACTCAGCTCGACCCCGTCGACACGGTTCTACAGATCGCCGAAGGCGTCACCATCGACGGCACGAGCGACCAGTTCCTTTGCTTCAGCCTCGACCCGGGTATCGACGTCGACAGCTACTTCAACGGCATGCAGATCGTGCCGGGCAACGACAAGGTCGTGCACCACGTGCTCGTCTACCTCGACGAGAGTGGCGAGTCCGAGGAACTGGCCGGTGACGACGGCTACTACGAGTGCAGCGGTGGATCGATCGGTGGGACGCTGTTGGGTGCTTGGGCGCCGGGCACGGTCCCGATGCGAACCCCCGAGGATGTCGGCATGCGGGTCACCGCCGGGTCCCGCGTCGTCCTCAACATCCATTACCACCCGACTGGATTGGGTCCAGAGGTCGACGAAGACACGCGAGTCGAGCTCGATTGGATGGACGAGCAACCGACGTGGCGCGGTGAGATGCGGCTCGTGGGCAACTCCAACGACCCCGACGAGTTGATGCCCAACGAGGGCGACCGCACTGGTACGCCCGAGTTCCGGATCCCGGCGGGTGCTCAAGGGCACCTCGAAGAGATGGTGTTCGAGATCCCCGAGGGACTCCCACCGCTTCGGGTCTGGTCCGTGGGATCGCACATGCACTACGTCGGCACGGACATGCAGATCCGCTTCCAAGGTGACGGCTACGACGACTGCTTGCTGCAGACCCCGAACTACAGCTTCGAGTGGCAGCGGCTGTACAGCTTCGACACTGACCTCGACCAGATGCCGTTGACCCGCAGTGGCGACAAGATCTACCTGCGGTGCGAGTACGACAACTCGATGAACAACCCGTACGTGGTCGAGGCGCTCGAGGACCAGGGGCTCGACGCTCCGATCGACGTCGTGCTCGGCGAGGAGACGCTCGACGAGATGTGCCTCGGCGTGTTCGGCATCGCCATTCCGTCGGTGCTGTAACGAGTTCGCGGGAATCCCGCTTCGCCGTCTTGCGCCTCCCGTTTTTTTTCGGGGTGAGCGCAGACGCAGCGGTCGGTTGCGCAACTACACCGGCGATGCGTCCGGCCTTGCTCCTCATCACGTCGCTGTCGGCTTGCTACGCGGGTTCGGAGCTTGGACCGATGCCGGCGGAGGCGGGGTCCTCGGGCGCCGACAGCTCGACCTCGGATGCGGACGTACCGGATCCGGGGCTGGAGGGCTCGTCGTCGAGCACCGGGCAGGGGCCTTCCGCTGAGACAGGGCAGGAGGCGAGCTCCGGGTCGACGACGGGGGCTGATGATGACGGGGGCACGACGACCGGCGGGCTCGACACCGGCTCGTCCAGTGGCGGTGTCGCGCGACTCGGATGTGATGCACTTCCGGACGCGCTGCTCTGCGAGGACTTCGACGGCGAGTTGGATCCGAGTGTCTGGCAAACGGTGAACGCACCCGGAGCGGACGCGGTGATCGTCGACGGCCAGCTTCAGATCCAGCTCTCCTCGTTGGACAACGCCCACGCCTTCATCCGAACCGAGTCCATCTTCCCGGTCGCGGACAATCGGTTCTTTGGGCGGGTGATGCTGCAGATCACTCCGTACAGCCCAACCGGGCACGACTACCTGATGTCGGCCGAGGGTCCGTTGGATGGGACGACCGCTCGCTATCGCCTCGACTCCAACAACAGTGGCCGTCTCAACAGTCGCTACACCCACGCATCGGTGCCGCAACATGGCGGGTGGCGAAAACTTGGGCACCAGACGCAGGGCGAAGCGTGGACCTGTCTCGAATGGGAGTTCGACGGTGCCACCAACTCGATTCGATTCTGGTTCGATGGTGTGCTCGACGAGGAGATGCTCGTGGACGGCGCGGTGGAAGACCCACCGTGGGTGGCCCCAGCCTTCGAGCGCTTCGAGTTGGGCTACCGGACCTATCAGGCCGCTCAAAACGGCGACGACTTCACGATCTCCTACGACGACCTGGCGCTGGATGTCTCTCGGATCGGCTGCCCGGATCAGCGGTCCAGCGGGTAGTGCTGCTGGATGATCAGCGGGCCTTCCCAGCCGCGCCCGCCGTTCTCGTCGACATCATCGGAGGGCAGGAAGAACAGCGGTCGGCGCTCGCCATCGCACGAGACGGCCCCCACGCCGTCGCAGCCGGCCCATCGCACATCGGGGGCCAGCCCGGCGACGAACCCATCGTCTACGGGAACCGAACTCGCCGCCGGTGCGGTGAGCCCCGGCACGACTTCACAGCGGCTGTTCGCTTCGTCTGCGGTTGCGTTCTGCCAGTCGGAAAAATCGACCGGAGTGTTGTTCAGCTCGAACATGCAGGGGCCGGCGGAGACGGTTGCGTAGATGTTGCGGTCGATCTGAGCGAGCGCTGCGAGGCTGGTTGCATTCCCGCTGCCGTGGTTGCCTTGCTCGGTGAGGACGAGGTTGTCCAGGATGCTCACTCCACTCGAGCCCGGCTCCACTGACACCGTGCTGGGCGATGCGCCCGACTGGAAGAAGGAGTTGCTCTGTACAACGCCCCCCGACCGGATCAGGAGCGCACCGGCGGTTCCCGCCACGATATTGCCCCGGATGTGGGTCCAGGCGTCCCCCGACTGGACGATGAGCGCGCCTTCGTAGTCGGCAGGCGCAGGGGCGGGCCCGACGATGATGTTGTCCTCGACCCAAGCGACAGGGGATCGAATGACGATCCCCGCCTCGCCTGTGTTCGCGAGCTGATTGCCCACGATCTTGATGTCGCCGACGTCTCCCGGCTCGTGGTCGGCGGCGACGAACAAGCCTTGGATCCCCTCCTCGCCGGTGTTCCGGACGATGTTGCCGGCGATCCAGTGGTGTTCACCGAGGTACGTGGGGTCGGGCTCGGACCAATCGGTGTCCGCGACGAAGATCCCGACCCGGTTGCCGACGTCGTGAATCTCGTTGCGGAAGAGCACGCTGTGATGGGTTTGGTCCGAGAGGCGGAGACCCCGGTTTCCGCATTCGGACGCCTCGGCATCGTGCACCGTGATGTAGCCGCTGTCCTGAATGAACAAGCAAGGGTTGCTTCCGGTGCCGCGGATCGAGACATCGCGAAGGACGAGGTGCTCGGCACCCCGGAGGATCACCGAAGCGTTGGAGAAGACCGGCGCGGGGTCTTCGTCGGGAGGCCCGTAGGCGCCGACGACAATCGGCGTCGCGCTCGTTCCCGCTGCGACGATGGTGATCACCGCGTCGCCGACGAATGTCTGACCGCGACGAAACAACACGTGGTCCCCGGGGGCCGCGCGGTTGAGGTACGCGACCGCCCGGCCTCGGGTCTGCCAGGGCTCTTCGCGGGATCCGGGTCCGTCGTCGTTTCCATTGTCGGCGTCTACGAAGTAGCAGGTCTCTGTCGCGCAAGGGTCCTCCAGGCATTCGAGTCCGACCATCGTCCAACCGGGGTCGCACGCGCAGGTGGGATCCCCGTCGACGACGACACAAGAGCCCAGCCCCGAGCAACCGCCGCAGGCGTCGGGGACATTGCCGGTGCTCGACGATTCGGCGTCGCCCGTGGACCCCGCGGAACTCGTGGAGCCCGAGGTCATCGTCGTGGCGGACGGCTCGAGCGAGGTGACACCCTCATCGAACGACGTGCTGGAGGTTCGATCGTCGTCGGTCGTGGTGGTGGAGTCTTCATCCGGAACGCACAGGCCCTCATCGGAGGGCCCGTAGGCGCTGTAGCGGCGGCCCGAGCCGCAGTCCGAGTCGGGGTAGGAGCACGCTCCATTGGCTTCGCAGCGTCCTTCAGCACGCTGCGAGCAGCTCGAGTCGTCCGCGCACACGAACGGACTCAGATTGCATCCTCCGAGCGCCGTCGACGCCAGGACGATGACCGTGCGCCATCCCATGGCTCGGAGGCTACCAAGGCCCGAGCACCGGCGGCACTCGATCTTTTTTCGATTTCTCGCAGACGAGCTCCTGCTCGGTGCAACTCCAGGCTCGATGCGGATCCATCTCGCGGTTGCCGGCCTCCTCGCGGTCGCCCCAGGTTGCTACGCCGGCGTCACCCACCAGCTTGACGAGGGGGGCACGGACGACTCCGCGGGCCTAGGCTCGGGCGAGTCGTCGGGGACCGGCGGCGATTCGGACGATGGCGATGGTGAATCGGGAGACGGCCCCGGCCCCAGTGCCGAATGCGAGGGTGCACCCACTACGGTGGGGGTGACGCCGATGCGTCGGTTGACCCGCACCGAGTATGACAACACGGTCCGCGACCTCTTGGGCGACACGAGTGCCCCGGCGCAGGCGTTCGCGCCCGACGAACTCGTCGCTGGCTTTGCCGCAAACTCGATCGCCTCGCTGTCGAAGGGCCAGCTCGACGCGTATTTCGCCGCTGCCGAAGCCCTTGCCGCGGTGGCCGTCCAAACCAACTGGGAGACCGTCGTCGGATGTGACCCGGGCGATCGCCCATGCTTGCATGGGTTTGTCGAGACGTTTGGTCGTCGTGCCTTTCGTCGGCCGCTGAACGCGGCCGAACTCGACGGATACATCGAGTTGCTCGACGACACCGCCGACACGGCGGATGGGATCGCTGCCGCCGAAGTCGTCCTTCAGGCGATGCTGCTGTCTCCGTCGTTCCTGTACCGGGTCGAAGGCGAAGACTCCTCCGGGAGCGGGCTCGTCGCCGTGACGGGGTATGAGCTCGCTTCGCGGCTCTCGTATTTCCTGTGGGCCTCGATGCCCGACGACGAGCTTCTCGACCTGGCCGAGGCTGGGATGCTCGAAGACGACGCGACTCTCGACGAGCAAGCGAGGCGCATGTTGGAAGACCCGCGTGCCCGCGATGCACTCGAGGCATTTCACCTACAGTGGCTCTCGATCGGGGACCTGCAAGACCGGGTCAAGGATCCCGCGCTGTTCCCCGAGTGGGATGCCGGCCTTGCCGACGGCATGACTCGCGAAACGCTCGCGTTCACCGAAGCGGTCATCCGTGACGGCGACGGACGGTTGCAGACTCTGCTTACCGCGCCCTGGTCGATCGTTGACGCCGACCTCGCGGAACTCTACGGGGTCGACGCGGGTGGTACCGGGTTCTCCCGGACCGACCTCGATCCCGCGGAGCGCTCGGGGATTCTGACCCACGCCAGCGTGCTCACCGCCACCTCCCACGCGGCCGAGACGTCGTGGGTCCACCGAGGTCTGTTCGTTCGCGAGAAGCTCCTGTGCGACGAGCTTCCGCCGCCACCTGCGGGTGTGGAGACGAACAACGTCAACGACCCCGGGCGGCTCGAGGCTCCCGAATGCGCCGGCTGCCACATCTTGCTGGACCCGCTCGGACAGGGCTTCGATGCGTACTCGCCCCTTGGGGTCTTTCGCCTTACCGACGAGTCGGGCGAGTCCGTCGATGGTCAGGGGAGCATGACCGACATCCCGGAGATCGGCGACTTCGACGGACCGGTGGAGCTCGGTGCAGGACTGGCCACGAACGAGCGAGTCCGTGACTGCGTCGCAACCCAGTGGTTTCGATACGCAACCCGGCGGCACGAATCCGAAGCGGACACGTGCGGGCTCGAGGCGTTGCAGGCTCAGTTCGAGGCGTCGGATGGAGACATCCGCGAGCTCGCGGTCTCCCTCGTCACCTCTCCCTCCTTTCGCTTTCGCAGCCACGACTGAGGACCCGATGCATCACTCTCGCCGCGCACTCTTGGGCTCGGGCCTCGCTGCCTTGGGCGCCCTCCCGTTTCTCTCTCGGGGACTGATGAAGGAAGCCCTCGCCAAAGAGGGGGCAGGGCCCGCCCAACGCCTGATCGTGTTCTTCACCCCGAACGAGCCAGTTCACGCGGACCATTGGAAGCCCGCGGGGATCCAGGACGGAGACGCTCTCACGTCGTTGCGGCCGATGATGGAGTCGCTCGAGCCGCACATGCAGGACATCCTGATGATCGGCGAGATGGAGATGCATACCCGGGGGGCCGAGCCCCACGGTGCCGGGCACACCGGCATCGGCCACATGCTGACGGGTCGGCTCGTCGAGCCGTATGGGCCTGGCGCGGCCGAGTTTTGGGCTTCGGGAGCCTCGGTCGATCAACACATTGCGCAGGCCCTGGGCGTCGATGCGCTCACGCTGGGCGTGCGGTCTGGCGGGGCCAATGGGAACTCGCGGATCTCGTACACCGGTGCCAGTCAGCCCGTGCATCCACAGACGCGGCCCGACCAGGCGTTCGACAACCTGTTCTCGGACTTCACGCTTCCGCCGTCCGAGCTTGCCGAGCTTCGGGCGCGGCGGCTGAGTGTGCTGGACCGCGTCGCCGGAGATCTTCAGGGACTCTCCAGTCGGCTTCCTTCCGAAGGCGCCCAGAAGCTCGACGTTCATCTCACGCTGGTGCGGGAACTCGAGCAGAAGTTCGAGTCCGACACCACGCTGGAGTGCGATCCGGGCGATGGCCCCCCGGCGTTGGACTACGACTCGAACGCCAACGTACCGATCGCGACCACGCATCAGATCGACGTCATGGTCCAGGCGCTCGCGTGCGGCATCACCGATGTCGCGTCCCTTCAGATCGGGAACTCCGGGGCTGGCAGTCTCACACCCCTGTGGGCGGAGGCGGGCATCGACTACAACATCGACTGCCACACGATCGCCCACGACTGGGCGAACGGTCCCGAGCAGCTCGAACGACGACTGGCGCTCGAGTCGTTTCACTTCCGGCAGTTCGCCTACCTGCTTCAAAGCCTCGCCGACTACCCTGAAGGCACCGGTTCGATGTTGGACAACACGCTCGTGTTGTGGACGAAGAACCTCGGCTTCGGCCACAACAGCCGCCGGATGCTGCACATGCTGTGCGGAGGCGCGTGCGGTGGACTCGACACCGGCCGCTACATTGAGCGCGAGGGACAGGGGCACAACAAGCTGCTCACCTCCGTGTGCAACCTGATGGGAGTCGAGCAGGAGAGCTTTGGCGATCCGCAGTTTGGGCAGGGAGCCCTGGACTTGGCATGAGTCGGAGCGGACTGGAGGCCATGGTACGCTCGTCGTCGATCATGGAGATGGTCGACAGCGACTTCGACCTCGTCGAACGATGGGCGACAGGGGACGGCTCGGCCGGGGATGAGCTGACACGAAGGCACTACAAGAGTGTCTTTCGGTTCTTCGAGGTGCGGCTTCCCGGTCAGGCCGAGGACCTGACGCAACGCACCTTCCTGGCGTGCGTGGAGGCGCTGAAGAAGCGGTCGCTGCACACGAGTTTTCGGTCGTATCTCTTTGGCATCGCGCGCAACCACGTGCTCATGCACCTGCGACGTTCCGCCACCCAGAGCAATGCGCTCGCGAGCTTCGGCGACGATGGACAGCGGCCGTCCCGGCAGACCTCATTGACGGCGGTGTTCGCTCGGACCGAGGAGCAACAGCTCTTGCTGGCGGCGTTGGTCGATCTTCCGCCCGACCTGCAGATCTCGATGCAGCTCTACTACTGGGACAACATGTCGACGGCGGAGATCGGCGAGGTGTTTTCCATCCCACCCAGCACGGTCACAACGAGGCTGGCTCGGGCACGCCACCTGATCCGAGAGCACCTGGTCGCGATTCGGGCCACGCCTCCAATCCAGGCGGCGTTGGAAGCCGACCTGCCGGCGTGGACGCGGTCTCTGGTCTCCCCAGAGCCACCCAGCGTCTGATAGCCTCGGCCGCGGATGGCGGGGGCGAGCAAAGCTCAGAAGGCGGAGCTCCTCGCAGCGGGTACCCGGATCGGGAAGTACCACCTGTTGCAGCGGCTGGCCGTTGGAGGGATGGCCGAGCTGTACCTGGCGTGTGCCGAGGGGCTGGCAGGGTTCCAGAAGGTCGTCGTCGTCAAACACGTGCTTCCGCATCTCGCGACGGATCCCGAGTTCGTCGCGATGTTCCTCAACGAGGCTCGGATTGCAGCCACGCTCGCACACCCCAACATCGTTCACGTCACCGACATCGGCGAGGCCGCGGGCGACTTCTTCTACACGATGGAGTACGTGCACGGACGCAACGTGCGGGAGCTTCTTCGGGAGGGCTCAAAGGTTGGGGGCATCCCACTCAACGTCGCGCTGACGATCTCCATCGCCGCAGCGTCGGCCCTCGAACATGCACACTCAGCCTGCGATACCGATGGGTCTCCGATGGGGCTCATCCATCGCGACGTGTCCCCGGCCAACATTCTGGTGAGCTACGAGGGCACCGCCAAGCTCACCGACTTCGGGATCGCCAAAGCTTCGCAGAAGAGCATCGAGACCATCGGAGGCGGCATCAAAGGGAAGGTCGGCTACATGTCTCCGGAGCAGTGCCGGGGCGAGACGCTCGACCAGAGGAGCGATCTGTTTGCGCTCGGTGTTGTGCTCTTTGAAGTCACGACCTGCCAGCGACTGTTCTTCGGTGACAACGACTTTGCGATCCTCAACAAGGTCCTCAAGGGACAGTTTGATCGCCCGTCCGATCGCATTCCCGACTACCCCCCGGAACTCGAGCAGATCGTCCTGCGGGCTCTGGCGCCGGATCCCGCCGACCGGTACGGGTCTGCGATGGAGCTGAGGCAGGACCTCGAGGGCTTCGTGCACGAAGCCAGGCTGCGCACAACTCCGGCGGTCGTTGCGGCTTGGATGCGGGAGCGGTACGGGACTCCCCCTGCGCCAAGTATCGAGGTCGTTCACGAGACCGGCGAGGGGCCGGTCACCCCGACGTTGGTCGTGACGGCGCGGACCGAGGACCCTGACGCTCCTGCGGGCGCATTGGGGAACGAGGCTGCGACCACGATCTATCAGCCCGATGCCGAGCCTCGTCGCGGGGCCGGCCGTTGGTTGGCCGCAGTCGCGGTTGCGGCCGTGGGGGTTGGGGTCTTGGGATGGACACAGCGCGAACCGGCTCCAGCCGCGGCGACGTCAGCCCCAGAGCCCACGCCGAGTCTTGGGGGCTCGGACGATGCCGAGCCGCAGCGGGAACCGGACACCCCGGTGGTCGAACCTGCTCCGGAGGTCGTGGGCGAGCCCGAGACGTCTGTGGCCGAGGCCTCCTCCGAGAAGCCCAGCAAGAAGCGTGCGCCTCGGCGCAAGGCAAAGCGAAAGAAGAAGCGGCGCGGGACGAAGGACATGGACGATCCGTTCCCAGTCCCGTAACGAGTTTCGGTCTGCTACGGTGTCGGCGTGAGGGGCCTGTTGTTCGCCATGGCGCTACGGCTGTGCGCGCCAGGTGAGAGTCAGGAGGCTGCAGAGGAGGCTCGGCGGGCCTTTGAGGCTGGAGACTACGATCGGGTCGTCGAGCTCTCGCGCGAGGCCTACGAAGCGACGGGCGAGCTCTCGTTCCTCTACGCGCAGGCCCATGCGGAACGTTTTCGCGGAAACTGCGAGGCCGCGCTTGCGCTCTACGGTCGCGTTCTCGCCGCCAACCCAACCGGTGAGTACGCTGGGTTCGCACAACAGGGTGTCCGCTTGTGCGAAGAAGAACTCGCCGCCAACCCAACGACACCGTCGCCGGAACCGGAGCCGTCGCCGGAGCCGCCACCGCCGCGCGTCGTCGAAGACACGCAACCCGCCCCCGAGCCCGTGACCGAGCAAGCGACGCGCCGGTCGTCACCGGATATTCTTGGCGCGATCCTGCTGTCGACCGGAGCGGTGGCGACCGTGGCCGGCGCGACGCTGCTCGTGTCGGCAGACTTCGCCGGGCGTCGGGCCAACAACGCCCGCGACGAAGCGACACACATCGACAACCTGGAACGCACCCGGACGCTGACGATCAGCGGCGCGATTGTCGGGGGCGTTGGTGTTGCCCTTCTCGCTGGCGCGACGGTTCGGTATCTCACGCTACGTAGGTCGCGAGCGTCTGCCTCGTTCATCCCTTACAACCGCGGGGTTGTCGTGGTCGGACGGTTCTGAACGGGAGGTGTGCGGCCGGGTTGGCCCTGCACCGCGGCTCCGTCGCCGAGTCGGTGGGGTACTCTCGGCGCGGCATGTACGGTCGTCGTTGGGTAATTCGAGGTCTGGCAACGACGGGGACGCTGGCGTTGTCGTCGGGGTGGCTGGACGAGGTTCATGCGAGTTCGCAGCCGAAGCTGTCGGTGCGACCGATCGATGTTGAGCACGGGGAGGACGGCCGCGGACGAAGGCTGAAGGCCGCGGCCCCACATGCACTGGTCCTCGACTCGGATACTGGCTGGCTGGTACGGGCGGTGGACCCCGTCCTTCACATCGGGGACTTGCACTTCCACAGCTACGAACACACCGGGCGGCGGACGCTTCAGTTCGTCGTGGACAAGGTCTCTCGGCTGAAGCCTGGAGAGGCCGTGTACGTGCAGTACGGGGAAGACGATCGCAGCCGCATCCACCTGGTGGACCTGGAGAAGACCTGGTGAAGCGGCTTCTTTTCTCGGTCCTCGTGTTCGCCGGCTGCGGTGACGACACGGCCGTCGCGGACACCGATAGCGATGGCGGAACGTCTCAGAGCGGGTCCAACACGGCGACCGAGCCCAGCGGTTCGGAGTCGGAGTCGGACTCCGAGACCGACTCCTCGGGATGCGCTGCGCTGGACATCTCGTGTCCAGGCCCGGAGTCGATCGAATGCGAAGGGCCACAGACGTCGGTCGACCTCGAACCACCCGAGCTCGCGTGTTCGGAATGGGCCCTCGAGGACGACGCACCACAGGCGTTTCCGGTGGGTGCGACGGATGTCACCTTCACCGCCGCCGACGGGGCGGACGACGCGAGTTGCACCACCGAGGTGACGATCACCGACACGGTCGCTCCTGCGCTTTCCTGCCCCCAGCCGGCCACGGTCGTGCGCGGTGAAACGGGCGCTGCGGTGGTGATCCCGCTGGCACAAGCTGTGGACCTGTGTGACGAGGCCGCGTCCGTGTCCGCTTCACCGATGGCGCTCGATGCCAGCGGCGTCGTCACCTACGAAGCCACGGATGCATCTGGAAACACCGCCACCTGCGAGACCCAGTACACGCTCGTCGATGCCTTCGCCGTCCCGGGATTTCGCATCATCTCCGCCCGTGCCGAAGCGGCGGACACAGTGGTCACGCTCGCTTGGGAGCCTCCGGAATCCGCAGCGATTGACGGCCTTCGGCTCGAGTCGGCGGACACAGCCGATGGGCCTTGGAGCGAGGTGGCGACCTTGCCCATCGGCGAGCAGTTGCACGAAGAGACGCTCTCCGAAGACGCAGCATTCTTTCGGATCGTGAGCACGACGGCCTTCGGCGACGGGGGAGCCACGACCCCGCGGCAGGCCTTCCGCATCGATTCGGATGCGTACGACGTGGATGATGTCGACGTGCCGAACATTCCGTTCGACACCACGCTGTACGGCGTCGTGCGCCACCCGACCGCGCTCGATGAGGGCCCGTTTCCATTGGTGGTCGTCCTGCATGGCAACCACGGCAACTGTCGCTCGGACATCGACGACCCGTTTGACTACTGCGTCACCACCCAAAACCACGATTGCAGCGACCCCGGCGGCGTCACCACGCCAAACGCAGAGGGCTACATCTATTTCCTCGAGACGCTGGCGGCTCAGGGCTACATCGCGGTGAGCATCAGCGGCAACGCGATGAACTGCCGCGACGACTTCATCTTTCAACGGGCGGAACTCATGGCGGAGCACCTGCGTGCGTGGTCGTCCTGGAACGACGCGGACGCTGGCCAGACCGAGTCCTCATTCGTTGGGAGTGTCGATCTGAGTCGTGTCGGACTCGTGGGGCACTCGCGGGGCGGCGACGCGGCGTCGAATGTCCCGGGAGCTGTCTCTTATAC
>OJGU01000746.1_pt1 | contig 15967 bp, 11 predicted proteins | sample 1594741 | NCBI WGS metagenome assembly OJGU01 (sample SAMN05416841, study PRJEB24817) | seawater metagenome | isolation source: Sea water | place: Canada:Atlantic | collected 2013-07
GGGCCACACTGCGTCAATTGCCGAGGGATCTTGCTTCCCATGAAATCGTTCAATGGAACGACGGAGTTCTCTGAGGCTGCTTGCTTCCGGGTTGTTTGTGGAAACGAGTTGCGTAGATTCTGTTCCCGTGTATTGAACCCGATAGAGGGCCGACGGAGTGCCGCGTCCGCCGACGGCAAAATAGAAATGTCCGTCCTTTCCGATCACACCGTCGGTGACATTGAGGGGGATCCCAGTGACGAATTCCTCCTTTTCGGCATCGTAGCTCGAGCCATTGGGAGTCATGTGGATCGCGTAGATGGTTCCATAGGTCCAATCAAAGGCGTAGATGGCATGCTGGTATTTTGAGGGAAATGCAGCTCCGAGGCCCGAAAGAACTCCCGTAGGAGATCCGGGACCGATGTCCATGGCAGGAGGGAGGACGTCTGGGTACCATGCGGGGAACTTGCCTGTTCCGGTACGCCAGCCGAATTCACTGCCACTGGTACAGTGATAAATCCGGGTCGGGCGGTACCATGGTGTGCCGCTATCCCATTCCATATCAGAATCGAAGGTGAACATTTCACCGTCTGCATTGAAGGCAATGTCGTATTGATTTCGAAAGCCGGTTGAGAAGAGATGCCACGATTTGCCCTCAGGATCTGTCTGGGCGATCCAGCCACCAGGAGCACGGATACTGGCGGCGTGGCCTCGCGCATCGGGACTGCGGGGAAGGAGTTGATCTTCGCCGTAATTTGGCACCACAGCAGAGGTTTCCTGATTAGGGGTCTTGGTGTGGTTTCCTCCTAGCACGAAGAGGGATTCTCCATCGGGAGCTAGCACCACTGCGTGCGGGCCATGTTCGCCACCGCCTTGGATTTTTCGCAGGGAGACAATCTTGTCGAGCTGATCATCGCCGTTGGTGTCCGTCACACGGTAGAGTCCCGAGCTATTGCCCCCGATGCCGCCGCCGTTGACGACGATGTAAAGGCTGTTGTGTGCCCAAAGCATGCCGTGGGCCGAAGAGATTTCGAGCGGAACTCGCTCGACTTGTGGCTCCAGGCCGTCGTCACCAATGCTGATCCGATAGATCCCTTTGTCACCCTGATCGGCGCAGTAAAGCCGTCCCTTAGAGTCCACTGCCATTGAGACCCAGGAACCTTGGGTTTCTTTGGGGACCTCGTAAATTTTTTCGAGATTGAAACCTTCTGGGTGAGCTTGGGGGGCGGCCTTCTGAGCCGTGGCAATAGGGGCGAGATAGGCCGTTAAGGCGATCAGCCCAAGTCGATACGAGATTTGTGCGTGTTTCATGTCTTTTTGGTTGCCGGAGAATTTAATGATCTGGAGGTGAGGGGTAAAGAGGGATTGTCGTGAACTTAGTCGACAACTCAGGCCTTGGAATGGGCCCTTTCGCCGGTGGAAGGGCAAATTTTAGCGTCGCACCAGCGCATCCAGGCGATATAGCTTTGTCGTGTTCCCCCAATGGCGCGTTGGCTAGCTAGGAAAGGGGGGCTGAGCTATTTATCATATGAATTATCTTTGGAACCGAATTGGCATTTATGGCGGATGGCGTGGGATTTTGAGTGTCATGCTCCTTCTGGGAGGAGGAGATGTGCAGGCGCAGCGTTCGCCCGAATTGTTGCCGGATGGGCGGGTAACCTTTCGTTTTCGGTCTTCTGAGGTCAGTGCGGTGATCGCCAAGGGGCAGTTTGGCGAGGATCTGGCCTTGAGCAAAGGGGAAGGTGGACTTTGGACGGGAACGACGATCACTCCGGTTCCCGCAGGAGTTCACGAGTATCGCTTTGAGATTGGCAAACTACGTGTTCTGGATCCGCGAAACGATGCCGTAAAGCCACAACGTTGGCCTGGTACCAGCATTCTTCATGTGCCAAGCGAGCCGCCGGCTCTGTGGGATTTACAGTCGATTCCTCATGGAACGGTTCATCATCACGGCTACAACTCAAAGGCTCTGGGGGGGGCTTGGCGTGACCTAGTCGTCTACTCGCCTCCAAATGTCAAAGGCCCACTACCGGTGCTTTACCTTGCCCACGGCTATAGTGACGAGGAGAAGACATGGACTGTACACGGCAAGGCACATTGGATCCTTGACGCACTCATCGCTCAGAAAAAGGCGCTTCCCATGTTGATTGTGATGCCGGATGCACATGCCATCGACCCCGACGGGGCTGAGTGGAATACTTATGCGCCGGCGAACTCGGCCGCCTTCTGTCGGGAGTTGTTGGTGGATGTTATTCCCTTGATCGAAGAACACTATCCCGTTCGTAGGGATGCGGCTTCACGAGCCTTTGCCGGTCTATCGATGGGCGGGCATCATGCGCTGACCGTGGCCCTTCAACACAGTGAACAGTTTTCTCAGGTTGGGGCTTTCAGTTCCGCGACGCCTCCCGAGGAGTGGGTTGCCCAGGCCTTGACGAACACTCCGAAGATTAATCGTCAACTTGAGCTGCTGTGGCTTGCTTGCGGCGATAAGGATTTTCTTTTTGAACGTAATCAATCGATTCACGCCACTTTCAAGGAGTCAGGTCTTGAGCATGAGTACCTTGTGACGCCAGGGGATGACCATAGTTGGCCGGTTTGGCGTCGTTACTTGGCCACCTTTTCTCAGCGTCTTTTCCGCTAACTTGGACGTTTGGCAATATGAGGGGGAGAAGCGGGGCGCTTTCTCTCGTCGGTTTTCATCACGGGCCGGAAAGATGGTCTTACAGTGAAGTTTTGCTGAAATATTACGTTGTGGAATAACGGGAACCCTGTACGCTTGGAGATACTCAAAACTTGGATGCGGGATCTGCGGGCCCGCCGGTTTCCTTTAGATTGATATGAAAGAGACGACGATAGGCACTCTCACTTCGAGGCGATATTCGGTTGGGTTCACATTGATCGAGCTCTTGGTTGTGATAGCCATCATTGCAATTCTAGCCGGAATGCTTTTGCCCGCGCTGTCTAAGGCCAAGGGAAAAGCGAACACCACGAAGTGTTTCAATAATCTGAGGCAGCTTGGGATTGGAGTGCAGTTGTATGCCATGGATAATGACGATTGGATTCCGGGCGATACCTTTGGCGGCGGTTATTTTTTCGCGAATCTTCTGGCTTCATACGTGGGGCATGAGATTGACCCAAGCGATTACCAGGCGGGGAATGTCCTCTACGAAGCCTATAGTAGCATCGGAGTGTTTCATTGCCCTTCGATTCGTAAGAAGCCTGATCAGAGAGAACCGTTCGCCCTGCATTACACGATCAATTCGATCGACTTTAATCGCTTTCGGACAACCAGGCAGTATGAGGTTGCTGATTACCAGAAAATTACGTCGATTCCCGGATACGTAAATACCGCGTATCTCATGGAAATCAATGACGATGGACAGTTGCAACCGAAGGGGTATGCCAGTTGGAATGTTTGGAATGATTCCCACACGCCCTACAATCGGAACGGCAGGCCGAACTCTAGTCCACGGATGATCAAGTATGATGACGAGCGCCACGGAGGGCAGACAACCTTTGTCTTTCTTGATGGACATACGGAATCCCGAAATCTTGGGGATCCCCGAACTGACCGTGGTGTTCCGTTCCGGCTCTTCAACCCGCTTGAGACGGAAGCTCAAGATCAATAGGGCGAGGCGTCGTTGAGCTAGTTTTTTTCTGTGGTGGATCTGCGGGTGAACTCGAAGGTCATTCCCGTTGATTCCCGTCGCTCGGGAGTACGAGTGTCCACGAAGATTACCAGGATCGAGAAATGATCGGGGTTCGTTAGATCGAGCACATGAGCAAATTCTTTCGTATAGCCCAAAGACTCCATGTAAGGATCGTCGTCCTGACCGTAGAGCTTGATAAGACCTGAGTCAGGATCGGCTTCTCCTTTCGAAGTTACGAAGTAGGTGCCTGAAGTATCCATGGCGATAAGCACGTAGTGTTGATGCCGGCGGTCAAAGCCGATTGTGAAGCTCCCCTTAAATGCTCGCGTTTGGTATTTAGCCTGATAGCCGATCCAGAGAAATCGATCTTCCATGGTCATATAGGCATTTGCGACTCCCTGTAAGGGGGGCGTATTGTTTGAGGAGCCGATCGATAACTTGACCTTCCATTTACCTGAGAATGCCTTGAGCCTTGCATGCTCTGGGCCTGGCCTTGTGAGTTCCATGAGGGCCGCTCGATCTGTTGCCTCCTCTATTGCCGACGGAGTCTTAGCGGCTTCTGCGGTGCTAAGGTTACAGATGGTGAGGGCGATCAGAAGGATAACAAAATGCAAGGGCATCGTAGATAAGGGGAATGGAATGGAGTCTGTTTAAGGAGTGTTTTTTCCAGGGGAGAGAAGCTCCTGCGCTTCCTCGGTTCGACCACTTGAATCATAGAGAGCCTCCAGGTGTTTGAGAGTGACAAGTCGCGCCGGGTTTGAGCCGGCGCTCGGCATGGTCTGGAGTGCCTTTTTGAAGTTCCGCTCGGCACTTGCCAGGAGGCCTTGGTCCGCCTGGAGCACTCCGAGATTGTGATAACAGGCGCCACTGAGAGGGTGGTTGGGCCCATAGGTGTTCTCAGCGATCTTGAGAGCCCGACGATAGTTCGATTCAGCCTCATCGAACTCTCCGGATCGTTTGTGAGTTGCTCCGAGAAGATTTAACGTTTCGACCAGGGCGGTATTTTTTCGTCCCAGGGCTTTTTCTTGGATAGCGAGCGCCGATTTGAGCAATGGCCGGGCCCGCTCATCCTCATTCTTGATCAGGTAAAGTTTTGCGAGTGCTTGAAAGGTAGTCGCCCGCCCTGGATGTTGTTCGCCAATTGACTTTGCCTGGATCGCGCTTGCCTGTTTGAGCCGGCGCTCTGCCGCATCGAATTTCTTTTGAGCCAGATAGACAGCAGACAGGTTGATTAGGCAGGAGGCGGTCGCTGGGTCGTTCTCATTTAATGCGTTTTCTCGAATGGCTAAGGCGCGAATGAATGTTGATTCAGCCCTCGCGAGTTTGCCTTGTTTTAGATAGAGGCTGCCCAATCCGTTGAAGGCTGAGGACAACTTGGGATGACTATCGCCTACAGAAGTTTCAAGGATCTTGATGGAGTGATGGTAAGCTTGCTCAGCCTTTTCCAGTTGGCCTTGAACTCGGTAGATCCCGCCTAAGGTGCTCCAGCTTGTGGCCTCAAGAATAGGCTTGGGCATTGAGCTGTTTTGCCAGTGCTTGACGGCCTGTTCCAGGGAACGTTCCGCCGCTGCCATTTGCCCTATTGCCAGCTGAATCTCTCCGACGATTTGGTTGCTAGCTGCAAGCTCAGCCGGCACACCAGCTTCGTTTGCCAGTGCAAGCGCTTTCCGGCCACGAGACAGGGCTTCCGGGTACTGCGTCGCCCGTTTGAGTTGCTGTGTCTCCCCGTAGAGACTTTCCCAGCCTGCTTGAGGCGACTTGCCGAGGGCGGAGAAACTAGAGAATAAAACGAGTAGAATGCCCAGGGTGGCGATTCGGTTTCGAACTGAGCGGTTCGCAGTGGTCATATTGATTGAGGCGCTCCTCTTTTCGACCCTAGTAGAACGGTAGGCTCAATGCCACTCTTGGATTGGAAAATATTCGTCCCATCGAATCAGAGAGGCGATTTTGTTTCTGGTTTTTGTGCCGTGGCATCGCTAGCTTAGTCGAAATCCATCTGTATTAAGATTCATGAAGATATCGTCGATCGTTGTTGCTATTGCGCTTTCTTTGGGTTCGATAGCGATTGAAGCTCAAGAGCCAGCTACCCCGGCTGCTCCGTTTCAGTACCAGGCGGCTAAGCTGCCCAATTACCTTTCGGGACACCGTTGGGGAAAGGAAGGTAGTCCGCTTACCCAGATGCAGCTGCCTGTTCTGGCTGAGGAGTCGATGAAGCATATGGTGGTTCCGGATGGCTTTGAGGTGCAGTTGTTTGCTTCAGAGCCTGATATCCGTCCCCCTTTGGCAATGGCTTGGGACGAACGTGGGCGCCTTTGGCTTTGTGAATCCGTGGACTATCCCAATGAACATCAGGAGCCGGGACAGGGACGAGACACGATCCGAATTTGTGAGGATACCGATGGAGATGGTCGGGCTGACAAATTTACGGTATTCGCTGATAATCTTAGTATTTGTACGAGTATTGCATTCAGTCACGGGGGCGTGATCGTTCATCAAGCCCCAGATACATTGTTTCTCAAAGATACTGATGGCGATGATCGGGCGGATGTCCGTCAGGTGCTTTTTTCTGGATGGTCTCTAAGTGATACTCACGCGGGGCCCAGTAATCTACGTTACGGATTAGATAACCAGTTTTGGGGCTTGGTTGGTTATTCTGGATTTGAGGGGGACATTGCCGGTGAGCGGCGAAAATTCCGATCCGGGTTTTACCGCTTCCGCCCGGACGTGAGCGAATTTGAATTTCTTCGGTCGAATAACAACAATAATTGGGGCCTTGGGTTCAGCGAGGAAGGACTGGTTTTCGGTTCGACAGCCAATCGGAATCCGAGTGTGTTCCTTGGGATCCCAAATCGATATTACGAGAGGGTACGAGGTTGGTCGGGTGGGACGCTTACCGGGATTGCCGAGAGCTTTCTCTTTGAGCCGATTTCGGATCGGGTTCGCCAGGTAGATCATCACGGCGGTTACACCGCTGCTGCAGGTCACGCACTTTATACGGCTCGAAGCTATCCCAGGGATTATTGGAACCGAAAGGCATTTGTTACCGGCCCGACCGGAAAACTGATCGGGACATTTACGGTGCGTCGCGACGGCGGCGGTTTCAGTTCGGCCAACACGAGCAATCTTATGGCGAGTGTGGACGAATGGACCGCTCCGATTTGTGCGGAGGTCGGCCCTGATGGCCAGGTTTGGTTCATTGATTGGTATAACTACATTGTGCAGCACAATCCCACGCCGGTTGATCATGAACGAGGCAAAGGAAACGCGTATGTGACCGGTTTGAGAGACAAGCAACATGGCCGAGTGTACCGGGTTGTCTATGGGGGTGCGTCCCGACCAAAAGCGTTCTCACTGGAAGGGGCATCGCAGTCCACACTGCTCCGAACGCTCGCTCACGACAACATGTTCTGGCGACTCCATGCTCAACGATTGTTGGTTGAGGATGGGAATACAGGAGTGAAAGAGGCGCTGCTGTCTTTGATTGATGATCAGTCGACCGATTCTCTAGAACTCAATCCCACCGCGATCCATGCACTCTGGACCCTCGATGGCTTGGGCTTGACTAGTGGGGCGGATGCCATGGTGACGGAGACGATCCTGGGCGCCTTCTCGCATCCATCGGCGGGCGTCCGTCGCAACGCGCTGATGGTTCTACCCAAGAGCGCATTATCCACCGCGGCCATCTTGAAGGCGAATCTGTTGAAGGATCAGAATTTACAGGTTCGTCTCGCCGCCTTGCTGGCTCTAGCAGATTCTCCCGCTGATCCCTCGGTAGCTCGGGCACTTGTTGCATTCCTTGCCGTGGACGGGAACGGTGGCGATCGTTGGCTTTCCGAAGCTGCCAGCATGGTGGCAGCGAAAAATGCTGCGAATTTCTTGAAGGAGGTGCTTCTTGCCGGTGCGAAAACGCCGCTGAGCCAGGTGCCCCCTGTTATCCAGCGTGTGGCTCATCACTACGCATCAGGTTCTGACTCAATTCACGTGGGTGGACTGCTGCGATTGACCCCGCGAGGGAACCCGATTGTCGTCCAAGCGGTGCTGGATGGACTGGTGTCAGGCTGGGATGCTGAGGTATCACCGCTGTTGACTGCTGGGGATCAGCGCTTTCTTAAAGAACTCATCGGTGGGCTTGAACTCCGTTCTCAGGATGCCCTCCTTGCCCTCGCGCAAGCGTGGAAGGTGAAAGGCTTGTTTGCTGGCAGCGTGGAGGCGGTTCGACGACAGTTGACCGCGCAATTGGGACAATCGGATTTGGCATCCTCGGAGCGGATTAGTGCCGCCGGTCGCTTGGTTCGCTTGCAAGATGGGAAAGAGACGATTGCGGCGGTTCTTGGGAATATCGGACTCGACACGCCCACAGACTTAGCAGTTGGCCTGATCCGGGAGTTAGGGCTCAGCCGCTCAAGTGAGCTTGTGCCCGGATTGAGCGGAGCCTGGCAACGTTTTACTCCTGCGATACGACGTTCGGCCGTGAATGTGATGCTTTCTCGGTTTGATTGGACGATGGGAATGTTGAGTGCCATCGGCAAAGGCGATATTCCGAAATCCGAGTTGAGTGCCTCGGAGTGGCAGCAATTAATCCATAGCAAGAATACCACGATTCAATTGAGGGCCGGGAACATGGGGATCGGTGCGGGAAATCCGGATCGTGACGCTGTGTTTGAAATGAAGCGAGCAGCGGCCTTAAAGAAGGGCAATATGGAGCGAGGAAAGGAACTCTTTACTTTGCTATGTGCGCAATGCCATAAACTAGGACAAGAGGGGGGATCCGTAGGGCCTGAATTGACCGGCATTGGTAGTCGAGCCCGCGAAGAAATTCTGATTGAAATTGTTGATCCGAATCGCTCTCTGGAGTCGAACTATCGTGCATGGTCCTTAGAAACCAAGGATGGGAGAAGTCTTTCGGGGCGACTTGAGAGTGAGGATCAATCGAGCATTCAATTGATGGATACGGCAGGGCAGCGCCATACGGTTGAGCGCCGTCAAATTGCTAGTTTGACGGCCGGAGACCTATCCTTAATGCCAGTGGGACTCATTGATGAGTTAGAAGATTCCGACGTCGCGGCCTTGATGAGTTTCTTGGCGCAGTCAAAACAAGAGGGCCACTAAGCGGTAATCTAGAGTTTTCCGCTCGGCGTGTTTCCTCCTTGGCTGATGCAATAGAGCTTGGAGGCTGTTCGCAAGAGGAGTTTACCTTGGCATATCGCGGGGGTGGCGAGGCACAGTTCATCCAGATCATTGACCTGCAAGATTTCAAATTCTGGTCCAGCCTTGATCACGAACGTTTTGCCGTTTTCTGCCAGGCAGAAGAGTTTCCCGTTGTAGGCCCAAGGGGAGGCTGTGAAGGATGTGTTGCGGGGGAAGCGTTCCCGATCATAGAGATCTTCACCGGTGTGGGCGTTAGTTGCTGACATTAGACCCCGATCGTAGACGGTGTAGTAGTAGTCTCCATAGACGAGGGTCGATGGATTGTAGGGCCCGAGTTTCGGACGGAACCATTGGATGAATTCGTTCGATGTTTCATCGTCTTTGAGCGTGATGTCGCCGCTTGCCCCTGGGAGGATCGCGTACACGGGGCGTTGTTGGTCTCCGACATAGCCCGAGGTAACGTAGAGCATGCCAAAGGCAGCAAAGGGTGAAGGGATGATGAGATTTGACATCTTGCCTTTCATTTCCCAAATCAAATCGCCGTTGGTGTCATAGGATCGAATCTTCTTGGTGCCTGGTGTCACGATTTCTGTGCGAAATCGATTCTCCCAGACGAACGGTGTCGCCCAGGTGCTTTTCTCGTCGCGATCCGTTCGCCAGCGTTCTGCCCCGGTTAGTTTGTCGTAGGCTGCGATGTACGAATCCTCCATGTTATCATAGATCATGATAACTTGATCTCCTTGCAGTACCGGGGATGCAGCGGTGCCGTAGCCATAGAAGGATTTCCTCGCTTTAATGGGCACTGTCCAAAGGACATTCCCATCCAGATCGTAGCAATAGAGTCCGAGATCTCCGAACAAGACATAGAGCCGTTCGCCATCGGTAGTAGGGGTTTCAGAGGCGTAGGTGCTCTTGGGATGACGGGGGAAGCTAGGCTTGCCCTTGTGGGCCGAGTGCTGCCAAAGGATTTTTCCTGATTCGATATCCAGGCAGAGAGTTAGCCATTCGTGAATGCCCTCGGGTAATGTCTCTCGTCCTCGTCCAAGGTAGAGCCCGGCCTTCGGTTGCTCGTTGTCTTTTGAGCTGGTGACACTTGTGAGGAAGACCCTGTTCCCCCAGACAATGGGGTTTGACCAGGCCCAGCCAGGAATATCGCGTTTCCAAGCCACATTCTCGGTTTGGCTCCAAGTTGTGGGGAGGCGCTGATCGTTGTCAGCGACCCCCATGGCAGTCGGGCCGCGGAAGCGAGGCCAATTGTCTGCCGCGCTGAGGGTTTGGACGAGAACAAGGCTCGCGAGGGAGGTGTAGAGAGGAAGGCTCATATTTCTAGGGGGCTTGTGATGAATGAATTAAAGACAGCCGAGGGGGGAGTTTCAACCCGGAATTTGAGGGGAAGTGTGATGGGACGGGAGGAGATTGGCTTCCATTGGCTCTTGAGGGCTGTTTGGAAGATAGTGTTTGTAGCGATTTATCCGAGGGAGAGTAAGCATCGAAAAGGGTTGGTCCGGCTTGGTTCTCGCGGTATACCCTTAGGCGTTCACCAGAATGAATCCTGATTGGAGATCTGTATGAAGACGACGAATCGACGGCACTTTCTCAAATCGACCACCCTTGGAGCCGGTGCTTTGGCGCTCCCGCTGTTTTCAATTCCGCGGGCTGCGTTCGCTGCCCCCCGTAAGATCAATATGGCGGTCGTTGGTGCTGGGGGAATGGGGAAGTATGCGGTCAGGATTGCTGCAACAGAGAATCTCGTGGCCATCTGCGATGTCGATGATGTTCGAGCCATGCAGGCGTTTAAGCAACATCCAAAGGCCCGACGATTCAAAGACTTCAGGGTAATGCTGGATACCATGGGTAATGACATTGATGCCGTCGCCATTTCCACTCCGGATCACACGCATTTTCCGATCGCTATGGCGGCGATGGAACGCGGAAAACATGTGTTCGTTCAAAAGCCTCTGGCACACAACATATGGCAGCTGAGGACGCTGCGAAAGGCGGCCAAGCACTATGGAGTGACCACCCAAATGGGAAACCAGGGGCACACCTTCCCAGGGATGCGCCGTATCAAAGAATGGGTAGCAGCGGATGTGATCGGAGATGTGACTGAGGTAATCAGCTGGACCAATCGCCCAAATGCCCCTTGGTTTGTTGCGCCTAGAGCGTTTCCTCCGGCAACGAGCGCTCCTCCAAAGACACTTGATTGGGACTTGTGGCAGGGGCCGGTGCCGATGCGAGAATATAGTCCCGAGTATGTCCCGACAAAGTGGCGGGGGTGGTGGGACTATGGTTGTGGTGCGCTCGGTGATATCGGTTGCCACACCTTTGATGCCCCGTTTGCCGTGCTCGGCCTCGGCTCTCCAACGAAGGTGGAGGTGGTGCGTCATGTGCCGCCTGGAGAGGGTTTTATTCCCATGGGATCGGTCGTGACTTACCACTTTCCCGCCCGAGGGAAGAAGCCTCCGGTGGTGTTGAAATGGTATGAAGCGAGTTTTGATGTGCCAAAGCCGCGGCGATGGGATCCGTCTGAATCTTTACCTTCTGGCGGTGGAATGTATATGGAAGGAAGTAAGGAAACGCTTTACCATGCGGGTATGCGTCCAACCAAACCGATACTGACGCCAAGTCACCGCTTTGAGTCTATGAAGCCGGAACTCAATCGAATCGAACGGCTCCCAGACGTCGGCGATGGTCCGATTGAAGAGTGGATCCGAGCGATTAAAGGGGAAGGGCCGGCGCCGAATTCCAATTTCGACTATGCGGCTCCGTTGACGGAGATGGTCTTACTGGGCGCCATTGCTCAGCGAACCGGACGAACGATTGAATGGGACGCGGCGAATATGAGCATTGTCGGGCAGACGGAATTGGATTCGCTGATCCGGGAACCCGTCCGTGGCGAGTGGGAGTATGGTTTGTCGTTATGATTTCTCGTCGTCGATTTCTGGCTGTTTCAAGTGTTGCCGGGGTAGGGTTTGCCGCACGAGGGCAGCGGGCTTTGACTGCTGAAGCGACCTGGGAGCAACAACCGTTGGCGATCTTTGAAAAGGTGTTTGAGGGATTGGATTACGAGCCGTTTGCCGAGGCGATGCAGGCGATTGGGGCATCGGGTCCCGAAGCCACGATTCGGCCTGGCGGGCATATCGAACCAGTGGCGGCGGCAGATGAAGTGCCTAAGATGTCTGCCGCTCTTCGATCTCGTGGTTGTCGAATCGTGATTGCAGCGACTCATATCCGTCGGGCTGATGAACCTTTCACTGAGTCGCTGCTTCGTACCTTTAAGCGCGAAGGTATCACTCACTATCGCATGGGGCACTTCTACTTGGATCCGAAAGGTTCTTTAACGAAGCAAGTGGCAAACTATGCCGCCCAGGTGAAGGACTTGGCGGCGATGAATGCGGAGTTTGGTATCCAAGGGCTTTATCAGAATCATTCCGGCGCTCGTTACCTGGGGGCTCTTGGTTGGGATGTTGCCTCGATGCTCGAAGGTATTTCACCGGACCACTTGGGTGTGGCCCTTGATTTGAGGCATATGCGCGCCGATACTGGCACGTCGTGGAAAACCATGGTCCGTGTTTTGAAATCCCATATTCGATCGATCTATATCAAGGATGCGATGTGGTCCGGGGCGAGAACCGATCGATTGAAGGATGTCCCGGTTGACCGTGGCTTTGTGACGGAGGAGGTGTTTGAATTCGTGCGTGATGGTTTGAAGCCAATGCCGCTTTGCCTTCACATGGAACACATGGGCTACCGCGTTTTTGAGACGCATGAGATTCCGGCTGCGGTCGAGGCTCATCGAAAAGACATTGCTGCCATTCATCGTTGGATGGCGAACGAGGAGAGGGAATAATTATGGCGAGAGTTTATGTGAGTACTGTGTTGCCGCATATGATTGACCAAGTGTGGCATCGAATTCGAGATTTTAATGCGATGCCAGATTGGCATCCAAACATACTTGAGAGCCGGATTGAGGGGGATGAACCCGCTGATCGGGTTGGTTGTGTGCGGAACTTTGTGCTTAGTCCCGACGTGAGGATTCGGGAACGGCTTCTGGCATTGAGTGATCGAGACTTTTCTTTTAGCTATGCAATTATTGAATCTCCGGTTCCGGTCGAAAACTACGTTGCCACCCTAGCACTTCGTTCGGTAACGATGGGGAAACAGACCGTAGCGGAATGGGCGGCCGAATTTGAATGTGACCCGAATGAGCAAGAGCACTTGACGAATCTTGTTCGAGAGTTTGTTTTCGAGGCTGGCTTGGGTGGCTTGGTCAATCCTTGAGTGAGGAGCATTAACAGGCAGTCTTGAGCGGGCTCGCTAAGTAAAATGAAAACAGAGAATTTTCTAGATCGACGACGTTTCCTTGGTGTCGTCGGGCTTGGGACTGCGGCAATGGCTTTGGACTTGAAGGCCGCCACCGCTCGACATATCGCCACGAATGTTTATCCCTGGATGACCTTTTATCGGCGGCGTAATCGAGAATGGAATGATGAACGGTCCCGGGGAATCGCAGAGATCGCGCAAACGGGGATTCAAGGATTTGAACCGATCGCAGAATCGCCTGAGCAGATCGGCCTCTTAGAACCACTCTTGAAGAAGTATCAATTGGAAATGCGATCGCTCTACGTCAACAGTTCGCTGCATGAAGCGGATCGGGCAGCGGAATCAATCGCTGAGGTGCTTGCGATTAGTATTGCCGCCAAACGTCTTGGGGCTGAAATCGTCGTCACGAATCCGAGTCCGATTCGTTGGGGTGGCCCTGAGAACAAGACGGATGCGCAATTGGAAGAACAAGCGAGGAATCTAGAACGGCTCGGAAGCCTGCTGCGTGATGAGGGGCTCCGACTGGCTTACCACAATCACGACGCTGAATTGAGAAACGGTGCGCGTGAGTTTCATCATATGATGCTGGCTACCTCCGCTCGCAACGTAAAACTCTGTCTGGATGCGCATTGGATATACCGGGGCTGTGGAAATTCGCAGGTAGCCCTCTTTGATGTGCTAGAGCACTACGGATCCCGCATCATTGAATTGCACTTGCGCCAGTCGGTTGGCGGGGTTTGGACAGAATCGTTCTCCTTTGACGGGGATATTGACTATCGCCGGCTTTTTACCCGTGTCCATGAGCTTCAACGATCTCCTTTGTTGGTCTTAGAGCAGGCTGTCGAAGAGGCTTCTCCGAATACAAGGACGGCGTTGAAAGCTCACAAGGCGAGTTATCATTCGCTCCGGGAAGGGCTCTCGTAGCCGCGATTGCGCTTCAATGGATGCTAGAAAACTTTCTCAAAGTCGTTTTCAGGGGTTTACCTTGATTGAGTTGCTTGTGGTGATGGCAATTATTGCCATTCTAGCGGGCATGCTATTGCCAGCCTTAGGAAAAGCAAAAGCCAAGGCGCACGGTACGGCTTGTCTCTCGAACCTTCGTCAATGGGGGATGATGACATCCATGTATGCGATGGACAATGAGGAGCGATTCATGGCGGACAATGGTCCCTCAATCGAAGGCACATGGGCCTTTTCCCTCAAAGAATTCTACGGTGATGTCGATCAATTTCAAATTTGTCCTTCAGCGAAGAAAGCGTCCTCGACTGGCTATGGGAATACGACTGAATTCTGGGGCTGGCGGGAAGAGAATAAGTCTGAGGGATATTTTCGAAAGGGCGACTATGGCAGCTATGGAATCAATCATTGGATCAATTCATTGCCTCCTAGTTTCCAGAACGGATGGCGGGGGCAGCCAAGCTGGCATTGGTCGAAGACGAGCTCTGTGGATCAACCCGTCGCGACGCCCGTCTTTGGCGATTGTGCCTGGTATGGAGGCAATCCGTTCGATTTTGAAAGTGGTCAGACTCATGGACGTCCGCCAAGCAAACGCGATTGGAATAAGTCGAATCCGAAGAGCTGGGGGTGGGATATGGGGCGGTTTTGCATGGATCGCCACAATCGGGCTGGGAATTTCGTGTTTGTCGATGGTTCAGCGCATGCGACCAAACTATCGGGGCTTTGGAACCTGAAATGGCATCGCGAGTTTCGGCAGTTGCCTTCGATTGAATTGGGTTGGTAGCCCTGCTGGTGGCGCTAAGCGATGAGCTCGTCGAGCACATGGCCGCCGATATCCGTGAGTTTGCGGATTCTGCCGGCGTGAGTGTAGGTGAGGCGTTCATCTTCGAGCCCCATGAGATTGAGAATTGTGGCGTGGACATCCCGAATGTGAATCGGTTGTCCAAGGGAACGTAGGCTATACTCATCAGTTTCACCCGTCGTGGCGCCTGGTTTCACATTGCCTCCAGCCATCCACATACAGAGTCCGTAAGAGTTGTGCTCTCTACCGGGGGTTTTGCCGACGGTCGTGGCATTGCGAAAAGGCGTGCGGCCCATTTCTGATGCCCAAACCACGAGGGTTTCCTCAAGAAGGCCGGTTCGTTTGAGATCCTCCAGCAGTCCTGCGATTGGGCGATCGACTTCCTGGCAGTGCCGGATCATGCCGCCTCCGACGTCGCCGTGGTCGTCCCAGCTATGTTTTCCAATCTGAACCCCGTGGACGAGCAGGCTATAGCGAACGCCGCGTTCTACCAGGCGACGAGCAAGCAGACATTGGCGCCCAAAGCCCTCGGTTTTCGCATCGTCGAGTCCGTAGAGCTTGCGTACGGATTCGGGTTCGCTTGAAATATCGACGACTTCCGGTGCTGCCGTCTGCATTCGATAGGCGAGTTCATAGGATGCGATCCGGGCCTCGAGTGCCGACTGGTTGCGACGCTCACGCAGGTGCTCTTGGTTGAGTTTTCTGAGCACATCTAGCTCCGCGCGTTGTTGACGTGCGCTTACGTCTGGGGCTCGTTCTAAATTTAGAATGGGGACACCTGAGGGGCGAAGTAGGGTGCCCTGATGGGCAGCTGGGAGATATCCATTCGCCCAGATTGCCGCGCCGTTGACGGGGGCGCCTCGTGGATCTTGGAGCACGACGTAGCCAGGCATGTTTTGATTGAGACTGCCGAGTCCGTATTGAATCCAAGCCCCGATGGAGGGACTTCCTGGGAATTCACTGCCGGTGTTGACGTGATAGGTCGAAGGACCGTGATTTTGATTGTCTGTCTTGATGCCGTGAATGAACGCCAACTCATCGACATGCTGCGAAAGGTGAGGGAAAAGTTCAGAGAGATAGCGGCCGCTTTGTCCATAGCGCTGGAAAT